>Ga0136611_10000208_pt1 | contig 36357 bp, 34 predicted proteins | sample AntDrymUQ2232306_2_FD_106645 | JGI IMG/M metagenome (GOLD analysis project Ga0136611, IMG submission 106645) | Polar desert sand microbial communities from Dry Valleys, Antarctica - metaG UQ223 (23.06) | ecosystem: Environmental > Terrestrial > Soil > Desert | place: Antarctica: Dry Valley...
AGACGAGGAAGATGAAGAGATTGAGGGTGGTGGGGGTAGTAGTGAGGCAGTAGAAAGTGAAGACCAGAGTGATGATGAGGATGAAGATGAGGACTAGATCGTTTATCGATCCTCAAGCTCTAGTACAATCCCAAAATAGTTAAAAGTAGTCTAAGATAAATGGAAATTCTGGAGAATGTTTATCTCCAGAATTTCAGTATAGAAAGAACATCACAAAGAGAAAGAATTTTTTCTGATGAAAATTTTATTCTAAACATGCAATGTTAGTTGATTCCGATAATGTCAATGTTTAATGAATTCTTTCTGAAGTAAATCAAAGCTAATTTCAACCTCTTTAAGTCTAAAATTGGTTTTTCCCCTTAATTAGTAATTCTCTTACTATAATGCTTCAATTTATAGAAGGGCTTTCATAGTGGCAGAAGAGTCACACAATAAACTAGCTCATGCTGGTAAACTCGGATATAGCTTTCGTCGTAACTTGCGTGAGAGATTTATAGAAGTACTTTTACTCTTGTCGGCAATGCTTTCCGTTGCAATTATGCTTGCGATTATTGTGATGTTAGTGAAAGAATCATTTGTGTTTTTTCAACATGTATCCATTTGGGAATTTCTAACGGATACACAATGGACGCCGCTATTTGACGATGCTCACTATGGAATTTTGCCACTCGTTTCGGGTACAGTGGTAAGTTCATTTATTGCATTACTGGTCGCACTTCCTCTGGGGACTCTCATTGCCATTTATCTTTCTGAATTTGCCCCATTTGCCGTACGCGAAATAGCAAAGCCTTTCCTTGAGTTGTTGGGAGGGGTGCCAACAGTGGTATATGGTTATTTTGCTTTACTATTTGTAACTCCTTTACTACAAGTGATATTTCCTGAATTGCCAGGATTTAGTTTGCTATCAGCTGGGCTGGTTATGGGAATTATGATCATACCGTATGTAAGTTCGATGACTGAAGATGCCATGCGGGCGGTTCCAATGAATTTGCGGGAAGGCTCTTATGCCATGGGGGCTACACGTTTCCAGACAGCCATTCGGGTAGTTATGCCAGCAGCATTTTCTGGAATAGCTGCGGCCTATATATTGGGTATATCGCGTGCTGTAGGAGAGACGATGGTGGTTGCTATTGCAGCAGGGATGCAGCCCAATCTAACATGGAATCCAATGGAGCCAGCAGCCACTATTACAGCATATATCGTACAAGTTAGCTTGGGTGACTTGCCTCATGGAAGTATCGGTTACCAAACAATATTTGCTGCAGGTTTAACTCTGTTGATACTGACACTGGTGTTTAATATTATTGGGCATGTATTACGTAAGCGATATCGTGAGATTTATTAGTGATTTTAGTTCATAAAAAGTGCTTGATTTTTCGAGTTCTTAAAGGCTCTTAATGTGTTATCAAGTGATGCTTTACGATGAAAAATATAAATAATCTAGAAGAAATTAGAAAAATCATTGGTCAGCATAAAAGATGGGATCTAATCTTCATGATTGCCGGTATTTTTGCATTGATGATCGCTGTGTTAACTTTCATGGCACTATTTGCACATATGCTGTTAGATGGAATGCCACGCTTATCTTGGGATTTCTTCACTTCCTTTCCATCACGTCGACCAGAATCTGCAGGGATTTTATCAGCTTGGGTGGGAACAACTTTAGTGATGCTTGTGACTGCAATATCTGCAGTACCGTTGGGTATCGGATCAGGTATTTATCTAGAAGAATATGCACCTAAAAATTTGATAACAGAGATTATTGAAATTAATGTGACCAATTTAGCAGGTGTTCCTTCAATCATTTATGGCCTGCTCGCATTAGGTTTATTTGTTTACCAGTTCAGTTTTGGGCAAAGTATATTGGCAGCAGGATTGGCTTTGGCGCTCCTGATCTTGCCGGTCGTAATCGTTGCAACACGTGAAGCCATACGGTCCATCCCTGTTACTATACGCGAAGGTGCTTATGCACTTGGTGCAACCAAATGGCAAATAGTGTCAGATCATTTATTACCTTATTCATCGGCTGGCATTTTAACCGGTATCATTATTGGCCTTGCGCGAGCAATTGGTGAAACTGCGCCGATTATTACTATTGGCGCATTAACATTTATAGCTTTTTTACCGCCTTCTCCCGTGAAAAATGAATTTCCTTATGTGTCATTTGAATGGTTAACAGCGCCTTTTACAGTAATGCCGATACAAATGTTTAATTGGGTTTCGCGACCGGAAGAAGCTTTTCAATTAAATGCTGCTGCAGCTGGATTGGTATTGGTTGTTATGACGCTTGCAATGAATGGATTGGCAATTTATTTGCGTTACCGCATGCGGAAAAATATTAAGTGGTAAAAAATAATGCAGATTAATCAAGAAAAAATTGCAGAACCAATTCAATATAAATCCGAAGTCAAGAATCTTAGCTTCTATTATGGCGGGTTTAATGCGCTAAAAAATATCGATATGGTTTTGCATGATAAAAAGATTACGGCATTGATAGGGCCATCAGGGTGCGGCAAATCAACATTTTTGCGATGTTTTAATCGCATGCATGATCTCTATCCGGGCAATCGGTATGAAGGTGAAATAGTTCTTCATCCTGACGATGTGAATATTTTAGCATCCAATGTAGATCCGATTGAAGTACGGATGCGAATAAGTATGGTATTTCAGAAACCGAACCCTTTTCCCAAATCGATTTATGAAAATGTAGCTTATGGACTACGTGTTAGAGGTATTAAACAACGCGCCGTTTTGGATGAACTAGTTGAGCTGGCGTTGCGTAATTCGGCTTTGTGGGAAGAGGTAAAAGATCGCCAGCATGATTTGGCTTTTAATCTTTCTGGAGGACAACAACAAAGGCTTTGTATTGCGCGCGCGCTGGCGACCGATCCAGAGATATTGTTGTTCGATGAACCAACTTCTGCACTTGATCCAATTGCAACGGCCAGTATTGAAGAATTAATTACTGATTTAAAAAGTAAAGTTACTATATTAATAGTAACGCATAACATGCAGCAAGCTGCTAGAGTTTCTGACTATACAGCTTATATGTACTTAGGTGAGTTAATAGAATTTAATGTAACAGATACAATTTTTATTAAGCCTAAAAATAAGCAGACAGAAGATTACATTACAGGTAGATTTGGCTAGTCTGAGATAGGCCATATCCGGGTCTCTCAGTTGGGGCTATGAGGACTTCATATAGATATATGATTGACTAGATAAAGAATCAAGGGTAGCATCGCCCCTTTTGGGAAGCCGAGGTTAGAGGTAAAATGCGTAAAAAGCTGGTTGCAGGTAACTGGAAGATGCATGGTAATTTAGTTGAGAATAAACAGTTGCTTGCTGAGATTATTGCGAGTCTTGACGGATTACGTGATGTTCAATCTGCAGTTTGTGTGCCTTATCCTTATCTGTCGTCAGTACAAAATATACTACAGCATACAAATATATCTTGGGGCGCTCAGAATGTAAGTCAATATGAAAAGGGTGCCTATACGGGAGAAGTGGCGGCTTCCATGTTAAATGATTTTAAGTGCAGCTTTGTAATTGTAGGCCACTCAGAACGAAGAGCTTTATTTAGTGAAGACAATCATATTGTCGCAAAAAAATATATTGCAGTTCAACGCGCAGGCTTGACGCCAATTTTGTGTGTAGGCGAAACACTTGAGCAACATGAAATGGGAACAACCGAGCAGATTATTGAGAAACAACTAAAAGCAGTCACCGATGAGGCGGGAGTTGAATCTCTAAGTAAGGCAGTCATTGCCTACGAACCGGTCTGGGCCATCGGTACCGGTAAAACAGCATCGCCACAGCAAGCTCAAGATGTGCATGTTTTTATAAGGAAAGGCATTTCGGCACAGAATATAAGTATAGCCGAAGAACTCACTATTCTTTATGGTGGTAGCGTTAAGGCCAATAACGCGCTTGAGTTGTTTGCAATGCCAGATATTGATGGTGGTTTGATAGGTGGCGCATCGCTAATTGCGGATGATTTTGTTGCAATTTGTCGTGCATTAAGTAATTAAACTTTTTGGAGTAATACGTTGGAAACCTTGGTTTGGGCAGCGCATGTTCTACTAGCGGTTGTGTTAATAGTTTTAGTATTATTACAGCATGGGAAAGGTGCAGATATGGGTGCTGCATTTGGTAGTGGTTCGGCGGGTAGCTTATTTGGAGCGAGCGGCTCAGCTAATTTCCTGAGTCGCGCAACAAGTGTGGTTGCAGCAATGTTTTTTGCTACAAGTATGAGTTTAACCTATCTTTCGGCAAATCAAACTAAAGACACAAGTATAATGAGTATCATGGATCAGATTGAAGAAACGGAAGCGGTATCAATAGATCTGGAGAGAAAGTCAGCTATTGAAAGTGACGTGGGTGTTTCTGATGCTCGGGGTAATTCAAAAGTTGATCAGATACCCGAATAGTTACCGAAAAAAATGATCTGGCAGCCTATTAACGTGAACGCAAAGTGCATGGTTTTGCCGCCGACGTGGTGGAATTGGTAGACACGCCGTCTTGAGGGGGCGGTGGCGAAAGCTGTGCGAGTTCGAGTCTCGCCGTCGGCACCACTTGTGATTTTATTTATAAGATATTAATTTAAGTGTTTATTTTCTAGAATGCTCGAGAATTATTTTGCAATTTTGTTATTTCTCACCATTGGATTTTTGGTGGGTGCAGCATGCATGTTAGGTGGTTGGTTATTGGCACCCAATCGTCCAGATAGCGAAAAGCTGTCGCCATATGAATGCGGTTTTGAGCCGTTTGAAGATGCACGAATGAAGTTTGATGTACGTTATTACTTAGTTGCAATTTTATTTATCTTGTTTGATCTGGAAATTGCATTTCTTTTTCCCTGGGCAATTGTGCTGGATGAAATTGGATTGTTTGGATTTATTGCGATGATGGTATTCCTGGGCATCCTTGTGGTAGGTTTTATCTACGAATGGATGAAAGGAGCATTGGAATGGGATTAATGCTATGAGTATCGAAGGAACTCTTGAGAAGGGCTTTATCACGACGAGTTTGGATTCGGTTATTAATTGGGGACGTACGGGATCTATGTGGCCAATGACTTTTGGATTGGCGTGCTGTGCTGTTGAAATGATGGAAACAGGGGCATCGCGCTATGATCTTGATCGCTTTGGTATTGTATTTCGACCAAGTCCTCGTCAATCAGATGTGATGATTGTGGCAGGAACGCTTTGTAATAAGATGGCACCTGCATTACGTAAAGTTTATGATCAGATGGCTGAGCCGCGATGGGTAATATCAATGGGCTCATGTGCTAATGGTGGCGGCTATTACCATTATGCCTACTCTGTGGTGCGTGGATGTGACCGCATTGTACCGGTTGATATTTATGTGCCGGGTTGCCCACCTACAGCAGAGGCTCTGTTGTATGGCATTATTCAGCTGCAAAATAAAATTAACCGTACCAATACTATTGCACGCTAATTCAAGCATGTCTACGAGTACTCAACAAGAAAATCTTGCGGGAGCATTACAAAATTTGTTGGCTGATAAACTGGTCAGTTTGCAAGTTGAATATGGCGAATTAACTATAACTGTGCGCGCAGAAGGCATTCTCGCTGCGAGTGAAATGTTGCGCGATAATCCCGCACTTAGCTTTGATACATTAATTGATTTATGTGGGATTGATTATTTAACTTATGGTGAAAGTTTATCAGCGAGACATGGCCTGCGAGATAAACGTTTTGCAGTAATTTGTCATTTGCTTTCGGTGAGTCTAAATCATAGATTACGTATTCGAGTTTTAGCTGAAAATAATGAGTTCCCAGTGATTGATTCAGTAACTGAGATATGGCCCGCTGCTAATTGGTTTGAACGTGAGGCGTTTGATCTTTATGGTATCGTCTTTAGTGGTCATCCAGATTTGCGTCGAATATTGACGGACTATGGATTTATAGGAAATCCATTCCGCAAAGATTTTCCATTAACAGGTTATGTTGAAATGAGATATGACGCAGAGCAGAAACGCGTTATTTATCAACCAGTCAGTATTGAACCGAGAGAAATAACACCGTATGTGATACGAGAAGAATATTACGGGGACTGTGAGTCTTGAGGTTTGCATAATATTTATTGTATTGATTGTTTTAGATAAAAATTCTTTGAAGTAACTTATGGCAGAAATACGTAATTACACCATGAATTTTGGACCTCAGCACCCTGCAGCACATGGCGTGCTGAGATTAGTGTTAGAGTTGGATGGAGAAGTTGTGCGGCGTGCGGATCCACATATTGGATTATTGCATCGTGCGACTGAAAAGTTGGCAGAGAATAAAACGTATATTCAGTCAGTTCCGTATATGGATCGATTGGATTACGTTTCGATGATGGTCAACGAGCATGCTTATGTGATGGCTATTGAAAAGCTGCTGGAAATTGAAGTGCCATTGAGAGCGCAATACATACGTGTAATGTTTGATGAAATTACTCGTATACTGAATCATTTACTGTGGATCGGCGCACATGCACTGGATGTGGGTGCTATGACAATGTTTCTATATGCTTTCCGTGAAAGGGAAGACCTGATGGATTGTTATGAAGCAGTATCAGGGGCCAGAATGCATGCTGCCTATTATAGACCTGGGGGAGTGTATCGTGATTTACCGGATACCATGCCTCAGTATCAATCTTCAAAAATTCATAATGAAAAGCAAACGCGTTTGCGAAATACTAATAGAGAAGGCTCATTATTGGATTTTATTGAAGATTTTACGAATCGTTTTCCAAAATATGTAGATGAATACGAAACATTGTTGACTGACAATCGGATCTGGAAGCAGCGACTGGTTGATATAGGCATTGTTTCTCCAGAACGTGCTAAAGCATTGGGTTTTACCGGTCCAATGTTGCGTGGTTCAGGAATAGAATGGGATTTAAGAAAGAAACAACCTTACGAAGTTTACGATCGGGTTAATTTTGATATACCAGTAGGCGTGAATGGTGATTGTTATGACCGATATCTGGTGCGTATGGAGGAGTTTCGTCAATCGAACCGCATTATTAAACAGTGTGTTGATTGGTTGCGTAAAAACCCAGGCCCAGTCATTACAGATAATCATAAAGTTGCACCGCCTTCACGGGTGGATATGAAACAAAATATGGAAGAAATGATTCATCATTTCAAACTATTTACAGAAGGTTTTCACGTGCCTCCAGGCGAAACTTATGCTGCTGTTGAGCACCCCAAGGGCGAATTTGGTATCTATCTGGTATCGAATGGAGCCAATAAACCTTATCGACTGAAAATACGCGCGCCTGGATTTGCACATTTGGCTGCCATGGACGAGATGTCACGAGGACATATGATTGCTGACGTGGTTACGATCATTGGTACACAAGATATAGTATTTGGTGAGATAGATAGATAACGATGTTAAGCACTGAATCCCTTAAAAAAATAGATCAAGAGATTGCTAAATATCCGCTTGACAAGAAGCAGTCAGCAGTGATGTCGACACTTGCAATAGCACAAGAAGAAAAAGGCTGGTTAGCTGATGAAACAATCAATTTCGTCGCTGAGTATTTAGATATGCCTCCCATCGCAGTGTATGAAGTGGCCACATTTTATAATATGTATAATCTAGAGCCGATGGGTAAATACAAAATTACAGTATGTACTAATTTACCTTGTGCTTTATCAGGTAGTAATGAAAGTGCCGCCTATTTAAAGAAGAAACTAGGGATAGAATACAACCAGACAACACCTGACGGGAAATTTACACTTAAGGAAGGTGAGTGCTTTGGTGCATGTGGAGATGCGCCTGTATTACTAGTTAATAATAAGCGCATGTGCAGTTTTATGTCCAACGAAATGATCGATAAATTGTTGGAGGAACTGAGTAAATGAACCATTATCCACAGACATTAATGAACGGAGTTGATTCATCCGATCCTGAAAATTGGCGACTTAAAGGCTATGAGAGACGCGAGGGATACACAGCTCTTAGAAAAATACTGGCAAAAAGAATTACACCAGAGGAAATTATTGATGAGGTTAAAAAATCAGCACTTCGGGGTCGAGGTGGTGCTGGTTTTCCTACTGGATTGAAATGGAGCTTCATGCCTAGGGGATATGAAGGGGATAAATATATCGTTTGTAATTCAGATGAAGGGGAGCCGGGTACATTTAAAGATCGTGACATTATGCGATTTAATCCTCATTTGCTGATCGAAGGAATGATTATTGCGGCATACGCTATGGGCGTTAAAGCGGGATACAATTATATCCATGGTGAAATATGGGAAACCTATGAGCGCATGGAGGAAGCTGTTGAAGAAGCTCGGGAGGCTGGTTATCTGGGAACCAATATCCTTGGTTCATCGTTTAGTTTCCAATTGTATAATCATCATGGATATGGTGCTTATATCTGCGGCGAAGAAACGGCGTTATTAGAGTCCATAGAAGGTAAGAAAGGTCAACCGCGATTTAAACCGCCGTTTCCAGCAAACTATGGTCTTTATGGAAAACCGACTACCATTAATAACACTGAAACATTTGCTTCAGTTCCTTGGATTATTCGTAATGGTGGTGAAAAATATCTCCAGCTTGGGAAGCTTAATAACGGTGGTACAAAAATATTTTCAGTATCGGGTCATGTTAACAAGCCGGGTAACTATGAAATACCGCTTGGAACTCCATTTGCTGAATTATTAGAACTGGCAGGTGGAATGAGAGGCGGAAGAAAATTAAAAGGTTGTATTCCCGGCGGGTCGTCAATGCCTGTATTACCCGGTGATATCATGATGCAGACAGATATGGATTATGATTCCATTGCCAAAGCTGGATCTATGCTGGGTTCAGGTGCTGTCATCATTATGGACGAAACTACATGTATGGTAAGAGCGTTAGAGCGTTTGTCATACTTTTATTACGAAGAATCTTGTGGTCAATGTACGCCATGTCGCGAAGGAACGGGGTGGCTTTACCGTATCGTCAATCGCATCGAGCATGGTAAGGGAAAGCCAGAGGATCTTGGTTTGTTAGACAATATTGCTGATAACATACAAGGACGAACGATTTGTGCTTTAGGCGATGCAGCTGCTATGCCTGTTCGTGCGATGATTCAACATTTTCGGGACGAGTTTGTTTACCATATAGAACATAAGAAATGTATGGTCTAACTACTCAAATGAGTAGAACGCGTCAATTTAATAATTCGTGATTAATCCAAGAATTTGAGCCGATGGTCAATATAGAAATCGATGGTAAACAAGTATCTGTAGCTAAAGGAAGCACTATCATGGATGGTGCTAGACAGATTGGTGTTTATATACCGCATTTTTGCTACCACAAAAAATTATCCATCGCAGCAAATTGCCGCATGTGCTTAGTGCAAGTGGAAAAGGCACCCAAGCCATTACCAGCTTGTGCTACCCCAGTTATGGATGGAATGAAGGTTTTTACACATTCTCAGCAGGCAGTTGTGGCACAGAAAGGGGTCATGGAATTTTTGCTGATTAATCATCCTCTAGACTGTCCCATTTGTGATCAAGGCGGTGAGTGTCAGTTACAAGATCTTGCCGTTGGGTATGGTGCGAGTGGATCGCGTTATACTGAAGCAAAACGCATTGTTGTCAATAAGAATTTGGGACCACTGATATCGACAGATATGACGCGATGTATTCATTGTACACGGTGTGTGCGATTTGGCCAGGAAATTGCAGGGATTATGGAGCTTGGAATGGTTGGGCGTGGCGAGCATTCAGAGATACTTGCATTCGTTGGCAAGACGGTAGATTCGGAACTGTCTGGTAATGTCATTGATCTTTGTCCGGTTGGTGCACTGGTCAGTAAACCATTCCGTTATTCGGCACGTACTTGGGAGTTATCACGTAGAAAATCAATAAGCCCGCATTGTGGTTTGGGTTCAAATTTAGTCGTACAAGTCAAACAGAATCGCGTAATGCGTGTTCTGCCTCGAGACAATGAAGCGATTAACGAATGCTGGTTGTCTGATAAAGATCGTTTCTCCTATGAAGGATTAAACTCAGAGGATAGGGTAACACGCCCCATGATCAAGCGGGATGGCCAGTGGATTGAGTGTGACTGGCAAGAGGCGCTGGAATTTACCGCCAATACGCTACAGGCAATCAAACATAAGTATAGTGCGAAATGTATTGCCGCATTAGGGTCTGCATATAGTACATTGGAAGAACTTTATTTATTGCAAAAATTGCTGCGGACTATGGGTAGTGGCAATATCGATCATCGTTTGCGCCAATCAGATTTTCGTGCAGATAAACAGTTGCAGGGAATCCCATGGTTGGGTACCAGTATTGCGGATATGTCGCAGTTGAAATCGGTATTGATTATCGGCAGTACGCTGCGTAAAGATCATCCACTTATTGCACAGCGTTTACGCCAAGCCGCTAAGAATGGCATGCAATTGAATATAGTAAATCCGATAGATGATGATTTATTAATCAATATTGCAAATAAAGCGATAGTTGCACCTAACGCGATAGTTAAGACACTGGCAGAAATCCTAAAAGCAGCGATTGAGATAAAAGGAGCGGGGCAAGCGAATGGATTACAGCAATTTATTAATTCAATCAATGTTTCGAGTACAGCCAACGCATTTGCTATCGCTTCCAGTTTAATTGAAAACACGCCGGCAGCAATTTATTTGGGTAATTTAGCCCAACATCATCCAGATTATTCAACGATTAATATGCTTGCTGGTTTAATTGCAAAAACTACAGAGGTGAGCTATGGCATATTGGGTGAAGCTGCAAATAGCGTGGGTGCTTATCTAGTGGGTGCAATACCGGAGATTAGTACATTATTACCGGTTGCGAAAAAAATGGATTATGCAGCAGTAGCCGGATTAAATGCGGCACAAATGCTAGGATTCAATACTGATTCCACTGACGAAAAATGTCAGGCATTTATATTGATGAATGTGGAGCCGGAATTTGATACCTATGATTCCCAGCAGGCACTAAAAACAATCAAGTCGAGTGAATTCGTGGTATCTATGAGTGCTTATAAAGGGAACGCAGGGGATTATGCAGATGTATTGTTACCCATAGCGCCATTTACTGAAACATCAGGTACTTATGTTAATACAGAAGGTAGGGTACAAAGCTTCAATGGCGTTGTATCTCCACTAGGAGATGCTCGACCTGCTTGGAAGGTGTTACGTGTACTAGCTAATTTGTTGACGTTGGAAAAATTTAATTATGAAACACCAGAACAGATTCGTGCTGAGATTTTTTCTGATGAGCTAGAAATCAATCAATATCTTAATAATACCTTAGGAAACTTTGATACTACGATTAAAGTGACTGAAGGACAAGGGATACAACGTATTGGAGAAGTACCGATTTACCGTGCAGATCCTATTGTTCGTCGCGCTGAATCCTTACAAACTACACATGATGCGTTACCGCCAAGAGTTTGGATGACAGCTGCAATGATGGAAGGTCTGGGTATTGCTGAAGGTGATCAGGTAAAAGTCAGGCAAGGAGAAGAATTCGTGCAGCTTGAAGCCGCTCATGATGATAAATTACCCGTCAATTGTGTGCGTATTGTATGTGCACATCCGAAAACAATAGCATTGGGTGCCTTGTTCGGGGAAATATTGGTAGAAAAGCTGTGATGGTAAAGTTTGGGGTTTATTAATGGAATATGTTCAACAACAGTTTGTGCAGATATTTGGAACAGAATGGGGTTCCATGCTGTTTTCATTAGTGACAAATGTAGTATTTATCTTTGCTATTGTCGTTCCATTACTATTAGGTGTTGCTTATCTAACCTTTGCTGAGCGCAAGATAATTGCTTATATGCAGATTCGTGTTGGTCCTAATAGAGTGACTTTTTTTGGTATTCCATGGTTACGAGGGTGGGGTCAACCGATTGCTGATGCAGTTAAGGCAATCATGAAAGAGATAATTATCCCGACCGGTGCAAATAAATTTTTATTTATTTTAGCGCCAGTGCTCACGATTATGCCAGCACTTGCAGCATGGGCTGTAATGCCTTTTTCTGCTGAACTGGTTCTCGCTGATATCAATGCTGGTTTATTATATATTTTGGCAATGACGTCGATGGGTATATACGGCATCATTATTGCTGGGTGGGCATCGAACTCCAAATATGCATTCTTGGGTGCTATGCGTTCCGCAGCTCAGGTGGTTTCCTATGAGTTGGCGATGGGTTTCGCTCTGGTATGTGTATTAATGATGTCGCAAAGTTTGAATCTCGGTGATATAGTGAACGGTCAACAGGGAGACAGTCTGTTGAACTGGTACTTGATTCCATTGTTTCCCATGTTTTTGGTTTATCTGATTTCTGGTGTCGCAGAAACAAATCGTGCGCCATTTGATGTGGCGGAAGGTGAATCAGAAATTGTTGCAGGTTTTCATGTCGACTATTCAGGTATGGCCTTTACAGTGTTTTTTCTGGCTGAATACTCCAACATGATTCTGGTAGCAGCTTTAACATCGATTATGTTTCTGGGAGGATGGTTACCGCCTTTTGATATTGCACCATTTACATGGATACCCGGTTTTGTCTGGTTGCTGTTAAAAATTGCATTCATTTTGTTCTTTTTTCTTTGGTTTCGCGCAACTTTTCCGCGATATCGTTACGATCAGATCATGAGATTGGGTTGGAAAATATTTATTCCAATTACACTCATATGGATTGTTTTATTAGGATTAATAATGCAGCTACCTGAATCAGTAAGAAATTTACCTCCACTAAATATCTGGTTTTAGGATTAAAAAATATGATGGATCGTATAAAAATTTTTTTTAGTACCTTTTTATTATTCGAATTGCTAAAAGGTATGGCGGTTACTGGAAAATATCTGTTTAAACCAAAAATAACTGTACACTATCCGGAAGAAAAGACACCTCAATCACCACGTTTCCGCGGTTTGCATGCATTGCGCCGTTATCCAAACGGAGAAGAACGCTGTATTGCTTGCAAATTATGTGAAGCAGTGTGTCCAGCATTGGCTATTACCATAGATTCTGAGCAACGTGCCGATGGTACGCGACGTACTACACGTTATGACATCGACTTGAGCAAATGTATCTTTTGTGGTTTTTGTGAAGAATCCTGTCCGGTTGATTCAATTGTAGAGACGCGCATACTGGAATATCACGGCGAGAAACGGGGTGATTTGATATACACCAAAGAAATGTTATTGGCTGTTGGAGATCGTTATGAAGAGCAGATTGCCAAGGACAGAGAAGCTGATGCACGGTATCGTTGAATCTTGTCGGTAAATACACATGAATTTTCAGGACGTCATATTTTATATTTTTTCGGCCATTCTAATCGCATCGGCACTCGGTGTCATTACGTTTCGTAATCCGATTTATTCAGCACTATTGCTTGTACTAGCGTTTATTACCTGTGCTGGTTTATGGCTATTGCTGGAAGCAGAATTTCTTGCGATCACCTTAGTGCTGGTTTATGTAGGTGCTGTGATGGTGTTGTTCCTGTTTGTCGTGATGATGCTGGATATTAATTTGGATCAATTACGCGAAGGATTCTGGAAGTGGTTTCCTTTTGGAGCGCTCATTGCGCTGATTATGGTTGGTGAAATATCGATGGTTTTAATGGGTAAGTACTTCGGACTTGAAGAAATGCCAACGCCCAACCCACAAGATGCAGATTACAGTAATACCAGAGAATTAGGTCGTCTGATTTATACGGAATATGTGTATGCCTTTGAGCTGGCTGCGGTACTTTTGCTAGTTGCAATGGTAGCAGCAATAGCACTAACTCTACGTCATCGTGAGGACAAGAAATCACCAAATCCATCCAGACAGATTAAAGTGAAAAAAGAAGATCGAATACGTATAGTGGCTATGCCATCAGAAAAGAAAGAATGAAGAAGTCATTCAAAATTGTTTGATAATTTATATAAATATGAGAAGAGGTAGTTAGCTTGGTATCGTTATCCCATTATCTGGTACTTGGTGCGATTTTATTTGCTATCGGTATCGTCGGTATTTTTCTCAACCGAAAAAATGTCATTATTATACTGATGTCTATTGAATTGATGCTATTAGCTGTCAATATGAATTTTGTGGCATTTTCACATTATTTACAGGATATATCCGGACAAATTTTTGTATTTTTTATTTTGACAGTTGCCGCAGCTGAATCAGCCATAGGCTTAGCAATACTCGTTGCGTTATTTCGTAATCAGCAAACAATTAATGTTGATGATCTGGATAAACTCAAAGGCTAATACAAAAAGTAGAAAAGTTTAAATACATATAATTGACATAAGAATTATTGACCGAGATGCAAAAACTTTATTTATTGGTACCACTAGCACCGCTAGCGGGAGCACTCATAGCTGGATTACTGGGACGTTTTATTGGACCTGTATGGAGTCATCGTGCAACGATTTCACTTGTTTCTGTCTCCTTGCTGACATCTATTGTTATTTTTCTGGATGTACTGGAAGGCAATAGCTATAACGGCAGTGTTTATACATGGCTAGTGACTGGTGATACACGATTCGAAATAGGCTTCTTAATTGATCAATTATCAGCAACTATGATGGTTGTTGTCAGTTTAGTTTCACTCATGGTGCATATTTATACCATTGGTTATATGCATGGTGATCCGGGTTATCAGCGTTTCTTCAGCTATATTTCATTATTCACTTTCTCAATGATGATGCTGGTGATGTCAAATAACTTTTTACAGTTATTTTTCGGTTGGGAAGCTGTCGGTCTTGTATCTTATTTATTAATTGGATTTTGGTATACTCGTCCAACCGCCATATATGCCAATATGAAGGCATTTTTAGTTAACCGTGTCGGCGATTTTGGTTTTCTCCTGGGTATCGCGATGGTGTTGATGTATTTCGGCACGCTGGATTACGCCGCTGTTTTTACGCAAGCTCCCGGGATAGTTGATGAAAAAATTGAATTAATACCTGGTATGTCATGGCTAGTAATTACACTGATTTGTATTTTGTTGTTTGTTGGTGCCATGGGCAAATCAGCACAGTTTCCGTTACATGTGTGGTTACCTGATTCGATGGAAGGCCCTACACCAATTTCCGCATTGATTCATGCAGCCACCATGGTGACTGCAGGTATTTTTATGGTGGCACGTATGTCGCCGCTATTTGAATTATCGGACACCGCACTATCTGTCATATTGATAATTGGCGGAATTACGACATTGTTTATGGCACTCGTAGCCGTAGTGCAGAATGATATCAAACGCGTGGTTGCCTATTCCACATTGTCCCAATTGGGGTATATGACTGTCGCATTAGGTGCATCCGCTTATTCCGCTGCAATTTTTCATTTGATGACGCATGCTTTCTTTAAAGCCGTTTTATTTTTAGGAGCGGGCTCTGTAATTATTGCCATGCACCATGAACAAAATATGCAGAAAATGGGCGGGCTTAAAAATTATATGCCAATTACCTATTGGACGATGTTTGTTGCTGCACTAGCGAGCGCTGGCGTACCTGGTTTTTCAGGGTTTTTTTCTAAAGATGCAATTATTGAAGCTGTTCATTTCGCAAATATTCCTGGCGTTGGTTTTGCTTATTTCTGCGTATTAACGACTGTGTATGTTACTGCTTTGTATACATTCCGGTTGATATTTATGACTTTTCATGGGCAAACACGGATGGATGTGCATACCAAAGGGCATTTGCATGAATCGCCTTGGGTAGTGACAATGCCGCTCGTGATTCTAGCCATACCAACGATTGCTGCCGGATGGTTTATTGGTCCCATTGTGTTTGGTGATTATTTTAATAATGCGATTCATGTTTTACCGCAACATGATGCCATTGAGAAATTAGGTGCGGAATTTACGGGCATCGCAGGAATGATGGTGCATGCGTTGTCTACAGCACCATTTTGGTTATCAATGACAGGCATTTTTACCGCTTGGTATTTATATAGCGTAAGAACGGATATACCAGAAAAAATAAAATCTCGTTGTGGTTTCTTATATAACCTGTTGGATCGCAAATATTACATTGATGAATTTTATTCATGGCTATTTGCCGGTGGTACACGTGCCTTAGGCACCGCATTGTGGAAATATGGTGATATAAAAGTGATCGATGGGTTTTTTGTCAATGGCACGGCTCGTGTTGTAGCGTTGACGGCCACATTAGTAAGACGTTACCAGACTGGTTATATTTATCATTATGCATTTACTATGATTGTTGGCATATTTGTTATCTTGACGTTATGGCTTTACTGGATTTAGTGAAAAGACTGTAAACATAACACTTGATATAGATATAGATAAATCAAATACCTAAAGATAATAAGTACTAATAAATAAAACGGAATAAGCATGTCGTTTGAGTTCCCACTATTAAGTTTAATTATTTGGCTGCCAATTGCGTTTGGAATTGCCGTATTTGCAACCGGAGATGATCATAATGCGCAAATTGCTCGCTGGATAGCTCTTGCAGGGTCAATTCTGGGGCTGTTGATAGCAATTCCTCTTTATACCAGTTTTGATTCCGCAACGAGTGCAATGCAATTTGTTGAGAATCATGTCTGGTTTGAACGTTTTAATGTTAATTATCATGTGGGTGTGGACGGTATATCAATGCCACTGATATTGCTGAATTGTTTCATTACACCGCTGGTTGTTATCGCAGGCTGGGAAGTTATTAAAGAGCGTGTATCCCAATATATGGGGGCTTTTTTAATTATGTCTGGTATTGTTAATGGTGTTTTTTCTTCATTGGATGCAATCCTGTTTTATGTGTTCTGGGAGGCATCACTGATACCGATGTTCCTGATTATTGGGATATGGGGTGGTCCCAATCGTGTTTATGCGTCTATCAAGTTTTTTCTTTATACATTACTTGGCTCTTTGTTGATGCTGATCGCTTTTATTTATCTGTATCGAACATCGGGAGGCAGCTTCTCGATACAGGATTATCATCACCTGGCAATTCCGCTGACACCGCAGATCTTAATTTTTGTCGCATTTTTACTGGCGTTTGCAGTGAAAGTACCGATGTGGCCGGTACATACATGGTTGCCTGATGCACACGTAGAAGCCCCAACGGGCGGTTCAATTGTTCTGGCAGCCATTTTGCTTAAGCTTGGTGGCTACGGTTTCCTACGTTTTTCACTGCCCATTGTTCCTGATGCCAGTCACTATCTGGCAGGTATGATGATTGTACTTTCTTTGATAGCAGTGGTTTATATTGGATTGATTGCGCTCATGCAAGCTGATATGAAGAAACTGATCGCTTATTCATCGGTAGCGCATATGGGATTTGTTACCTTAGGTTTTTTTCTGTTTAACGCCTACGGTGTTGAAGGCGCAATGGTTCAGATGATTTCGCACGGATTTATTTCGGGTGCTATGTTTCTATGTGTAGGAGTACTATACGACAGGTTACATTCACGTCAAATTGCGGATTATGGTGGAGTCGTAAATAAAATGCCCATATTTTCTGCTTTCTTTATGTTATTTGCGATGGCAAATGCCGGATTGCCAGGTACTAGTGGTTTTGTAGGTGAGTTTATGGTTATTATGGGCAGTATGAAAGTCAGCTTCTGGTATGCATTTTTAGCTGCGACAACACTGATTTTTGGTGCAGCTTATACATTATGGATGTATAAACGAGTTATATTTGGTGCTGTAGGAAGCCCGGCTGTTGAAAGATTGGAAGATATATCAAAACGTGAGTTTGCATTGCTGGCAGTTTTAGCGATTTCAGTTTTATGGATTGGCGTTTATCCGTATCCACTGACTGAAGTGATGCATACGACAATAGATCACCTACTGATGCATGTCAGTAGTAGTAAGCTGTAATAAAGTGATCTGGAATAGTAATATTTCCCGATGTGAGGATTAAGAATTAATGAATTTTATACCGCCTGATTTTTCACCAGCTTCTTCCGAAATATTTATGCTCATTATGGTGTGTGTGGTAATGCTGGCTGATCTCACTGTAGGAGAAAGTAAACGTTATGTCGCCTATCTGCTAACACAAATTACGTTGGCGGGTTGTGCATTACTGACTTTTTTATCATTTTCGACAGAAACCACTCAAACATTCTCCGGTATGTTTGTCGATGATACGATGGCAGATATACTCAAGTTGATGGTGTACGGTACGGTATCAGCAGTGCTAATCTACTCCCATGCTTATATCAGTGATCGTGGCATGCTGAGAGGTGAGTTCTTTAGCCTAATATTGTTCGCGACATTGGGAATGATGGTGATGATTTCTGCCAGTCATTTTCTGACACTTTATCTCGGTCTAGAGTTGCTTTCGCTTTCTCTTTACGCTTTGGTGGCGTTACGTCGAGATTCGGTACTGGCAACCGAGGCAGCTATGAAGTTTTTTGTGCTGGGTGCATTAGCTTCTGGATTTTTGCTTTACGGCATGTCGATGGTTTATGGAGCAACTGGAACATTACATGTCTCTCAACTTACTCAAATCATACAAAGTGGAGCGAGTAGTAAAGAAGTTTTAGTTGTCGGGCTGGTATTTATTGTGGCTGGTATTAGCTTCAAGCTAAGTGCAGTGCCATTTCATATGTGGGCGCCAGATGTCTATCAAGGTGCACCCACTGCTGTTACATTGTTTATTGGTTCTGCACCAAAATTGGCAGCTTATGGTTTTATAATGCGCCTGTTGGTGGAAGGATTAGGAGAAATGGTTGCTGATTGGCAAGGAATGCTGGTGATTCTGGCGGTCATGTCAATGGCAGTGGGTAATATTGCGGCCATTGCACAAACGAATATTAAACGTATGCTGGCTTATTCAACTATTTCTCATATGGGATTTCTGTTGCTAGGTTTCATAAGTGCAGATTCAAATGGCTATAGTTCTTCTTTGTTTTATGTTATTGCCTATGTTCTGATGACACTGGGTACTTTTGCAATGATCATGGTATTGTGCCGTAGTGGATTTGAAGCGGAGAATATCAGTGATTTCAAGGGATTGAGTAAGAGAAGTCCCTGGTATGCGTTTATTACTTTGCTACTGATGTTCTCGTTGGCAGGTATTCCACCTATGATCGGGTTTTACGCTAAAATGGCCGTATTGCAGGCGGTTGTTAATGCGGGTTATGTTTGGCTAGCGGTCGTAGCTGTACTGTTTTCATTAATTGGTGCCTTTTATTACTTGCGTATCATTAAACTAATGTACTTTGATGAACCAGAAACTGATGAGCCTATTCTACCCAATAATGATGTAAAAATTCTATTGAGCGCGAATGGTTTTGCAGTACTGGCACTTGGTCTATTTCCTCAAGCGTTGATGGGATTAAGTCTCTACGCTATTCAAAATTCAATGTAATCTTTACGGCAAGGGTATATTAAGAAGTCCTTGCCATAGTCAACTAACAAAGATATTCGAAACAGATTCTTGCTAAATAGAATGGTTTTTCTCGTGTCGTAGTATGCGTGCAAGACTTTCTTGGGTTATTTCTTTTTAAAAATAACTTATTCCAATTACAGATAGAAACATTAATAATTATATTAGTATAACTTTATTAATATAACTTATTAACTACAGTTAGTTATGTATTGGATAAATTTTCAGGTCTATCGAGAATTGGAATTACTAACAAATTGACTTGAATTTTTCTGCATTATCCCCATATAAAAAAAATTTTTAAGGAGACAAATGTGCAAGCTGAAACAACCAAAGAACATCTAAGTTTTCAAACTGAAGCCAAGCAACTGCTAAAGTTGATGATCCATTCCTTATACAGTAATAAGGAAATCTTTTTGCGTGAGTTAATTTCGAATGCTTCTGATGCTGCGGATAAGCTTCGTTTCGAAGGCCTTACAGATGCTGCGTTGTATGAATCTGATTCCGACCTTAAGATTCGTGTAGGTTACGATAGCAATGTAAGGACGATTACCATTTCCGATAATGGAATTGGTATGTCCCGGCAAGAAGTCATTGATCATATCGGTACTATAGCCAAATCCGGTACACGCGAATTCTTTAATTCATTGACAGGAGATCAGGCCAAAGATGCTAATTTGATAGGCCAATTCGGTGTCGGATTTTATTCAGCATTTATCATTGCTGATAAAGTAATTTTAAATACCAGACGTGCAGGATTAACTGTTGAGCATGGCGTTTGCTGGGAATCCAGTGGTGAAGGCGATTACACCTTGGAGACAGTAGAGAAATCAACACGCGGTACTGAAATAATTCTGCACTTGCGCAAGGAGGAAGATGACTTTCTCAACGGAATGAGGATCCGCAATATTATTCGTAAATATTCCGATCACATTACCTTGCCTATTGTGATGAAGAAAGAAGAGTGGTCCCAGGAAGAAAAGGAAAATAAAGTTACTGATGAAGATGAGACGATCAATCAAGCAAGTGCTTTATGGGCGCGTCTAAAAAATGAAATTACTGTTGAGCAATATCATGAATTTTATAAACATGTAGCGCATGACTTTGAGCCGCCGCTGGCTTATCTGCATGCGCGAGTGGAAGGCAAGCAGGAATACACGCAGTTACTCTACATTCCAGCACGGGCGCCTTTTGATTTATTTGATCGAGAGCGTCGCCACGGTATCAAGTTATATGTGCAGCGGGTTTTTATCATGGATGATGCTGAGAAACTTTTGCCTAACTACTTGCGCTTTGTACGAGGAGTGATTGATTCGAACAATCTGCCTTTGAATGTATCGCGCGAGATATTGCAAGAATCAAAAGATATCGACACGATCAGAGCAGGTGTCGTCAAGAAAATTCTGGGATTGATAGAGGAGTTATCCAAGTATGAAGATGATGCAGGTAAAGAGAAGTTCAGAACTTTCTATCAAGAGTTTGGCTTGGTTCTCAAGGAAGGTGTGGGAGAAGATCATGCGAATCGCGAGCGTATTGCCAAACTATTGCGTTTTGTTACTACCCAAAGCGATGTGGAAGAACCAGCGGTTTCATTAGAAATGTATGTACAGCGCATGAAAGAGGGACAGGAAAAGATTTACTATGTGACAGCTGATAATCTCAAAGCGGCAAAAAATAGTCCTCACTTGGAAGTTTTTCGTAAGAAAGGTATAGAAGTACTATTACTTTCAGATCGTGTCGATGAATGGTTCGTAACCAATTTGACTGAATTTGAAGGAAAGCCACTTCAATCAGTAGCGAAAGGTGGGTTAGATCTGGGAAGTCTGGAAGACGAAGCTGAGAAAGAGGAACGCGAAAAGGAAGCGAGCGCCTATCAGGAATTAACAGAAAAAATGAAAGTGGCACTGGGTGAGCAGGTAAAGGATGTGCGCGTCACACTTCGCTTGACAGAATCTCCAGCGTGTCTTGTTGCAGATAATTATGATATGGGGGGTAATTTGGAGAGATTACTGAAGTCGGCAGGACAAAAGGTACAGCATGCCAAGCCCATTCTGGAGATCAATCCGCATCACCCGATGGTGCAGCGATTAAAAACAGAAACAAATAATTTTGAAGATTGGAGTCATATCTTATTTGATCAGGCATTACTGGCCGAAGGCGGGCAGCTTGAGGATCCGGCAGCCTTTGTAAAGAGGCTTAATGAATTATTGCTACTGAAATCCTAGCTTCTTGATTTTCTGAAAACTTCCGGCATAAATACCATGACGCCGGAAGATGGGGATTGTAATTTGAAACTTCTACTTATTTTTAATGTCCATTTTTCGAGTAAAGCGAGAAACATTAAATAATTTTTCAAATAGCGACTTAAACTGATAGTGGGTAAATCAAAGAATAATCAGATGGCGGACTTGGTTAAAGTCTATCAAGCGAAACTAATCACCCCGTTTGCTGTGTTAGGGATTGTTACTGAAGAAGATTGGCTTACCGATATTGATTATTTGCCCACAGATACGCAACCTTTAGTATCGCAAAACTATTTAGCCAAAGAAGTTTATAGGCAATTACAAGCATACTTAACTTAACCCGGTTTTAAATTTGATTTAAGTCTGCATATCGGTGGTACCACGCATCAACGTCGAGTGTGGCAAACCATTCAAACCATTCCGAGTGGAAAAACAAGTAGCTATGCTGAAATAGCAGCACAGCTACATTCTGCGCCCAGAGCGGTAGGCCGCGCATGTGGTGCCAATAGAATTCCCATAGTCATACCATGCCATCGAGTAATTGCTAAGAATGGTGGATTAGGAGGGTTTATGAATGCAAGCGATGGAAATCCTTTAGAAATCAAGCGTTGGTTATTGCGCCATGAGAGTGCTTGAATTAGACGCAGGTCTGCTGGATGAGTTTTCTGATGCTTTATGGTTAGAAGATGGTTTGTCGCGCAATACGTTGGACAGCTACCGCAATGATTTACGACTATTCAGTGAATGGTTGAGAAAACGAAATCAAGAAGATAGGGTATTAACGGATGCGACTCATTCTGACTTGCTCGAATTTCTTGCGTCCAGAGTTTCTGCCAAGATTAAGGCCAGTACAACCAGCCGTGAATTATCCAGTTTAAAGCGTTTCTATCGCTTTTTGTTGCGCCAGGGGAAAATAACTACAGATCCTAGTCTTAATATTGAATCGCCTAAACTGTTGCGCAATCTACCTGAAAGCTTAACAGAAAATGAAGTGGAGCTTTTGCTGAGCGCACCTGATCTTAAACATCCGCTTGGTTTGCGTGATCGCGCGATGCTGGAGGTTTTGTATGCCAGCGGACTAAGGGTATCGGAATTAATCAATCTAAGATACTCACAAGTAGGTATGGATATGGGGGTTCTAAGGGTTATGGGTAAGGGGAGGAAAGAACGTCTGGCTCCGCTGGGAGAAGAATCTTTGGAATGGCTTGGTCGTTATACGAAAGAAGCCAGATTGATTTTGCTTGATGGTATTGTTACCGATACCATATTTGTGACAGCGCGCGGTGCAGCCATGACACGCCAGGCTTTTTGGTATCTTATCAAAAGGTATGCACAACTAGTGGGTATTAATAAGCAACTATCTCCGCATACATTACGCCATGCATTTGCTACCCATCTGTTGAATCACGGTGCTGATTTACGTGTGGTACAACTGCTACTGGGACATGCTGATATATCTACTACGCAAATTTACACACATATTGCACGTGAGCGTCTGAAACAACTACACGCCAAACACCATCCACGGGGATAGAACCACCTAAGCAAAATATCCAGTTATTTTCTAGCCAATAGTGTATAGAGTGCCGGAATTCCAAGAACAACAAAGGCGATCAATGACCAATCAGGAATCGTTAACGATAAGAATTTCCAATCGACATTGGCACAGTCTCCATTGGCTTCAAACATTCCAGGCCACCATTGGGCAATAGGTAAAGCATTTAGAAAAGCTTCCTCTGGACTGATGCCACATTCAAAGGATTCAGGATATCGTATCAACCAGGCATGCCTCGCAGCAATGACTGCGCCTGCAAATGCAAAAATACTCATCAAGAAACCGTAGAAGCGGTGCCCGATGAGTTGGGGATTGTGGAGAAACGCCACGAATGCAGTTAGTCCCAGCAGCCAGTAGGCGACCCGTTGTGCTACACATAGTGGGCAAGGCAGTAGTCCTGCGACATGTTGCAGATATTGCGCATAGCCTAGAAGACCGGTACAACTGAGCAGGATAATTAAAAATAATAGTCTCATTTTGTTTTTCTCATGAATCCAATTGATATTCCAGTTTATCCATTAATCATTTGTGGATTTTACACAATTTGCTATGATGAACGAATTCAGCTGGCTGAATATTTGTAGTAACAAGGAAATTCTTTTTCATTTATCTAATCAAGGAGACTCACCATGCAAACAAAGCTGTTTTTTACAATTTTGATTATCTGCACCTTCTTGGCTTCAAGTGTTTGCATCGCTGCAGAATCGGAAGAAATAAACGAGATTGCTGAGGCCAAAGCTAAAACTAAATTTGATCATATCGGATTAGCTGTGTATTACGAAAATGAAGCTAAAGAAATGAATGCAAAAGCAGGGGAACAAAAAAGGCTGCTGGACGAGTATAAATTCACAGCGAATACTATGGCCGGGAAGGTCAAGATTTCGAGTCACACCATGAAGCTTTGTTAAGAAAATATACCAAAGCGGCGGAACGTAATTTAGAAATGGCTGCTTCTCATCGAAAAATAGTAGAAAGAATTAAATAAATGCTTTATTTTCATGCTGCTGATTATTAGTCTATATTCAAACAAGCGACATCCCAGTGTCGCATTAAACAAAGGGATGCAGCGTGAGGTACTGAGGCGGAGTGATCTCGGAAGTGCATGATCGGCAGAAAAAATATAGGCGTTCCAATCGGTAAATTTTTTCTTCAAAACATTACCTATCTTTGTGTAAAGTTCTATCAATGATTGACATTTACCGATACGAACACCATAGGCTGGTTCTGACCAGTATTTGTCCGGAATGTTGCATGTGTTTGCCAATACATAGCCCACAGGTCACTATAATCGCGATGGCTGCGTCTTTTATTTCTCTTTCCAGAGGGCATAAGTAAGCAGTGCCCATGCACTGAGGAATGAAACACCGCCAAAGGGTGTGATCATGCCAAGTCCGCGTATTCCGGTCAGACTTAATATGTAAAGACTTAGACTAAATAAAACAATGCCGGCCATCATCAACCAACCGGATATCGGGATTAAGCGGGATCTCGGAAAGTGCAGTAATAGCAGACCAATAATGAGAATCCCGGAAGCATGATAAAAATGATACTGAATACCTGTCTGATACACTGCCAGCATATCGGCTGAGAGTATTTTCTTCAGGCCGTGCGCACCAAAAGCACCCAATGCGATGCAGAAGAAGGCATTTATAGCACCCAGAATCAGAAAAGTTTTTGGCATCGACATATGTCCTTGTTGGGTAAAGATGAGTTAACGCTAAACTAGTTTATGTGTTTTGATTACGAATTCTTTCTTTTAGTGACATTCGCTTCACACATTCCGTGCGCGAATTTTACCTGAATTCTATCGCCGGAATGAATTTGTTTGCTGTCACGGATCGCCGTGCCGTGCATGGAATAGGTGATGCTGTAGCCGCGTTCGAGTACCGATTGCGGGTTCAGATGCGATAACTGTGCTTGTAAATGTTGTTGCCTGACAGCGAGTGTTTCGAAATAACGGGAATAGGTGTAGCGGAAACGTGCAACCAGTTCTTTTTGTTGTTCTTCTAAACGGACAACGCTAGGGCTTGCAGCTGCTAGCCGCTGATTGAACTCAAGTAATTTCCAGTACTTCTTGTCGATTTGATGCTCCCAAGTTTGGATGAGACGATCCTGTAAATGCTGCAGATGAATATATTGCTGTTTGATTCGGTCTCCCGGATAAATTAAACGATGGGTCAGAATATCTACTTGTTGCAGTGCGTATTCAATGCGATGCAATGTAATGCGGTACATGCGCTGATACAGTGCACTCAGACGATGGGTTAATTCCTGGTGATCCTTACTGGCCAGTTCAGCAGCTCCGGTTGGTGTGGGTGCGCGGATGTCGGCGACAAAATCTGCAATGGTAAAATCCGTTTCATGACCAATGCCGCTGATAACCGGTATAGAACTAGTGGCAATCGCAAGTGCTACGATCTCTTCGTTAAATGCCCATAAATCTTCTATGCTGCCACCGCCGCGGCAAAGTATCAGCACATCACACTCTGCCCGTTGACAGGCGATTTTAATCGCATCCGTGATACTGTTGGCTGCTGTTTTTCCTTGCACTAAGGTGGGGTAGATGATGACAGGTAATGAGGGCATGCGGCGCTGCAATGTCGCTAGGACGTCACGCAACGCTGCGGTATCTGTAGAAGTGATGATACCGATTTGCTGGGGAAATGAAGGCAGCGTTTTTTTATTCGCGGGACTGAAGAGTCCGGCTTTTTCCAATTTGGATTTAAGTTTCTCAAATGCTTCAAATAATTCACCCAAACCGGCGCGCCGCATGGTTTCAATATTTAACTGAAAATCGCCACGTGGCTCATACAGGGTGACCAGTGCCAGTACTTCGACTTGCATGCCATCTTTAGGATTCCAATCAATATATTGATTTTTGTGGCTGAATAAAACACAACGTACTTGCGCAGTAGCATCCTTGAGGGAAAAGTACCAATGGCCTGACTGATAGCACTTTAAATTAGAGATTTCACCTTTTATCCACATTAAAGGGATGTTCTGCTCCAGAAATTGCTTGGTGTTACGATTCAACTCACTGACAGTTAGTACTTTATGAGAGTCGCCAGGTATGATTGAGAGCAGATTCATTTTGTTATTTTGTAATAATCCACATGTCTTGCTGGGAGTGCATGGTGTAACGTCAGGATGTATGGGAATAGTGTAATATTATCATATCTATTTGTTTGTTAATAATATAGTGGGTAGATTAATAAATAATCAGATTAAAAAAATTGTTTGAATCTGCTAACTTAATGCGTTTGTCCGTAATATACTCACAAACTTATCCACAGAAATTGTGGATAGAAAGTTAGTTACTTTCTTTCTTGCTGAAAACGCACTATCAAGATACATTACATGCCAAATTGATCACTTAGTTATAAAATAATTAAATCAGGTAATGTCTAAGCCACAAAATAATACCTGGATCTACAGTTAGTGAGGAGATTATCGCGTGTTATCTTTGATTCAAACGGCTGGCTGGCCGATCTGGCCAATCATTATTGCTTCCGTTGTTGCCATGGGTATTATTGTTGAACGGATGTGGACACTGCGTTTAAGTGTTATTTCTCCCAAAGAATTATTGCCCAGGGTATTAAATGAGTATAAAAGAAATGGTGTAAACCCTGAGATGATTGCGCGCTTACAGCAGCATTCGCCACTCGGAGAGATTCTTGCCGCCGGGCTTAAAAATGTTAAGAGCTCGCGAGAAGTCATGAAAGAGTCGATCGAAGAATCAGGCCGTGTGGTTGCGCATGATTTGAATCGTTATCTGACAACGTTGGGGACGATTGCCGCGCTGAGTCCGCTGATGGGACTGTTTGGTACGTTGGTGGGTATGATTGAAATATTTGGTTCAAATTCTCCCGCCGGTAGTAACCCGGCACAGCTTGCTTATGGAATTTCTGTAGCGCTGTATAATGCTGCATTTGGCATACTGGTTGCGATTCCCAGTATGATTTTTTACCGCTATTTTCGTTCTAGGGTGGATGATTTTATTATCGAAATGGAATTGCAGGCTTTGAAATTAGTAGAAATTGTGCATGGCGAACGAGAAAGTTAGGTTATTTTTAATAGCGTTGCGTCAGTCAATTTTTGTAAGCATATCCAATTAAGACTGGCTGATTCTAGATCAGAAACCTTTTCTAAGATATTTTTAATCACAAAAAAGTCTTCAGGCTGCGCAGAAAGAGATTTTCTGACAATTAAGGATTCTAGCTAATTTTGCTGAAGTGGCGAAGCATGATATTGAAGTAGTAGTGTATACTGCGGCTGAACCGATTTTGACCGGAAATACACGTAGGAACAAGCTGGTAGGTGCGCTTTGGAAAGCATACTCTGCGCGATGTGAGGTGTTTGCTGCTGAAATTGAATGATTACTGAATAACGGGTTGATAATGCGCGCTGCCTTCACTGAGAGAAGCTTGAAGGCTGATTGTTTTATAAGTTAATGAATGGGAATACTAAGATCTTGAGAAATACAAATTCGATAATAAATCATAAATATCTGATTGTTATTGTGTTGTTTTTCTGCGCTACAATTTTTCAGGGTTGTGCAACAACATCAAAGAATAGTGATCAGGATTTAGATCCGATTGATCCGCATGAGAAAGTTAATCGTGCTTCTTATGATTTTACCGATCGGGTGGATCGGGTGGTGTTTGAACCCATTGTGAATAACTATATTGATTATGTGCCAGATGCAGCGCAACGATCTATCGGGAATTTCTACGATAATCTGTCGTATCCCAATGTAGTTTTGAATGTCTTTTTGCAAGGCAAGGTAAAGCAAGGTTTTCAAGATAGTCTGCGTTTTTTTGTTAACTCGTCAATAGGCTTATTTGGGCTTTTTGATATGGCTACTCATATGGGCTTACAAAAGCATGATGAAGATTTTGGTCAAACATTGGGTGTATGGGGAGTGAATACCGGTTCCTATTTGTTTATTCCGTTTATGGGGCCGAGCAGTGAACGTGATGTTTCAAGTATCCCGGTCAGTATTTTCACCAATGTGCTTTTTTACGCAGGTCTTGCAGTGGGTACATCATTTGCTGCGCCTCTAACTGTTTTAGGTGCTATCGATAAGCGTGCGCGCTTATCCGGTCCGATGCGCATTCGGGATGAAGCAGCATTGGATCCCTATTTATTTGTACGTGAAGCTTCTTTGCAGCAACGTGAATTTCTGATTCATGATGGCCAGCTACCGTTAGATCTTTACTATGAGCCTTTTCAAGATAATCCTTTTGAGAAAGACAAAAAGAAGCAGAAATTGTGATCAGGTTATAAGTCAATCATCTGAATTGTTAGATGGCTACAGAGAGCGTCTTGATGTGAAAAATCAAATACGGTCAGCCAACGCTGAATATCTAGTGAGAAATTTGTAACAGACAGAGAGTATTTAGGAAAATATGGACAGGTTTCAAAGAATATCGAATGTGTCGCAGCAACAAGGTGATTTTATTGTTAGTGATGAAATGGCTTTATCGTATACCGCATTAAACCTGAATCAAGAAGAGATTAATGCCGATGAGCTGGAAAAGAAATTTACTCAAGCTCGCACAGCCATATTATCTTTACAGAATGCGGATGGGTACTGGTGTTTTCCGCTGGAAGCGGATTGCACCATCCCGGCGGAATATATTTTGATGATGCACTTCATGGATGAAGTGGATGTTATTCTGGAAACCAAGATTGCGCGCTTTATTCTTGATAAACAGGATCTTAAACACGGCGGCTGGCCGCTGTATTATGGCGGTGCATTCGATATCAATTGCACTATTAAGTCGTATTATGCCCTGAAACTGGTGGGTGATTCACCGGATGCTCCCCATATGGTGCGCGCACGAGAAGCTATTCTGGAACGTGGTGGCGCAGCAAAAGCCAACGTCTTTACCCGTTTGCTACTGGCCATGTATGATCAGATTCCGTGGCGCGGCGTACCTGTTGTGCCTTCGGAACTGGTATTACTGCCGCGCTGGTTTCCTTTTCACCTCAGCAAGGTTTCTTACTGGTCGCGCACCGTGATGGTGCCTTTGTCGATTTTGTGCACGATTAAAGCGCGCGCAGTTAATCCACGGCAAGTGCATATTCGTGAATTGTTTATTGTTCCACCAGAAGAGGAAACAAACTATTTTCCAAAGCCAGAAACACTGCTTAAGCGTATTTTCATGTTGGTCGAGCGTATATTATCCCATGTAGAACCCCGTCTACCTCAATCCATCAGGCAATATTCCATACGCCGTGCAGAGAAGTGGATTCTCGAGCGTCTAAATGGAGAGTGCGGCATTGGTGCTATTTTTCCAGCCATGGTTAATGCGCATGAAGCCCTGACATTGTTGGGTTATGCGTATGATCATCCCAATCGGGTGCAGTGCCGTAACGCGTTGCGCGGATTGTTGGTCGATGAAGGGGAGCGCGTTTGGTGTCAGCCTTGTACCTCGCCGGTCTGGGATACGGTGCTGACAAGCTTGGCATTACAGGAAGATTCAACAACGGATCAGAAACCAGTGTTGCAAGCGCTGGATTGGCTGGTGGAACAACAGATTCTGGATGAACCGGGTGATTGGCGCGATCGCCGTCCGCATTTGCCGGGTGGCGGCTGGGCTTTTCAATATGCGAATCCGCATTATCCTGATCTGGATGATACCGCTGCGGTTGCCTGGGCATTAGTCCAGGGCGATGCACAGCGGTATCAGAAGACGCTGGAACGCGCAGCCAACTGGTTGTTTGGCATGCAATCGAAAAATGGCGGTTTCGCAGCTTTCGATATCGATAATACCTATCACTATCTCAATGAGATCCCTTTTGCTGATCATGGTGCATTGATCGATCCGCCCACCAGCGATGTGACAGCGCGCTGTATTGGTTTTCTCGGAGAATATGGTAAGCAGCATCACCAGCATGCGGTGCTGCGCGGTATCAGCTTTTTGCTGCGGGAGCAAGAATCAAGTGGTGCCTGGTTCGGACGCTGGGGTACTAATTATATTTATGGCACATGGTCTGTCCTGGAAGCGTTACAGTTGGCCAAGTTCGATATGCAGCATACATCAGTACGCCGTGCCGTGAAGTGGTTAAATTCCGTGCAAAGAGCCGATGGTGGTTGGGGGGAAACGAACGATTCCTACTTGGATGATAAACTGGCGGGTCAGTTTCCTGAGACCAGTACTGCTTTTCAAACAGCTTGGGCAGTATTGGGTTTAATGGCGGCCGGTGAAGTCAATAGTGAATCTGTACGCAAAGGTGTCAGTTACTTGCTGCGCAATCAGTCGAGTGATCACTTATGGGAAGACCCTTGGTTTACTGCTCCTGGTTTTCCGCGTGTTTTCTATCTGCGCTATCACGGTTATTCAAAATTCTTTCCGCTCTGGGCGCTGGCACGTTACCGTGCGCTGACCATAACAGTAGCTGCGTGTATGTAACCGGTCTGGTGACAGCCTTGCGAGCTGAAGCCAGTTGCGTCACATCAACGCATATTCCATTCAATGAAAAGGTGCAAGTTAACGACGATACAGTTTTGTGGTTAAGTGGCATGGGTGCGCAGGCAGCACGAGCAGCGGCAGAGGGGCTGTGTCAGCAGGGTGTCACTGCACTGGTGAGTTTCGGTGTCGCCGGTGCATTGGATTCCAAATTAAAACCAGGGGATTTGGTGCTGCCGGATGCTATCCATGCCGGCGAACAGTTGCCAGTTACCGTGGCATGGCGCAATCGATTGCAAAATTTGCTACCCGCTGATATTGCCGTGGTCAACGGCATATTGGCGAACAGTACAGTCCCATTGACAAGCGCAAAAGCCAAGCTGGATCTGGCGCAAGCAACGGGTGCCTGTGCGGTGGATATGGAGAGCGGTGCGATTGTTGAAGTAGCCGTCACAGCAGGCATTCCTTTTATCGCTGTGCGTGTCATTATCGATCCAGTGCAATTTTCACCGCCGGAAGCACTTCTTGGTGCGGTTTATCCGGATGGCGGAGTAAATCCAATGCGTTTGCTGGCGTTACTTTTGAAACGCTCAGTGCATTTGAGTACGCTCATGCAGATGGGAATCGGTATGCGTGCTGCGCGCAAAACGTTATCACGGGTGATTCAATCAGCCGGTGCCGGACTGGATAGTCAACCAACCGATCGACGTGAGGTTTAAAAAACAGAATGACTGCCTTTTATTGTTTGGTTTTAAGTCGTCAGGGGAGGTAGCGTATCTGAAAAATAACTTATGATGATGAATTAAAGTCATTTATTGCAGCAGATACGATCTCCTTCCCACCGTTTATCATGAATATCAAACAAATGTGATTGCTATGCAGCTTGTTTTAAATGAGCGATAGCATCTTCTGCAGCTTTTCTTGCTGAATCAGCAGCACCAAGATTGCCTTTCTCAATTGCTTGATCCAAACTTCTAATACCGGCATCCAGATGTTTGCTGCCGGTTGTATCGCGATTTTCTTCTGTTTTTGCGGCATTTGCATGAGTTTTTGCCATTTCTGCATGCTCGGCGATTGTTTTTCCATCGGGCGCTCTGACCGCAGTATCGGCATGCTGAATTGCCTGATTCAAATGACTTTCTGCCGCTAATGCGCTCAATGAGAAGAGAGCTATGATTAGAATGCTTGTATATAAAGTAATAGTTTTCATGTTATTTTTACTCCAATAAAAAATTTAATTTAGGCGATGGTCAGAACATCCAATCGTCCTTCTTATCGCTTATTGATAAGAATATATGCGGAAACGACACCGGTCTGTACGATAGCCAACTGTTAAAACTTATTGTGGCTGTAATTGCAACGCGGCTAAACGTGCGTACAAAGCACTCGATTGCAGTAATTCGGCATGCGTCCCCAATGCATCCAGACGCCCATAATCGAGCACGGCAATGCGGTCGGCGGATTGCACGGTCGCCAGGCGATGGGCAATGACGAGCGTAGTTCGATTGTGCATTAGCTGCTGAAGCGCTTGCTGTACCCAATATTCACTTTGCGCATCCAGCGCGCTGGTCGCTTCATCCAATAACAGAATAGGTGCATCAGCCAACAAGGCGCGTGCAATTGCCAGCCGTTGTTTTTGGCCGCCGGATAAACCCAATCCTGAATCGCCCAAAAGCGTTTGGTAACCTTGCGGCAGCTTGCAGATAAAATCGTGTGCATAAGCTGCTTCGGCAGCAGCTTCCACTTCTGCGTCGGTTGCATCAGGGCGTGCATAGCGCAGATTGTCGCTGATGGTGCCATAAAATAGTGCCGGGTTTTGCGACACCAGCGCAAAGCACCGGCGAGAGGCAGCAATATCCAAGTGCCGGATATCAATCCCTTCCAGTTTGATGGAACCGGATTGACTATCAAAAAAGCGCAGCAGCAAATCAAACAATGTTGATTTGCCGGCGCCGGAAGGGCCAACCAGTGCCAGCGTTTCTCCCGCCCGGATATGCAGTGTCAGATTATTGATGGCGAGCACTTCGGGGCGGGAAGGATAGGCAAAGCACAGTCCATCAATCTCGATATTTCCGGATACTTCCGGCAATGGATGAGGTTGCTCGGGAGATTGAATTAGATTAGGAGCTTGTAATAGTTCTATCGTCCGTTCGGCTGCACCGGCGGCGCGCTGCAATTCACTGATGACTTCCGAAATGGAGGCGACGGCAGAGCCTACAATGACACTATAGAAAACAAAAGCAGCCAATTCGCCTGTACTGATACGGCCTTCAATGACGTCAATGCCACCCACCCATAGCATCAACCCTACGGCACCTAGCACCAGCAGGATGACGATAGTGATCAGCGATGCACGTTGGTGAGTGCGTTGTTTGGCGACAGCAAAAGCTTCTTCCACTTGATCGTGAAATTTGCGCTGGTCGATGGATTGGTGATTATAAGCCTGTACTGTTTTGATTTGTCCGAGCACTTCACCGACATAAGCACCTACCGCAGCAATTTTGTCCTGACTCTGGCGTGACAGGTTCCTTACCCGGCGGCCATATATCAGAATGGGAGCCACAACCAGAGGCACACAAATCATCACCAGTGCAGTCAGTTTTGCATTTGTAATGAATAACCAGATAATGCCGCCCAGCATCATAATCAAATTGCGTAGCGCGAATGAAATGGACGATCCGATCACGGTTTGCAGCAATGTCATATCTGCAGTCAGGCGCGACTGAATTTCGAGACTGCGGTTTTCCTCGAAAAATCCAGGATGCAGATGAAGGAGATGATTGAATACCTTGCAGCGGATATCCGCAATTACCCGCTCACCCAGCCAAGTGACCCAGTAATAACGGGTAAATGTACCTGCCGCCAAGGCAATAACCAGCAGTAAGAATATTACGACATATTGACTCAACAAATCTTTCGATTGAGTCGCCAAGCCTTGGTCGATCAACAAGCGGACACCTTGGCCGATTGATAAAGTAATCGTTGCAGTAAAGAATAAAGCCAGCAAGCTGTAGATAATTTGGCGTTTATAGGGTGCGACAAACTGTGCTGCCATTTTGATGGTTTGCCAGCGAGTTCTGGGGCTGTGGAGATGATCTGCCATAATAATTAACGAATTGGGAAAAAAACTTGTGCAGTATGAGTCATCAGACTAGGTACGATTGGTCTTGATGGTGATCGGTTTGTTAAAATGATTAGAGCCTGCCTATAATTTCTGAAAACCTTATTTATTTTCTTGTTCGCGTCGGTAGAGATAGTTTCACCAAACAATTGAAATGTGTAAGAAGATTTTTAAACTTGAATTACGCGCTTCGAGGGTTTCGGTCAAATGCCCGGATGGTTCATATGTCTTTAATCAAGCCATTTACTTTATCAGTATTCTGCTAAAAAAGTGCAACGAGCATTCCGTCCTTTACCATAAATTCGGTATCAGTTTCAAAAAGGCATTTGTGAAAAATTCTCGTTAAATCCAGCAAGGTGTTTTGTTGATTACGCTCCTGGCCACACTGATTCAAAGAGTAATTCTTTGAGTGATCTTGGTCCTGCAAGAGATGAAACCAAAGCTATTGATCATTACTACAAGGAGAGCGAATGGTAACTTGTATCTTTCGCAGCGGATCAGGCGGAAGGCTGTAGTTTCTTGAATAATAAAAGATTAATAAGTATCGTTGTGGGATGGTCGAATCGAATTTTGTGATTTGTTTCTGATTCTTGCATAGCAGAATCTTTAAGCCTTTGGCACTTATGTAATAAGTGCCAAAGGTTGAGTTACTAACGATTGATTATTTAAGCAATAACATCTAAAGACAATGAGAATCCAGCTTGTACGCCTACCAAACTTACTGAAAAGTCTGCAGCACCGATAACATCTGCAACCATGATGCCTGTACCACTGTTAAATGATAATTGAGCAAGTGCAAATGCCTGATCTCCCGCTACAGTTTGATTCGCGTCTATGCCTGAAATGTCAATTTTGTCGCCTTCACTCCAGGTGAAGTTGAAAATTGTATCTCTTGTGACTGCATTAGGGCTTCCAATTACTGAGTTGAAATCAAATGTATCCGCTCCCAATCCACCTGTTAGGCTGTCCTGAGCGAATCCACCAATAATGATGTCATTACCATTACCCCCATTGATAACGTCATTGGCGCCCTCGCCGTCGATGATATCATCACCATCACCGCCATTGATAGTGTCAGTGCCGCCACCACCAAAGATAGTGTCAGCACCTGTTCCGCCATTGATCACATTGGCAGCGCCAGTACCGGTAACGGTGTTAGTGCCATTGCCCATGTTGACATTCTCAAAATTGATATAACTTTCTCCGCCAAAGTTGGTCAGTCCGGTTACCATATTGAAGACATAGGTTCCACTAAAGATCGTGTGGTCGATTGTGTCGATGCCTGTTCCTCCATTCATGGTTTCTGGTCCAAGACCCGAGAACATCAGATCATTGCCTGCATCCCCATTATAGGTTCCACCATCTCCATCGGAGTGAATGTTATCGCTGCCATCGCCGCCATTCAACGTATCAACCCCGGCACCTCCATTCAGCGTATCATTACCGCCCCCACCGCTGATTACATTGTTAGAGGCATTGCCGGTAACGGTGTCATTGCCATTGCCCATTATTGTATTTTCGAAATTGGTGTAGATTTCCCCGCTAAAGTTGGTCAGTCCCGTTACCATATTGAAAACATAGGTTCCATTAAAGGCTCTATGGTCGATGGTGTCGATGCCTGATCCCCCATCCATGGTTTCTCCACCATTAGCCGAGAACATCAGATCATTGCCTGCATCGCCATTATAGGCTCCGCCATCACCGTCAGAACGAATGGTGTCGTTGCCTCCACCACCGTTTAACTGATCAACACCCGCGCCTCCTAGGAGGTTATCGTTGCCCGTGCCCCCGGAGACTGTATCATTGCCGCCGCCGCCATTGATGGTGTCATTGCCCCCTAAGCCGTTAATGTTGTCGTTACCAGCGGTTGGGAAGCCGGAAACGCCTGCAGAAATAAAGCCCGGAGTAATCGTATCATTACCATTTGTTCCATTGATTAGTGCCATTTTGAATCTCCTTAAGATCAAATCAAAAAATTAATATATGAGTTGATAGTCTTAGTTCATTGAATGCTATCAGTATCTTTTAAAAATATTTATTTAATATTAACTACGTAATTCAAACAGATTTAAATTACAAAATCATGATAGCTGATATAAATCAATTATTATATAAAAAAACATGGAAAAAACATCCCGAGAATCTCGGGACAAGCATTGGAATCTTAGAGAATTTTAAGATCAGGTTTTGTACTTAACATACCTGCTTACTTATTGTCTGATTGAAAACAAAAATCAATAGAATAAAATTGAAATAATGAAAAAGAGAATTGAATGCCGGACGTAATAAACAAGAGGTTGGGAATTAAATCGATTGATGCGGCTTGTGCGCAATATAGGAATGTATTTAATGAGATAAGAGGGAGCTTAAGCCCCCACTATGAAAAAATAAAAGATGTTTTAGTTGCTACGTTTAGTCACTTCCAGCAAATGATAACCAAACTGTGTTTTAACCGGGCCTTGCACTTCACCCACCGGCGCGCTGAACACGACGGTATCAAATTCTTTCACCATTTGTCCGCGGCCAAATTCACCTAAATCTCCACCTTGTTTGCCGGATGGGCATTGCGAATGTTGTTGCGCTAATTGACCGAATTCAGCACCATTCTCGATTTCAGCTTTCAGGCTGTTACACTGTTCTTCGGTTTTTACCAAAATGTGACGTGCACTGGCTCGTGCCATAAGAT
>Ga0136611_10000209_pt1 | contig 36300 bp, 31 predicted proteins | sample AntDrymUQ2232306_2_FD_106645 | JGI IMG/M metagenome (GOLD analysis project Ga0136611, IMG submission 106645) | Polar desert sand microbial communities from Dry Valleys, Antarctica - metaG UQ223 (23.06) | ecosystem: Environmental > Terrestrial > Soil > Desert | place: Antarctica: Dry Valley...
CGACGGTCACCCGCCAGTGGGTCCAGCGACGAGGCCGCGTCTTGCGAAAGTGCGCCGCGATCGGCAAGGAGAAGGCGACGATCCATGACTTCCTCGTGGTCCCACCCTTTGGTGAGGCCGGCGACGAGGACATTCGGTCGCTCCTGCGAGGTGAGTTCGACCGCATCGGCGAGTTCGGACGGCTCTCACTGAACGCGGGAGCGCCCGACGGGGCACTGTCAGTCGTGCACCCTTACCTGATCGAATACTTTGGGTGAGCAGGGGAGGACACGCCCGTGGCTGTGAACAAGGCCCAACTGATCGAGACGCTCAAGCAGCAGGTCTCCGCGATCGACGAGAGTGCGCGGATCGCGGGATATCGGCAGGAGCTGTTGGTCACCCTGGCCGAGATCGTCGAGGTGGAGAGCGCCAACCGGGTCCGGAAAACCAGCGTTCAGCAGGACGTGACGGCGAAGTGCGAGGCCCTCGGGATGGCGCTGCTCGACGGCGGGTGGCAGGGATGAAGGGCCTTGGCTTCGACGGAATCGGCCGATGCTGAAGCTCCGACGTGCCCGGTTCAGCAACTTCCGCCTGCTCCGGGACGTCGAGCTCAGCTTCTCCGTGGACGACGCGAAGCGTCTGACGGTCATCCGCGCTGAGAACGAGTCGGGCAAGACGACCATGCTCACAGCGCTGCAATGGGCGTTCTTCGGCGACGCTGCCCTCGACGAGTCGCCCGGTCGCCCCGCACGCCTCTACCCGATCGACTGGGATGCGACGGCAGAGCCCAGGGTGCCCGTAAGTGTCGAGGTCGAGTTCGACTACGCGTCTGAGACGACGCTGAAGGACGGGTCGTCGGTCCGATCGGAGGAGACCTTCCTCATCCGCCGGAGCTGCACCGAGCACCCCAACGAGGATGGTGCTGGGGCACGGACCAACAACAGTCTCATGCTGTACCGGCTCGAGGCGAAGGGCGACGAACCGGTCGCCAACCCGCAGGTCGAACTCGAGGATAAGTTCCCCGTCGGCCTGCGGGAACTGTTCTTCACCGACGGGGATCGGGCACAGACCTGGATCGAAGTTGGCACTCAAGGCGTCAAACGGGCCCGGGTTCAGAACGCGATCCGCTCGTTGTTAGGGCTTGACCTGATCGAAAAAGCCCAGGACCACGTCAAGGAGACGCTCAATTCCTTCAACCGCGAGTTGAAGTCGATCGGACCCAACACCGAGGCCGGCAAGCTCGGAGATCGCCTCGCCGAGATCGAGGTCGAACTCGCTGAATCGGAGAAGGCGAAGGGCGATGCGACGGAGGCCCTGGGCCGGATCGAGGAGCAGATCCAGGACTACGAGAACAGGATCGGCGAAGCCCTACGGCAGGGAGATCGTGACGACCTACAACGCCAGGTCTCGTCGGCGAACGACCAGCTGAAGGCTGCTGAGCGGACCGAGGTGCAGCTGCAACGACAGCACAGCGACCTGTTCAAGGACACGTCGCTTGCGCTGGGTCTCCTCGCACCACACGTTCGACGGGCCCGCGGGCTTCTCGCCGGACTCAAGGAACGTGGGACGATCCCCCAGAAGTTCCTTCCCATCCTCGAAGAAGCAGTCGACCAGGGTGTGTGCGTCTGCGGAACCTCGTTGGCGAAGGGAACGCCGACCCGTAAGCACGTCTGCGATCTGATCGACGAGCACAAGAAGGTCGACGCCATCGTCGACCGCCTCACGGATCTCAACGTGCTCGCCTCCCGCCTTGGGACCTCACTCGACGTTGAGGACGCAGTCGGCTGGTCGCAGCGCGCTCGCGACTCGTTCCAGCTCGTCTCCGGAGCGCAGGAGACACTTCGTACGGCTCAAGAGCGGGCGAAGGAGCTCGAGCGGCAGCTTGAGGGGCTTCCCGACACAGCGGTTGCCGATCTCACCAAGGCGAAGAAGGCCGCCGAAGAGCAGCGGAAGGTTCAGATCCGCTCGGAGCGCGAAGCGGAGATCAAGATCCACACCGTCGAGCGCGAGCGGACGGAACTCACCAAGCGCCGGGACCAGCTCTTGCGGTCGGAGAAGAAGTACGCACGCCTGCGGGCGAACCTGCGAGCAGCCGAGGACATCCACGGTGTGCTCGCGCTCACGTTCGCGGCGATCCAGCAGGGAAAGATGCGGGAAGTCAGCGAGGAGATGAATCGACTCTTCCTCGGGATGATCGTCGCCAACACCGAGCAAGCGCAGAAGGCGATCATCCAGAAGGCGGAGATCACTGACGACTACGACATCGTCGTGACAGGCCCGCAGGGCCGCCGTCTCGACCCGGACCGCGACCTGAACGGTGCCTCACGGCGCGCGCTCACGCTCTCGTTCATCTTGGCGCTGACGAACGTGAGTGGCGTGGAGGCTCCGAACGTGATCGACACCCCTCTCGGCATGACGAGCGGGCTCGTGCGTCACTCGATCCTGCGCACGGCGGCCGAGAACGCCACGCAGCTTGTGCTCTTCCTCACGCCAGCGGAGATCCGTGACGTTGAGGATCTCCTCGATGAGTACGCCGGGGCGATGTGGACGATGAGCAACACCGCGCACTACCCGACGATGCTGGCGAACGAGCCGCCGGCATCTGACCTCCGTGTCGTGCTGTGCCAATGCGGCCATCGCCAGTTCTGCTCGGTGTGCGAGCGCAACGGTGATGAGCTCAACGACCGTCTTGTGCGGCGTCCGTCGTGAGCTACAACCCGTTCCAGGCGCTGGACCTGAAGGTTCCCAGCGAGTTCCACGAGGATCTGACTCGCTACTCGCGTACGCAGTCCGTTGCTGGCGAGAAGAAGAATCCCCTCGATAACCCGTTCGATCGCTACGTCGATCTGTGGATGCTCGGCGTCTGCATAGGTGCTCGCGCTGGACGGACGGTCGAGCTAAAAGGGCCGGCGTCCCGCACATTCGTGACGGGAGTCGTGCTCATGACGGATCCAGACCGCATCGAATTGCTTGAGCTGCTCGCTGTCGGTCACACCGGGGACCCCTACATCGTGGCCGAGCCTCGCCGCGTCATCGACCTCGCGAACGGCTTCGCCGGCGCTGGAGTGCCAAGCGTCATTGACATGCTCAAGAACGGCCGCGGTCGGCCTCTCTGGAACCTCACCGAGGCGGTTCTCGACGAGTTCGAACGCGAGCCCGAACCGTTGGGCGCCAGCGCCGAGCCATCTGACGCGACGAAGGCGACCAAGACGAAGTAGCTCGCTCTCAGCTCACTTCCTTGAGCAGCGTGCGCAGGGCGACACTCGCGCGAGACGAGTTCTTGTCGAGGGCGAGGATCGGCACGAAAAGGGGTGGGAAGAAGTGCTGCGTGATCGTGATCTGAAGATGCAAGGCCATCGAACGCTGCGCGACGTTCGGAAGGACGATGGGAAGCGCTGATGCCTCAGACGCTGGCGTTCCAGGCGATGTCGCAGACGCTGTTGCAGCTGCTGCAGCCCGGCCAAGGGTTTTACGTGCCGGTCTATCAGCGTTCCTACACGTGGGGAGCTGATCAGATCGATCGCCTCTTCGAGGATGTCAACGCCGGCCTGAACCGAGCTGCACAATCACCGGGCCCGCCGACGTTCCTCGGTTCAGTGATCCTCTTCGAGGGGCGGGCCTCGGTAGCGCCCAGAGTAAACACCGCCTTACCCGCCCAGGTCCTACACGTGGTCGACGGTCAGCAGCGGCTGACGACGCTGCTGCTGATCCTGGGCCAGCTCCGCTCACTCGTCCATGGTGAAGTGGAGCGGCTCGAGCAGGTTCCCTCACGCAACACCACCGAGGACTGGATCCTCGCGAACCTCACAATGCTGCGTTCTCAGCTCACGACCGCGCTTTGGGTCGACCTGCCGTCGGCCATCGGCGCGCATGTCCGCATGCCTCGACTGATTCGGCAGGCGTCGGACAAGTGGGGTGACCGCACGACGAACTCGCTGTACCTCAGCGACGTCGCCTTCTACCTGCATGGAATCGCGCTGGAGGAACTTGAGCAGGCTCCTCCAGCGACCCCTGCCACACGACCGCACCTGAAGTTGGCGCTGGACAGCATCAACGAGCATCTCTCGAGCGTCGTCAGCGGGAGCGACGAGGGATCGATGTTGCTAGAAACTCGGTTCGTTGCTGATCTGGCAGCCCTCACTCGCCTGCTGCCCCTCGTGCAGGCGGAGGCCGCGATCGATCCGTCAGCGCTGACGAGTGAGGAACGCGAGGCGATCCGACTAGGCGTTTTCGCGCAGTTCCTCGTGAGCCAGGTGGTGGTCATCGATGTGCGTGCGCCAGACGAAGAGACCGCGTTCTCGCTTTTCGAGCCCCTCAACACGACAGGCCAGCCTCTGACGCCGCTCGAGACGCTCAGACCTCTCGCGGTCACCGCGGAAGGGGGACTTGACTCCTACGTCGGGTCTCGATGTGATCGAGCCTTCCAAAGAGTCGCCTCCTACGTTCCCGACGAGCTTGAGGCCACGGAGCGCTCGAAGCGGGTCTCGGCGCTCCTGACGTCGTTCGCGCTCGGACAAGACGGTACGAAGCTCGCCCACAACATGCTCGAACAACGGCGATATCTTCGGGGCGCGTTCGACCAGGCACCGACCCTCGCCGCGAAGCAGATCTTCGTCGAGGGCATCGCCGACACAGCGACGTTCCTCACCGAGGTGTGGGAGGAGGGCGATTCCCCCTTCATCACGATGGGAACCGCCGCAGATCGGCTCAGCCTCGAGGTCCTACGCGCTTCAAACCACCTCATCGTGGTTCCCCTTCTCGTCAGGTACTACGAGCGCGCCACCCAACTTGGGACTGCCGCATCGAAGAAGGACGTTCGTGCAGTCGCGCGCGCGGTGGCTGCGTTTTGGACGCTCTGGCGGTCGAGCCGCAGCACCACGTCTGGCATCGACGATATTCACCGCACCCTGATCAAGTCGGGCCTCGCCGCGACGTCACTCAATCCTCTGGCGCGGTCCTCGACAGCCGTGAGCGATCTGCCATCGGTGAAAGAGGTTCGGACGGCACTGCGGAGCCTCCTCGCGACCAAGCTCGCTGTCACGGATGCCGCGAGCTGGTCGAGCCTCGTCAACTCGCAGCCGATCTACGAGACCGCCCGCATCCTCGCGAGGTACATCCTGGTTTGCGCTCATGACGACGCGATCCACGACTCGAAGGCAAAGGGCCATGTCGTGCGAGGTGCCGCCGGGACATGGAGGACGCGGTCGCTCGAGGTCTGGAGGGACAACTACTCGGTCGAGCACATCGCTCCTCAACGCAAGAGGTCGACTGACACCAGCTACGCCCCCGCGCTCTACGACGAGGGCGACATCAACCGCCTCGGCAACCTCACGTTGCTGCCGCCGGATCTGAACAACTTGGTCGGCAATGAACCGTGGCCGTTCAAGCGCGACGTATTCAAGATGGTGTCCAAGACCAACCCGAAGCAACGGGTTGCCGCGCTGAAGAAGGGAGACCTCTACCAGCTGGGCGCGAAGTCGAAGGCGCTTTTGGAGTCGGCGGAGTTCATCCCCTTCTCTAAGTTCATCGCTCTCTATCCGGCGAACACGATCGACCGCGACTATGTCGCCGAACGCGGACGACGGCTCGCATCGCTCGCGTGGGAGCGGCTCTGGGCGGACCTCGCGTGACGGTCGTGCGAGTTGTCGGAGCCCTCGTACTGTTGCTCGTCGCCGCGTCGTCGCCCGTGATGGGCTTCGCCGCCGCCGAGCAATACTCGGGCCGGAAGTTCTACGGGGTGCTCGAGGGCGACTGGTTGTTCTGGTTCGGGCTCGTCGCGGGCGGCGCGTCGCTGTGGGTCGCGATCGATTTGCTCCGTCGCAGCGCGGGTGCGTCGCGGCGGGACGCATCCTGAGGGGGCGTCTCCAACATCGGAGAGCACCCCGTCGGGCGCGAGGCTACGGATGGAGGCAGCCAGGGGCGTTCTGCGACTGGACGCCGTAGTCGTTCATACCGGCGAACGTTTGCCAGTCGAAGTGGCGGCTCGCCGCCTCGTGACGCTCTGCTCCGCCGCGTTCCATGTCGGCCCGCGCTCGTCCCGCAGCGCCGCGGAACTGCTCGACGAACGTCCGGACAGGTCCAGTCGTCCGGCTCTCGCTACGCCGGAGGGCGCCCTCGACTGCCGGCAGTGACGCCTCGAGGCTTGCCTGGGCCGCGTCGGCCTTCTGCGGCGCAGCCTTCGAGCTCGAGATCTGCATCTGGTGGCGTGCGACTTCCCACCGAGCCCAACAGGGCTTCGCTCCGGTTGTGCCGGCTCTGCACCAGCGAGCCTTTGGACTTCCAACGCCAGGTCATCGAGCAGACGCCGGAAGAGCTCGAGCGCCGGCTACGCCTCGCACCCACGTTGGTCGAACAGTTCCGCGCCGCCCGCCTCCCCTGACGAGGCGGGCGCTCGCGATGCGCCGATCTGCTGCGGTGGTTACCTGCCCTCGGGTCGATGTTCGGTCCGCGCGTTCGGTGCGGTCTGCGGAGACAAGATTGGCTCCGGCCCGATCGTGCCGGGTACCTCGCCGCACCGGTGGACGTCCTCGCCTGACATCGGTCGTACGACGATCGTCTCGGTCACGCGGGCCTGCTGAACTGAGCGAGGAGGTCGCTCGGCTTGGTCGCGAGAACGTGCGTCTCGTCATCGGGTTCGTACAGGTGGCCCCACGCGGCGGCGACGGCTACGGCGTTGACTGCCCTCGCACACCGCAGGTCGTTGAGCGCATCACCGACGTAAGCCAGGCGGTCTGTGGAGAGGCCCAGACGTGAGGCTGCGAGCAGCAGCCCATCGGGCGCGGGCTTGACCCGCTCGATCTCGTCGCTCGCCACGACGACGTCGAACAAATCCGCCGCGCGTGCGTGCCGCAACTGCGCCAGAGCGGCGCGCCGCGTTGCCCCAGTGAAGACACCGAGCGCGAGGCCCGCAGCGCGGAGTTGCTCGAGAGTGTCGATCACGCCCTCGTAGATGGTCGTCAGATGAACCCGCGCTTCGAGGTGGCGGTGCCAGCAATCGATGTCGTTCTCCGTGCTGGGTCGTCCGGTGAACCGTGCGATCAGTGCACCAGCGGGTCCTGCGGAATACGCAGCGATGATCTCGTCCTCGGAGCATTCGCGACCGCACAGTTCATGAATCGCCGCGGCGTACGCAGCCGGCACCGTTCGACTCGAGTCGAACAAGGTGCCGTCCATGTCGAACACGATCGCGTCGACTGATCGGCCGGTCACGTCCCCACCAGGAGCGACCATCGCTGCTCGACCTCGTCAAGGGCGAACGCAGACGCGTTCCAGAACGCCTGACCGAGGGAGTTCGTTCCATCCACCATGGCGTCGACGCGCGAAGCCCCGAGCTCACGTGCGTGTGCCACAGCCGCTTCGACGAGAAGGGTGGCTACACCCTTTCGTCGATACCCAGGGTCGACGGCAAGCCGATAGAGGTGGCATCTCCAGCCATCCCAACCTGCGATCATGGTTCCGATCACCCTGCCGTCGTCCTCGGCGAGCACGAGCGCGTGAGGGTCAGTCTCCAACAGCTGATTGACCGCAGACGCCGTGGGCACGGTCCGCGTCGGCCCGCCCGCCGCCGCCCACAACGCGAGCACTTCGCCCACGTCCTCTGCCGTCGCAAGACGAACCTTCGCCATCATCCAACCGCATTCGGACGGAGGAGCAATGCGGGAAGGTCTCCGAGTCGTTCCACCGTCTCGCCCGTCCAAGTCTCCGCGTCGGGATAGACGACCTCCACGGCCAGCCGTACCGAGCGCATGCCGAGAGTCGCTGCTGCCGACAATTCCCCGGAGCGGCCGTCAGCAACGTAGACGCACTGGTTCGCGTCCACTCCGAGGCGAGCGACCGCGACCTCGAACAACCTGGATGCCGGTTTCGAGACGCCCTCGTTACAGGAGAACACGGCCGCGTCAACGAGCCTCGCGACCGGTGTCCCTCCCCAGACGGTCCGGCTGTCACAGGAACTATCCGTCACAAGGCCGGTCGCCCAGCCTTCGGCACGGAAGCGTCTCAACGTGGTGACAGCATCGTCACGGAACCGCATGAGCTGGGCGGTTATCTCGAGCCGGCGTCTCGCCGCCCGCTCGATGGCTTCATCGCTCGGCTTCGCCCCCAGCATTGAGCACACGGCACGAAGCGTGGCGTGCAGGTCCCCGAGCTCTCCGCGGGCGCGCTCCGGGAAGGTCGCCGCATACAGCTCCGCAAAGGACCACGGTTCTACGCCGAGAATCTCGCCAAGCTTCGCGACGAGTGGATCGCGGGCTCCTAGCGAGGGGACAGTCAACGTGTCCCATAGGTCGACCACAAGCGCACGGCGACCAACCCATGCCGGCGAATCGGACTGCGCAGCCATGACGCCCCCAAATCCTTGAGACGCCCAGGCGCTACGGCAGACGACTTCGGGCCGCTCCCCGGTGGTAGACCACCCAAGCGCCAGTCACGGCCGAGCCCGAGGCTACGCGGTTTCGGCTCTCAGACTCCACCGATTTCAGCGCTGCGGCCCGCCGAACGGCATCTCCGCGAAGTGATGATCACCGCTGTCCCGACGTATGCGTACGAAATTCGAGCTGTGAGTCGCACGACCAAGGTACAGATCTGCTGCCGGAGGCGCCCCGATCTGTCTGAGCCTCGCGATGGATGAGCGCGCGCTTCGGTGGGCGCGTTGTGTACGCGTTGCTCGCTAGATGAGAGTTCGCGTCCGGGTCCGTGCCTCACGGCTGAGGACAGCGGACCAGAACCGATCACGGCAAGATCAGAGGATGGCCGGTCACTGTGATCCTCGATTCCGGGACGTCGCCGACGCGTTCGCCAAGAACTTCCGAGACGGGCTCGAGCTTGGTGCCGCCTGCGCGATCGTCGTGGACGGCGAGATCGTCGTCGACCTTTGGGAGGGATTGACTCGACCCGGGGGTGAGCCTTGGCGCGAGGACACTCTTGTCGAGACGCGATCGGCAACGAAGGGCATCGCTGCGCTGTGCATGCACATGCTCAACGACCGCGGACTCGTAGACCTCGACGCTCCTGTGCGCCGCTACTGGCCGGAGCTTCGAGCCGACCCACTCATCCGACATGCGCTTGCACACTCTGCGGGCATCCCACTCATAGAACAGCCGCTGTCCCCGGGAGCGCTCGTCGACTGGGACGCCATGGCGCGCGCCGTCGCTGCCCAGGAGCCGCTTTGGGAGCCAGGCGAGAAGGTCGGCTACCACGGCGTCACGTTCGGCTGGCTGATCGGCGAGGTCGTCAGGCGCGTGACGGGCACCAGCATCGGTACGTTCGTGCAGCATGAGATCGCAAGAGTGGTCGGCGGTGACTACTTCATCGGCACCCCTCCCAGTCAGCACCACCGGATCGCTCCGATGTTCCGGTCTCCAGTGACGAAGGCAAGCTCGCCGACTCCAGCAGCCGCGGAGCCGCCAGCGGAGAGCATGTCGACACGGATGATGGCTCCCATGTATCCGCCGATCTCGCCGCCGTGGAACTCGCCTGAGTTCTGGAGCGCTGAGATACCGGTCGCGAACGGAATATGCACGGCCCGAGCCTTGGCGACGATCTACGGGGTGCTCGCCCAAGGGGGTGGCCCTTTGGTCTCGTCGGAATCCGTCGCTTCTATGGGGGCCGCTGTCTACGAGGGCCTCGACGAGGTTCAGGAGATTCCCGTCCGACGCACACTCGGGTTCGAGCTCGCGCCGCCTTGGGAAGATGCGGGCCGGCCCGACACCGCCTTCGGCCACCCTGGGGCCGGCGGATTTGTCGCCTTCGCTGACCCCGCGGCAGGAGTTGGGTTTGCCTACGTGAAGAACGCGGGCTCGCCGACGCCCGGACAACCCGATCCTCGCGGGCCACGACTCGTAAGAGCGCTCTACGACTCGATGAGATGAAGCACTGGATGCTGCGCGAAGCGAAGCGCCGATCGGTTGCGACTCGGGCGACCGGTTGAGTGGTACTCGGTGCGGTCGATCGGTGCGCCGGCGCGAGTGTTGGGCACATGCTCACGGAACGCCCCGAGATCCGCCTGCCAAGAGAGTCGGACCGGAGACCCTTCGTCGAGATGTCTTGCAACGACGAGTTCATGGTCACGGCGCCAATTGGTGACGCAGACGAGGCGATCGCTCGACTGCATGGTCTCCCGTGTACCTTGAGGTGGGTGATTGCGAACTCGCCCTGATGCCTTCAGGGAGGATCCGGTTCGGGTTGGGGATCGTGATCCTCGCTCTAGGTCTGGCGGCAGTCACGGCGGTCACCAGGAGCGAACCAGACACGAGCACGGTCCGCGCCGGGGAATCCGTCACGCCGCCTCCCGGCGTCCCCGAGTTGGCGCCGGAACCAGATCAGGATCCCGTGCCAACATCGGTTCCGGCAACTACTGACACGACGGCACCACCCTCGACGCCGAGTTCGGCCGTTACTGCAACCGTCGTCCCGACGACTCCGCGAGGGCCTGCACCGGCGAAGGCGCCTGCGTCGAGCCTCCCTGAGCCCAAGGTGACCACGGCGCCAACGCCAACATCGGCGTGGCCGGCTCCCGGGGATTGCCACGGGCTGTATTCCGTCGACATCACCGCTGGGACGGCGAGCCGGTTGTCGGATGCCACGGCACGTCAGATGTCCTGGAGTCCAGACGGCCAGTTCTTGGCCTACGTCCGGCCCACGTCGGCCCGCTACGAGACCCTTGTCGCCGTCCTCGACGTCGGCACCGGCTCCGAGCGCATCGTGCGCCAGTCGAGCCGGGCGAACTACGGCGCGCCGCTGTGGTCACCCGACGGACGCACCCTTGTCTTCGTCGAGAACTTCACGGCCGACGCTGCGGCGGGCAGTGTGCTCGCCGTCAACGTCTCCTCTGGCGAAGTCAGGAAGATCAGAACCACTTCGCCGTCTGACCCCGTCGGCAACCTGTCGATGTCGCCCGACGGCCGCCGCCTCGCCTTCGGCCGCGCCGACACGTCGATTCGAGTGATGAACATCGACGGGACCGGCGAGCGACAGGTGCTGGCAGGCATCCGACGCAGCGGTCCGATGCCGTGGTCACCGGCGGGCGACGAACTCGCCTACACCTCCCTCGGCGATGACGGCGGCATATTCCTCATCAACATGACCACCGACACGGTCCGGAGGTTGACGACTGGCTATGCGGATGCGGTGGCGTGGTCGCCCACGGGGGAGCGGCTTGTCGCCACCCTCACGGGCGGAGTTCACGTCATTGATCACCTGTCGGGCACCTTCCGCTTGATTGGGCCCGGCGCTGACGCCGTGTGGTCACCCGACGCAGCATCGATCGCCTACGGACGCGCCGGTCCGCAGGAGGGCACCCCTGAGCGGCCGATCCAACGCAAGGACATCCTCGTCGCCAGGGCCGACGGGGGGAGCCCCCGCGTGGTGATCGAAGACACCAGCGGCCGCGTCACTGCCCCCGTCATCTGGTCGCCCAGTGGCGATCGGATCCTCGTCGTCTGCCGCTAGAGAGGCTGATCCTGTCGAAGCCGGCATGAAACTCGCGCAGCCGCGTTCTCCCGCGGGTTCGGTGATCAAGGACGTCCGCTTGCGCTTGCCAGTCGCCGGCCGGAAACTCGCGAAGCGCCGATCTCCGGCAGCTCGACGCCCGCGCGATCCGACGATCGACAAGATGCGATATCTGGGTGGCTACCGCAGACGGCTGGTTCGGGCGGCCGCGTCGAAGGAGCCGTACGCTTCCTGCGCATAACTGGGGAGACTGCTGAACGGACACGAACAATCGCCGCGCCAGCGGAGGCCGTGTGGGCCGTCGTCGGCGACGTCACAAGGATGTCCGAGTGGTCCGAAGAGCTCGAGAGCGTAGACGTGCTCGATGGGGATGGTCGGACTCCGGGAAGTCGATTCCAGGGCAACAATCGGATTGACAAGTCGGCCTGGTCGATGACCTGTGTCATTGACCGCTACGAGCCGGCTCAACTCCTCGAGTTCCACACGGAGAACGACAAGGGGGAAACCAGGACTCTGTGGTGGTACCGCTTGGAGCCGGACGGCGAGAAGACACTCGTGACCGAGGGCTTCCTTCGAGTGGCGAGGCTCGGGCGACTCCGGGCCGTCGCGGAGAAGAAGTTGCTTGGTGATCGAAGCGAGCACAACAGTCGCAACATCGACGAGAGCCTTCGCCGTCTCGCCGAGCTGATCGAGGGCTGAGGCCTTCGACCGCAGCCCGCGGCGGGCTGGCGCGCGACGCGCCGATATGCGCCGCCAACAAGGGCACCGCCGGCGAGACTCGGTGCGGCTGATCGGCGCGCGGGCGCGCGACCATTGATCAAATGCCCGAAGAGATGCGAGTGGCCGTCTCTGATGAAGCCGAGCTGTGGACCATCGTCGAAGGTTCCGGGCCACCCGTCGTCCTGTGCCACGGCGGCCCCGGTCTCTGGGACTACCTCGGCGATCTCGCCGCACTGCTGTCGGACGAGTTCACGGTGTACCGATGGGACCAACGCGCATGCGGCCGATCAACAGCCGGCTCGCTGCCGCCGTCGATGCAGCGAACCACCGATGACCTGGACGAGCTGCGAGCTCACTTTGGACACGCGCAATGGAGCGTCCTCGGCCACTCGTGGGGAGCCGAGGTCGCTCTCTTCTACGGGCTCCTCCACCGTTCCAGCGTCGACCGACTCGCCTATATCTCAGGCCGAGGAACACAGGCGTGGTGGCGAACAACGGGTACCGCTGAATGTCGCTCCAGGACTCGCAGCCGCATGACGAACGAGCAAGCCGAGCGTCTCGCCACGCTCGACAATCTCGCAGCGCGTGGCCCCGACGAAGAGTCCGAGTTCCGCTTCCTCTCCTGGATGACGGACTTCCGCGAGCCGGAGTCGAACGCCGCCCTTCAATCAATGGTGCACGCCCCCTTCACGGTCAACTTCGATGTGAACCGCCTGTTGTCGAGGGACGAACCGATCGCCGGGGACGCCCTACGCGCTGCGTGCGAACGCCTCGATGCGCCGATCCTGTTCATGCACGGCGAGGACGACCCTCGTCCGGCAGAGGGCGCGAGGCTCCTCTCCAGCTGGACTCCATCCTCGTCGATCCACATCGTTCCGGACGCCGCTCATCTGCCGTGGGTCGAGCAACCAGCGCCAGTCGAGAAGCTCCTCAAGACGTTCCTCCGAGCCTGACGTCACGGCATGGGCAGCGCCCCGCGAACCGCCGTTCAGTGCGGGATGGGCTAGTGACGCAGATCGCGATCGCGCGCGGATGTGTGCGCTTCTGGAGCGACTGATATGGGTGTGAACTCGTCGACGGGAATGGAAGGACACGATGTGCTCTCGCGTCAGGATGTCACGTGTCAGCGAGGTGGCGAGTAGCGATCGCGTGTTGTCGGCAAGAGCCGGGTTGGCCTCCCGCACTCAAGATCACTCGGTCATGCCGCCCGACGTTCTTCATTTCCGGTTTTCTCTCGGCCGTCGGGCCGCCCGGCGATTGACTATCTCAACCGCGATGGCGGCGTCCGCCGAGGACGGTGCTCCTCAGACGAGCTGCTTCGTGAGCTCCGCGACCTCGTCGAAGTTCTTCTTGATGTCGGCCAGGGACTGGCTGCCGTCGCGGTAGGCCTGCTTCGACATGTCCTTGTCTCCGAAGCGAAGCCGCCCCGAGTCGCTGTCGATGACGTCGGCGACCAGCAACGCGCCGGTCTGGTGGTCGAAGCCGCACTCGATCTTGAAGTCGAAGTACGTGCCGCCGAGTCGCGTCCACGCCTGCTCGACGATCTCGAACGTCCCGACGGTGAGACCGCGAATCTGTGCAAAGACCTCAGCGGTGACCGCTGCGTACCGACTGTGCGACAGCATCTGCTCGCCGATGAGGTCGCCTGCGCGGACGTCCCCGAACTCGACAGCCGCGTTCGTGTTGGGCACGAACCGTCGCAACACGTCGCTCGCGAAGTCGAACTCAAGCAACGGATCGTGGTTCGTATCGTCCTTCTCGAAGACCTCGAAGACGAGATCGGCGAACACGGTCCCGTCGGCGATGCTGGGGTTCCGGTCGAGGAAGCTGCCGGCGGCGATCCGTCGAGCGACCAGCTCGAGCGGGATCATCTCGACCTTGCGGGCCCGGAAGGTCACCGCGTCGACCTGCTCCACGAAGTGGGTCGGCACGCCGTGGTTGTCGAGCAACCGGAAGATGTTGCAGGTGGTCGTCGTCGATGACGCGGCCTTTCCCTCGATGACGTCGCGCTTGGCTCCGTCGCCGGCCGTGATGTCGTCCTTGCTCCGGATCAACACGGTGCCATCGCCGTCGTCGGTGACGACCTTCGTCTTGCCTTCTATGGCCTGCATTAGCTTCTCCTTCTGTCGGGTCAGAACGGTCGACGTCACGTCGGGGATCGTCGTCAGCCGATCCGGGCGCACAGAACGGATCCGGTCGATCTCATCCACACCGGCGCGAAGTCGGCGTCGGGTGCGGTTCAGGCGGGACCGCACGGTGCCGACCGGGATGTCGAGCGCACTTGCGATCTCCTGGTAGGTGAGCGCCTCCCACGCGTAGAGCAGCAACACGTCGCGTTCGCCGGGTGCAAGCTCGGCGAGCAGCTTCGCCATCGCTTGCACCTGCCGCTGCGCGTCGATGACGCCGGCTACTGAGTCGACGTCATCGTCGGGCGCGCGATGGGTGACGAGGCGGTCCAACATCCGCAGTTCTCCGGCCCGCCGCCGAAAGTGCTTGCGCAAGAGGTTCGCAGCGATGCCGTACAGCCAGGGCATCGCCGTCGAGAAGTCCGAGGAGTAGCGGAAGCGGGCCTCGAACGCAGCGAGGAACACGTCAGCGAGCAGATCATTCGCGTCGTCCGGGCCGATACGCCGGGCGAGGTATCGGAAGACCGTCTCGGCGTGCCGATCGAAGATCTCGCCGAATCGCGCGGGTTCGTCCATCGATTCGACGATGAGTTGCGCATCCGACCGGCCGTTCACACCTCATCCTTACCGTCAAGGCGGGCTTCGGTTCGCGGCTCGGGCAATAAGTCGCTATTCGAGACCTGACCGAACCGGGCGACGAACGCGCTCTGCTCGTCGGTCTCAACCGCCCTCTCGCAGTACGTAGCCCGCACCCAGGCGACGGCCTCGCCGGGCGGTGTTCCGGTCATAACAGCGAGGCACGCCAGCGCGGTGCCGGTGCGTCCGTGGCCACCGAGGCAGCCGACCTCGACGCGGTCGCTGCGGCGCGCGCGGTCGAGGACGTCCTCGAGCGCAACGCGCAGGTCGGTGGCATCGGGGACGCCGAAGTCGGCCCACGGCAGACGCGCGTGGTCCCACGGCGGTGCCCAATGGTCGTCGAGGTAGAGCCCAAACGTCGGCGCCTCTTCGCGTGTGTACGGGTCGTCGACGAGAAACCTGACACCGACGACGGTGGTGCCGTCGGCGAACGTCACCGGGTCGCGATGCACGTGCGGGCGGACGATCGGCCGGCCGGCCGCCTGCCACTCCTCGCGGACAGCGATGAGCAGCTCGTCGGTGACAACGTGCTGCTCGCCCCGGCTCATTCGCTCCGTGACACGCTTTCCAGCGGGCGTCTGCATCGAGAACACCGCCCACACGACCGCGGCACGGTCGTCACCCAACAGCCCATCAGCCACGCGCGCCGCCATGACGGCAATGAACAGCGACTTCACGAGTGCCGACGCGCCACGCAGGCGAACGCACAAGGGTCGGACCCTTTCTCCAGACGTTCGCACTCGGCAGCCGCCGTCCAAGCGCTATGACACGGTCCCTGACGGCAGCATCGACCGAGTCCCAGACGAGATCGTCGCTGCGGCCGCGTTGTACGAGAGCCGTGACCTTCGGCCGAGACTCTGCGGAGTGATGGACGCGTTCACGCGAGCTCTCGCTCACGAGTGTCGGCCTCCGGCTTCGACACCGCTGGAGAGCCGCGGTTCACCTGCGATGAGGTGTCGGTTGAAGTAGGAGTCCTCGATGAAGCCGAGCGCAGGGTGGCGCACCTCGAGGAGCTGTTGAAGGACAGCTCGCATGTCGTACTCGACGGATCGATGGCTGATGTCGGCCTTGGTTCCCGTTGCATCGATGAGGACGTAGCTGGCGGTTCCGTCACCGTGCTTCGATGGGTTGGAGACGCTTCCGAGGTTGATAGCGCTGCGTCGTCCGATGCATCGGTGGAGAGGAAGGTGGGTGTGTCCCGCGCACAGGATGTCCGCGTCGGCGAGGTCGAGCATGCTCTCGAGGTCGTCGTCCGAGAGCAGGGGGTGGAGTCCGGGGCCGTCGTCACGGCCCGGCGTGGCGTGGACGCCAACGACACTCTCTCCGGTGGAGAGTTCGCCACTCAGTGACTCCGGCAGCGACGTCAGCCAGTCGAACCATCCTGACTCATGCAACCTGCCAGCGGTCCACGAGAAGCCTGCGATGAGCCCTGGTAGATGTGGGCGGCTCGCGGCCGTCGCTGGATCCGGCAGCGGACGTTCTCCCGTGCGGACGTACCGCTCCGAGTTGCCCGCCAGAAATCGGCAGTTCGGCAGGCCATGGAGTCGCTCGAGCACACCGACCGGATCGGGTCCGATCGCGACGAGGTCGCCTAGCGCCCAGACCTCATCAACGGGTGTCTGGGTGAAGAGGTCCGTGAGGACCGCGTCGAGGGCGACCTGGTTGCCGTGAACGTCGGACAGCAGAGCAAGCCGCCGGATCGCGCGCATTGCCATCAACCGACGAGGCGCGCGTTTAGTCGGTCGGCCGCGTTGTCGATCGTCGAACGGACACCGGGTGATCTCTGGTTCCGAAGCGCTGTACCGATCGCCGGTCGCGATGCGCACATCAGGAGCTCGGATCGCTCACCTTCGCCTCCGGACCCGCACTCGAAGCGACGCTCTGCGAGCTCCTCGTCGCGTCGGTTCTTGCCATCCGAATGTGCGGTCACATTTACCTTTACCGTCAACTTGGACTTCGGTTCGCGCCCCGCCCATGCTCCGCCGGGCGCAGTCCGCGGCCACCATCGGCTTCGTTGCGAATAGCGCGATCAACGGCTCCCTAGCCAGATGCTCAATCGGCACGCACCTATCAGCGCGACGATCCGGGCAGACCAGACACGGGCTTGTGCACAGAACCGGCGAAATCTGGAGCGCGGATCAGGAAGTGCCCGTCGTTGTTGGGTCTTTGCGTTGGCGCCATGTCGCCGACGTGCACTCGACCGGCGGCAGTGCGCGCCGGCATGTCAGGAGGTGAGCTGCTCCCCAACGCCGTGCTCGGACCGCCGTGCCAGTAGTAGCTCCGGCCACGGCGCCCTGGCGTCTGAAGGCGTGCGAGCCCGTCACGCGGTGTCCACTCGGAGCGGAGGGCAGCCGGAGCATCAACCGCCACACGGATCGCGAGCTCATCAAAGGGGGTGACAACGACGCGGGCGACCTTGGCGACGCGCTCCAGACACCGCGTCGCCAAGGACGAAAACTCGAGCGTGAGCTACGTCAACGACAGGCCTTCAGCCGCTCCAGAGTTCCGGCGTTCTTTGGGTGGGTTGATGGCTATCTGTCGGTGCGTAGAAGCGTTGGTAGAGGTCGCCCGTGGAGGTGGATATAGACGTCCTGGGTGACGCGGGGCGAGTGACCTAGCGGGCACGGCGAGCGCTCCGCATGGCGCGCGATCGGGGCGGCCGCTGGTGGTGCCGGGCCGGCCGTATGACCGTCACGGCTGATCGTCCGGATCGCGTTCGCGGGTGGCTTGGAAGAAGCGGTCGAACATGTCGTGGCGGACGTGGATGTAGATGTCCTGAGTCACCCGCGTCGAGGAGTGCCCCATGAGCCGGGACAGGTCCTCCATCGGGATGCCGGCTTCGTGCAGGGCCCAGGTGGCGAAGACGTGGCGGAGGCTGTGGAACGGCCAGAGCCATCGGCCGTCGTCTCGGCGCGGCCAACCGACCTCAACGGCGGCTCGGTCCCAGATGTAGCGGCCGTAGTTGCTGCGCCGCTGCCAGCCGCCTCGAGCAGCGGGGAAGAACGGCGCGCCCGGCTCGACCTCGCCGAGGCGACGATCGACCATCGCAGCCAAATCGACGCCCGCGGCGGTGACAGCAGGGAACATGGTGACCCGCCGCCGCCGGCCTTTCGGCAGGCCCGGCACCAGCCCAGATCGGCTGTCGATCATCTGGCGGTAGACGGAGATGCGGCGGCGTTCAAGGTCGATCTGCTCACCGATGAGCCCGTTGTGCTCACCCCAACGCAACCCGGAGTAGGCGACAAGGAGGAGCTGGAGTTCGCGCCACCAGTCCCCGGTCCGCTCCGCGGTGCAACGGGCGAGGGCGTGCAGGGCGTCGACGGTCGGGATCTCCTCCCACGTCACCGCGTGATCGACCGGCTCGTCGTCGGGTTCGTCATCCGCGCCGTGCCAGCGGACCTTGCGAAGCAGGTCTTGGCGGACGAAGAGGTGTCCTTCCTCCAAGCCGGCGTTGATGAGGCCGGTGAGGCAGCTCTTGATGTGCTTGGCGACGCTCTTCGTGGGTGCCTTGTCGAGGATCAGCTGGAAGTCGTCGCTGGTCATCTCCCGGCACGGGACCTCGGCGATGGCCGGGAGTACGTAGAGGTTGCAGTACCGGGTCTGCTCGTCGCGATGCCGGATCGACCACGCCTTGACCCGCGGCGGGCGCCGACCCGGATCGAGGTAGTGGCCGACCAGATCAGTACCGGTGGCGCGGCCGAGTTCGGTCGGGGCGCTGCGGGCGAGCCGCTCCACGATCTCGCTCGCCTTGGCGATCGCCGCGCTGCGGTTGCGGGCGGTGGTGTCCTTCGGCTTGCGGCGCTCCTCCCAACGGACACGCCAATAGCCATCGGGCTTCGCCGGCGGGTAGACGCGCACGCCGAAGTCGAACTCCAAGACGTTGCGGTCATCACCACCGGTCGGTCGGGCATTCTTCATCCGTGTCATGCGATGCGCGGCGGAGCAGACCAAAACGCAATAGGACGTCCGGGGGAATTTCCTGGGGAATCGGAGGCCCCCGTTTGGGGAACCGCCACGAACGTCCTGCTCAGGCCCTACGCGACATCTGACTCAGCCCGCAGCATCAACTTGCTACGGATCAGAAGGTTGGGGGTTCGAATCCCTCCGAGCGCGCTGACAAACGACCAGCTCAGGCAGGGAGAGTCGGCGTAGTGATGCCCAAGGGATGGTTAAAGCAGGCCCAATGACAGCCGAATTGACAGCCAAGGGGATCGGCTAGGTGCAGTTTCGGGCGCTCTTGGCGGTCCCTTTGATCTTCCGGTGAGGGTCGGCGGTGTGCAACTGGCTCAGCCATGGATGTGGACCGGGACCTTTTCGTCGCGGCTCGATCGGTCGATGGGCTCGGTCCGATGACCGTGGTCGACGCCGATTTCAGCTTGCTCGCCGCCGAGATCGTGCCCGGCGGCAAGAGTGGCGGAACCAACACGAGCCACACGATCGTGGTCAGCTCCCTGTCGGCATTGCTCGACGCCGTTCCGCACGACGCCCCCCACGCAGCGTACGCACAGGCTGCGCTCGAGGCGAACGTTCTCGGCAAGGACACCGACGGTGCGCGTCGTCGCACCTTCCGTTACCTACGTGAGCTTTACCTCCTCCGGCCAAATTCCCTTTTGTTCAGGGCGCTGCGCGATTTGTGGCCGCTCGACCCCGACGCCCGTCCGCTGCTGGCTGGCCTTTGCGCTCTCGCTCGCGACTCGGTGTTTCGGGCCAGCAGTCCCGCAATCACGGCGACGCGACCGGGTGAAACCCTTGCCTCGACGGATCTAGCAGCGGCGGTAGGCGAGCAGTTCCCAGACAGCTACGGCGCACCCACGTTGGCGAAGATCGGGAGGAACACCTTCTCTTCCTGGGAGCAGACGGGGCACCTGAAGGACGTCGGTCGTTCCGCGGCAAAAGAGCGGACTCGGGCGATGTGCCGCCCCGCCGACGTCGCGTACGCCCTGTTGCTCGGTCACGTGACCGGGGCAAGGGGTCAAGGCCTGTTCGCAACGCCGTGGGCACGGGTGCTCGACCACCCCCGGTCGCACCTCCTCGATCTCGCCACAACTGCGTCACAGCACGGGATGCTGGAACTGCGCAACGCCGGCGGGGTGATCGAGGTCGGGTTCCGTGAGCTCCTGCGGCCGTTCGAGGTCGAAGGGCAGGGTCGTCTGCTGTGAGCTACGTCGACGACCTTCTGGCCGCGTACCGCAAGTTCGTGGCGCTCCCGTGGCAACAGAACCTGGCGCCCCCGCAGCGGGTTTGGATGGCGGTCTACCCACCTGAACACGAGCGGCGTCTCCGGCTGCATCTGCCCGCCTTCAAGACGGCCACGATCGAGGAGCAGCACGCCTGGTCGTTGGTCGACGTCACGAAGTCGTTCGAGACGTGGATGGCGAGTCACGAGTACCGGGAGGCCTACTTCGAGGACCCCGACCTTCTTGAGTCCTCCCTCCCGGCGTTCTTCGCGCATCTCGTCGTGGAGGTGCGCTCCGCCCTCACGGCGCAGAACGACCCGCAAGGAGTGGTGGCGCTACTTGGAGCGGGCACGTTGTTCGGACTTGGCGACGCGGTGAAGGTGTCGGCGCTGTTGAACGCGGTGAACGACGCCATCGCCGGTCGGCTGCTTGTCTTCTTTCCTGGCGAGCACGAGGGGAACAGCTACCGCCTGCTCGATGCGCGCGACGGCTGGAACTACTTGGCGATTCCTATTGCGGCGAACGGGAGTGCTCGATGACCCTGACCAACCGGGAGCTCTTCTACCGGGATCCGACCGAGGCCAAGATCCCCAACGACGGCGTCGCCAAGGTCATGCAGCCGGAAAACGACCAGCAGTGGGACGTGCTGCGCTGGGAGCTACGGAGCTTCGTGTGCCACGGCGAGTACGAGCGCGGACTCGAGACGATCCTGAGCACGTTCCTGACCAACCTCCCGCAGCCACAGCAGCCAGCCGTGTGGGTCAGCGGGTTCTACGGCAGCGGGAAGTCGCACCTCGTCCGTGTGCTCGAGCAGCTCTGGCGGGACGTCGTGCTCCCAGGAGGCGACCGTGCCCGCGACCTCGTCACCCTGCCGACCGACGTCGCAGACCATCTGAGTGAGCTGTCGACCGCTGGCAAGCGTCTGGGTGGCTTGTGGTCGGCGGCAGGGACGCTGGCCGCGGGGAGAAGCGACGCGGTTCGCCTTGCCTTCCTGTCCGTGCTCTTCGAGAGCGCCGGTCTACCTGCCGACTTCTCTCGGGCCAGGTTCACCATGTGGGCAGCTGAGAACGGACACCTCGACGCCATTCGTGCGGCCGTCGAAGCGGCAGGCAAAACCTACGAGAAGGAGATCCACGACCTCTACGTCTCATCGGTGATCCACGAGGCGCTCCTCGCCTGTGACACGACGCTGACCTCAGCGAAGGAGGTGCGGGATCTCCTCAAGACCCAATTCCCGCCGACGACGCGCGATGTCACCGAGAACGAGATGTTCGACGCCATGGACGACGTGCTTCGGCTGCAGTCGGCGAAGGTCGGCAAGCTGCCGCTGGTGCTCGTCGTGCTCGACGAGATGCAGCAGTACATCGGCGATGACGGCGAGAAGGCTCTCGCGGTGCAGGACCTCGTGGAGGGCTGCTCGCGTCGGTTCGAGAGTCAGGTGCTGTTCGTCGCGACGGGCCAGAGCGCACTGACCGCCACCCCAACGCTGCAGAAACTCACCGGTCGCTTTTCTGTGCCGATAGCACTGTCGGACACGGACGTCGAGACCGTCGTCCGCGAGGTCGTGCTGCGCAAGAAGCCCGAGCACGTCCCGGAACTCAAGTCAACGCTCGACTCGGTGAGCGGCGAAATCGACAAGCACCTCGCGGGCACACAGCTCGCGTCGAAGGCGGCCGACAAGCCGGACCTGGTGCCGGACTACCCATTACTCCCCACCCGCCGACGCTTCTGGGAGCTCGCACTCCGGGCCATCGACAAGGCCGGCAAGGGAGGACAGCTCCGGACTCAGCTGCGCATGGTTCACGAAGCTGCCGCCAAGGTGGCTGACAAACCCATCGGGCACGTCGTCGGTGCGGACTTCCTTTACGACGAGCAATCCCCCGGGATGTTGCAGAGCGGTGTCCTTCTCAAGGAGATCGATGAGCTCATTCGCACGCTCCGGATCGACGGTTCCGATGGTGTCCTCAAGTCGCGCATCTGCTCGCTGATCTTCCTCATCTCGCAGATCCCGGCGCGCACCATCGGCGGTGAGACCGGTCTGCGTGCCACTGCCCCGTTCCTCGCCGACCTGTTGGTCGAGGACCTGGCTGACGACGGTGCACGCCTGCGCAAGCGAGTCCCGGAGATGCTCGATGCGCTCGTGGCCGATGGCCGGCTCATGCGCATCGACGACGAGTACCGACTCCAGACCGAAGAGGGTGCGGAGTGGGAGAAGGACTACCGCAGCCGCCTCGCCGCGATTCGCGACGACGCAACACGCATGAACCAGCTCCGCAGTGAGCGGCTCATGGCCGCGGTGGACTCGGCGCTCGGCGGCCTCAAGCTGATCCATGGCGCGAGCAAGACCCCCCGGAAGATCGACGTCCACTGGGGTCAGGACGAACCGTCCATCGGTGAAGGCGATGTCCCCGTGTGGATCCGAGACGAGTGGTCAGTCACCGAGTCCGCCGTGAAGAAGACAGCCGCCGAAGCGGGCAATGAGAGCCCGATCGTCTTCGTCTTCCTCCCGAAGCACGAGGCAGACCAGATCAAGGACGCGCTTGCCAGCTTCGCCGCTGCCGACGACACCCTTCGGCGGCCGACACCGCAAACCGACGAGGGCAAGGCCGCCGAGCGAGCGATGAAGACCCGCAAGGCCACCGACGACGAGCGCCTCACGTCGCTGTTTCACGACGTCGTCACCAGGGCGCGCGTCTTCCAGGGCGGCGGGTCGGAAGTGACCACGTCGAACCTTCGTGACGCGGTCGATACCGCGGCGAGTCGGTCGCTCATTCGGCTCTTCTCGAAGTTCGCCGCCGGCGACAACCCCAACTGGGGCAAGGTCGTGACGAAGGCACGGGACGGGGCCCCCGACGCGCTCGACGCCGTTGGACACCATGGTGAGCCGACGACGCATCCCGTCTGCAAGGAGGTTCTCGCTGCGGTGAGCGCTGCGGGAACGAAGGGCGCCGACCTGCAGAAGCGGTTTGCGGCTCCGGAGTACGGATGGCCAAAGGACGCGGTGACCGGCGCGGTGCTCGTGCTGCTCGCGGCGGGCAACATCCGCGCCGCGATTGACGGCAAGGACCTGAACGGTCCGAAGGAGCTGCCGCAGACACAGATCGGGAAGGTGACCCTCTTCAAGGAGGACGAACCTCCAACCGCGAAGCAGCGGATCGCAGTCAAGGGTCTGCTCGGGGCAGCGGGCATCGCGTACGAACCGGGGCAGGAGGGAGCGCAGATCCCAGCGCTTCTCCAGCGACTCAAGGACCTCGCCGGCAGAGCAGGTGGACCGCCACCACTCCCAGCCGCCCCTGACACTGACCACATCGATGCTCTGCTCGCCTATGCGGGCAACCAGCGGTTCCGCTCTGTCGCTGATGACCACGACCGGCTGAGTGCAGATCTCGACGCATGGCGCGCAGCCGAACAGCAGCGGGCGAAGCGCGAGACGGAGTGGGGGGAGCTCGAGCGACTCGTCCGCCATTGCGAGGGCCTCCCTGTCGCGGGCGAGGTGGAGCCTGCGATTTCGGCCATCCGAACTGGCAGGCAGCTTCTCGACGAGCCGGACCCCGTGGCGCCGCTCTTGAAACAGGTCACCGCAGCCCTCCGTGTCGAGGTCGCGCAACGAACAGAGTCGCTCGCTGCCGCACAACGGGCCGCGATCGAGGAGCTCCAAGCGTCGCCGGAGTGGGCAGAACTCGAGGAGAGCGATCGCGACGCGATCCTTCAAGGCGCCAAGCTCGTCCCAATCCCACCACCGGACGTCGCCAGCGATGCGTCCCTGCTCGCCGCGCTCGACCAGACCTCCCTTGGCGCGTGGCAGGACCGCGTCAGCTTGGTCGCGCATCAGCGCGATCAAGCGCGCCAGCGAGCCGTCAAGAAGCTCGAGCCGGAAAGTGTCTCAGTCCCCGCTCCGACGGCAACCATCAAGTCCAGCGAGGACCTCGACCGCTATGTCGACGAGGTGCGCGCACGCGTGCAACCTCACCTCGCCGACGGCAAGACCGTGGTCATTTGACGGCCATGAGTGTTTTGTCGTCGTCGTATCGCAAGCAGTTGGAGTCGTCGGTGCTTGCTGCGCGGCGGGCAGCCGAGGGCGCATCGCGTGCTGCGATCGAGTCGCTTGGGGTGTTTCTGGAGCGCCGGCCGGATCACCTGGACGGGGACCAGGCGGTGCTGCGCAACGGACTGCGGGCGAAGTGGCGTCAGCTCGGCGGGGATCGCGAGCTGCTCGTGGCGGAGTGCGCGTACGAGCAGTGGCATCGCCTGCTCTTCGCTCGGTTCCTTGCGGAGAACAGCTTGTTGCTGCACCCCAGCTTCAAGGCCCCGGTGACGCTCGCCGACTGCGAGGAGCTCGCCGAAGAGCTGGGTGAGCCCGACGCCTGGTCGGTGGCGGCGCGATTCGCGGCGGGGATTCTCCCCGGCATCTTCAGGGTGGACGATCCGTGCGTCCGGTTGCGTCTTGCTCCGGAGGGTCGTCACGCATTGGAGCAAATCCTCGACGCGATACCAGCGGACACCTTCGCTGCTGACGATGCCCTCGGCTGGGTCTACCAGTTCTGGCAGAAGGACAAGAAGGACGAGGTCAACGCGTCTGAACGAAAGGTCGGCGGCGCGGATCTCGGGCCGGTGACCCAGCTGTTCACCGAGAACTACATGGTCCGGTTCTTGCTAGAGAACTCGCTTGGCGCGTGGTGGGCCGGTCGACACGCCGATAGTCCGTTGCTCAAGGGCTTCGACTACCTCCGCATCGATGAAGATGGTCAACCTGCGGCTGGCTCGTTCGACGGTTGGCCCGACCGTGTTGCCGAGGTCACCGTGATGGATCCGTGTTGCGGATCCGGCCACTTTCTCGTCGACGCGTTCTCGATGTTGTGGCAGATGCGTGCCGAAGAGGAGGGGCTCTCTGCCATCGACGCGCAGGATGCTGTGCTGCGAGACAACCTCTTTGGACTCGAGCTTGACCCTCGGTGCGTGCAGATCGCGATGTTCGCCGTCGCCTTGCAGGCGTGGAAGGCCGGCGGAGGATGGCGCCAGCTCCCTGTGCCGAACATCGCGTGCTCCGGTATTCCGGTGAAGGCTCCGGTCGAGGAGTGGACGGCGTTAGCCGACGGCGACCAACGACTTGAGAACGCGCTTGTGCGCCTTCACATCCTGTTTCGCGACGCGGACACGCTCGGCTCGCTTGTCGATCCAAGGCGTGCAGCCGAAATCACTGATCCCACCCGCCTCCAGGGGTCACTCGATGACGTCGGGTGGGACGAGATCGCACCGTTGCTCGACCAGGCTGTCTCTACCGAGCGCGGAGACCCCGCCACGGATGTGCTCGGCGCGGATGCGCAGGGCATAGCGCGGGCGGCCGACTTTCTGTCACGTCGATACGTGTTGCTGGCAACGAACGTTCCATACCTCGCACGTCGCAACCAGGACGCCACCCTGACCGAATACTCAGCACTGGTGTATTCGTCAGCAGCGCCGAATCTTGGGACCACATGCATCGCGAGGATGCGCGACTTAAGTCGACCTGGTGGAGCCATAGCTGCTGTTTCTCCTCAAAACTGGCTCTTTCAGGTCTCGTATCAGCAGTTCCGGCGCGAGTTGTTTCAGCATTCTGAGCTTGCTTGGGTCGCTCGACTGGGACCGGGGGCATTCGAGGCGATTACAGGCGAGGTCGTCAACGTGCAGTTATCGATCTTCCGCGTCGTGGCGCCTTCACCGGAGCACGCGATCGCGACGGTCAACCTCACGTCGATCCTTCCTGCGCGCGCAAAGGATGCGGAACTGCGGCGGCGCGCGTTCAATCGCGTGCGTCAGGCGTCAATTCTCCATCAAGCGTCGGCACGCTTTGGCGACGACGCCGAGCGCACGGACCTGTTGGGGAAGTACGCGCAGGCGCGGCAGGGCGATGCCACAGGTGACGATCCCCGATTCAAGCGCGAATTCTGGGAGTTGAAGGCCATTGGGAATGGCTGGGAACGGCTTCAAACTTCTCCTACGGGACTGGCGGCGTTCTCCGGCTGTGAGGGCGTCGTTGATATGGCATCGATTGACAGCGGGAAGGCACCGGGGTCACTCGTTAGAGCGCGAGACGTTCTCGGAAGGCTTGGAGTGGTGGTCAGACAAACTCGTCCTCACTACGCCGCGCTACACCAAGGGACGCGGTTTGACATGTCTGCACCGGTGCTGTTCCCACGTGCGGACGAGACGCTGTCGGCAATTTGGGCCTTCGCCCGCTCCCCTGAGTTCCCGCGCCTCGTAGCCGAGCTGGATCCCGATCGTAAGGTTCCAAACGCCACGTTCGAGGAGGTCCCGTTTGACCTCGAATACTGGCGGACAGCGGCCGAAGAAGCCGGTCCGCTTCCGACGCCATGGTCGAACGATCCCACGCAGTGGTTGTTCGAGGGGCGGCCGGAGGTGTCCACGGCGCCGTTGCAGGTGGCGGTTGCTCGCCTGGTCGGGTACCGGTGGCCGGAGCAGGCGAAGTCGGATGATCTCGATGGGTTCGCTGACATCGACGGAATTGCGTGCCTGCCCTCGGTGGCGGGTGAGCCGCCGGCGGCGGATCGGGTGCAGCAGCTTCTTGCTGCCGCCTACGGCGACTCGTGGTCACCGGCGCGGGTCAAGGAGCTGCTCGACCAGGCGGGGAGCAAGAAGAGCCTGGCTGATTGGTTACGGGACGAGTTCTTCAAGCAGCACTGCGCGCTGTTCGGCAATCGGCCGTTCGTGTGGCATGTGTCGGATGGCGTGCGTGATGGTTTCTCCGCGTTGATCAACTACCACCGCCTCGATCGCAAGATGGTGGAGAAGCTGACCTACACGTACCTCGGGCAGGACTGGGTCGAGCGACAGCGTGCTGGCGTGCGCGATGAGCTAGCCGGGGCTGAGGCTCGCTTGGCGGCAGCCTTGGAGCTGCAGCGCAGGCTCGAGCTGATCATCGAGGGCGAGGACCCGTTCGACATCTTCGTTCGGTGGAAGGAACTCCACGAGCAGCCGATCGGGTGGGAGCCGGACGTGAATGACGGGGTCCGGTTGAACGTCCGGCCGTTCGTCGAAGCCGGCGTTCTCCGGACGCCCTTCAACGTCCACTGGAAGAAGGACCGGGGCAAGAACCCCGACGGCAGCGAACGGGAGAACGACCAGCACCTCACATTGTCCGTCAAGCTCGCAGCGCGAAAGCAGGCCGGACGCACGTGACAGGGACTGTGCTCGATCGACTGGTGGAAGCGCTCGCCGACGCGCTTGCGTACAACGCGGGCGCGTACGAGCCCCCGGTCGCGCTGCTGTGGCCGGACGAGTCGAAGCAGTGGCTGTCGGTCATCGAGCGCATTCGCGAACGGCTGCCGGTGGTGTCGTTGGGCGACTACGAGGCATCCACGTCTGAGGGGCCGGCGTATTGGGTTCGGTGTGTCGTCGCCGGGACCGTCGAGACGGCGCTGCCGGACGGAACGCCGATCGTCTACCTGCCCGGCGTCGCTCGGAGCGCACTGCGAGCTGTGGACTCGTGTCCAGCTCACATCGCTCCGATCGCAGAGCTGCAGTACCGGAGCCAGTGGTTCTCGCATCCCAACAATCGGGACTGGTCGGTACGTGCTCTCCTTTCGCATCCCGAGCGCGGTCTCGGCCTTCAAGTGGTCGACGATGCGGAGACGTCTGCTGCGTTGGTTCTAGCCCTTGACCGGTTGCTCGACGAGCGGATGGACCGCGTCACAACGCAAGTGCTCGACGCCGACTACTTCCGTGAACTCGTCAACCCCGATCCAGTCCGGAGCCTGCTCGGTTGGCTCGACGATCCGTATGGGTACCGGGACCGCCTTGACGCTCCACAGTGGGCGGCGTTCGTTCAGCAGTGCAAGGCCGATTACTCGTTCGATCCAAATGCCGACGGAGAGGTTTCGGCTGCTCGCAAGCTGGGCGGGCGGAAGGGCAACTGGGCGCATGTGTGGAAGCGCTTCGCGGAGACCCCGGAGCGATACCCCGGCATCGTCGACCAGCTTCGCAAGGCCCGTCCCGACGAGCTCATCGTCGAGGACCTGGACGTGTGGCCGCAGGACAACGAGAATGCCGAGGACCAGCTCCGAGCGCGCCTGCGCGACTTCGACGCGCTGACCGTGGAGGGCGCGAGGAATGAGATCGCACGTCTGGAGACTGAACATGCCGCCCGTCGTGGGAGCGTCTGGGCCGACCTCGACCTTGCTCCGCTCGCCTTCGCGGTCGAGCAGCTCCTTCTGCTCGCCGAGATCACTTCGCAGCCGCTCGCCGCGAACGACCTCTCGACGCTGACGGCGGACTATGCCGAGCGGGGGTGGCGGGCCGACGACGCAGTGCTGCGCGCGCTCGCCGCGGTGAAGACGAACGCCGACCGGGAGGCCGTCTCAGCGGCCGTCGCCGCCGTGTACCGATTCTGGCTCGACACCGCCGCCAAGGCGCTCCAAGCGGCGATCGGCCCCATGGCGAACGCTCACACGTACGAACCGGGCCCGGCCGCATCGACGACGAAGGGCGTTGTCACCGTCTTTGTCGACGGCCTCCGGCTCGACATTGCTCACCGAGTGCATGGACGGCTCGTCGGTGCCGGGCTGGAGGCCGACGTGACAACCAGCCTGGCCGCGCTCCCGACCGTCACTCAGACATCGAAGCCAGCGTTGGTCCCGACAGTAAAGGGGGCGCTCACGGCGGGGCCTGACCTGCACTCCTCCAATGCCGTCACCGGGACGAAAGCGTCGATCCAGGTGCTGCGGGCGTTGATGGCCGACAACGCTGTGCAAGTTCTTGCCGGGGATGACCTCGGTGATCCCTCGGGGACGGCGTGGGCGGAGGCAGGTGAGGTCGACGACCGGGGCCACAAGTTCGGCAGCCGGCTGGTCGACCACCTTGACGAGGAAGTTCATCGGATCTCCACCCGCATCCGCGAGCTGCTGGATAGCGGATGGGAGCGAGTCGATGTCGTCACCGACCACGGGTGGCTCCTTCTGCCCGGCGGGATGGAGAAGGTCGAGCTGCCGCCAGCAGCGACGGTCATCAAGAAGGGGCGATGCGCCCGCCTGAAGGAGGGCGCGTCTGTCGAGGCGCCGACAGTGCCCTGGTTCTGGGATCAGGACGTCCGCATCGCTCTCGCGCCGGGTGTCACCTGCTTCGAGTCCAACAAGGAGTACGAGCACGGAGGCGTCAGCCCTCAGGAGTGCATCGTTCCCCGGCTCAGGGTCACAGCCGGCACGACCTCAGTGAAGACGGGTCGGCCCGAGATCACCAAGATCAAGTGGCTCAACCTCCAGTGCCGCGTCGAGTTCACCGGCGTCACCGACAAGGTGCTGGTCGACATCCGCGGGATGCCCGCGGAGCCGAAGTCAAGCATCGCCGAACAAGCCAAGGAGACGTCTAGCCCCGGCAGGCTGTCGCTCCTCGTTCCAGACGAGGAGCACGAAGGTGAGCGCGCCCATCTCGTGCTTGTGGCTGAAGATGGTCGGATCCTCGCCCAACGCGAGGTCGTGGTCGGGAGGAACCGATGAACGCCGGCCTCGACGCCCTGGACGAGCTCGCAGCAGACGCGTTCGAGGGCTATCTCGTCCGAAAGGACCTCGCGCAGCAGTTTCGTGGCCAGTACCCCGTTCCGACATATGTGGGCGAGTTCCTCCTCGGCCGGTACTGCGCGACGACCGACCCTGATGAGATCGCCGAGGGGCTCGCTGTTGTCGAGCGCTCGATGAAGGAACGGACCGTGCGCGCCGGCGACGAGGAGTTGTTCAAGTCGCGCGCTCGCGAGAAGGGCAAGGTCAAGGTCATCGACTTGCTGCGAGCTCGCCTCGACGCGAAGGCCGACGCCTACAAGGCGGAGCTGCCCAGCCTGCAGCTAAGCGACATCCACATCTCCGATCAGCTGGTCAACGAACACGACCGGATGTTGACGGGCGGCTTCTACGCCGAGGTCACCCTCGAGTACATCGCCGCCCTTGCCCGGGAATCGTCGGGCCAGCCTTTCCGCGTGGAGTCCGTTCGACCCATCCAGATGTCGACCCGCGACGCGCTGGACACCTTCATCCACGGCCGGGCCCGATTCAGCCTGGATCAGTGGCGCGCGCTCCTGCTTCGCAGCGTCGGCTTCGAGCCGACGCGGTTTAGCCGGCGCGAGCAGGACGTGCTCATCGCCCGCATGGTCCCGTTCGTTGTGCCCAATTACAACGCTGTCGAACTCGGGCCTCGCGGTACCGGCAAGTCGCATCTGTTCCAGCAGATTTCGCCCTATGCCCACCTCGTGTCGGGTGGCAAGGCGACGATCGCCAACATGTTCGTGAACAACGCGACCGGGCGGCGCGGTCTCGTTGCCCAGTACGACGTCGTATGCTTCGACGAGGTGTCCGGCGTTTCGTTCGACACCAAAGAAGGCGTCAACATTCTCAAGGGCTACATGGAGTCCGGAGAGTTCAGCCGTGGCAAGGAGAGCATCCGCGCCGACGGCGGCGTAGTCATGGTCGGCAACTTCGATGTCGACGTGGCCGAAGAACTTCGACAAGGCCACCTGTTCGGACCGATGCCGAAGGAGATGCGGAACGACACGGCGTTCCACGACCGTATCCATGCCTACCTGCCGGGCTGGGACGTGCCGAAGCTCGACCCGTCGTACTTCACCGCCCACTTCGGCTTCGTCAGCGACTTCCTTGCCGAGTGCTGGAGCCAGCTTCGGCGCACGTCGCGTCTCGACGTCACGCAGGGCCGGCTCGAGTGGGGAAGCGACCTGAGCGGACGGGATCGCAAGGCAGCCAATAACACGGTGAACGGACTCTTGAAGCTGTTGTGGCCAAACCCGGAGATGGAGGTGCCCGACGACGCGCTGGCATGGGCCGCCGAGCTGGCGCTCGAACTTCGCCGGCGGGTGAAGGAGCAGCAGGCCTGGATCGGTGCTGCCGAGTTCGGCAAGACCGATCTCAGCTACCGCGTCGGTGACGGCGCAGAGAAGGTCGTCTACTGCGACGAGTCCGTCCAGCACCGTCTACGCGCCGAGAGCGAACGGGCAGCAGTTCCACTCGGGCGTGACAGCGAGGTACTGCCCGAACCCGACCCTGCCGAGGTCAAGTCCTCGGTCGGAGCGAAGGCGAAGGGTTATGCCATCGGTGACGTGATCGACGGTCGCTTCGAGATCCTCGATGTCCTGGGTCAGGGCGGCTTCTCGACCGTCTACCGAGTGCGGGACGAGGTCGAGGCCGAAGAACGAGCGTTCAAGCTATTCGACAACGCTGCCGGATATGAGGCCGTCCGGCGCGAGATCGGCGCCCTGCGCAAGATTCGCCATCCGAACGTGGTTGAGGTCTTCTGGGCCGGCAAGACCGCTGATGGTGACTGGTATCTCATTACCGAGTTCATCGACGGTGAGTCACTCGACGAGTACGCCACCGGCAAGCGCCACCTCCGCGATCGTGAAGCCATCGACGTTGCTCTCGACATCCTCAGCGCTCTCGTTGCCATTCATCCGGACTCCGCCCGCATCGAGGACCTTGATCGGAAGAAGCACGAGACGGAGCTCTCCGAAGCGGAGTACCAGGAGTGGATGGAGCTGCAAGACAAGGGGCTCGTCCACCGAGACATCAAGCCCCTGAACGTGATGCTCACGCGAGCGGGGACAAAGCTCTTGGACTTCAACATCGCCTCGCGAGTTGGCGATCCCGTCTACACGCAGTCGGGCACTCCGCCGTATCAAGCTCCCGATGCAGACCTCACGCGGTGGGACGTTTCGACCGACCTCTTCGCGGTTGGCGTCCTCCTCTACGAGCTGCTCTGCAACGGTGAGCACCCTTATCCTGCGTCGAAGCCGATGGTGGGGGAGCCGGTAATCGACCCGATGACCGTCCGCTCTGACTTGGACGCTGCGCTCGCAGCATTCCTCGTCAAGTCATGCGCGTCCTACCGGAGCGAGAGGTTCGCGACGGCGTCCGAGATGGAGATCGAGCTTCGCGAAATTCGCACGTCGCTCTGACTTGAACAGTCGGAGGCTGGGCCAGGGGCCACGGACTGTCCTCGCCGCTTACCGCAGGCCAACTAGTTGCCTCCGCCGAGGGCTCGATCCATTGCGTCCGCCCCAGACCTCATGACGTCGGGTCTGAAGGCGACGTAGATGTCCTTGGTGATGCTCAGTCCCGAGTGTCGCAGCGTCGCGGAGATGACGTCCAGAGGTACTCCTTGTTCCCACATCAGGGTTGCGGCTGAGTGGCGGAGGCTGTGGAAACGTCTACGACGTACGCCGGCGTCATCGCACATGCCGTAGAACTGCTTTAGGGCGTTGCTCCCGTCGATTGGCGTCCCGATCGGCGTGGTGAAGACGTAACCGTCGTCATGCCACAGCGGCCCCGCCGCGAGGCGCTCCTCGCTCTGTCGCCGCCGGTGTTGAGTCAGTGCGATGACCGAAGTCTGCGGGAGCGGGATGGTGGCAGCGCTGCGCCCAGTCTTAGGTCGGTCTACGAATAGGCCGCCGCCCTGGCGGCGTTTGAGAGTTCCCGGAACTCTGAGGGTGCGGCCATCGAGATCAATGTCGCTCCAGCTGAGAGCCAGCGCCTCCCCTCGTCTGAGACCCACGGCGAGGGCGACGGCCACAAGCGCCTCGAGCCGGTGACCGCGGATACCGCGAAGCAAGCGGTGAGCCTCCTCCAACGTCAAGGTGTCGTGCGTGTCCGCTTCGGTCTTTCGAGGACCATCGACTAGGCGAACGACGTTCCGCGCCACCAGGTCAAGACGCTCGGCATGCCGCAGTGCCCCGCTGAGCACAGCTCGGGCGTAGCGAATCGTGTTGGGCTTCAAGCCCCTGTCCGACAACGCGGATTGGAGTGCGTGCACGTGTGCGGCGCTCAACTTGGCGAGGCGGACGTTGCCGATGTACGGCGTGATGTAGTGGTCAATGACCTGCCGGTATTGGAGGGCCGTTGAGTCCTTCATCCTCGGGGTAGGCAGCACGGTCTCCGAATACCAAGCCAGGTACCCGCGCACCGTCTGTCGTTCGCCCGGCAGGGGCAAGCCACTGGCTAACGAGGTGCGAGCGGTTCGGAGCTTCTCAATCACTTCGGACTGTGTTCTGCCGTACACCGTTTTCCGCTGCCTGGTTCCCGACGAGGAGTCGACGTCCACTGCGGCGGCCCAGCGGCCGTCCTTGCGCTTGTAAACGGATCCCTCGCCGTGGCCGCGTCGTTTCATTCGGTGGCACCCCTCTCGGCGGCTCGCTTGCGGCGAGCCCACTCCCGCTTCGCTGCAAGGTCCCGGCAGGCCGGCTTCGGACACCGCCTGGGAGTGCCCGGCTTGTTCTGGCGCCGAGGTATGAAGAACTCTCCGCACTCGTCACAGATGGCGAGGCCGTCTCTTTTGGCGACCGCCAATGCAAGTTGCGAACCGATTGCCCCGAACAGGTTGCCATCGCCGAGATCGAAATGAGGGATCCCGTCCCAGGTGAACTGCACCTGGACATCTCCGAGTCGAAGCCACTCGTCGACCACGAATGCCAGCAAACGCTGTTGCTCGGTGACGGTGGCTAGTTGTCTGGGGTGCTCCGGGATGATGTCGCCGCCGACGATGCCGGCGACGAACCCAGCCGGACCGAAGTCGGTGAGCGGAAACCACAAACTCGGGGGTGCAGACTGCGGCTTCGACTTTCCCAGTCTGGCTGCGATGTTCATGATGGCCGCCGCCTTCGTTGCGTAATCCCGCCAAGCATCTAGCGGCTCTCGCGGCAGTGAACCGAGAGGCCGCCGTGACTCGCACAACGGTCCTTGATCCTCGTCAAGCCATCGGAGGTATCGCCGTGGGAAGTGGCTCGCTGGGAGGGCATGTTGATCGCATATCTCCAGGACACCCCACTTCTTGGCGAATCGTACGATGGAAGCATCGGCCTGGCTGGCGAGATCAAGGAAAGAATCCAACAGCCCCTGCCTGGCTGTGACGACTCTTGTGGCGCCACCGGGCGTCCACACCAGGTCCGGCCCGTCGATGTGCACCGCAGCCGGGGCAATCCAAGAGCCGTAGCCGTCAGGGCGTCCAAGTCCATCCGTTGTGGGAGAGGTCATCCCTGCGTAGCTGATGGCTTCCCGATCAAGCATCCTGAGCGTCCAGTTCGATAGAGACTTCGTAGAGTCTTAGACTCTAGACCATACCTGGATGCTGAGACTCATGAGCATCCACACGGACATCAACGAGGCGCCAACACCGCTGCTGTACACGGTGGCCGGGGCCGCAAAGCGGCTGAGTATCGGACGAAGCTCGGTGTACGAGCTGCTGGCGACGAAGCAACTGGAGAGCATCACCATCGGCAGAATGCGCCGAATTCCAGCGGACGCCCTGGACGCATTCGTCATTACGCTCCGGTCTCGAGGGGCGAGGCCCGAGGGCACCTCGGTCGCGCATCATCTCCGACACGGTGATCCCGGAGCCCGACGCGACATCCCTGGCGAGGAACTCGTGTCGTGCGGTCGATCGAACTCCATGCCCGGGTCCTTACAGAGATGACAAGCCCCACATTGTGGGTGGCACGGAATGCACGTGGTGCCTACCTCGGCATCGACACCGTCGCCTTCTCCGGGCCTGTCAGTGCCGTGAGGGACCTGAGCCTGACAAAGCTTGACGCCAGTCACTTCGCTGACTGGGACACCGGAGAGATCACGCGAGATAGAACAATGTTCCGCTTACGGAGCGGGGCACGGTTGACGATCACCGACGGCGCCGGGGTGAGGCACCAGTCCGCCACGGTCGAAGCCTCTCTGCCCAAGTTGGTCACGGGTTCGAACTTCGATCCGCTGTCGGTGATGCAAGCAACTTTCGCAATGCGTTCCCTCTACGACGAAGTCGCCGAGGGAGTTCGGTGGGAGGCCTCCTTCCTGAGCCTGCGCCTGACGCGCGTCGACGCGACTGGGCACATCAGTGGCGTGACGGAGAGGGATCGACTTCTAAGGACGATGGCACTTCTGCCCGTGCCGCGACTGCCTCCGACGAGCCTCCGGAACGACGACCGACGTGGCGGCGCATTGACTCTCGCCAGAGGTCCGGGGCGGCGATGGAAAATGGTCGCTTACGACAAGCATGCCGAAGTCGAGGCTCGCTCGAGCCGAAGCCGGGGCGCTACCAAGGCCGCCGCCCTCCGAGATCTGAATCGAGCGCGTGGTGTCCTTCGCTGCGAACTCGTACTCCGGCGTCCCGTACTCCGAGCCCTTGCCTTGGACACCATCGCGCAGCTCGACGACGACCGACTCGGTCGCGAACATCGCCGGCGATTTCACGAGGTTGGACTGGGGCTGTCCATCAAAGACATGGGAAGAATCGTGCGAGAGGTGGTTGCTGTGCAAAACCTAAAGCCGCAGTCGCAAATGATGATGCTGGCGGTGCTCTTGTGTGACTTCTACGGAGAGGAGACTGGTCTGAAATCGGACGTCGTCCGCAAGTACCGCAAGCATGCTCGAGCGCTCGGCTTTGTCCCCGAAGCCTTCGCCGAGCAAGGCCCGGCGGTACGCCTCGACTACGACCTCGCCCGCCAAGTCCGGGAAGCGGCATGACCGGAGGCATGACGACCGGGGTAGCTGAAGCGGTTCAGTCCGCCCATAACTCGGTGGTCGGGGAGTTGGTGTACCTCGTCGTCGAATACGAGGAAGCACGTATCGAAGGCGAGTGCTGGCCCCTGATGAACGGACCGGTGCGGTTGTTTCGGAGCCTGGCGGACGCAGAGTCCTTCGCCGCCACGATGACGGAGGAGAAGGGCTACCCCTACTTCCACGGAGTGCTCGGGCTCCATCTTTCGCATCCACTCAAAGCCCTTGGAGAGAGCGACGTCAGGTGGGGCCACGCGGTCGACACCGATGATCTGGTGGTCCTGCGTCCGGGCCGGTTTGTGCCGTGTGACACCGACTCGACGGGGGCAATCGCGTGAGCGAATCCACAAGCCAGGACCCACGCTCAGGTTTTCTCGGGAATGGTTCCGACCCGCCGCTCGACGAGGACGCCGTCGACATCGACGCTCTCGTCGCAGCCGTGTTCGTCGGCCAAGACGGTGTGACCGACGAGGATCTCGCAGTCATCGACGAGTGGCGCCACATGACCCGCACCCGTGAGGCCATCCTCGAACTGGTCGTTGAAGGGCGGGTTCTCCTCCGGGTCCGGGACGGCAGCGTCTCCTTCCGGGCGGCCACCGATCCGGAGTCAGAACTCATGATGAAGATGCGGTCCGACTGGTCCGCTTCCCCGGAGCGGCTTCGATGAGCCCTGACGAGATCGAC
>Ga0136611_10000210_pt1 | contig 36162 bp, 29 predicted proteins | sample AntDrymUQ2232306_2_FD_106645 | JGI IMG/M metagenome (GOLD analysis project Ga0136611, IMG submission 106645) | Polar desert sand microbial communities from Dry Valleys, Antarctica - metaG UQ223 (23.06) | ecosystem: Environmental > Terrestrial > Soil > Desert | place: Antarctica: Dry Valley...
CTCTGCGGCGCGCTGACGATCGCCGCGCTCGGCAGTTATCGGCATCGCGGTCAGCTGATGCTTTTCATCATGGCCTGGTTCGGTGCGATGCTGATCGTCTTCAGCCGCTCCGACCTGCCGATCCTCTCGTACCTGCTGCTGTTCGGCGTCGGCGCTGGCCAGACCGGCTACATGGCGCTGAACACGACGCTGCTTCAGACGCACTCGTCGGACGAGATGCGCGGTCGAGTGATGAGCGTCTTCTTCCTCAATCGGGGCATGGTCCCGCTCGGTACCGTCGGTGCGGGGTTCGCCACCGAAGCGATCGGCGCGCAGTGGACGGTAACGATCATGGGTTCAGTCGTCCTGCTACTGGCCGTGACGACCATGCTGCGTGCTCCACAACTTCGCTCAGTCGAATAGTGGTGTCGTCGAGATATCTTCAGGCAGTTATCACAAAAGCATCACAAGAATAGTTCATGCGATACGAAGTATCGAGTGCGGGACATGGTTTTCGGTCGCGCGCATGTAAATCATTGCGCTTCAAACAAATTTTTGATGTCTAGTACTATCGTCTTTTCTGCTAATTCAGGACGCATTGAAGCTGTGCACGGACAGGATGGTCGCCGTGTGCACAGTGGAGCGAGTGGCGAGACCGACTGAATTGCTGCGGCCCACACGTTGTGCGAGGAGGATTTATGTTTCATCGTGTCCTGGCAGCGTGTCTCATTTTGAGTACGTTGCTTACTGCGGTTCCGTTCGCCGCTAGCGGGTTCGTATCAACCGATGCGGTTGTGTATGACTCGACACTCGATCCGTTGCCTGGCAACGTCGTCAGCCAGCCGTACCAGACGCAGCAGACCGCCGAATTCGGCGATCACGTCGCTGCCGCTCAAACCGGGGGAATCTTCGACGACGCGACCATTACGATGAGCAACTGGGCGAAGCACTCAACATACCCAACGTTGCCAGATGAGGTGTTCACTCACCCGATCACCCTGAATCTCTACGGGGTCGACAACTCGGGTTCGGTTCCGGCACTGGGGGCAGTCATTGCCACAACGACCCAGGACATCGTGATCCCGTGGCGACCTGAGGCCGCAGGCGCTACAGAATGCCCATCGAACCCCGCTGGCTGGAAAGCTCCAAGCGGACAATGCTTCAGCGGAATGGCGACAAACATCACCTTCGACCTCGCAGCGTTGAATATCGCCGTCCCGAGTGAATTCATCTGGGGCGTCGCCTTCAATACCAACACATACGGCGCGAACCCAATCGGGCAGCCAGGCCCATACGAATCGCTGAACGTGGGTCTCGTCAGTGACGAGTCCGCGGTCCCAACCGTCGGCACGGACGTCGAAGAAGACGCAGTGTTCTGGGACACTGAGACTGACAGCTACTACGCCGATGGCGGCGATGGCGCGGGCGTCAATGCGTTCCGCCGTGACACCGTCTGGACCGGCTACATCCCGATGGCACAGTTCACCTCCACATCGACATCACTCACGACTGAGTGGATGGGTCAGGAGTGGGACTACCAGTTGATCGGCACCGGCACAAACGTGTCGACCACGATCGATCCGGTCACTGATTACATCACGCTCACCCGCACCGGCGGCACCGGCGACATCTCGCTGCACGTCAACCGCCTGCTCGATGGCAACGGCAACGACACCCTCAATGACAATCGCACCCCGTGGGTGAAGATCGTCTATGAAGACAACAACCAGAGCCGCGGAGTTGACCTGTTCATCGACGATGAGAAGGTTGCACTGAACTCCCGCATTCAGGCTGGTTCGCTGTTCACCTGTGATGGTTTCGGCTACGTCCGTTATGGTCCATCAGCCGAAGAGATTGTCTTCGTGGATGGCTGCGGCGACCGCTCGGCTGGTGAAGTCCATGAGTTGTACGTCGGCAAGCGCGCCGATGGCACCGTTGACTACCGGTTCGACGGCGTGTGGTCATCCTCGACGTTCCTCACAGACAACGGCGCCGGCGACTTCGACTTCAACGACGTGTACCTGCGTCTGCGTGCCGCCTCCAGCGGCCCGGCCAGCACACACGCAACCTTCCGCAGCTTCGAGTTTGGCGACGATCACAATCCGGACACCACGGCTCCGGAACTGACGGTCCCAGACGATCAGAATGCAACTGCGACCGGCCCGTCTGGCGCGGTCGTCACCTACACCGCAACCGCGACCGACACGGAAGATTCCAACGTCGATGTTGTCTGTGCTCCAGCATCGGGCAGCACCTTTGCAATCGGCACGACGACAGTGACATGCACGGCGACAAACGACTTTGGTCTGACTGACACGGATTCGTTCGATGTCATCGTCTCCGAAAATGACAACGTCGCAACTCAGGTCGAAGTATTCCAGAACCCATCGAATGGCTGGACCCTGTTCAACCAGAACACGGCAACTGCCGAACTCGCCGTCGGACCGACCGGTGCGCCTCTCGGCGAAGGTTCGCTCGAACTGGCAGTTGGCGCGGATGGCGACGATGCAGCCCAGGCGCGCAACACGGATTTCGCCGGAACCCGTCTGGCGGATCTGACTCATCTGTCCTACTCCACGTTCGTATCGGACGATGGATCGGGCGGCCAGATGCCATATCTGATTGTCAACATTGATCAGGACGGCAACGGTAGCGTTGACGACCGCCTGTTCTTTGAGCCGGTGTACCAGAACGGTACATACAGCGGAGACAGCATCCCGAATCAGTGCGGAACCGCACCGAACTGCGTCGCCCTCAATGAGTGGAAGTCCTGGAATGCCCTCGTTGGCGGCTGGTGGTCGCTGAACGATGCGACATTTGGCCCGCCGCTCAAGACCCTGGCGACCTACATCTCAGAGAATCCCGACGCTGAGATTGTCAACACTTCGGCGACCGAAGGTGGCGTCCGTCTCGTCGCCGGCGGCGGTGCCGGAGCGTGGGACAACTTCGTCGGCAACGTAGATGCCTTCCGCATCAACGACACCGTCTACAACTTCGACGGTGACAACGTCGCCCCGACCACGACCGCGACAATCAGCCCGGCAGCGAACGATGACGACTGGAACCGCTATCCGGTCAATGTCGGCCGCAATGCCACTGATGACCGCTCTGGTGTGGCAAGCATCAGCCGCTCGCTCTCTGACGGCACCACCACCTATGGGCCGCTCGTGTCGGCCAACGACAGCACCAACGTCCGCATTGAGGACGAAGGCATCTGGACCGTGTCCTTTGCCGCGACTGACGAGGCTGGCAACACGGAAGTACCGAAGGAGGTTGTGGTCAAGCTTGACCGCACCAAGCCGACGACGACCGCTCCGGTCGCCAGCTTCGGCACCAGCGGCATCACCTTCGACGGCTATTCCTACGTGACCCTGGACTGGACCGGCACCGACAACCTGTCGGGCGTATCTGAGTTCACGCTTCAGCGCCGCATCAACGGCAGGAAGTTCCTCACCATCGCGACGCTTCCGTCAACGACGACAACCCAGACGATGCTGCTGCCGCACGGCAAGTCGTTCGCCTTCCGCGTCCGAGCCATCGACACGGCTGGCAACTTCGGCAACTATGCGACCGCGGCGGCGTTCACCCTCCACGGTGACGCCAACCAGGAAGTGTCCGATGTGTCTGCTGGTAGCGTCGTCTACGGTGGCACGTGGATCAAGCAGACCAGCGCCAGGTTCTTCGGTGGGACCACGCGCTATTCGAGCGCATCGTTCCGCACGGCGACCTACACGTTCACAGGCACGAACGTCGCTTGGATTTCAAGCACCGGACCAGGCCGTGGACGGGCCGATGTCACGGTGACTGACATGAATGGTGATGTCGTCGCGAGTGACCTGGTCGATCTGTATACAGTGGGGAACCGCAAGCAGCAGGTCGTCTTCGTCGTGGACGGTCTGGCTCAGGGTACCTACGAAGTCGAAATCGCCGTCCGAGGATCGGGCAGCGGAAACGGCTCCCGCGTTGATATCGATGGCTTCCTCGTCCTCGAACCGTAATCGACGGCTTAAGGCATAGGAGCTGCGACACCGATACCAGCACGACGATGCCCAGGCAGCTTGCCTGGGCATCGTCGCGTCTGCCCTACGTGGTGCAAGGCTGGCACAATAGATCAGTTGCTCGACCGAGCGGTGCTGGGTCGCACACTCATGACGTTCAAGTACGTCTGGATTCAATACCGACTGGAGCCTGTCCCTGAACCTGCACGCCTCTCCCACACCTCGATCTGCTCGCTTCGCGGTATCCACGGTCTTTCTCATCAACGGGATTGCTGGCGCGAACTGGTTCGTGCGTATTCCGGCGATCCAGGATCGGCTCGATCTCACGACCGCGACGTTGGGATTGCTGCTGCTGGGGCTGCCGATCGGCGCGGTGCTGGCGATGCCGCTGGCTGGCGGTCTCGTCGTGCGGCTGGGCAGTCGGACGGTGAACTGGGTTTCGACGGTCGCGGTCTGTGTCACGGTCGCTCTGCTCGGCCTGTCGCCCAGCGTCTGGCTCCTGTTTGGCGCGCTGGTGCTGTTTGGTGCGGCGAACGGCGCGATGGACGTGTCGATGAACGCTCAGGGTGTCGCTGTTGAACAGCACTACGGCCGCTCGATCATGTCGGCCTTTCACGGCATGTTCTCACTCGGAGCGATGCTTGGCGCGGCGATGGGCGGTGTCATCGCGTCGTTTGACATCGGCGTCGCGCCGCACCTCGTCGGCGTCGGCGTTGCAGTTGGCGCGATAGCCCTTGTCGCGCCACGCTGGATGTTGTCGCCCTCTGAGGATGAGCTGTCGGTCGCTGACTCTACCGAAACTCCACGGCTGCTCACCCGTATTCCGAGACCTGTCCTCGTGCTGGGTATCGTCGGGTTCTGCGGCCTGATGGCGGAAGGCGCGATGGCGGACTGGAGCGCCGTCTATCTGCGCTACGTGCTGAAAACGACATCCGGAGTCGCGGCAGCTGGGTACGCCGTCTTCTCCTTCACGATGGCTGCTGGACGGTTCACCGGCGATCGCCTGGCCGATCACTTCGGTGGTGTCTCAATCGTGCGCTACGGCAGCCTGGTGGCCGCTGTCGGTCTGCTGTTCGTGGCGCTGACGCCGTGGTCTACACTCGCGCTGCTGGGCTTTGGGCTGGTCGGGGCCGGACTGTCGATTATCGTGCCGATCATTTTTTCGACGGCAGGCAGAACGCCGGATGTCCCGTCCGGACAGGCGATCGCCGCCGTGACAACGTTGTCCTACGTTGGCTTCCTGGCAGGTCCACCGGCCATCGGTCTGGTCGCGAGCGTCGTCACGCTGCGCGGTGGGATGTTGCTCCTGGTCGTGCTCGTCCTCGCAATGACGGCACTGGCTGGCACCGAACGTGCTGCCGAGACGCTCCATTCGATTGAGTCAGACCGTGCGGCCAGTCCGCGCCAGGAGTCGGACTATGCTACGCTTCGCGGTCGTCCGATGATGGACGATGTGGGATAGCGATGACTGGACAGCGTGCGAGCCGGGATCATCGGACATCTGCTTTCATTTGAGCCGACCTATCGTCAGGCGGGGGTGAGTCGCTACACCGAGGCACTCGTCCGCGAGTTGCCAGCCCTCGCGCCGGACGATGAATTCGTCGTCTTCTCCGGTCCAGCACCAGTCCCGCCCGATCGTGGCTTTGACCCGCGTACCGAATGGGTACACGCCAGAATGCCGACTGGGAAGCCAGTCGCTCGCATCGGCTGGGAGCAGACGGTCGGAACGACGGTCGCTCGACGACATGGCCTGGACCTGATCCACGCGCCAGTCAATGTCACGCCAATCATCTCCGGCGTCCCAAGCGTTGTGACGATTCATGATCTCGCGTTTCACCTGTATCCCGAACAGTACCCCGGCGCGAAGCAGCGTTACCTGCGTCTGATGACGCGCCTGTCGGTGCGCCGGGCTGCGCGCGTCATCGCCGTCTCGAATGCAACCCGTGACGATGTCATTCGCCTGTACGGTGCGGACCCGGCTCGGGTCGTGACGATCCCGAACGGTGTGAGCGACGACTTCCGTCCCCTGCCAGCCGATGACGTGGCACGCTTCAAACGGGAGCAGCATCTGCCAGAGCGGTTCATCCTGTTCGTCGGCACACTACAACCGCGCAAGAATGTCGAGACGCTGCTGAAAGCCTACGCACGCGTCGCGGCGGAATCGGGTTGGCCGCTGATTATAGCTGGCGCGCCCGGCTGGGATTACGAGACCATCTTTACGGCCGCCCGTGAACTTGGGCTGACCGGAACAGATGGCCCCGAACGCGTGCGCTTTGTCGGGTTCGTCCCAGCAGAGACGTTGCCGCTCTGGTACAACGCGGCGGAGATGCTCGTCTACCCGGCTCTCTATGAAGGGTTTGGTCTGCCGCTACTGGAAGCGATGGCGTGCGGGACGCCGGTGATTGGCGCGAACGTGTCGTCGCTGCCAGAGGTCGTCGGCGAGGCAGGTTTGCTCGTGCCGCCCAAGGATGTCGACGCCCTGGGACGAGCGATGCTGACGCTCATGCGCATGGATGAGATGCGCGCCGATCTGCGCGAGCGTGGTCTGCGACGCGCCGCCGAGTTCTCGTGGCGCAGGACCGCTGAAGAAACGCTGGCTATCTATCGTGATGCGCTGTCGCACTCCGGGGAACGAACGCAATCGTTCAGGAATCCCCGTGAGCAAGCCCAGACGCGGAGGCCACGCTGATGCAGGTGCCAGGCACCGCCCGCAGGCTCCGGGATGTTGGCGAGTTCGGCCTGATCTCCGCCATCCGGAATATCACCGAATCTTCGCGTGTCCGTTCATCCGGCGTCGTCCTCGGCGTTGGCGACGACGCGGCGCTCTGGCGACCACGTCCGGGCCGCATCGTCGCGATCACGACCGACACGCTGATCGACAAGCGACACTTCCGCACCGATTGGAGCGACGCGAAGCAGATTGGCCACCGCGCGCTGGCGGTCAACCTCAGCGATCTGGCAGCGATGGGGGCGCGGCCACGCACCGTGGTTGTCTCGCTCGGCCTCAAGGGCACTGAAACCGACCGCTGGGTCTACGACCTGTATCGCGGTATGCTCGCACTGGCAGACCGCTCGCACGCCCGCATCGTCGGTGGTGACATCGTTCATTCTCCAGGCGCGTTGACCATCTCCATCACCGCGCACGGCGAGGTCCATCCCGACCGTGTGCTTCGGCGTGACCAGGCCCAGACCGGCGATATCATCGCCGTTACCGGCCCGCTCGGGTTGGCCGCCGGTGGCGTACGCCTGCTGACGGAGAAGCGCACAACCGTCGAGGGCTCCCCGAGTATGCTCGCCGCTCACCGCACCCCCCAGCCGCGCATTCTGCAGGGCATCCTCCTCGGTCGGGCCGGTGTGCGCTGTGCAATGGACCTGTCAGATGGACTACTCGGTGACCTGCCGAAGATCCTCGCCGCCAGTAACGTCTCCGCCGAGGTCGTCCAGGCGCAGCTCCCAATCCCACATGTACTCACCTGGAATTTCGGCGAGGACGCGCTGGAACTGGCTTCACGCGGCGGTGAAGACTTCGAACTGCTTTTCACCGCATCGCCAGAGACATTCGAGCGCGTGCAGGCGGTGTTCCGCCGCTTCCGCCTGCGACAGCCGACCGCGATCGGTAGCATCACAAAAATACGCGGTTACGACGGACCAGCCATCTCCATGCGCCTGATCGATCGCCGTCGCGAGACGGTCCAGCCCGGCGCGTTCGACCATTTCCAGCGCTAAGCGCGCCGAGACTCCAACCAGTTGACACGACGGCATACGAGAACGTATCCTAATCCCGACTGATTTACTCGGGATTCATGGGGAATGGATCCGAGTGCCTCAATCGCGTCGTGATGGAGTGACGCGATAACCAGCATATCTCCATGATGAGTGGAAGATAGACGATCGGGGAGAGGGACAATCGATGGCAAATCTGGAACTGGAGCGTATTCTGTCGCGCCGCACGTTGTTGCGGGCAATTGCTGGAGGAACGGTCGCGCTCGGTGTCATGCCGCTGCTCGCGGCCTGCGGCGGCGACGATGACGACGAGACTGAATCGACATCCACGAGCGGCTCAGGCGCAACCCCGGCAGCGACGGTTCCAGCCAACGCGGCGACCGAAGCGTCGAGTCCGGTCGGAGATTCCGAACCGGAGGGCGACCCAGGTACTGAGGGCGACGTCGATCCTGACGCGGAACTGGTCGTCTACTCGGGACGCAGCGAAGAACTTGTCGGCCCGATCATTGAACGCTTCGAAGAAGCGACCGGCGTGACGGTATCAGTGCGCTATGGTGATACTGCCGAACTAGCTGCCCAGCTCCTCGAAGAGGGTGACGGCACTCCCGCACATGTTTTCTTCGCACAGGATGCCGGTGCGCTGGGCGCGGTTGCCGGCGAAGGTCTGTTCAGCGAGATGCCAGAAGACATTCTCACCGCAGCCGACGAGCGCTTCCGCTCCCCGGACGGCCTCTGGATCGGTGTCAGTGGTCGCGCCCGCGCCGTGGTCTACAACACCGACGAGCTGAGCGAGGCGGACATTCCGGATTCGATTCTCGGCTTCACTGACGAGTCATGGAAGGGCAAGGTTGGCTGGGCACCGACCAACGCCTCGTTCCAGACCTTCATTACCGCGCTCCGAGTCATTGAAGGCGATGATGTCGCTCGTGAATGGCTCGAAGGCATGCTTGCCAACGATGTACGTACTTTCGAGGGCAACAATCCGATCGTCACCGCCGTGATCGATGGCGAGATCCAGGCGGGCTTCGTCAACCACTACTACCTGGAGCGCCAGAAGGCGGAGGCCGGCGGAGAACTGCCTGCCGAGAACTTCATTTACCAGAACGGCGATCCGGGTGCGCTGGTAAACGTCGCCGGCGTCGGCATCCTCAGCAGCGCTGCCGAAAACGCAAATGCTCTCGCTCTCGTTGAGTTCCTGCTCTCCGACGACGCGCAGACCTACTTCGCCGAGGAAACCTACGAGTATCCGATGACCGCTGGTGTCGAACCCAGCACCGAACTCGTGCCGCTCGCTGACATCGAGACACCAGACATCGATCTGTCCGATCTGTCCGACCTCGAAGGCACTCTCGAGCTGCTGACCGACGTGGGGCTGATCTAAGCGGTCGCCCTCGCTACGGCCCTCACCCACTGCCCCCTCTCCCAATTCTGGGAGAGGGGGAGTCTGTCGCCGAGTTGGTATCCTGTCGGAACTGACGAACCATCGTCTCCCAGAATTGGTCCGGGTATTCTCTGGGTGGCGCGTTGGGAGTGAGGGCCACGCGCCGGAAGCAGAAGGCGACGCAAACCATTGTGACCATGACCGAAGACACCACGATCCGTCCACGCCGTCGGTTCCTGACCGGCGCGCCAGCGCTGCTCTGGGTACCGGCAATGCTGATCGCGTTGCTGATGCTCTCGCCACTCGTGTATCTATTCATTAGGGCGTCAGAGGGAAGGAGTGATCTGGTCGAGCTGCTCTGGCGACGGCGCACGTTCGATGTGCTACGGAACTCGGTGGTCCTGACGGTTTCGGTAACACTGGCATCGGTCGCGCTCTCACTGCCAATCGCCTGGTTGACGACACGGACCGATCTGCCGGGGCGGCGCATCTGGTCGGTGCTGACGGCGTTGCCGCTGGTCGTGCCGAGCTATGTCGGGGCATTCACGGTCATTGCAGCGCTGGGGCCACGCGGCATGATCCAAGGCTGGCTGGAGGCATGGTTCGGTGTCGAGCGACTGCCGGAAATCTATGGGCTGTTCGGCGCGACCTTGACACTCACTCTGTTCTCGTTTCCCTATGTGCTGCTACCGGTGCGCGCCGCAATGTCTGGCATGGACGCATCGCTCGAAGAGGCGGCCCGCTCAATGGGCTCCAGCAGTTGGACGACATTCCGCCGTGTGACGCTGCCGCAGCTGCGACCAGGACTGGCTGCCGGGGCGCTACTGATCGCCTTCTACACACTCAGCGACTTCGGCGCTGTCTCCCTGCTGCAATACGACTCGTTCACTCGCGCGATCTACAATCAGTATCGCGGCGCGTTCGATCGCACCCTCGCCGCGGGTCTCGCGCTGGTGCTGGTTGCGTTCACCGGACTCGTGCTGCTCCTCGAAGCCTGGGCGCGCGGCGCGGGACGCTATCACCGCAGCACCGTCGGCGCGACGCGTCCGGGGCGCACGATCGCGCTTGGCCGCTGGAAACGGGTGGCAGTAGCCTTCTGCGGCGTTGTGGTGACACTCTCGCTCGTTATGCCGATCGGTGTGCTGGTCTACTGGCTGGTACGTGGACTGCGGGCTGGAGAACCGTTGCGCCTGATCTGGGATGCGGCACTCGGGTCAGCGGCCGTGGCAGGAGTCGCGGCACTTGTCGCGCTGCTGGCGGCACTGCCGGTCGTCGTGCTATCGGTGCGCTATCCGGGGCGACTCACCGGACTCATTGAACGCGTCACCTACGCCGGAAATGCGTTACCGGGCATCGTCGTTGCCCTCTCGCTCGTCTTCTTCGGCGTTCGCTATGCCCGTCCGCTCTACCAGACGCTGACCATGCTCGTGCTGGCCTACATCATCCGGTTCCTGCCCCAGACCATCGGCTCGCTGCGCGCGTCGCTGTTGCAGGTCAACCCCCATATCGAGGACGCTGCCCGCAGCCTCGGTCACACGTCGCCGCGCGTCTGGCTGCGCGTGACCGGACCGCTCGTCATGCCAGGACTGATCTCCGGCTGGACGCTCGTCTTTCTGACGGTCATGAAGGAGCTGCCGGTCACGCTGCTCCTTCGCCCGACTGGCTTTGACACCCTCGCGACGCGCATTTGGGGAGCCACCGCCGAAGGGTTCTGGGCGCGCGCCGCCGCCCCCGCCCTCCTGCTCATCGCGATCGCCGCTGTCCCAATGATCGCCGTCGCCGTCCGCGAGGGCCGCTCCGAGTCCAGGTAAATTGGCCGTCACCCGTCACCCGTCACCCGTCACCCGCCACCCATCACCGAACCTTGCCCCGCGCAATCACTGGCCACGCTTCGACGACCGAGTCGTTGCGAATGAGGTACAGCTCGTCCTGAAGGTTGACGGTCGGGCAGACGTGGTTGGGGATAATCTCGATTTTGTCGCCGACCTTGAGGCCGCGCGCCGACTCCGGTAGCTCGACGACGCCATGCTCCTCGCTGATGCGGGCGATGACGGCATCGGGATAATCGACGATCAGGCCGTGTCCGGGGTTGGCCGGGTTGGTGTCGCTCGTCAGTACCTTCGAGCCAGCATCGATCACGGCGCGGTCAGGTGCTGGGCGGCTCGTGACCGTGGCGAGAATCCGCAGCGCACAATCCTCGACGTTGATGCCGTACTTGAAGTAGTTGCGGTCATTGAAGACGTAGGTGCCAGGACGCATCTCCGTCACGCCCTCGATGGTCGTTGTGACGAACGCCGCTGGAGTCGAGCCAACGCTGACGACGGTGATATCGAAACCGTGCTCGCGCAACAGCTCGGCGGACGCGACGATGTCTTCCCCGGCCGCCATGGCCGTTTCCGTCATTCCCTCGACGCCGTCAGTGTTGTTGACCTGACCCTCATGTGTCATCAGCCCGATGACCCGCAGGCTCGGCATCTCGGCCCGGATCGTCTCAGCCAACTGCAACGCCTCAGCACCCGGCTTGATCCCGGCGCGGTCCTGGCCCGTATTCAGCTCGATGATGACATCAAGGTTCTTTCCAGCCTCAGCCATTGCCTCATTCAGCCCCGCCGCGACTTCCGGTGTATCGACCGCGACGCGGACCTTGGCGCGCTCCATCAGCGCGACCAGGCGCTTCAGCTTGATCGGCCCAACAATCTGGTTGGCGATGAAGAAATCGTCGTAGACGCCAGCCTCGACCAGCGCCTCGGCCTCGCCGAGCTTGGCGCAGGTCATTCCATTCGACCCCGCAGCCTTCTGCATCTCAGCGACCTTGGCGGTCTTATGGGTCTTGAAATGCGGCCGCAGCTCGATCCCGCGCGACTGCGCGTACTCGGCCATGCGCGCCACGTTGCGCTTCAGAATGTCCTCATGGATCACGAGCGACGGCGTATCGAGTTCATCGCGGTAGGTCATGCTGTTCTCCCATTTCTGTCTGAAGGACGCTCACGCGTGAGTGGTGTCTCCGACGTCGGAGACATCACTTACACCGGCCACTTGTTCCCACTCAAGTCGATCCAGCGTGAGAGCTGCATCGACCGGGTCACGGCATCGACGACTTCCTGGACTTTCGCTCCGTCCTCCAACGATGGCGACGCGTCCTTCCCGGAGCGCATCGCCAGGATCCAGACGGCGGCCAGAATCGAGAACGACCGGATGTGGCGCGAGGGACCGACGGCCTGCGCGTCCTTCACCTGGGCGGGCGTCAGCAGTGCGTGGATCGCCTCGCCGTGCTTGCTGCCGAACAGGTTACCGTTGTTTTGAATCGCCAGCACACCCTCGCTGCCGGTCGCGATGATCTCCTCGCCGATGTCGGCGGCGGCGGTGTAGCAGAGATGGACCGTGCCGAGTCCTCCGTTCGCGAACCGGACGATGAAGGCGGTGTTGTCGTCGGCATCGACGCGCCGGGTGCCGGGAAATCCGGTCACGGCGCGTTCTTCGACCGCTGTCGAGACCGCGCCACAGGCCGCGTGAATCTCCCCGAACCACCAGCGTAGCGCATCGATATAGTGCGAGCCTACCGCCGCCAGAATGCCGCCAGAGCGCGATGCGTTGGTCAGCCATTCCGGTGTCTTACGCGATACGTCCGCCAGTGACGAGCGGTAGACCGTGATGCTCACAGAATGGAGCTGCCCGATGAAGCCCTCATCGATCAGCTCCTTCATGCGCTCGCGGGCCGGATCGTAGCGCATCTGGTGACCGACCGCGTGACAGACGCCAGCCTCCCGCGCCATCCGCAGCATGTCGCGTGCTTCGGCGACATTACGGGCGATCGGCTTTTCGCACAAAACATGCAAGCCAGCTTCGCAGGCGGCCAGCACCATCGGGTGATGCAGGTGCGGTGGGGTCGCGATCGTGACCGCGTCAACGTCACCGGAATCGAGCAGTTCACGATAATCCTGAAACCTGCCCGGCACCCGCAAGGACGTGGCAACCTCGCGCAGCCGCTCCGTATGCGTGCTGCACACCGCTGTCACCTCGACGCCAGGCACGCGCCGCAACGCCGGAACATGGACGCTGGCCCCAAAACCCGTGCCAATTACCCCAACGCGAATCGTCTCGCGTTCCACCGGAGGACGCACGACGACGCCGCTCAGCATCGCCTTCGCATTTGACTGTACCCCTGAGGCAGTCAATCTGTTGCCCCGCTTCCTGTCCCATGCGTCAATCTCGCGTCAACGTATACATGCAGTGCGGTATGACTGGCAACAGACGGGCCAACGAACACGACGGATTGGGAACGTCACAGGTGTATGATCGTCAGGACGGTCAATCAAAACAGCATCGAAAGGAACGTGCATGGACGAACACCAGCAGGACGACACCGCACGAACGCTCCCGCCATTTCAACATCTATCAGAATCCGGAAGGGTCGAGACACCCACTGGCCCGAAGCGACTCTCTCGCAGCCGTGACCAGAAACTCTTCATGGGAATCTGTGGTGGACTGGCGGACTATTTCGATACCGATCCTACGCTTGTACGCGCCGTCTTCGCCGTTGGCACCTTGCTCGGCGGTGCATCGATCTTCATCTATCTGGTGCTACTCGCGATCATGCCCGCCGAGGATCAGATCGACACCAATCCCCGCGCCGCCGCCCAGAGTTCTTTTGATGAAGCCACGGCAGAGATCCAGCGCGGCGCGGATCTCCTCGTGACAAAGGTAAAAAGCCTGACCAACCGCAAATCTCCGCCACCGCCATCCACGTAGGGGCGCCGCTTGCTGCGACCGGCGTCGCTGACCGTGTGTTCGGACGTGTTAAAACCGTGTGGAAACGCCGTCGCTGCCGATCTTGCGGGCACGGCAGCGACGGCGTGTGGCGACGTTAGATCCCTCGTTCCAAACGCGCGTCCAGCGACGGCGGTTGCGGCAAGCGGCGACCCTACGCGAGGGGATTTCGTCGCCGAAGAGGTTCGCGAACGACGCGACGTGTTACGGGAGGATGCGAACACGCGATCCTTCGATCACAAGGCGGTTGGCGGCGAACAGGCGGATCGCTTCGGGGTATGCCTGACATTCGGCGGCGAACACGCGTGCGCCGAGCGATTCCGGCGTATCGTCTTCCTCAACAGCGACGCATCGTTGCAAAACGATTGGGCCGGCATCGTAGTCAGCGTTGACGAAATGTACGGTGCAGCCCGTTACCTTCATGCCAGATGCCAGCACGGCCTCGTGGACGCGTGTGCCGAACAAGCCTCGACCACCGAAGAGCGGGAGCAGCGATGGATGGACGTTCATCACCCGTCCCTCCCATGCAGGAAGGATCTCCAGCTGCGACAGGAAGCCAGCCAGCAGGATCAGGTCGATCCCCTGCGGAGCCAGATGCGCGACGATCCGGGCGGACATCGCTTCGGCGGTCGGAGCGTCTCGACGGGTTACGACGTGTGTGATGATGCCAGCATTCTTCGCGACCTCAACCCCACGCACGTTCCGCCGGGACGAGATCACCACTGGGATGTCGATCTCCAGAACGCCACGCTCGCGATGAGTGAGCAGGTTCTCGAGCGTCCGACCCGATCCCGACAGCAGCACCGCCACTCGCAGCCGCCGCGATTCATCCGCGCTCACCATCCCGCGTCCGCCTCCAAAACTCGCGGCCTCAATCTCAGACCGTTAGACCACGCACAACGTGGCGATGATACACGCGCTGGCCAGAGTCGATGAGCGTGAGGACGCTGAGCCTGACATTGCCTGTGCCGCCGAGCGTCAATAATCAGTATGTCACTGTTGGGCGTCGCCGCGTCCTCAGCCGCACCGCGAAGGCGTTTCACCACGACGTCAAGGTGATTCTGGGAGAGTTCTCCATGCGGCCCGAATACGATGAAGAGTGGATTGCCAGCCTGCGGAATCAACGGCTCGCCTGCGACCTGCTCTTCTACTTCGAAACGCCGTTCCGCCGCGACCTCGATGGCGGTCTGAAGATCGCGCTCGATGCGGTCTGCGCGGTCCTCGGCGTCGATGACCGCTACATCGTCGCCCTGACGCTTGCCAAGCATCTCGACCCGCTTCGACCCCGACTGGAATTGGAACTCGGTATCGCCGAAGGGTGGGAGATGGACCAGCAGTACGTCGTACTCGACTCTTGATCGTCGAACTGAATGTCACTCGTATGTTTCATCCGCAGGCAAGGTTCGTTATCATCACTTATGGTGGATGGATGACAAGCAATGTCCGTCATCGGTAGTACCGTCCCGATACATCGTCCACTTGAAAGTAGAGCGTTTGACCGCAGCGCGTCGGCCCGCGTTAGACATGTTAAGCCACAGTCCGGAGCAGACGCGCGCGCTGGCCGCCCAGCTAGGACGTCTACTGCCGCGTGGGAGTGTTGTGCTGCTCGCGGGCAGCATCGGGGCCGGGAAAACGACCTTCGTGCAGGGGTTGGCGCGTCCATGGAAGTTGAGCGACGCCGTGCAGAGTCCGACGTTCACGCTCGTTGCCGAACATACCGGCGAGGATCCTGACGGCGCGCCATTGCGGCTCTATCACATGGACCTGTACCGGCTAGCTGGTGAGTCGGACGTTGACGGATTTGGGTTCCACGACTATCTGGATGATCCGGACGGGCTGGTCGTCATCGAATGGCCGGAACGGGCGCGCGACGCGATGCCGCCAGAACATTTACTAGTCGAGTTGGAGCCGGTTGCGGACAGCAAGCGCAGCATCCGCATGACGCCGTCCGGGAGCCGGTACCTCCCGATCATCGAGCGACTGAGAGCAGAGGTGACGGGTGGACGACGTTAGTAACCTGACCGCGATGACCGACTCGACGAGACTCACGGGCTGGATGCTCGGCATCGACACCTCCGCCGATCTCGTCTCCGTCGCGCTCGCCCGCATCGATGGTTCTTCCAGCACCAGCGAGGCTGAACTCATGTGGCCCGCGGGCCGCAGCCAGACGACGACACTGCTGGCGCAGATCGACCACCTCCTGACCCTGTGCGGAATCGAAAGCGAAGCGATCGCAGCCGTCGCCGTCGCGATCGGCCCAGGGGGATTTACTGCCCTGCGCGTTGGCATGAGTGTCGCGAAGGGATTTGCGTTCGCATACGGCCTTCCGATCGTCGGGATCGGGACGCTCGACGCGGTCGCGTATCCTTTCGTGGGTTTGGGGATGCCTATTCGCGCATTCGTCCCGGCGGGACGGGGCCGCGTCGTGTATGGTGATTACGTTCGAAGCGGCGGCGCGACACAGCTGCACGGAGAGATGGCACACCGCGCACCGACAGATCTCGCTGCCGACCTGCTCACGCCGACGGTGCTGGCTGGTGATCTGTCGCTTGAAGATGAACGAACACTGCGTGATGCACCGCACGTCGTCCTCCCCTCAGCTGGACTTCGGCGGCGGACTGCCAGCCACATCATCGATCTGGCGCTGGCACAACTGTTCGCTGGCTTGGCGGACGATCTGACCGATCTCGAGCCGCTCTACGTCCATCAGCGCATGGATGAGAGCACACCACAGGAACCAGCGAAATCGCCGCAGACACAGAAGCAACGCGCATCACGATCAGGAACACACGAGTGAGCTACTACCTCGCCCCAATGCGTCAGGAAGATATCCCGGAAGTCTCGAAGGTCGAGCGCCAGTGCTTCAGCAATCCCTGGCCGCAGTCCGCCTATCGGCGTGAGATTCGTAACATGACCAACAATTACTACGTCGTACTCTGGCACCGGCCCAATCCCGCCGGCACCCAGCCGCGGCACGAGCATCGCGGCCCGTTGGCGCTACTGCCATTCGTCAGACGCGCGGAACCGTCGAACGCCGACACCATCGCGGGATTCGCTGGCATGTGGGTGCTCTACGACGAGGCTCACGTCACGACTATCGGGATCAGTCCGCACCAGCGCGGCAAGGGACTCGGAGAGCTGTTGCTGGTCGAGCTATTCGAGCAGGCCGCCCTGCGGAACGCCGAATGGCTGACGCTGGAGGTGCGCGTCTCGAATGACACGGCCCAGGGACTCTATGAGAAGTACGGATTTACACGTCAGGGCGTCCGCAAGCGCTACTACAGCGACAACGGGGAAGACGCATACATCATGTGGTCACCATCACTCCGTAACATCGATTTTCAGGATCAATTCGAGCGTCTGAAGGATGCGCACCTGACCCGTATGGGTGGCGACGTGATTCCCCGCCCCGACGACCTGCCGCCGATTGAGGTTGGCGTTGACCCCGAGCAGGAAACGACGAGCCGGCGTGTGGCGCAATGAACATTCTTGCGATCGAAACGTCCTGCGACGAAACTGCCGCAGCCGTCGTCCACGAGGGTCGCTGGGTGCGGTCCAACGTCGTCGCGTCGCAGATCGCGCTACATGAGAAGTACGGTGGCATCGTCCCGGAGCTGGCATCGCGTCAGCACATCACCGCGATCACGCCAGTTCTGCAGGAGGCGATCGATACTGCTGACGTCACGCGGGCCGACATCGACGCGATTGCCGTGACCGAGGGGCCAGGGTTGGCTGGCTCGTTGCTCGTCGGTGTCAACGTCGCCAAAACACTCGCGTTCGCCTGGAAGAAGCCGCTCGTGCCGGTCAATCACCTTGAAGGGCATGTCTACGCTAACTGGCTTATCGCTGACGTGCCGGGCGACGACGACTCAAACGCTGTGCCGGTGCCGCCGCAGTTCCCCGCAGTCTGCCTGATCGTTTCCGGCGGACACACCGATCTACTGCTGATCCACAAGCACGGGGTCTATGAGATCCTCGGACGCACCCTCGATGACGCGGCTGGCGAGGCGTTCGACAAGGGCGCGCGCGTCCTCGGCCTCTCCTATCCCGGTGGTCCCGCTATTCAGAGAGCCGCGGAGGGCCGTCGTCCGCTCGAACAGCTGCCACGCGCCTGGCTCGGCGATTCGTACGATTTTTCGTTCTCCGGGCTGAAGACGGCTCTGTTGCGATCCTGCGATCAATACCGTGCCCCCCAGCCGCCGGGTCGCGCGACGCGCAAGCCAGCACAGGTGCCATTTCCCGAGCACGAGCCGCCAGCCTACAAACCGAACATGCCAGTCGGGGAACTCGCCGCAGCCTACCAGGACGCTATCGTCGAGGTGCTTGTCGAGAAGACCGTCCGCGCCGCCCAGCACGAGCACGCCCGCAGTGTGATGATCTCCGGCGGCGTAGCGGCCAACGCACAGTTGCGTGGCCGGATGGAGAGCCGCCTGCGGGGATTGAACATTCCGCTGCACGTCCCCGACCTCCAATTCTGTACCGACAACGCCGCCATGATCGCCGCTGCCAGTTTCCAGGTGCTCCGGCGCGGTGCGCTGGCTGGTTGGGACCTTGATGTCCGCCCGCAGCTTCCGTGGTCGGCATTGCCAGGCGCGCGCGTGACAGAGAGGGCACGACAGCCGCGATGACAAACAGCGTTGAGTCATACCAGCATGAATACGATATTGCGGTTGCGACGGCGCGCGAGGCTGGCGCACTTCTACGCTCCCAAGTCGGCAACCTCCACGACGTCCGCTTCAAAAGCGCGGTCGATCCGGTGACGGAGGCAGATCGCGCCAGCGAGGAACTGATCGCCACACGGCTGCTCGACGCGTTTCCGAACGACCGGCTACTGGCAGAAGAAGGCAGCGCCGCACTCGACAACGCCGGTGCGGAGCGCATGTGGATCGTCGATCCACTTGATGGCACGACGAACTTCATGCACGGCTACCCGCACTTCTGTGTCTCAATCGCACTGCACGTCGGCGACGCAACACAGGTCGGCGTGATCTACGATCCGATGCGCGGCGAACTGTTCGCGGCACTGCACGGGCACGGCGCGACGCTGAACGGTGCAGAGATCGCAGTCTCCGATACTACGGAATTGCTCAGTTCGATGCTGTGTAGCGGATTCGCCTACGATCTCACCTGGCGAGCCGAAAACCTGCCGTACTGGGCGCGCTTCGTCGAGCTGTCACAGGCGGTCCGGCGCGATGGAGCGGCGGCGTTGGATATCGTGTATGTGGCCTGCGGACGCTTCGATGGCTACTGGGAACGCGGCGTCGCCGCCTGGGATGTCGCGGCGGCAGCCCTGATTCTCCGCGAAGCTGGAGGTATCGTCACAACGTATGATGGACGCACGTTTCACCCATTCGCGCGTGAAATCGTCGCAAGCAACCCACAGCTCCACGCGAACATGCTCGCGGTAATCGCTGATGTTGCCAGGACGCAACCACTGGTCGGGCCAAACGACTTCACCTGATAAGACGGAATGGCTGGATTGCAGCCAGGGCCGGTACTGATAGACTCCAGAGTACACGGCTCGTCGTATCGAACGCGGATGCGACGTATTCAGCCGTCGATGAAACACGCCGACCAGATTAATAGAAAGTCGCAGCGCCGAATAACTGATGGATAATCCATTCGACATTTTTCACGAACGAATTATCGACGCCATTCGCAGTGGCGACGTGGTCTGTCTGTTCTTTCCACGCCTCGGAAAGACGCTGATCCTCGACCTGCGCTCGACCATCGAGGTGCCACCAGCAGTGTTCATCGAGAACATGGTCCATTCGCCGCGTGAACGGTTGACCAGTCTGCAACGACTCCGGCCAGAGTTCGAGCTGCCGGACGAGATTCGGCTCGCTCCGTGGTTCGGCTTCGTCAACTCGCTGCACGAGAGCGGTATCTATGACGCACTGATCGACCGCTGCTGGCAAACAAATCACCTGGCGACCGTCAACGCCTGTGAAGCGGCGATTTCAGACCTGGAACGCATCGAACGCCGCCAGGTACGCGCGATCATTCGTGGCGAGATGAGCAAGACCCTCTGGCAACGCACCGAGCGCTGAACGTGAGGCAACGGGTAACAGCGCTCCCGCGCGTGTGCCGTGGACTGAGACGTGAGTTTTGGCGAAAGACAGGCGATGACTGCCGAGCGTATGTTGGAACCACGCGAGCGGGAACGAGAACGCGATCGGCCGTCCGGCACGACCGACGTCATTGTGCGGTCGCTTGATGCCGTGCTCTGGGCAAAACAGGAAGCGTTCATCTCCGAAACGCTCACATGGTGCGCTGACCTATTTCAGACGACCCGCGCACGCTTCATTCGCCCGCTTGATGTCGGCACGTGGATCGTCTACACGCGTCAGAAGGATACGGTCACGACGCATGCCGCCGATTACGCGGAGATCGCCATGGCGTATACCGTCGGCCTGGGACGACAGCCCCTGGCGGTGACCCGACCGCGTATCTCACGTGCGGACGGCGGTGGCTTGCGACCTATCGCGTTGACCAGCTATCTTGGGATTCCAGTCGTCTGCCAGGACCGACTCGTCGGCGTCGTTGAATTCGCTGGAGAAGTGCGCGCCGACTTCGAGATGGCTCTCCACGAAGCACTACCCCGCCTGCACTCCGCCGGCCAGCGCCTGTTGTTCGACCCGGCCCTGAACGCTCGCAACGAAGTCACGCCTGAGACGTTCTGTACCCTCGACGCGTTCGTCTGGACCAGCAACAGTGTCTCCATGACTGGTGAAGAGTTTGCCTTCGTCTCCCAGATCATTGGTCCGACCACGGTGTTTGATGCCGCATTCGCAGCTGACCTCGATGTCGAGATCGCCGTTGGCCTGGCTCGCGGGTTAGCGGAGCGTGGCGTTCTCGCGGTGCATGCGTTGTAGTCGCAGGAATCCCTCCGCGAACGGAGGCTCAATCACGCCTCGCTCAGTGATGAAGGCCGTCACATATGTGTGTGGCGTGATATCGAAGGCCGGATTGAAGACACCGCTTGCACTTGGGATAATGCGGCGGTCATTGAACATCGTCAGTTCTTCGGCGGCGCGCTCCTCTATTGGGATATCCGCGCCGGTCGCGGTGGCGATGTCAATGGTCGAGAGCGGCGCGGCGACGTAGAACGGCACGTTATAGGCGCGAGCGATGATCGCAACACCCAGCGTTCCGATCTTGTTGGCGACATCTCCGTTCGCGGCAATGCGGTCCGCCCCAACGATGACCGCCTGCACCTTCCCCGTTGAAAGCACCGACGCGGCCATACTGTCGGCGATCACCGTCACTGATACGCCAGCGCGGGAAAGCTCCCAGCTCGTCAGCCGTGAACCCTGCAAGAGCGGTCGTGTCTCATCAGCGTAGACGTGGAGCTGGATGCCCTGCTGGTGCGCCACGTAGATCGGCGCGAGGGCCGTACCGTAGCCCGAGGTTGCCAACCCACCCGCGTTGCAGTGTGTCAGCACCGAGCCATCGCGCAGCAGTCGTGCGCCATGCTCGCCGATCGCTCGCCCCGCCGCACGATCCTCCTCAAGCAGCGCGACGGCTTCGTCCCGGACGCGCTTGCGAAGAACCTCGACATCGAATGAAGGATCGGCACAGACGCGGTCATAGACACGGTCGAGCGCCCAGAACAGGTTCACAGCAGTGGGCCGGGATGTGGCGAGATGCTTGCACGCCACATTGACATCTGCGAGGAAGCCATCTCGGTCACCTGCCGATGAGGCGCGGGCCGCAATGTCCAGCCCGAACGCCGCCGCAACACCGATGGCTGGTGCGCCGCGAATCCGCAGCGACCGAATCGCCTCCCACATCGCCTCGACCGTATCGATGACGACGCGCCGTTCCTCCTCGGGCAGCAACGTCTGATCGATGATCGTGATCTCTTCTCCTCGGATCGCAAGCGGTTCTATCGGTAGTGTGAGCGCAGCAAAGCTCATAGGTGCGACCTCCTTCCCAGCTGGCAGGATACATCTACGCGATCACCCGTGCTGGAAGCCGTTACATGGAAGTTGACACTCGCGGTTGCACGCGACATGCTTAGGCTGTCGAATCTTTGCAGTGTCGATGTATGCCTCACATCAGCCGTGCCGCGCGCGCGGAGCCAACTGAGGATACGCGTGTTTGACGAATCAGATCCGTCCGCGACTCTTCGCGTGCGCATGCTCGGCGGATTCACGGTCATGGTGCATGGACGCATCGTCCCACCCAACGCATGGCGGCAGCGACGCGCGGCAGCGATCGTCAAGCTGCTCGCGCTCCAGCCGGGTCATCGCCTGCATCGCGAGCAGCTGATGGATCATCTCTGGCCCGATCTGGCTATGCCGGATCAGGCCAACAATCTGCGCCAGATGCTGCATCACGCGCGCAGGCACCTCGAAGGCGCGGGAATGGAGCGTGGCACTGCGTTACGGCGCGACGGCGAGTCGATCGTGCTCACGCCGCCACATGGTATCTGGGTGGATGTGCCAGCGTTCGAACGGGCGGTGGACGCCGCCTGGCGCTCACTCTCGCCAGCGTCGGCCGAGGCCGCGCTCGCGCTCTACGCGGGCGACCTCCTCCCTGACGAAGTGTATGAGGAGTGGGCGGAAAATCGTCGGATCGGTCTCCGGGCGAGCTATCTCGCGCTGTTGACGAGATTGGGCCAACTCTATGTTGAACGCGGCCAACTGGCGGAAGCGATCGGCACTTTTCAGCGTCTTATTGTCAATGAGCCTGACCGTGAGTCGGCCTACGTCGCCCTGATGCAACTCCACGCAACGCTTGGTCAACGTGAGATCGCGCTGGCCTGGTACGACCGGCTGGTGTTCGCATTGGCCCGCGATGGACTCGACCCCGAATCGACGACACACGAATGTGCCCAAGCGATTCGCAGTCGCTCTCTTGTTGAGTCTCGCTCCGGAATGATCGCGCTACCCGCTGTCGCGATGGTGCCAGCACTATCGCCTGGCGATCAGCTCATCGGACGCGAACGCGCGTTGGGAGAGATCTCACAGCTCCTCGCCTCTGCTCGACTCGTGACATTGACTGGCGCAGGGGGAATCGGAAAGACCCGCCTTGCGCTCGAAATCGCGGCGCTAGCGGAGTCCAGTGAGATCGCGCGGCACGGCGTCGTCGTCGTCGATCTGTCCCCATTGCGCGATTCCAGCCTCGTGCTTCCGACGATTGCCGAAGCGCTGGATGCTCGCGAAGGGAGCGAGCGCGCCTGGCTGGACTCGATTCGCAACCGAGTCGGCGATCAGCGCATCCTGCTGGTCCTCGACAACTTCGAGCACGTCGCCTCCGCTGCAACCGACCTCGGCTATCTAGTCAACCGGCTCACGAACGTGACGCTTCTCGTCACGAGCCGTGCCCCGCTGAAGCTGCGTGGGGAGCGTGAATATCATGTCGAGCCATTGCCGGTAATCGATCTCGTCGAGAGTCACCACAACGTATTGCCCCCGGCTGTCGCATTGTTCGTCACGCGTGCCCAGAGCGTCCGTCCGAATCTTCAGTTGACCGAGGAGAATTTGCGCATCGTGTCCGCGATCTGCGGACGTCTCGGCGGTTTCCCACTGGCAATCGAGCTCGCGGCTGCCCGTGTCAGGCTCATGTCACCGGCGTCGATCCTCGAACGACTGGACCGTCCATTGTCGTTGCTTTCGGGCGGAACCGTCGACAGCCCGGAACGTCAGCAGACGATGCGGAAAACGATCCAGTGGAGCGTCGATCTGCTGACCGCACCTGAGCAACAGTTATTCGCCCAGCTCAGCGTATTCGCGGGTGGATGGTCGCTGGATGCTGCCGAGGCAATTGTCGACCTGAGCGATAGCACGAGGATAGAGGTCTCGGTTCTTGATGGCCTGTCGTCACTCGTCGAGAAGCATCTCGTCACTGAGCGTGACGCAACCAGTGATGATGTCCGTTTCGGCATGTTAGAGACGATTCGCGAGTATGGCATCGAGCAGCTGGAAGCGCAGGGTGATCTGCCAGCCACACGGGACCGACATGCAGCCTGGTTCACCAATTTCGCGGAGCATGTCGCACTGCGGCTGGAAGGGAGCGACCAGGCGGTCTGGCTGGCGTGCCTCGATGAAGACGACGACAACCTGCGCGCTTCGCTACAATGGATAGCGAACTGCCAGCACGTCGAACAGGGCCTACGCATCGTACGCGCGTTGCGTCTGCACTGGTTCATGCGTGGCCGACTCGTTGAAGGATGCGACTGGACGCTTCTGATGGCGGACACGCCCGATAGCGTGCACCATCCCTCGTTGTGTGCAGATGCGCTGATCAGCGCTGGCTTCTTCGCGCGGGAGTATGGTGACTACGACCGCGCCTACGCCGCAAGCCGACGAGCCCTGACCATGTGCCATACACTAACCGATCGCAAACGCGCCGCTGACGCGATGGTCAACCTCGGATTCGTCGCACTGCAGCGCGGTGATCTCCAGGACGCCCGCAGTCTCTTTACCTGTGTCCTCTCGACCTACCGAGATGCCGCGCATCCGCAGGGCATCGCGGATGCCGTCAGCTTCCTGGGGCTCACGATGGCAGCCCTCGGTGACGACGCGTCCGCCAGAACCATGATTGAGGAAAGCATCGCCATTTGGGAAGCACTGGATGACCGCCAGGCGCTCACGGTCGCGTATGCGTGGCTTGGAAATATCCTCGTCCGTCAAGGGTTGCTCGCCGAGGCATACGACAAATTCAATCGAGCTCTGGAGATTACGAATGAGCTTGGATTCCACTGGGGTGCGACGTCCTCTCTCGATGGTTTTGCACTCATCGCCGTCGCACTTGAGTTTCATCCGTTGGCGTTGTACGTGATCGTGGCGTCTAACCGTATTCGGGAACTGTCGAGCGTGCGCCCATGGCCCAGCGACGCGTCGCAGCAGGAGCAACTCTTGAACGTCATTCGCGAGGCACTCGGCGATGCGGTCGTTACGCAGGCAGTTGCGAATAGAGATGATGTGACAATCGAGGCGCTGATTGAAGACGTACGCACCGCCCTTGGACACCTGCAGTTGAGTTGAAGCCTGCGTCGCAACACATGAATCGTTAGTTGCGGATATATGTCCAACTAACGCCCAGCAAATGCGAAACATTTACACTCCCGGCATCGAGCAGTTCGTAATCTCAGAGTTGGGAGGGACTACAATGGTCAGACAACGGGAGCAGTCGGTAACCCACCATCTGCACGAAGCCGTCGTGCAGGATTTCCGCACGACGCAGCGGGGCGACGTACTCGCGCCCGGTGACGAGGGTTACGACGCGGCACGGACGATCTGGAATGGCATGATCGACAAGCGCCCGGCGTTGATCGCGCGCTGCCGTGGAGTTGCGGATGTCTTGGGGGCCGCGACGTTCGCGCGGGAGCATGCCCTGCCGCTCGCAGTGCGCGGCGGCGGGCACAATGTCGCGGGCAACGCCGTCTGCGACGGCGGAGTGATGATCGACCTCTCGCTGATGAAGGGCATCCACGTCGATCCCGTGGACCGCACCGCGCGAGTCGAACCCGGAGTCCTTTGGAGCGAACTGGATCACGAGACGCAGGCGTTCGGACTCGCGACGACCGGCGGGACCATCTCAGCGACCGGCGTTGCCGGATTGACCCTCGGAGGCGGCGTCGGCTGGCTGGCCGCAAAGTACGGCCTGTCATGTGACAACCTGCGCTCGGTCGATATCGTCACGGCGGACGGAACGCTACGGCGCGCGAGCAACACCGACCACCCGGACCTGTTCTGGGCTATACGCGGGGCGGGAGCGAACTTTGGCGTCGTCACCTCGTTCGAGTTCGATCTGCACCCGGTCGGGCCGACGATCTATGGTGGCCTGCTCCTGCATCCCGTCGATCAGGCAACGACCGTCCTGCGCTTCTACCGCGACTTCGCCGCACACCAGCCCGACGAACTGACAACCTACGCCGCGATCCTAACAATGCCGGATGGTAACCAGGCGGTTGCGCTCGTAACCTGCTATTCCGGGGACATGGCCGAGGGCGAGTGCATTCTCGCCCCACTCAAGCTTTTCGGCACGCCGCTGGCGGACATGGTCGGGCCCATGCCATACGTCGCGCTCCAGTCGATGCTGGACGGCGCGTTTCCTTACGGACGCCAAAACTACTGGAAGTCCGGGTACGTCCAAGCCATCACCGACGGTGCCATCGACACCATTACCAAACATGCCAGCGCGATGCCGTCTCCGCACTCTGTCATCCTGATCCAAGATGTCCACGGTGCCGCTGGCCGCGTGCCGAACGATGCTACCGCCTTCGCCCACCGCGACGCTCCACACTCAATTGCCATTCTCTCGAACTGGGAGGACCAGACGGGGGACGAGCGCAACGTGGGCTGGACACGCGCCTTCTTCGACGACCTGCGGGAGCATGTCCTGGTGCGTTCCTACGTCAACGAACTCGGCCACGACGAGAGTACCGAACGCGTCCGCGCGGCCTATGGCGACAACTACGACAGGTTGGCTGTGATCAAGCGGACTTACGACCCTGACAACCTGTTTTGCCTCAACCAGAACATCTTGCCAGCGCGATGACCAACGCAAAACGTACTCGTTGACCTGAGCACGATCACCGGCAACCCAGCAGTGCTGGCTGGTGTTGCCTAGATTCAGCATCCAGTTGCAGGAGTTGTCTCGATCAAGAGGCTGCTCCTGTTCCTGTTCGCCGCGATCAATCCTCGCCGCTCAGGAAGCGCTTGACCGATTCGTTGCTATCCTGCGCCATCGCTAGCCCATTGATGACGACGGAGATGCCAGCGAAGTATTGCAGCACGCCGAGCGCCTCGATCACCTGCTCGTCGGAGAAGCCAAGTCGCTTGAGTCGGGCGGTGTGCGTTTCGATCCCGAACTGGTTATTCAGCAGCGTGACCGTTGCCCAGGCGAGGAACTCCTTGACCGTCGGGTCGAGCGTGCCCTCGTCCATCACTCGATGACGATGCTCTACCGCCGCTTCAAGGATCGTCGGATTATTGCCAAGCACCTTGTAAACATTCGGCACTTGGCCATTACCGAACCCGACCTTGATGTCTTCGTATGCTGCAGCCGTGCGCTCATCAGCGTCTGATTCTTCGACGTAGCGGATGGTTGGCATGGGACTCTTTCCCTTCAAGAAGTGACCGTACTGCGTGGGAGGGGTGGGTCAGAACCGCAGCATCATGACAAAGTGACCGATGCCACCCATGAAGAACTCGGTGCCGACGACCTCAAAGCCGAGGCGGCGGTAGAACTCGATCGCGTGGGTCTGGGCGTTGAGCATGACGTAGCCAGCCGATTCCTCGAACGCGCGCTCGATGATCGCTTCCATGATTGCCAGTCCGATGCCAGTGCCACGGTCCGCCGCTCGTACTGCGACCCAGGCCACCTGCGCCTCGCGTCCATGCATGGTCAAGCGTCCCGTACCGACCGGATCATCCGCTCGCAGGGCGAGGAAGTGGATGGATTTAATATCGTCGGGGTCGGTGCGAGCATCGTCGGTAAGCTGCTGCTCGTGAACGAACACGTCGTCCCGCAGCTGCAGGACGGTCTCGAAGTTAACTTCGTCCCAGACTTCGCGGATGACGAGGTCAGAGACATTAGGGTCGAGGTTCGACGTTCGAGAAGCAGGAGCAGCTTCGCCCAATTCGCCAGCGAATGTCATCTCAGATCCGTTCTCCCCTCGAACCTCGAACCTCGAACCTCGTGCATTCGATCTGCCCGGCTACGCCAGCACGTCCGCTGCCGCGACACCGACCGGCTCTGGATCGCGCACCAGCCCGACCGGTCGTCCCGCAGTATCGACAGCGACGACGTTCGGATCCAGTTCGAACTCCGAGATGACGCCATCGGTCGCCAACACACGCTTGAACGCGGCGATCGACACCTCCATCATGGCGTCGTCTGGCTGGCGGGTCGTCACGCTCTGCAATGCCAGTCCGGGCGCGAGCATCATCCGCACGAAACGATTGCTGGTATGGGCCGCGCCGAAGCGAATAACCTCATAGCCGATCGCGGCGATGAATGGCACGAGCACGATGCGGGAGCCGTACAGCAGATACCAGACTGGCCGACCCACCAGCATGAAAATCGCCACCGAGATCAGCACCACAATCAGAAGGAATCCAGTGCCGCAGCGAATGTGCGTGAGCGGCTGATCCCGGACATGGTCGACATCGACCGGAAGGTTCGACTCGTAGGCGTTGATCGTCATGTGCTCAGCACCGTGGTACCCGAACACGCGTCTGATATCCTCCATGCGCCCGATTAGCAGCATGTATCCGACGAGCAGCGAAATGCGGATGACGCCCTCGATGAGGTTGACGACCGCGTGCGATTCGATCCAGCGGTCGAGAATATCGATCGCGACCAGCGGAGCGACGAAGAAGAGCGCAATCGAGAAGAGCAGCGACATCGCGACGGTGAGCCATAGCAGCGGTCCGGAGAGAATCGCCGGATCCTCGCCTTGCTTCACCTGGTCGGTGACATCGTCCGATTCTTCCTGAAGACCCACATTGGCTGAGAAGATGAGCGCCCGCATGCCCAGCAGGAGAGTATCCCAAAGAACGATCGCGCCGCGCAGGAATGGGACGTTGCGAACCTTCGTCAACACCGGGCCGGGGATCAATGCTTCTTCATACACCACGATCTGTCCATCGGGGGCACGCACGCCGACCGCCATCGAGGTGCGGCCACGCATCATGACCCCTTCCATGACCGCCTGGCCGCCGTAATAGAATGGTTTCGCCATGGGAACTGACTCCTGAAGTCTGAAAATATCGACGCCGAAATGGCATCGTGGAATGTCCGGACGCGTACGAATTCCCACCGAGCATCGCAGCCAGGGCCACGCACGCGCCTGCACTGTTGTCCTGTCCCCGATTCTATCATCGGTTTGTGCCTGACTTCCTGTATCGTACACAGTTGTGATGGTTCCGAGACAGCGCGTATCCTTGCGGGTAACGAGTGACGCGTGACGCGTGATGGGTAATGAGTGATGGGTGATGGGTGGTTGGAAATCACGGCGCGAATTCACGTGCGCCTAAGTTCCTCATCACTCATTACTCGCAACTTTGGGAGTGACTGATGACAGTTGAGCCGCTGATTTTTGAACTGAGCAAGCCAGGGCGACATGGCACGACGGTACCGAAGGTCGATGTCCCGGAAGTCGAGATTCCCGCGGAACTCTGCCGCGAGTCGCTGGCGCTGCCGGAAGTGAGCGAGATCGACGTGATCCGCCACTACACCCGCATGTCGCAAAAGAACCACGCCATCGACATCAACTTCTATCCGCTCGGTTCCTGCACCATGAAATACAATTCGAAGATCAATGAGGTCGTCGCCCGCCTGCCCGGCTTCGCGCATATCCATCCGCTGCAAGACCCGGAGACCGTCCAGGGCGCGCTCGAATTGATGTACGAGCTACGACAGTACCTCGCCGAGATATCAGGTTTCGACACCGTGACGCTCCAACCAGCTGCTGGCGCGCATGGCGAGCTGACTGGCGTCCTGATCGCCCGCGCCTACCACGAGCAACGCGGCGATTCGGCCCGCGACACCGTCCTTGTCCCCGACTCGGCGCACGGCACCAATCCAGCGACAGCGGCCATGGCGGGTTTCAAGGTTGTCACCGTGCCGTCCGACGCGCGCGGCAACTGCGACCTGGAGAAGCTACGTGAGTTGGCTGGCCCGACAACCGCCCTGCTTATGATCACGAACCCGAACACACTCGGCCTCTGGGACGAGCACATTCAGGAGATCGTCGAGGTCGTGCATGCGGCTGGTGGACTGGTCTACAACGACGGCGCGAACTTCAACGCGATCCTCGGCATCGTCCGACCCGGCGATCTGGGCCTCGACATCATGCACTACAACCTGCACAAGACCTTCTCGACCCCGCACGGCGGCGGCGGTCCCGGCTCCGGCCCGGTCGGTGTCCGCGCTGACCTCGCGCAGTTCCTACCTGGCCCCCAGGTCGTGCAGGACGCCGACGGCTCGTTCAGCTTCGAACAGCCGGAACACTCGGTCGGCAAGGTCCATTCGTTCTTCGGTAACTTCGGGATGCACGTGCGCGCCTACTGCTACATCCGCATGCACGGTGCGGAGGGGCTGCGACACGTCTCGCAGGACGCGGTGCTAGCCGCCAACTACATGCTGGCGAAGCTGCGCGGCCGCTACGATGTCGCCTACGACCGGACCTGTATGCACGAGTTCGTGCTCTCCGCTCGCCGCCAGAAGGCGCTCAACGGAGTACGCACGCTCGACATCGCCAAGCGCCTGCTCGACTTCGGCGTCCATCCGCCAACGACCTACTTCCCACTGATCGTCGAAGAGGCCATGATGATCGAACCGACCGAGACAGAATCAATCGAGACTCTCGACTTCTTCATCGACGCCATGCTCCAGATCGCCGATGAAGCCGAAAATAATCCCGATTACGTCAAGTCCGCCCCGCACGAAACCGAGTACAAACGCCTCGACGACGTGGCCGCCAATCGCGCACTGAACCTGCGCTGGCTGCCAGAGAACCCGGTCCCGCTGATGAAGGTGGCTGCGGACTAGGACGCCGACCAACTACGCTAGCTCCACCTCCCGCCGCACCGTCCCGCCTTTCTCCGACTTCGCGACGATCGTCACCATCCCGGTCCCGCGCACGAGCCATTCGACGAGGCGTTCGTTCTCGACCTTGGCCATGCCGAAGGCGAACATCATGCCTCGAGCAGCGGCGCGGCCTTGCAGGTGACCGATCTCCTGTTTGGCTTTGCCGAGGATCGGGTCCGCACCCTCGATGCGCACCTCGACCGGCTTGGCGATGTTGGCGCGCAGGGCCATGTCGCTGTCGTAGGTCGGCAGGTAGCCGTGGTTCTCGATCGTGGCGCGGATCACGAACGCATCGTCGGCGATCTTCTCGACACGCACGTCGCCGATGGCAAGCTGCGGGGTCATCGTGGCCTGTCGGACGGAGAACTTCGCGTTGCGCTCGCACTCGTCCGGCAGGAACTCAGCTGGGGCGTTCTGGCGGACTTCCTTGGACTTCCAGCCGCCAATCTCGACCTGGCCGAGCTGCGGGTGCTCGAACCCGCTCCAGGTGACGAACCCGCGTCCGCCGAGTTGCTCATCGTTGAACTTCAGCAGCTTAAGGCCATCGTCCTCCGATGGCTCGCGGACGACGCGCATGGTGTCGTTCGCTGGTCGTTCGATTCCGGCGCGGGTCTGCATGTCCCACAGTTCGGTCGCGAACGAGTAGATGCCGAGATGATCGTACGTCCACTCGATGAAGCCGCCAGCAGTCGAGCGACGCCCACGATCATCGAGTTCGGGGAAGGCGTCGTGGACCGGCGTGCAGGGGTACTCGGTAACCGCTTCGCCGATCTGACCCATCTGCTTGTAGATATCGACATCGCGCGGCGGGATCGTCTTGTCATCGACCGCGCAGGGCGCACGCAGGATGACGCCGCCGAACGTGTGGTAGTTCTGTAGGATGACGATGTTTCGGTGCGATTCCACGAAGGTTGCCACCGCGCGCGTCTCTGGCTCCGAGAGTGGAAACGGACCGCCTCCACGCTGGAGGGTGCTCCAGTTGGCTGGCCAGTTGCGATTCTGGTCGAGTCCGTACTTCGAGCGCGCCAGCTTGAGCGGCCCACCGACATGCTCGGTGAGCAGACCTTCGGTGTAGAGGCGGTAGAACGTGCCGGTGAGCTCGTCAGGACGCCGCATGACCATCAGGCGGGCATCCTGCTCGGAAACGCGCCATTCGCCTTTTGCGTCCCGCACGCGCATCTGAAGGATCAGATCGTCGCCGTTAATGTCTTCTGGAGTCAGGCCGTCATCATCCTCCTCAGACAAGGGCCACGGGCGCACCGATGAGCGCAGCGTCAGCGGCGTTGTCAGGTACAGTTCCGCGCCATCCGGCTGGACACGCGGGGCGATGGATGTAGAAAGTGCGTGTGTCGAGCAGTTCCGTGATCTCCGCATCGCTACCGTAGCCATGCAGCAGCATGTCTATCGTGTGCAGCGCGACGTTGCAGCCGGTCACTTCGCCAGCGTGGATGTTCCCGTCGATATACATGGCGGGCTTCTCGTCCGCCGGGCCAGTCGCCTGGTTCGTGAGCGTCATCAGCCAGATATCGCGATCCTCGTGCGACTTCCCAATCGATTCGAGTGCCGCAAGCGTCGGGTAATCGCGCGCGAGACGTTGCAGGATTTCTGTCAATTCAGCGTGGATATGGAACCGCGAAATATCAACCCAGGGAATCTCCTGAGCCTTGCCAGAATCCGTCATTGATGACAACCGTGACTCCTCATTCTTCTCCAGATCGTCGTCGATGATGTTGCGATCTCGCCTCCCCCGTAGGGGCGCCGCATGCCGCGCCCGGCGTCGGCGGTCGAACACTCGCCCATGACGATACCGTGGCAAGACGCCGCGTCTAACCCGCCCACATGGCTGCGGGCCACGGCGTCGCAACATGGTGGTTATCCCGCGCCAGCGTTCGTTCGCCGACGCCGGGCGCGGCAAGCAGCGCCCCTACGGGGGGAGGCGCGCTCCATCACCCAGCACGCATCATCACTATTTCAGGGCGATTGTCAAAGGAGGTCGGCTGGGAAATCCGAATGATCACGGCATGCTGACCAGTGGGGATCACCCTGGACTTGAGGAATCCAGGAGCGGCTGGGGTCGAACGTCACGGCGTCGGCAAGATGTGCGAGCGCGTCGACACATTCACCCAGCCAGGCGTGCGCGCGGGCGAGCTGCGCGTGGGCGACCGCTTTCTCTGCCAAAGGTCGGAAGAGGCTCGTCGCGCGCGTCAGGTCGGCCATCGCGGCGGTGTAGTCGCCAGCTTCAAGTGCCATCAGTCCCCGCTCCATTGTCGGGCGGGCTCGATAGCTCGGAGCATCTGCCGCCGCGATCATGCTGGTGAACTCGCCGCGCAGCGTGTCAAGGTGTTCGATCTGCTGGCGAACGGTGTTCATGAGGAGCATCGCCTGCTCGGCGAGTGCGACACTCGGCTGGAGGGTCATCATGCGTGTCAGGTCTTCACGCGCGTCGCCGTAGCGTCCCCAGCGCAGCCCGGCCGTCGCTCGGGCCAGGAATGCGGCGGCGCGCGCATCGCGGTCGTCTTCAGCAGCCGTCGCGGCACGCTCGAACATCTGGAGCGCGGACAGCGGCTCGTTGTCCACAACTGATAATTGCGCGAGCTGCATCAGCGCCCGATACGCGACCGGTCCGCTGACGGCTTCAGCAGCAACGTCCTGAAGGATCTGCCGTGCGGAAGAACCGTCCGACATCGCGGTCCGAATCGTTCCCAGGTCCAACAGGATCTCAGAGTGCTGCTCGATTTCACCGGCACGAACGGCCATGTCTGCGGCTCGCTCGAGGTCCACGAGTGCGCCGTCAAGATCGCCCATCGACGCACGGGCGGCTCCACGCTGCATGAGTACCTCACGCACCGTTTCGGGTTCGGTCGCCAGCGATACTGCCCGGTCCAACGTGTCCCGCGCTTCATCCCGCTCATTGCGCTTCAGCAGCACATCGGCGATGGTAAGTTCTCCCCGCGCCTGCTCATCCAGATCCGAGGTCTGAGCGATGGCATCTCGGAAATCACCGAGCGCAGCATCGAACAGGCCCAGTTCAAGCCGCGCCCGCCCGCGATACTGGTAGGCACGCGCCAGGTCGTCGGGGTGCTCACAGAGCACGATTGCTGCTGAAAACTCTTCGATGGCCGGGCCAAACAGTCCTGTACCCGCCAACGCCGTCCCGATCGACAGTCGCACCTGGCCGTGGCGCTCGTCGTCGGGTGCAAGTTCAGTCGCCTCACGCAGGAACTCGATTGCGGCGGGGAGATCGTCCTGCTCGTGCGCGATGATCCCGGCCAGCATCAGCGCATCCAGCTCGACCCGGGCATCCTGCCCAGCGTTCTCGACCAGCGCGCGACCGATTTCGTCGCGCGCCGCAACACGGTCGCCGGAGTCGCGCAGCACGACGGCCCGGTTGTAGCGAACCGTTGCCCGATCCACCGAGTTCTCAAGCAGCGGCAGCGCGCGCGCGTAAGCGTCGAGTGCGGCGTCGAAGTCGCGCTCGAACCCGTAGGTCGTCCCGATCTGAATCAGGAAGCGAGCGGCGAGGGCTGGCTCAGCGTCCTCGACGAGGCTCTCCAGCAGCTCGATTGACCGGCGCGTCTGTCCGCCAAGCCGCAGCGCCATCGCGAGGTCGAGCGTGATTTCTGTCATTCGGTCGGGGGGGACATCGAGGAGATCGGCTTGAAAGCGAATCTCCTCCAGCAGTGAAATCGCCTTAGCAAGATCGCCAAAGTCGCGTTCGATGCGTGCCAACAGTTGTTGAGCGGAGAGTTGGTCGAGTGAATCCGCGAGGTTCGGCAGCGCGGACGTCGCGTCGGCGCGAGCCAGTTCAACGTCACCGATCGTCTCAGCCGCCTCTGCCCGTGCCAGCAGCGCCGCTGCTTCCTCCCGCGCGCTCCCAGCGGACGAGAGCGCGTCCGCGAACGCTGGAAACGCCTCGGCGACTTCACCAATCGCAGTGAGCAATCGACCTCGTAACAGGCACATCGTGTAGGCGCGGTCCGGCGGTAGTTCCCCAGCAAGTTCGTGGGAGAGGAGCTCCAAAGCGAGCGTGACATTACCAGCGGTCACGGCGGCAACAATGTCATCGTAGCCCGGCCATTCAACCATGCCGCTATCGCCCATCACGGGGAAGTCGATCCGGGGATAAGGTAGTATCCACGCCCTCCGGATGCTGCAAACACGACTGAACCATCGCCGGTGACGTTGTAGTTGATGTCGTTCGAAATCGCGACGAACCCTTCTGGATGCTGCGTCTTAATGCGGGCCGACGCAACCGTGCCTGCCGGGAGATCGTCGATGAACGGAAGATAGACGAAGCTGTTCCCGCCAGGTGGGATCGTCAGGCTCACCGGAACGTTGAGCAACGCTTCCCCACGGGTCGACACGAGCTCGATGGTGACAGTCTGCTCACTGTCAGCGGACATGTTGACGACATTGATGCCCGAGTTGTCGTGATGGCCATCGCCAGGGTTCTCCCGGAACACGACTGGAACCGCAGCGTCGGTTTGCGCGCTACTGCTCGCCATGTAGGAGAGTCCCTCGGTCGTCTCATACTTGACCTCGTCGATCGCGGCCACGAGCGGACGATCGCTTAGAATCATGGCACTGCCAACGAAGCTGTTTCCATGGACGTTGCCCGGCGTGTAGATGTACTCCATCCCGCGCGCAGGAATCGTGAGCGTATCCTCGCCAACCATGCCTCCGTCAGAGACAAAGTACTGCACCATAACATCGGTCGCGACATCGGAGACGTTGGCGAGGTTGATCCCAGTGTTCCAGCCGTTGTAAGCGTTGAAGAGTAGCGGCGCGGCCAGGCGGTGGTCGCCCGGCGTTGACGATCCGTCCGCCGCAATGCCAACGTTGGTCAGTGCGAGCTGCGTGCTCGCCTTGGCCCGATTCGCGATCACGCCCACATTACCGTCGGCGGTAATGCGGGCGAAACCCACCCAGTCCGGTCCCAGCTCTTCGAGCACGTCGATCGTCCAGACCGACGCGACCCCGATCCGTCGAGTGAGGACCAGGTCAACCCCGGCCGCACCATCGACGTTTCCGTTCGGATAGAGCTCGATACGCGTATCGATGCCGCGGGTCACGTTGAAGTTGGCGACGCGGATGAATGTGTTCCAATCGGAGTTGGTCTGAACAATCGGCAGGAACCAGCCGGAAGTCGTGGACGCCTCTGCCGCGTTCAGTTCCATGCGCGTCAAACCGGTATACCCAGTGACAATACCTGCGCCATCTGACCAGGGCGCGCTCGTTCCATCCGGCGTGACCTGTTTCAGGCTCGTCGCCATCGGACATTGCGCTTCGAGTCGGAGCGGAGCGCCGGGCGTCGGGACGCCGAGCGATTCAGTCGAAACCGTGCGTGACTCACGACCCTTGAGCGTGATTGATGTCGTCGGACCGTCGGTCGCCTTCGGCCAGGTGCCGTTCCGGGCAACATAAATCGAGACCGAACAGAAGTCGTCACTTAGGTTCTGAAATGACACATCGCCGACCCACGGCCCTTGTCCGCCAATGATTTCCTCGTTCGGCACCCAGGGGAAATATGAAATAGATACTGGTGCCGCAGCGACTGATTGCGGCTGTGCGGCAACAGGTAGCAGGGACACAAGCGCCACGATCAAGATCCCAAGTGTTCGAAATCGAGCGAAACTGGTTCGGATGGCCTGCTCAGTATTTGGCATCGCGTCCCCCAACCTTCGATTGTAAACACATTCCATCGCGGCCGGCTCGACGTCTCAGTGGTAGCGAACCACGACGGAGTCATCGCTTCTACTTCAGGGC
>Ga0136611_10000211_pt1 | contig 35939 bp, 28 predicted proteins | sample AntDrymUQ2232306_2_FD_106645 | JGI IMG/M metagenome (GOLD analysis project Ga0136611, IMG submission 106645) | Polar desert sand microbial communities from Dry Valleys, Antarctica - metaG UQ223 (23.06) | ecosystem: Environmental > Terrestrial > Soil > Desert | place: Antarctica: Dry Valley...
CACGGCAGCCGTCATCACGACCAGATCGGCCCCGACACCATGTGCCTCGTCATGTCCAATCTCGACAGTGATGCCCTCCGCGATCAGTTCGTCGGTGATCGGGGATGCGCTCATGTCCGACCCGGACACGGAGTACCCACGGTGTGCCAGCATCCGAGCCAGCCCGGAGACACCCACGCCGCCGATGCCGATCATGTGGATGCGGGCGGGTGGAGCGGGGAGATTGATGGTGGCGGCGTTGTACCGATCGGTCATGACAGACGCCTGATGTGCGGCGCGCGGCCCTCACCCCCCGGCCCCCTCTCCCAATTCTGGGAGAGGGGGCGCTTTGGATACGAGTGGTCTGTTATCGGAGCGACCCACTCGACTGCCCTTGCTCCCCCTCTCCCAGAATTGGGAGAGGGGGCCGGGGGGGTGAGGGCCGCGCGCCGCAACGTCGCCGACTCAACGATCATCCATCCCTCCAATCAACGTGTACATGCTCAAACGGCGCTGTCCGCTCCTCGACGACGTGCGTTGGCTCCTGCACCGCATACGCTGGTTGCGGCACCATGGCAGGCTGGATGACCGAGGCTCCGACCGTCTTCGGGGCAAGCTCGGCGGCGGACAGGGTCTGCTTCGACACGTTCAGGAGGACACCAGCCGCAGTCATCGCGAAGACAAGTGAGGAGCCGCCGGCAGAGATGAACGGCAGCGGGATGCCGGTGAACGGGATGGCGAGGGTGATGCCGCCGATGTTGAAGATCGCCTGGGAGAGCAGCCAGGTGGTCACTCCGACGCCGATCAGCGTCCCGAAGCTGTCAGGCGCGCTGAGAGCGATGCGATAGCCGCGATAACCGAGCATGACGAACAACGCCAGCACGAAACCGCAGCCGACCAGTCCCAGCTCCTCGCCAATGACGGCGAAGATCGCGTCGTTGTGCGCCATCGGAAGCCAGGTGAACTTCTGACGACTGGCCCCCAGGCCGAGGCCGAACAGCCCACCCGACCCTAGCGCCAGGCGCGCCTGATAGAGCTGCCAGCCAAGATTTCGCAGATCCGATTCGGGACTCAGGAAAACGAACAGCCGATCCCGCCGATACGAGGCCGAAAGCGCTGCCGTCAGGAAGCCGGATGCGCCCAGGCAGAGGAAGCTGACGAACTGGATCAGGTCGGCCCCTGCCACGAAGAACATCGCTACGCCGATCGTCACCAGCAGCGTCGCCGTCCCCAGGTCGGGCTGAAGCATGACCAGCCCGACCAGCACTCCCATGATGAGCGAGAACTGCACCAGGCCGTAGGAGAAGTGCTTTATGCGCGGCCCTTTGGCCGAGAGCCAGCTCGCCATGTAGAGAATCATGACCAGCTTGGCCGCTTCCGACGGCTGGAACGATATCGGCCCGATGAAGATCCACGACTGCGCTCCGTAGACCTCGGTCGCCAGGCCCGGCACGAGGATCATGGCCGCCAGCAGCGCGAGCATCCCGCCCATCAGGTAGACCGCGATATGGCGATAGCGGTGATAATCGACGCGCATTGCCACGATCAGTCCGATTGTGCCGACCGCCGCGTACATGATCTGGCGGATGAGGCCTGAATACTGCCCCATGCCGACTTCGGACGCCGTGACTGGGAACGAGGCCGAGAAGATCATCACCGTGCCGAACATCACCAGAGTCAGCAGGATCGTCAGGAGCCACCAGTCCGGCTCGTGGTAGCGCGGCCCCCGTCGCAGTGACGCGTGTCTGCGCGGCTGTTGTCCCTGCATCATTTCGCCCCACCCAGTGCGTGCACCGCAGCCCGAAACATCTCGCCGCGGTGGAACTCGTCGCGGAACATGCCGAAGCTGGCGGTGCCAGGCGAGAGCAGCACGACGCCTCCTGTCTCCGCGAGGTCGCGCGCCATGACCACCGCCGCGTCCATTGACTCGGCGATGCCAGCGAGTCCAGCATGTCCCCGTTCCTGCAACAGCAATTCGAGCAGCGGGGTCGCAGTTCCTGCCAGCAGGACGACGTGTTGTGCGGAATGGGCCAGTTCATCGGCCAATGGTTCTAGAGGCAACTGCTTGTCGTAGCCACCCGCGATGACGACAACCTGTCGATCCGCAAACGCCCGCAGCGCCGCAACCGCCGCCGCCGGTGCCGTCGCCGCCGTGTCGTTGATGTACTCGACACCTGCAATGTTCGTGACATACTCCATGCGGTGCGGCACGCCGGGAAACGCCGCGATTCCGGCGCGAATCTGCGCTGGCGCGACACCAAGCGCCAGCGCTGCTCCAGCCGCCGCGAGCGCGTTGAGCCTGGAATGGTCGCCGGGCACGCGCATACCGTCAATTGGACCGAGATCACAGATCTTCCCCTCCCAGTTCGCAACGAACTGGTGTCCGTCGATCCAGAGTGCGGGGGTTGCGCCGATCGTGCGGTGAGTGTCAAACACGATGGGATTTCCGACAGCCTTTTCGATCGACGCCAGTGCCTCGCCATCACCAGCGTTCACGACGAACCAGTCGCCCATGTCCTGATGTCGTGCGATAGCGCCCTTGATCCGCGCGTAGTCGGCGAACGCTGAGTAGCGGTCGAGGTGATCGGGGGAGATGTTCGTGATGACGGCGACGTGCGGCGACAGCCGATGTTCGTCCAAGGCTTCGAGCTGGAACGACGACAGTTCCAGCGCGACCGGCACGTTGGACTGGATGTTCGGCAGCTCCAGCAGGGCGGACACGCCCATGTTGCCGGCCAGCACCGAGTCCGGCCAGCGTTCGCGCAGCATGGCCGACAGAAGCGTCGTCGTCGTCGTCTTGCCCTTCGTGCCGGTCACGCCGACGATCGGTGCCGGACAGGCGCGGAAGAACAGAGTCATCTCCATCTCGACGCGCTTGCCGCGCTCGCGGGCCAGCGCCAGCCAGGGCGATTCCGCCGGAACAGCCGGGTTCCGGACGACGACATCGGCCCACTCGATGTCGTCCTCGTCGTGCTTCCCGAGAGTGAAATCGATTGACAGGTCACTCAGGTCGTCCAGCGGCCCGCCAAGCTGTTCAGCACTCCGCAGGTCAGTGACGCGAACCTCCGCGCCCTGCTCGACAAGATAGCGGGCGACACCAACACCCCCCTGGCGGCTGCCGAGGCCGAGCAGCAGGACGCGTTTTCCGCGCAACTTGTTTGGATCATCAGGCCGAAATGTCACGACGGCGATCTCCTTCCGCCCCTGCGCAGGGCCGCCGCTTGCCGCGACCGGCGTCGCTGGTCGCACGTTCGATGATGGTGCGATCGCGGGTAGACGCGTTCGCTGGCATCAACGTTGGCAGGGGAACCGACGCGACCGCCGACGGTTGCTCGCACATCCGAACGCACGGCCAGCGACGCTGATCGCGGCAAGCGCCGACCCTACGCGAGATCAAATACCTGTCCGCTCCCATCCTGCCCTGCGTCACACAATCGCCAGCGCGACACCGAACAGACCGGCCATCATGCCGAACAGCCAGAAGCGCAGCGTCACTTGAGGCTCCGACCAGCCAAGCATCTCGAAGTGATGATGCAGTGGTGTCATCTTGAAGAGCCGCTTTCCACCGGTGCGCTTGAAGTACGTTACCTGGAGCATGACCGAAAGCGTTTCCGCAACGAAGACCGCGCCGACGACTGGCAGCAACAGCCACTGGCCAGTCATAAAGGCCGCCGTCGCCAGCGAAGCTCCCAACGCCAGGGACCCGGTGTCGCCCATGATCACCTGCGCCGGATGCGCGTTGTACCAGAGGAAGCCGAACAGCGCACCAACCATCGCGAAACAGAACGTGACGACTGCGACCTGGCCCTGGAGAAAGGCGATGATCCCGTAGGCGGTGAACGCCACCGCTGCCGTGCCCCCGGCCAGCGTGTCCAGGCCGTCGGTGAGATTGACGGCGTTCGCGGTGCCCGCGATGCCCAGGACGGCGACCGGGATGTAGATCAAGCCCATGTCAAATTGCCCAAACAGTGGAATATAGATCGACTCCAGACCGAGCGGATAATGCAGGATGAACGCGGTAATCGTCGCGAACAGCAGCAGCCAGATCATTTTGAAGCGTGCGGTCAGCCCGGCCGTCGAGCCGCCGACCAGATTCAGCCGATCGTCGATGCCGCCGAGCACCGAGCAGCCGATCAGCACGCCGAGCGGCAGCAGCATCGAGAGACGGCCCCAGACGTTGAACAACACCATCAGCAGCACGACGGTGGCGTTGAAGAGGATGCCGCCCATCGTCGGTGTACCGGTCTTCGTGAAGTGTCCCTCCGGCCCATCGATACGGATCTGCTTGCCGATGCCCTTCGCCTTCAGGTACTCGATGTACGGGCGTCCGGCGACGAACGCGATCAGGAACGCGATCCCGGACATTGCCAGAGAGAGCGCCAGGTTATCGAGCGGGTCGATCGGCAGGAGCGAATTGTGGAGAAAGTCGTCCAGCAGATCGTTGCGCAGATATGATGCGATGTACTCGAAGACGTTCAATGGATGGCCTCGCCGCTATCGATATCAAGCACCCGTAAGGCGGTGACGACCGTCTCCATCTGGATGCCGCGTGAGCCCTTGATCAGGACCAGGTCACCCTCGCGCAAATCGTGGTGCAGGGCCGACACAAGCGTCTCCTTCTCATCAAACATCTCGACCATCAGCCCGCGATTCAGCCGCATCGCCTCCTGCGCGATGATGCGTGCCTTCGGCCCAACGGTATACAGCGCGTCCACGATATCTGCCGCGCGGCCACCGACGATCCGATGACCTTCTTCCTCAAACTCACCCAGCTCGAGCATGTCTCCGAATACCGCGACTCGTCGCCTCGCCGGGATGTCCGCCAGCAACGCGAGCGCGGCATTGCTCGAGGTCGGATTCGCGTTGTAGGTGTCGTCGAGCAGCCGCGCGCCGTTAATCGCTGGGATCAGGACCAGCCGGAGCTGGATATCCGGCTGATTGAAGCCGCGCATGATCTCTTCAATCGTCATACCTAACTCAAATCCGACCGCGAAGCCGACCAGCGCGGTATGCACTGAATGTCGCCCAAGCAGGGGAACCTTGACGTGCGAACGCTCCTCGTTGCGCACCAGTTGGAACGAGATGCCATCCAGGCCGTGGCTCTCCAGATCGATCGCGCGCACGTCAGCAGCTGGATCAAGCCCGTAGAGGATGACCCGCCCTCGGACGCGATCGAACATGCGCCGCACGCGATAATCGTCCACGTTCAGAATTGCCGCGCCGTCTTCTGGCAGCGCATCGACCAGTTCCGCCTTGGTCTCAGCGATCGCCTCCAGAGAACCCATGCGTGCCAGGTGCGAGTGTGACACGTTCGTCACGACGCCGATGGTTGGTCGGGCGATCCCGGCCAGCTCCGTAATCTCCCCGTAGCGGTACGCGCCGCCCATCTCCAGTACGACGACGTCGGTATCGGGCGTAATCTCCAGGACCGACAACGGCAGGCCAACCTCGTTGTTGAACGATTTGGCACTGCGGGTGACCCGGAAGCGTGCCGCAGCGACCGCCGCGACGACCTCTTTCGTGCTCGACTTGCCAATACTGCCGGTGATCCCGACGACATGCGGGCTGTAGAGGCTGCGCCAGTAGGCTGCCAGCGACTGCAACGCATACAGCGTGTCGTCGACGACGATGACCGGCAGCGTGCCGAGGTCATACTGCCGAACGAACGATTCACTCACGAGGCAGGCGGCCGCACCCTTCTCGAACGCATCCGGGAGGAAGCGGTGACCGTCCATCGTTTTACCCGGCAGGGCGACGAACAGGTCGCCCTCGCATACTTCACGCGAGTCGTGGATGACGCGGTTAAACAATGCGTTTGTGGACAGGTTGCCAGCGATCCTGCCACGCGTGCCAGTCAGTACGTCATGGACGCGAATCATGGGATGGCCTCCGTGCCCGACGCGGTATCCGACGGTGGAATACCGTACAACAGCATGAGTTCGTCAAACACCTTCGTCAGTGCTGGACCACTCGTCTGAAGACCGGTTCCCCCATTCTTTGGCCAGTCAAGCTTGACAAGCACCGTGAAGCGGGGATCCTCAACCGGCCCGAAGCCGACGATCGAGGCAATCGTCGCGTCGTCGATGTAGCCGCCGTCCGGCGACGGAATCTGAGCGGTGCCGGTCTTCGCGCCGATATGGTAGCCCTCGACCCGCGGATAGAGGCTCCCCTCGTGCTCGACAACCGACTGGAGCATCGCCCGCATCGTCGCCGAAGTCTCCTCGGAGATAACCTGGCGCACCATCTCTGGCTGCGTCACCGTCGCGGCTTCGTCCGTGTTCCGGCTACGCACTTCCGAGACGATGTACGGCTGCATCAGGCGCCCACCGTTGATGACCGCCGAGAACGCGCTCACTAGCTGCAACGGAGTGCAGGCCACGCCCTGCCCGAAGGCGGTGGTGTAGAAGAGTGCATCGTTCCAGCCAGGCTGGTTTGGCAGCGTCAGGATCCCGCCCTCCTCCCCTTGCAGATCGACACCAGTCGGCTGGCCAATGCCGAACTCCAGCAGATTCTGGTAGAAGCGATCGCGACCAGTCTTCTCGACCACGTGCATCGCGCCGAGGTTGCTGGAACGCTCCAGTACCTGCGTCATCGTCTCCCTGCCCCAGACCGATCCCTCGAAATTCGTGATGCGCGACCCGTCCGGCAGCTCGAAGTAGCCGGGCGCGTCGTCGTGGATCGAGTCCGGCGTGACAGCCCCCTCGTCGATACCGATCGCCATCGTGATCGCCTTGAAGGTCGAGCCGGGTTCATAGATGGACGATATGGCCGGATTGAGGAAGGTCGAGGCGTCCGTGACCTGCGTAAACGCGTTGGGGTCGAACGTCTTACGGTTCGCCATCCCGAGAATCGCGCCGGTGTTGGAGTCCTGCACGATGATCGTGCCTCCCTGTGCCGACTGTTCCTTGATTGTCGCGTCCAGAATGAGTTCGATAGACCGTTGTACGGCGGAATCGAGCGTCAGAACGATGTCCGCGCCATCAACGGGAGCGTCCCAGGTCGAGGGCGAGAGTCCGATCACGTTGCCCAGCCCGTCGCGTTCACCGACCATCTTGCCGGGTGTGCCACCGAGCAGATCGTCGTAGCCGCCCTCCAGTCCGTAGTTCCCCTGCATGTCGTAGTTCGTGAACCCGAGGACGTGCGATGCGAACTGGCCGAACGGGTAGATGCGGCTCGGCTCAGGATCGAGCACGATGCCGGGTATCACCAGCGTTTCAATCTGCTGAGATGCTTCCGGCGAAAGACGCCGCGCCAGCAGCACCCATTCCAGATCCGGCTCGTTTAATGCCTGCTCGATATCGACGATGCTCCGGCCGATCAGCGGCGAGAGCGCGACCGCAGCGGCATGCTTGTCTGGCACCTGATCGAGGATGGCTGAGATGCGGTTGGCCGGCACATTCGTCGCCAGACGCACCCCGCGTGCATCGACGATCTCCCCGCGCCGGGCTGGCACCACGTTCTCCTGCATGCGCTCGGCGATGGCGTACGACGACAGATTCTTGGAACGCACAACCTGCACCGATATGACCCGGTAGCCGATCAGTCCGATGAACAGGATGAAGATGGCGAACAGCGCCATCACTCGACCACGCGGTGTCTTATAGGCCGCACGTACCGCTCGCGGCTGAGGGTATGGCTGCATCAGTCGCCGCTCCCGTCGTCCGGATTGCTGGCGTGCGCCGCGCCGATCAGCCTGGCCCAGATGCGTTCCCCTGTGGAGAGGCTCGCTCCAGCTTCCGATGCAGGAACAGACAATTCCTCGTCGGCTGGCAGCGGGATGGTTATGTAGAGTCGTGTCCCGGCCTGCTCGATCGGCTGCATATCGAGGTCGACGCGCGCGATGCGCTCGATGGCCGGCAATGACTGCTGGCGAGCAATGTCGTAGGTGAGCTGCTGGTTCTCAAGCGACTTCTCCATACGCAGCCGCTCCAGTCGACTGACCTCGTAGCCCAGGCTGGCGACATGGCTCGTCTGTACCAGATACAGCAGGCCCACGGTCGTGATCGCCACGGCAACGAGCGTGAACAGCCAGGCGTTGTTCACCCGTCGGACCAGCGGCGCAATCGTCGGGCGCTGAGCGTAACTGTCCCGCACTGGCCTGGCGACGCTGACCGCATCGAACGGCGCTGTCACCTGTTCGACCTCCTGATAGCTGACGTATTCGTCGTAGCGAATTGTCATGACAACCGCTCCGCAACTCGCAGAACCGCGCTGCGCGCACGTGGATTCGCAGCCACCTCCGCGTCATCCGGACGAATCGCCTTGCCGACCAGCTTCACAGTCGCGGTATGCCCGCAGACACAGACCGGCACATCACGCGGACAAATACAGCCACGCGCTGCCTCGGCGAACGCACGTTTCACGATGCGGTCTTCTAACGAATGAAACGAGATCACGGCGAAACGCCCGCCAGGAGCCAGCAGATCCAGTCCCTCTCGCACGCCGCGCTCGACCTCTTCGAGTTCCCGATTCACAGCGATGCGTAGCGCCTGGAAGGTGCGGGTCGCCGGATGAATACGCGTTCCGGGTCTCCGCCCGATCGTGCGTTCGACCAGCGCGGCGAGCTGATGCGTTGTTTCTACATGGTGGATCTCGCGTTCGCGGACAACGGCTCGCGCAATACGCCGCGACTCTCGCTCCTCGCCATACTCGAACAAAATACGGGCCAACTCGCGCTCGTCCTCGGTCGCCAGTAACTCAGCAGCACTGGCTCCACGTGCCGGATCGAAACGCATGTCGAGCGGCCCGTCGTGCATGAACGAGAAGCCACGTTCGGGATCGTCCATCTGGAGTGACGAGAAGCCGAGATCGAGCAGAATGCCGTCTACATCCTTATGTCCAAGCCGTGTCACGATCGAGCGCATGTCGGCGTAGGATCCGTTGATGTAATCTAGTGTGTCTGGGAAACGCTCCGCTAACACGGTGAAGTTTGAGAACGTCGCGGGATCGCCGTCGATGCAGATGATCCGGCCGTCTGGCCCGCCGCGTTCCGCTAATAGCCGCGTGTGTCCACCGCCGCCAAACGTGCCGTCGATATAGACGCCGCCGGAGCGGGGCGCGAGCGCATCGACCGCCTCATGGAGCAGGACGGTGACGTGAACCAGCGAACGGAGACGTTCGGATTCTGACGACATGGGCTGCTCCCGCGCGGTTTTAAGGGACACGGCGTTCCGCGCCGGTGTCGGCCTGACTCCGGCAGCGTTAACAACAATCATGCAAGACCAACGATTCAGCTACCTACAGACAATCAACATCAACCAGGGCGTCGCTACCCGTTCGGCGGTATATCGGTGACTCGTTACTAAACAAGTGCCGCCAGCCGCTCGGCAATCGACGCGCCATCGCGTTCAACGATGTCACTCTGGGCTGCCCACCCCTCCGGCGACCAGATCTCGATGAACGTGTGCATACCCACGACGACCGTTTCACGCTCAAGCGCTGCGTGTGTCCGCAGGTCCGCCGGGATGAGCACTCGACCTTGACGATCGAGCGCGGCGTCGGTTGCGTTGGCGAACAGCATGCGGCGCAGGGTACGCGCATCCGGATCGCCGATCGAAAGTGCGGACACTCGCTCGGCCAGTGGGGTCCAGGCTTCAATAGGATAAACGAGCAGGCACTGGTCGAAGCCGCGCGTCAGCACGACCCCACCGCCAAGCTCGTCGCGAAACTTCGCCGGCAACGCGAGGCGTCCCTTGTCATCCAGATTGTGGGAGTGACGCCCAAGAAACATGTCAGCTACTCACCTTGCTGTTTGCCGTCGTTGATCGCTATGAATCTTGTCAGGAGCGATACTTATCCACAATCGCCCCCACTTATCCCCACTTTCCCCCACACTTGTCCACAGTATGACACGAACAGGGTGTACGTACAAGGTCTGAAGTGCGTTTCGCGGTCGGCTTGAACGCTCGGAAAAGCACCTCCCACCTCCCAGATCGCGTCGCGCGAGGGTATTGGTATTAACCAGTGCCTATGCACCCCGACCCGTGCCAGTACAATCTCAGGCTGTGAAAGACCAGCAACGACAACGCGCCATCAGAATCTGCTACGCGGGCACCTACGAGCGTGACTACCCGCGCAATCGACTCATTATCGATGCGCTGCGCCATGCAGGTTGCCGCGTCGAGGAGGCGCATATGCCGGTGTTCGAGCGCGTGCGCGACAAGAGCGCGCCCGGACTTCTCGCGGGCGTGGCGCTCCTGCTCCATATCCTGTCTGCCTGGCTGCGGCTCATCCCCGAGGTCGCGCTGCGGCTCCTGCGCTGCGACGCGCTGATCGTCGGCTACATCGGGCAGGGCGATATGGTCGCGCTCGCGCCCATCGCGCGGCTGCTGCATAAGCCCGTCATCTTCAACCCACTCGTGACGCTGACCGACACGCTCGTCGAGGATCGCGCCCGCCTGCGTGTCGGCTCGCCCCCCGCGCGCATCATCGCGGCGTTGGACGAGCTGGCGTTACGGTTGGCAGACCTGATCCTGGTCGACACGCTAGAGAACGGCCGTTACCTGCACGAACGGTTCGACGTACCCACAACGAAGCTCGTCGTCGTGCCGGTCGGCGCGGATGAGTCGATCTTTTATCCTGGTGCTGTACCCGTCGATCGTCGCGACGATCTCGATGTGCTCTTCATTGGGAAGTTCATTCCGCTGCACGGGATCGAGACGATCATTCAGGCTGCGGCACTGTTGCGTGAACGCGGAGCCGCAGCCCGAATAGAGATCGTCGGCACCGGACAGACGTACGAAGCGATGCGGGCACTGGCGCGGCAGCTTGGCCTGGACAGCGCTGGTAATGCGCTCGTCTGGACGGATTGGATACCCTTCGAACAGTTGGGTGGCCGACTGCGGATGGCGGATGTCGCCCTCGGCGTGTTTGGCGACGGAGAGAAAGCGGCGCGGGTGATTCCCAACAAGGTCTTTCAGTCCACCGCCTGTGGCGTCGCGACAGTCACGCTCGACGCTCCGGCGATACGCACGCTCCTGCACGACGATGTTAGTGCTCTGCTCATTCCGCCTGCCGACCCCCATGCACTCGCCGACGCGATTGAGCGGCTCACCGATCCACTGGCACGCGAGCGCATCGCCAGAGCGGGTCGGGAAGCGTTCGAGCGGCACGGAAACCTCGACGCATTAGCGAGCGCGCTCACACCAGTCGTCGCACACATCGCGGATGCGTCGGCGCGAGCGCGGCCGCAGTGAGTCTGCTGAAGTCGCGCTACCTGGTTCCAGGCGCATTCTGGCTCGGTCTGGGTGCCGCGTTGCTGGCACTCTGGCTCAGTGGACAGGCTGGGGCGGCGTGGCAGACTGTGCGGGATGCGCGGGTCGTTCCCTTGCTCCTGGTCATCGTGGTCGGCGTCGCGCTGCCGGTCATCCACGCGCTGCGCTGGCAACACGTCATGCGCGCGCTCGGGACCGACATTCCCGCCTCGCTAGCGGCCGACCTGACCGTCTCATCATCACTCGTCAACTACGCCAGTCCCGGCTTCCTGGGTGCGCCCGCCAAAGCCTTCCTGGCGAATCGCTCCCTGCAGGCACCGTATCCCCGCACGTTGCTGTCGATGGCGTTCGAGCAAGGACTCGACTTCCTCGTGCTGCTGATCGCCTCAGTTGTCGCCCTGCTCGTCCTCGATCGAGGCTCATTTAACGATTTCCTGCCGGATATGAGGCGAAGCACGCAGCTCCTGCTGGCGATCGGTGTGTTCGCGATCGTCGTGTTTGTCGTCATCACCAGTCGGCGGCGTGTTAGCCGAGTGCTGCAGCGCATCGCCGGTGCGTTTCAGGAACTGTGGGGCAAGGTCGACCGCCGATTCGTGGCAATGCTGACGCTGCTCTACTGGCTCGCGCAGGTCGTCGTCGTCGCGCTGCTGCTCTGGGCGCTGGCCCTGCCCCTGACGATCACCGGCGTCCTGGCGCTCGCGACCCTGCCGCTGCTCGCTGGGCAAGTCGTCCCGCTGCCGGGCGGCGTCGGAGCGCGCGAGGCGGCGATTGTCGCACTGGCAGGGGCGACTGGAGCGAGCGCGACCAGCCTGCTGGGTCTGGCGGTGCTTCAACGCGTGCTGCTAGTCGCCGCGTTGCCGCTCTCACTTGGTATCGTGCGGCTCGCGCGGCAGCCCGGAGGGAACGCGGCATGAGAACGGCGGTCGTTCCTGTCGGTCTTCGCTCCCGACTGGCAACCGATGAAGCGCGTAAGCTGGTACTGCTCGCCATTGGCGCGGTGGCGCTGCGCCTCGCCGTCATGCCCTTTACCCTGCACTTCGACGCGTACCAGATCTACTCGCGTGCGTCGGAGGCGGCCTACGGCAACGAGTGGTTCTCCTTCACGAGTCAGATCATCATCCAGACGTTCCACAACCTGTGGCTGCTGCTCGTCCGGCCGCTGCTGCCGGAGTCATCCGGCATCTGGTCGGACACCGCCTCAGTGATCGGCGTCGGTGCGAGCCGCGAGGATTACGAGGGGTTTCTCGCCTACGACCATCTCTTTCGTGCCATCTTCCTGATGAAGCTGCCGTACGTCGTGGCCGATCTCGCCTGCGCCTGGACATTAACGCGGCTGGTGGAACCGGCCCGACGAGTCGCGGTCGCGGCCTTCTGGCTGTTCAATCCGCTGGTAATTTTCTCGACCGCAATCTACGGGCGCCACGACGCCATCGCCGTGCTCGTGCTGCTGCTCTCCATTGTGGTCGCCCGACGCTCAACCGATGCCGGACGGCTGGGGGGACTCGTCCTGCTGGGTGTCGCGACACTGATGCGCTTCTTTCCGGTTGTCGTGATCGCGCCATTCCTGCTCGCCTTCCGTCGCTCGGCCCGCCAGCACACCCTCTTTCTCGGCTTGCTCCTCGGCATGGTCGCGCTGGTCGAACTGGCCGGATTCGCAACCTCTGGGACGAGCACAATCCTTACGATCGTGAACTCCTACGAACACTTCCAGTACTGGTTCGACGCGGGGTTGTATCTGCGCTTCGACGACTGGATCTTTCTGTTCCCGGTCGCCTACGCGCTCGTCGTCTTCTGGCTCTCCGAACGGGGCGTCGCGGTTCACGAATTTCCAGCATTCGCCGCCGTGCTCTATCTGTTGCTCTTCGCGACGACATTCTTTCACCCGCATTACGCCATCTGGCTCGTCCCGTTTCTCGCCCTGACGATCCCCGGCTCGCCCGACGCGCGCCGCCTGCTCGTCTACCACGGCATCCAGGTAGCGTGCATCCTGATCTACTCCGCGCAATGGGGTTCCTGGACAACCTGGGACCTCTTCGAGCCGCTGCTCGGCACCCGCGTCAACAGCCTGCCCGACCCGGTCGAACTGATCACCGGCCAGATCGAGCCACGGATCTTCTTCGGTATCTTCCGTTCGCTGCTGACCGCAGTGTCGCTCTGGTTGGCCTGGCGGATCGTTCAGCCGATGGTGCGGCGTGGGTAGCCAGCGACGCGCGGGCCGAGGGGTGAGGGCCACGCGTCGCTTGTCAACACTCCTCATCCTGCTCACTATCCTGATCACCTCCGCCTGCACCGCGTCCGTCTCCGGTTTCACGAGCCCGCTGGCGCACGATTACGGGATCGTGCAGTGGCTACCGCTGACGGAGACCGTCGAGCAGGGCTTCGTCAGTGGGCCTGGGTACGCGGACGCGGTCGCGAATGACGCGCGGACGACACCGGCGCAGTTTCAGAAGCGTTTGCAGGAACTTCCGGAGGACGCCCGCATGGGAGAACTGACCGAGCTGCGAGTCGGATTGCGTCTGATGGCGGAGGGGGCGGAGGCACGCGGAGCATGGGACACTGGAGCGCGGCTGCAGATCATCCCCGCGCCGCAGCTGGACCTGCGTTTTCCGGAGAGGCAGCGCGGCTTCCACACCTGGCCAGAGAGCGATGTCTGGCTGCCGGTGGCCGACGCGTACGCACAATCGTTCACGTCGCCCTACGCGAACCTGTCTGGTATCACCGTGCGCGTCGCGACGTTCGGCGGCGACCTGATTCCGGGAGACGCGACGATTGGTCCGGGCGGCGGGGAATTGCTGGCCCTTCCGATCGACGGTGATTCAATCGTATCGCTCGACGCGGGAGAGCGCGTGCGAGTGATGAGCGCCTCGGAAGGTTGGGCGCAGGCGCAGCTCCCGAGCGGACTCACCGGCTTCGCACCACTTACAGACTTCGCGACACTGCCCCAACCCGTGCGCCGACCGAGCGATGTCCTGTTCACGCTGCGCGACGAGAGCGGTACGATCGTTCAAGAAGTCATTGTCCCCGCTGACTCGATTCACGACAACGCGCACCTGACGATCGCCTTCGATCCAATACCAGCCTCTGGCGGGCAGTCGTACACGTTTGAGTTCGTTCCAACGGATGCCAGCCTCGACGCTTTCACCCTGCGTGCTACGGGCGACGACGACTACCGCGACGGGGCACGCTCGGACGACGACATGACAGACCTCGTCTTCCAACCGGAATATGATGAGTCATCCCCACTCATCGACCTACCAGTCGATGCGCTGCCGCGTGATGACGAGTGGGTTATCGTGGCCAATCCTTCCACCGTGCCATCCGCCATTGCCGTCGCGCTGCGGCTTGTGCCAGGCGACAGGGACGACCCCGACCAGCTACAGTTCGGGGTAACGTCCGACCGCGCGCCTTACGGTGCAACGCGCGCGACTGACGCCAGCGGTGCAGCACTACCGGGGGCACTGCTGGTGATGACGATCTGGGAGCGTGATGTGAACATCCAGGCGCTGTTCGGTGACGGCCTGAGCAACCTGATCGAAGCGGCAGGCGCTGACCCACTCATGGTTGCGATCTACGTCACGTTGCTCATCGCGGCGGGGGCCATCCTCGTCAAGCAGTGGCACGTCCTGTTCCCACGGAAACGCTGACGATGGTCGTCGACCGCTCGCGTCGAACCTGCCTGCTGTGCGATGCACCGTTCGAGGGCCGCACCTTCCTCTGCCGCGCCTGCTCGGATCGCTATCGCGGTCAGCCGGTTCCTACGTCGATCCGCAAGCGATTCTACGAAGAGCTCGACCGACACTACCCCACGCGTTCGAACACCGGTGGCGACTTCAACGCACCGGTCGCGCTGTTGCGGGAGATCGAGCGGTTGCCGCGTGATGCGCGCGTGCTGGAGCTTGGCTCAGGCGGAGGGTTTCTCGGTGCGCGCCTGCACGCGCTCGGCTTCCACAGCGTCACCCTCTCTGACTTCACCGCGACTTCGCTGGCCGCGCTTCGCGAACGCGCGCCCGACGCGACGCTCGTCGTCTGTGATGCCGCAGCACTTCCGTTCTCCAGCCGCACCTTCGATGTCGTCATCTCAAGCGACGTGCTGGAGCATCTTCCAGACGTGGAGCTTCATATCAGCGAGGTCGCCCGCGTGCTCGTCCCCGGCGGGCAGTACTTCCTCAAGACGCCGAACCGCATCACCGCTGCTGCCTACTACCGGCTGCGCGGCCTGCACGACAGCTACTTCTGGCACCCCAGCATGCTCTCGCCTGATGAACTGCGCGCCACCTTCGCCCGCCACGGATTCTCAACCCGCTTCCTCGCCCAGCCGCACCTCACCGGCGCGCAGCTCGCGAAGCTGCCTGGTCCGTCGATCCTTCGTCCTATCGCCGGTCGTGTGTCGCTCGGCTGGCTCCCGCCTATCGCACGACCGCATCTCGAAGTGGTTGCGACGCACTTAAGCCATTACGATCGACGATAATGCAGTTGGATAGTGGCGAACAATATGGTGAAGCACAGACGATGGGACATGGCCACTAGTCCACCCTGGAATCAATGCAAGGGTCGTAGATGGAGTAACCCCAGATGAAAAGTAGAACGACCGGTTCCTCATCCCCAGCGCAGGCATCCACGGCGGTGAAGCCCAGAATCGACATTCACTCGAGTGCCAGCGCGTTGCTTACGCCATCGTTACAACGACGTCTGGACGCGGCAGCGTTTGCCGCAATCGAAGCCGGGGTAGCTCGTGGAATTGATATCGGCGAACTGTTCGCCACGGGATTCGAGTCGTATGAAGAAGATTATCAGGCCGTGACGCTGAGAGTGGTCGTCGACGCCGACGATACTGACGCTGCTGCTTTCTGGTCCGAACTTGCTGAACGTGTATATCAGCAGGGTGTCTCAATGACCGATTCATCGGTACACGAGCCGACGGATCTCGCGGTCGAGGTCGACTGGCGTGTCTGAACAGCAATTCAGTCCGAGAGACTATCTGGCATTCGCTGAAGCATTAGCTTCCACCCGAAGTGACGAGGTTGCACTTCGTATTGCTGTCGGGCGGGTGTATTACGCGATATTCCTTGAATTACGAACGTTCACAGGCGTTGTTCAACGACACAACGTCCAAACCGCGACTGCTAACGCACTCAGCAGCATGGGACTCAGAGACGTTGCCAGCCAACTCGGCACGGTGCGTCATCTTCGTTAGGTCGCCGACTACGAAGAAGTGCCATTACTTCCATCTGACGAAGATTGGGAAGTCAATTGGAAGAAGGCACTCCGGAATGCACTGCTCGCCCTCTCCGGAATCGAGCGAGCGCGGCGAGAGGCGACCGACTAGCACCTGAACATCAATCCAGCCGGATGAGTTTATAGCCCTCGGCGAAATTCCAATCGTCGGAGCCAGGGAACGATTTCTGGCGGGCGTCGGCGGCGACATCGCGTGCCCAGCGAGACAGCATGGGGCGGAAGTCCCAGTCACCCATCTGGCTCGTGTGGGCGGCGAGGGAGGCGAACTTCGTCTCCAACTGCTCGTCGATGCCAACGAAGAAATCGCATTTCTCCTGCGACGCGCCGATGTATACCTCGGTGACTTTGTGCGGCTCCAGTCCCTCGGCCAGCAGGTCGGGGAAGGTCAGCCGGTCGCGCGCGGACGGGAAGATCGCGGCCAGCGACGCCTCGCCCATCGCGAGGTGATCGGGATGCTGAATGTAGAAGCTTCCTTCCCAACGCGCCGTCGGATCCTGGCAGAAGACCGCGTCCGGCTTGTGTTGACGGATGACGCGCGTCAGCGTCTTGCGCATGGCAAGGTCTGGCACGAGCTCGGCATCGGGCATCCGCAGGAAGACGACTTCCCTGACGCCGAGGATGTCGCAGGCGGAGCGCTGCTCGGCTTCGCGCATGGCCATGAGCTGTTCGCTCGTCATTGACAAGTCATCGCTGCCCTTGTCGCCGCTCGTCCCAAGGACGTAGATGATCTCCTGGCCTTCAGCCGCCCATTTCGCGATCGTCCCTGCACAGCCGAACTCCGCATCGTCCGGATGCGCCACGACGACCATCACGCGCCTGGGACGCTGCTCACCGTCGTCTGACCCTGCTACTTCCTGATCCTGCTCGCTCACGACGCTCATTCCCTCAATCTCCCTGCTACCTGCTACCAACTCGCTGTCACCGCCGTCGTCGCTATGCAGCAGCATAGTCAAAGCTCGTATTCCCCCGTGAGCCGTCGACCGTTACCCAACCACCATCCCCCGCGCGATTCGGCAGACGGTGATGGAATGTTCGGGGAATCTGGCGCGGAGCGTATCGACGGCGGCGCGGCGGACGAGAATCAGTGCCGCCCCTCCATCGCCGCCTCCCATCATGCGCGCTCCGTAGACACCGTTCACAGCACGCGCCTTCTCGACAACTGTCTCGACCGCTGGATGTGAGATGTCGCACAGCGTCGCGGATGACACGCCTGACGCGTTCATCAGCGCACCCAGCTCGTCGAGATCACCGGTGACGATTGCAGTCTCAGCCCGACGCACGCGATCGACCTCGTCGACGACATGTTGGACTCGTGCATCGAGCGGCTCCGGCAACACGGCGAGCGCGGCACCGAGAGAGTCGAACGGCAGGTCGGCAAGTGTATCGATCTCGTAGCCAGCCTGGCGCAACAGCGCCAGGGCGTGTTCACACTCACGCACGCGGATTCGGTAGCGCGACCCTGGCATGCCGTGACGCACACCCGAATCACAGACGACAAAGACCGCGTCGAGGGGTTGAGCATCGAGCAACGCGACTCGCGCCGTGTCGTTCGAGAAACGCAGATAGCCACCGACCACCGCTGCGGTCTGGTCGAGCAGGCCGACCAGCGCGCCGATGCGATGTTCGGCCTGCTGGGCGAGGCGTGCCAGCTCCAGCCGATCGCGCTCCTCGCCAGCCAGCCCGACGATGACGGCAACCAGTCCCGTCAATAATGCGGACGACGACGACAATCCAGCGCCCTGCGGGATGGTGCCTCGATAATAGAGGTCGGCTCCGGACGACTGGATACCAGCCGCCGCCATTGCCGCGACCACCGCCTGCGCGTGAGCGCCAACGAACGCCGCATGATTGGGGGAGATCGGTCGGTTTCGTGCGTCGAATTCGCGGGCCTCACTCACGGGGATCGTGACAGTTGCCGTCGCCAGGTCTGCCGCCATCACCCGCAGGAGACCATCGTTTCGATGACGACCAGCGACGACGACCCAGCGGTCGATCGCGGCGGCCAACACATCGCCGCCGTTGTAGTCAATATGATTTCCGACAATCTCGATGCGTCCCGGCGCGGCGGCGATCAGGTCAGGCGGCGTGCCCCACAACATGATCGACCGCCGACGTACCGCGCTGATCAGATCTGGATCAGCCGGGACAAATCCTGCCTGTAACCGGGGGTTGTCGAGCGCGCGCTCGGACATCGCACATCCCTCGTGGTCACCACTCAGGGTCAACGTGGTCGGATGATAGGCGGTCGGACAGGCCGTCGGCAACAGACGATCGCGGCGCGACGACGAATGCACCACGTACAATCTGCTCCAGACACTCAGTGCAACGCAGCACGCTGCAATCTGACGCGATCCGTTCCGGATGTTGCCTGGTCAGTCCACCGACGAACGAGGACACGCTACCTGTGCGAAACCTGCTTGGACGACTACTCGAACGAGCGCCAGCGGAACTCGAGCGCATCGCCGGTGTCTGGGCAATCGAGCTGCGCGGCTACGACCGCCACAGCGATGTCTCGTTTCTGTACCGGACGATGACCGACATCTGGGCGATGCGCGATGTCTGGGAGCGGATCAGACCGGATGGTCGCCTCGTCACTGGCGCACTTGCGGAGGTCGCTGGCGAGGCACTCCCCGCAACCGCTATCGCAGATCAGACGAAACTGCCGGTGGATATCGTCCGCAGTGAACTGCTGACACTCCATGACACTGGCATCGTGGCCCGCGACGAGCGCAAGCGCTCCGACGCCGATCGGGAACAGGTCGCCCCGGAACCGCACTGGTTTCTCCCGCGTGAGATATCCATGCTCCTGGAGCGCGTCACGACCGAACAGATCGCCGGTTCACCACGCGATCTTGCGCTGGACGACCTGCTCGCGACCGCGCCGTACACCGAGATCGAGGAGGCCGCGACGGCCTGGGGAGCGCGGGTCATCCCGGCGCTGCATGCGCGTGGCGAGTTGATCGGCATCGTGCGCGACCAACTGGCGCAGGCGGATCGCATCGAGCGACACATCGCGGCGCTCTCCGACCCTGCGCGCAACGCCTGGGCGCGGTTGAAGCAGGCGGGGGGAGAGCTGCCGGTTGACACATTGTTTCCACCCGCCGATGTGCCGCTGGCAACACGCCGCAGGATTCTGCGCGAACTGGCCGCACCGCTGCTGATCTGGCACGGGTACACGGGCGACACCCGACTCGTCGTCGTTCCGCACACGATCCTCTATCCCACGCCTGTCGAAGTTGTCCCGCCGGCTGAATTACGCGACGTCCACGAGAGCGACGTGGTTGCCCCCGAGTGGCTCTTCCCATATGCCAGCGCCTGGGACCTGCTCACGATCGTCAGGGACATCACGCCGGGACCGCTGACCATGACGGCCGCGCCGCGCTGGAAGTCGTTGGCGGAGGGCGACCCGGCCATCATTCGTCGCCTGCGTCGCCGTCTCTGGCGGGCGGATCCGGAATCGTTCGATCTGCCAACCGGCTACATTCAATTCCTGGTCCGGGTTGGCGCGCTCATGGGCGTGTTGCGGGAGGACGACGACCGGGCGGTTCCTGGCGATGCGGCAGCATCCTGGCGGGAGCACGCCTTCACGACAGCCAACCAGCGAATGGTGGCCGCCTGGGCCGGCGCGGAGGATTGGATCGAGGGCCGCGAACGCGTCGATGCGTCCCTCTACGGTGCGTCCTGGCCAGCCACCCGCGCGGCGCTGCTGCGGGCTATCGGCGAACTGGAGGAGGAACGCTGGTACGACGAGGAGCGCTTCACCGAACGACTCCTGCAAACCCAGCCGGAACTGCTGCGACAGGCACAGGTCGCCGCTGTGCCTGTCGGTCGGCGACGACCGCTCGACACATCTGCGGATGCGCGGGACCGACGCACTCGTGTCCTGACACTTGTCATTGGCACGACGTTGGAAACGGCTTGCACCTGGCTGGGACTCATCGAGCGCTCGTACGAGCTGGGTAGCGAACGTCCTGTGCTGCGGGTCACACCGTTCGGCCGCTGGATCGCTGGGAAGCGAGTGGAGCCAGCGGTGCCAGGCTACGGCCAGTCGCCGCTTGAGGTCGGTGCGAACTTCCAGCTGTTGCTGTATCGCCCGACACCGCGTCGAGTCTGGGCGCTCTCCGCGTTCAGCGAACTCGAAGCGCTCGATCGAGTGTCGAGCTGGACGATCACCGCCGAAGCGCTCATTCGCGCACTCGCCAATGGCATCGACCTGGAGCAGATCGTGACGTTCCTGGAACGCCAGAACGCTGGTCCACTACCACAGAACGTGGGCTACACGCTGGCGGAATGGGATCGTGGCTATCGGCGCATCTGGCTCCGTCGGAGTGTGGTGCTCGTGCCAGAAGAAGGGGAGGAGAGCGAGCCAGTCGTGGTCGCATTGCGTGAAGCAGGACTCGAACCAGAACTCCTGGCCGATGGCCGCATCCTGCTCGTCTTCGATGATCCCGACGCAGGCGAGCGCCTCTTCACCGCCGCCACCCGCGCCCTCCGAGAGCGCGGCTTCGCCCCATTAGGTCGTAGGTCGTAGGATCGAGGGGAGTTGGGTTGGTGTGAAGCGACGCGACCCCTCTCCCCGGCCCTCTCCCCGCGTCGGGGAGAGGGGTCGCGTCGCCTCACACCAACCCAACTCCCTACGTACTCCTCGATCCTAATTCTGAACCGTAATCGTTGCAGTCTTCGTCGCTTCAGTACCGTCAGGGTTGATCACAACGACGCTCAGGACGTGCGCGCCGTTGGACCAGCCGCGTGTGTCCAAACCGGTTGAGACGCCTTTGGTGTCGCCACCGAGGTAGTATGGCGCGATGCCCTCAGACCAGATCCAGGTATTGTCGAGATAGAACTTCACCTGACGCTGCTTGCGCGGCGCGAGGACAGCGGCCCGCAGGTTCACGGTGCCTGACACCTTTGCATCGCTCGGCAGTCCGGCAATCGCGACGGTGATGGTGGATGATGGTGCTGGCGTGACGATTGGAGATGGAGTCGGAGTCGGAGTGACGACCTCGACGCCAGCATCGCCAGCCTCACAGCCGGTCGCCGTGATCGTGCTGGTCCGCGCCGTCGGATCGACGCTCACGTACCCACATTCGAAGTCTCGTCGCCAGGATGTACCGGTCGCGTAGCGCGCGCCCTTCGGGTTTCCGAGCTCGACATCGTAGTTCGGGTACTGCCAGAACGACGAGTACTCGTGGGCGTTCGTGTTGCTGGCGTAGCGGAAGTACGAATCTCCCCCGTTCGCGATCAGCAGATAGGATGATAGCGCGAAGGTTTGCTTGACGCTATTGGTTTTCGGTCCGGCGCTGACCGCCAGAACACCCTTGCCAGCCGCGAGAGCAGCTTCAGCCTGGCGCAGGTTGTTGTCCCACTTCTGCGCGCTCATGCCTCGGTAGCCGAGGGCGAAGGACTCGAACATCCCGCCGTCAAGGTGGTTGAGGTATGGGTTCCAGCTTGATCTTGAGTTCGGATCGTTGATCATGTTGGCCCACAGCTTGCCGACCGGACGCAGCGTACCGGACAGTTGCGCGAGGTAGCCGAGCCATGCATCCTTGAACGCTGCGTCGGACGCATATTCCTTGATGGTGCCATCCGAATTGTCCAACTGCCGTGCCGACTTAGTCTGCGACATCTCGACGTTATCCAGAAAGATGCCATCGTAGCCGAGAGTGTCGAGGTCGGCCTTCATGCGACCGAGCGCGAACTGACGCCAGCCCGCAGAACCCGGATTCATGCGGTAGTAGACGCCATCGCCAGACTGGGAGTAGAGACGCTTTCCAGCGCCATTGTGCAGGAACCACGACTCATTCGCATGAATGAACGTGCAGAAGTCGCCAATCTCATCGGTGACCTGGTTGCGCAGCGGATCGAATCCGGCGTCACACCCTGCGGAAGCGTTCGCGTACGGGCCTGGCCCCTCGACCTCGGCCGCTACGATGTACTTCAGCACGTCTCCCGTGTAGCCGTTTGAACGCAGCGAATCGCGGTACGCCTCGTTGCTCTGGGTCAACGTGATGAAGCCAGCCTTGCTCGCCAGCATCTCAGGTGTCGTGCCGTCGTTCGGCGGAATATAGAAGTACCCCAGCTTCAATGGATCGGACGATGCCGTGGCGGCCCGTGCCGCATTGTCACTCGGCAACGCCACGAAGGATGTTGCGACGAGCATGATCGCCAACGCGGCGAGCACGAACGAGCGAACGTTTGAGCGGATCATTGCGATCATGGATCATTACCCTCTGGCGTATTACAGACACCGGTCGGCAGATAAATGCGGCGATAACGACGCAGATACAGCATGGTGTCCGGGACCAGAGAAAGCATTGACCTGGAAGTGGGGAGATTGACTCCGCGACATAGCCGCCCCGTACTGGGACAGACGGGCTAGCCAGTACTACGTCGGGGAAGGAGTAGTACCGGAAGGAAAGGGGAGAGGAAAGCGGGGAAGCGAGGTGGCGGTTCCCCGCTTTCCTCTCCCACCGCCTACATGACCAACGGACGTTCCCGACCCATTCGCAGTGTCCAACGTCCATCCTCGTGATCCGTCTGCCAGCGGCTCGTGGCGCGGGCGGCGGACGACAGCAGTTCCAAAGTCGCCTCGTTCGCGAGCAGATGGGCGCGGGCTACGCGTTCGAGATGTTCACCGCTGGCAGTCTCGTCGTTCACTTCGGTGACCCATGAGAGGACGGTCGTCTTCGGGTAGCGGCTGGTAAAGGAGCGTCCGTTGGGGTCTGGAGCGGCGGAATCGATGTGCCAGAGCATCCCGTCGCGGAATTCACCTGGAAACCGCTCCGGCAGGCGCGATTGGCCCCAGAAGTGGTAACTCTCCCAGTACACTCGGTTCCACGCGCCAATATCAGTGTTGCGGACGGCTGACGACACAGCGTGGCGTAACGATTCAACCGCCTGGCGATGTTGCGGGTACAGGGGATCATCGACCCAGCGCGCTATTCCGTAGAGCAGCGCCTGGACGATCCAGTAGGAGACGGCGAAGCGCGGCGGCGACCCGTAGCCCGCGAACGGCTGTACCCACTCGTGCGACGGTACGCCGTGATTGTCGACGACCACGTCTGCTGGCCAGCGTCGCCAGAGATTTGTGCGTGCGCGCGCTTCTCCGAACCGCGTATCGGGGTCGAAGTGCGCCTCGCCGAACTCGAAGCCGAGGGCGTTGTAGCGCGCGGCATGATGCTTCCAGGAGGTTGCTTCCAGTTCGGCTGCCAGCCGCACATGCAACGCCGCCCCGTCCGGATTCTCCTCCGGAAGAATGATGACGTTGACATGGTCGAGGTGGCGTCGCCAATCCGGATCGGTTGCGCAATTCCAGGCCAACTGGAACGCGGCGTTGGTGCTGGAGATCTCATTGGCATGGTGGCGAGCGACGACGAGATACGTCGGCTTCATGATCGCCAGCTTCGTCGGGGACGACAATCGTCCGGGTGTCGGGGTCGCCAACGACAGCGCGACGATGGGCCGCCCCTGGTACGACGCTTCTTCGACCCAAACTGTCACCTCAGGGAACGCCGCCAAGTGCCGTGCCTGCTCCAAGACATCGTCGCCGCAGATATTCGCGTCCATCGGCGGAGCGACCGGTGGCATGTCGGACGGTGCGAGGGGACTGGGGACTGGTAGCCGCAGTTCGACTGTTTCTGCGCCAAGCCTCACCCTGGTGAGGAGCGATGCGCCTTCTGGGACCGGGAGTGATGTGAGTTCACGGAGCCTGTCGCGCGTTGCCGTCGTATTACCCTCAACCTCGACCGAGATGCCAGCAACGAGTACGTCATTCTCAAAGGTCAACGATGCGACGCGCAAATCGGGTCGCGGCAGCGTGGATTTTGCCGGTGCGGCCCGTAGCGTGACCCGCGCGCGCGGCGCTTCGCCGGACGTGACGTGCACAATCGGGATGATCGCGCCCGGCGCGTTGACTCGTTCGCCAGTCGTTGCCCTGCCGTACAGTTCGATGGCGTCGAGCGTCGTGAAGTACAAATCTTCGGCCAGCGCTTCGGCTGCCGAGACGTTCTCCTCGCGAAGGCCCAGCGGTTCATTCGGCTCGCTCATCCAGACCTCAACCAGCAGTTCGGAAAAGAACGGTTGTGCGACGGCGTATGCGCTACCTGCAGCACCGATCTGCCGGAAGATCTCGGGTATAACGATCGATTGCCAAAAGGTCCAGAAAGATTCAAGATCAGTAGGATTGGCCATGTCGCTCACCGCTTCGCCGTCAATGGACAGCACCCAGCCGCCTGTCGTCACAAGCACCAGGCCGCTATCAGGGACAGCATCCACGAACGGTCGACTACGCTGTATTGGCTCACATGTCCACGTGCCCAGGAGTTCGCCCGCGCGATCCCACGCTTCGGCTCGAAACGTCACACCTGGATGTCCCTCCACCAGTTCAATCGAATCGAGCGGGATACTGAGTGTAGCGGACAGCAGTTCCGGGCCGGGAAACAGCTCCTGCAGCCAGCGGATGCGGAGGTCGAGGGCCGTGGCCCCGGCTGGTTGTTCAAACGGCGCGTACTCGATCCGTATACGGTCCGCCCGCCGACCAGCGAGCGCCGGGCCGACCTCGTCCAACAGCCAGGACAGTCCCACCTTGAAGGCAGACAGCATGACGATCTCTGCACCTACGATCCCATGATCTGCGACCAGTGCCGCCAACTGCTCCCGTGCAGCGGCGCGCTGCTCTGCCGGTTCGCTCACGAACGTGGTCAGGCGAACCTTCGATTCGCCGCTGTCAGCCGCCAACGCATCCGGCAGGAGGCGAGCGGCCATCTCAAGCAGGCGTTCAACTTCCCAAACGTCCGACCACTCGCGCTCCCAGACGACATCACCCGACTCGTTCGGCTCAGGCCCATCGCCAGCTAGCCAGCGTCGTAGCATGGCTATGGCAGCTCCCGCACCGCCGGTTTCCGGCGCAGTGATATGCGGCCAGTGCGCGGCTACCGCGTTCAGCAACGCGGCAAGGTCGTCGGACATGCCCGTCGCCAGCCAGCCGTCGTCGGTACCTTCCAGCGTGGCTGGCTCGTTGCTCAGACGGACGACGAAGCGAGCATCATCCTCGCCAGCGTCGCGCACCAGCGGAAACGTGATCCCGCCCGATTCCATCCCAAGCCGTGCTGCAAGGTTTGCCAACGCACTGCCGAGCGTCGGGGGAAGTTCATCCGGCAGGCTGAACGCAATGCGCGATGCATCGGGCAGGAGATCGCCGTCAGTATCGAGCAACGCACCGTCGAAGGAGAACAGACGGCTGAGACAGCGAACAAATGGGGTGACAGTGCCAGCCCGCTTGCTCATCGACGCATCGCTTGAAAGCTGGAGAACCGGAAGATCGTCAAGCTGACGCACGACAACTTGTGGGTCACTGTTCGTTGCTGACATAGCCGACGCCGGAATCACCAGCGGGAACGGTAGAGCGTGCGTTTCAAGGCCGATCCACGCGGCGAAATCAATCAGCCGCGACCAGAACACACGCTCGGCCATGCCGTCCGGTAGATCGATCGTAATTCGGCCAACCACATCGTCCGCAAAACCGTCGTCATTACGGTCAGCGATCCACATTTCTCTGTCACGCACGTCGAGCATCCCGCGCCTCCTTCGTTGCAACTCCGGTCACGGTCGATTGTAACGGCATCGGCGTGGCACTTCGCGATCCCCGGTCAGTCGCTATAATGACCGTGCTGATCTCCACGGTTGATTCTCCTTCTGACGCATCACGCTGGAACTCGGACGGCCCATGAGCGGAACTGGAACCTTCGATCCACGACCCTATTTGCGACAGCTCGACAACGGCGAACCGTATCTCGATGTGAAATGGCGGCTGCACTGGCTACGTAGCGAGCATCCCGACGCTCAGATCGAGACGGACCTGATCGCCGCCGATGCCGACAGCGTCGTCTGCAAGGCGACCGTACGGCTATCCGACGGCGGCTCGGCGACGGGTCACGCCAGCGCGACGCGCAGCGCCGATATGACGCATGTCGAACTGGCTGAGACTCGCGCGATCGGTCGAGCACTGGCAGCGCTTGGCTATGGCGCGGAGTATGCCGATCCAGATTCGTTCACCCCCCGAGCAGCCGAGCGCGGTCCATCGCCAGTGTCGCTCGTACCAACTCAGCCAACGGCTCTGCCGCGCGGAGATGAGCGTTCTGAGCGTCCAAAGCCAAGCCAGACCGCTCCACGAGTCCGACCGGTTCCGGTCGAGGATCACATCCAGGACGACGAGGACGACGAACCGACCGAACTGCAAACACCGCAGTCGGTGCGACCAGCGCGTGAGCGCGAACTGCGCGAGGTGCGCACGCGAGAGCCAGAGTACGACATTGAGCCACCCCCGTTGCCGACTCCAATGGGACGCGGTTCAGATCTCCGTCCAGCGACCAGCGATGCACCGCGCCAGAAGACCGGGGAGGATGTCTCCTGGACCAAGTTCTGGGAGTACGCCAAGCGGCGCGGTTACCGCGACGCTGCCCATCTGAAGGAATTGCTCGGCGTCGATGTGAACGCCCTCACGCCTGGCGAAGTTCGTGATCGTTTGCGGCGCTACGAGCTTGAAAACCCACCGGGCGAATAATGGGTGCGGAGAGTGATGAGTGATGGGTGATGTGGAGAACAATCAAATGGATTCGGATCTGAGTACTCGATGAATAGCGATTCGAGTCATCACCCCGAACATCCTCATCACCCGTCACTCATCACTCATCACGAGCCCCCGATCATCACTCGTGCGTTCGTCATCACGTGTGCGAGCGGATTCGTCATGTTCTCGTCGTTCATGCTGCTGCTGGCGATCCTGCCGCTCTACCTGAAGGACGACCTGGGCGGGAGCGACAGCGAGGTCGGGCTGATCATTGGCGTGTTCGCCTTCGCCGCGCTCGTGCCGCGCCCATTCATTGGCCGTGAGATCGATCGAGGAGGGAGCAAACGTTTCCTGATCGCTGGCGCGATCATCTTCAGCATTTCGTCGCTGCTCTATCTACTGGCTGACAGTATCCCGTTGCTGATGGGGGTGCGGCTGCTGCACGGTGTCGGGATGGCCTGTTTTCACACGGCAGCTTTCGCCTTCATCGCAGAACTGGCCCCTCCATCCCGCCGTGGCGAGGCGATGGGCCTCTGGGGACTGATGTCCACGTTCTCGACCGCCATCGGCCCATACTTTGGCCTGACCCTGCGCGATGCCGCCGGAGTCGAGACGGTCTTCATCGTCTCAGCGGTCTGTGCGGTCGCGGCGCTGGGGCTCATCACCTTCGTCCGTGAACCCGTGCGCGAGCGGGTCACGAGCACCTCGCACCCCGGCGGGCTGTTCGAGCCCAGCGTGCTCTCTCCAGCCATTCTCGCCCTCCTGTTCACGTTTGTGTATGGCGCGGTCCAGTCGTTCATCATCCTGTATGCCGAAGAACGCAACATCGGACGGGCGGGTCTGTACTTCACTGCCTTCGCCGCCGCCGTGCTGCTGTCGCGTCTGTTCGGGGGCCGCTTCGCGGACCGCTACGGGCGCTGGGCGGTGATCCTGCCCGCGCTTGCGATCGGCATTGCGTCTCTGCTCGTGCTCGCCCGCACCGATACGCTGCCGTTGCTTCTGCTGACCGGCGCGCTGTTCGGCCTCTCGTTCGGGGCCGTCCACCCGGCGTTGACCGCACTGGCCATCGATCTTGTCCCACCAGCGCGGCGGGGGGCCGGAATGGCCACCTTCACATCAGCCTTCGAGCTCGGCATCGGCAGTGGCTCGGTCCTGATGGGCCTTGTCGCGGCCAGCACGAGCTATTCGACGATGTTCGCGGTCTGCGCCATCTTTCCAGCGATCGCACTGGTGTACGGCTACAGCCAGTTCCGCGTGGCGCGCCGGATACCTGTCACAGTGCCACGGTGAAGCCTTGACGATGGGACACACAATCTCCACTGTCACACTCGGATTCGAGACGACGAAGGACGGCTGGCTGAAGACCGTTGGCGGTCGCACGCTGCAATTCCGGCGGGTGCGCTCGCGAGCGGACTTCGAGGGCTGCGAACGGTTACAGCGCGAGGTTTTCGGGGTGTCCCAAACCGACCTGGCGTCATTCTCGATCATGGTCGTGATTCCCAAGACCGGCGGAGAGGTGCTGGGAGCGTTCGATGGTGAGCGGATGGTCGGATACATCCAGGGCTACGGCGGCTTCGTCAGCCGTCAGCCACGCCTCATCTCCGACCTGATGGCTGTCGAGCCAGCCTATCGCGGCGGTCTTGGCTACGCGTTGAAAACGCTCCAGGCCGCTGTCGCAATCGAAGCTGGATTCCCAGAAATGAGCTGGACGGTCGATCCCCTGCGCGCTGCGAACGCTCGCCTCAACTTCGAGCGACTCGGCGCGTTGTGCAACGAGTACGGCGAGAACCTGTACGGCGAGGACTTCGCGGGCGGTCTCTATGGCGGTCTTCCAAGTGACCGCCTCATCGTCACCTGGCGTCTCGATTCCGCCCGTGTCGTATCCCGCCTGCTCGATCCTTACACACCGTTATCACTTAAGGCTGTAGCGGAAATAGTCGATGGCACTCCCAACACTGTCAGCCCCGTTCGAATCGCCATTCCGTCCGACATCGACACAGTACTGGAGGCTGATCCCACCGCCGCACGTGACTGGCGCTTCCGCCTGCGCGACGCGCTGAACGACGCCTTCGCGCGCGGCTACGCCATCACCGGTTTCGCCGGAGAACGAGGCACGCCAGTCGGGTACTATGTGCTGGATGATAAAAAGTAACGAAACGCTCCGAATCGCGTCGGTGAGGTGCCGACGCTGGGGCACCTCACCGACGCGATTCGGAGTGTTAGCCCGTCACCCCCGAAAGGCATATCCGTGCGCATTACTGGCGTCGAAATCATCCCAATCAAACTTCCACTGATCGAGCCGTTCGTCATCTCCTACGGCACTTTCCCCAACGTCGAGTCGGCGCTGGTGCGGATCGAGACGGACGCGGGAATCACTGGCTGGGGCGAGGGGACGCCCGACGCAATCGTCACTGGCGAAACGTTCGCAGGCGTCGTCGAGACGCTGCGGCTGCTCGCGCCGGCGCTCATTGGATGTGATCCACGTGACCGGACGACGCTGATGCACCTGCTCGACACAATCATCGGCGGCGTGCCGACCGCGAAGGCTGCCATCGACATTGCTCTGCACGATCTGGTTGGCAAGGCGGCTGGACTGCCGGTCTGGGCGTTGCTGGGCGGGCGCTCGAAGGAGTACCTCACGATCTCGCGTGTCGTCAGCCTGAACTCTCCGGAAGAGATGGCGCGCGACGCCGCCCGGCATGTCGAGAACGGCTTCGCCACGGTCAAGCTGAAGGTCGGCGTCGAGGACGATGTACGCGGAGATATCCGGCGGGTCGCGGCCGTGCGTGAAGCGGTAGGCGCGGACATCGCGATAAAGATCGACGTGAATCAGGGCTGGCGCACCGCTGGCACTGCCATTCGTGGGACGCGCGGGGTGGCAGCCTACGATCCGGAGTACGTCGAGCAGCCAGTCGATGCGCGCGACCTCGAAGCGTTGGCCGACGTGCGACGCATGAGCGGCGTCCCGATCATGGCAGACGAAGCGATTCACGACGCGCACGACATCCTGCGCGCCGTCCAGCTCCGCGCCTGCGACCTTGTCAACATCAAGCTGATGAAATCGGGCGGGTTGCTCGGCGCGCTGACACTCAACGCCATTGCCGAAACCGCAGGCTATGTCTGCCAGGTCGGGACGATGGTCGAGTCGTCGATCGCATCGAGCGCCGGGCTGCACCTCGCGCTGGCACTGCGCAACGTCCACACCGTCGAGATGGGCGGCCCCATCATGCTCGCCGACGACATTGGGCCAATGAAGGACTACTACGACCGCGACCGCGTCAGCGTTCCCGACGGCCCCGGCCTCGGCATCGAGCCAGATGAGTCAAAGATCGACCGCTACGCTGGGCAGCGATTCTGGGTGCGGTGACGACGGGTGGGACGTGGGACATAAGAAGTGGGGCAATATGCAATGAATATGGCCAGCAGCATCCATCCCCATGTGGTGGATGACGCCCGCTGGCGTGGGTTGGATGAACGAGTGCTATTTCGGAGAAGCAAACCTCGGTTGGTCGCCACAATCAATACTGCCTACGAATCAACACGCATATTGATTCACGCGCAACGGTACACACTCCAACATGAAGCACGTCCTCCAACGCAACGCCAGCGGGCGTCATCCACCACATAGGGATGGATCCTGCTGGCTATTTCCATTGATTGATCCCACGTCCCATGTCCCATTTCCCGCCGAAAGGACGCTCCGTGACCAACAAACGCTACATCCTCGCGATTGATCAGGGGACCACCAGCACGCGCTGCATGATCTTCGACCAGGCGGGGAACGTCGTCGCGGTCGAGCAGCGGGAGCACGAGCAGATCTATCCGCAGCCAGGCTGGGTTGAACATCGACCGGACGAGATATGGCAGCGAACGCAGGAGGTCATTGCCGGAGTGATGGCGACAGCGGCGCTGCGCGCCAGCGACATCACCGTCATCGGCATCACGAACCAACGTGAGACGACAGTAGTCTGGGATCGTACGACAGGCAAGCCGCTGTACAACGCGATCGTCTGGCAGGACACGCGGACCGACCGGATCGTCAATGAACTGGCAGGTGATAGCGGGCAGGATCGCTTGCGCGAGAAAACGGGTTTGCCGCTGGCGACCTGCTTTTCCGGCCCGAAAGTACGCTGGATTCTCGACAACATCGCGGGGGCGCGGGCCAGTGCCGAGCGCGGCGACGCGATGTTCGGCACGATCGACACGTTTCTTACCTGGTGGCTCACCGGCGGGCCGAACGGCGGCATCCATGTCACCGACGTGACGAACGCCTCGCGTACGCTGCTGATGAATCTCTCAACACTCGAATGGGACGACGAACTGCTCGAAACCATCGGCGTTCCACGTGCAATGCTGCCGAAGATCAGTTCCAGCAGTGAGGTCTACGGCACGGCGACTGGCACGCTGGAGGGAGTTCCAATTGCCGGTATCCTCGGCGACCAGCAGGCCGCGACGATGGGTCAGGTGTGCTTTGGTATGGGTGAAGCCAAAAACACGTACGGCACCGGCTGCTTCATGCTCTCCAACACCGGCGAGGAGATTGTCTCCTCCACCAGCGGCCTGCTGACGACGGTTGCCTACCAGCTTGGCAGTCAGCCACCAATTTACGCTCTCGAAGGCTCGATCGCGATCACCGGCGCGCTTGTTCAGTGGGTGCGCGACAATCTGGGGCTGATCCGGAACGCGGCGGAGATCGAGGATCTGGCGCGGACGGTGGGCGACAACGGCGGCATCTACTTCGTCCCTGCCTTCTCCGGACTATTCGCCCCCTACTGGCGCAGCGACGCCCGCGGAGCCATCGTCGGCATCACTCGGTACGTCAACAAAGGCCATATCGCCCGCGCCACGCTGGAAGCGACCGCCTTCCAGACTCGCGAGGTCGCAGATGCGATGGCGCGGGACTCCGGAGTCACGCTGACCGAGCTGAAGGTCGATGGTGGCATGGTTGGCAACGACCTGCTCATGCAATTTCAGGCAGATATCCTGGGCATCCCAGTCGTACGCCCCGTCGTTGCTGAAACGACGGCACTTGGCGCTGCGTACGCGGCTGGTATCGCGACCGGATTCTGGTCCAGCACCGACGACCTGCGCCAGTACTGGCGGGAGGACACACGTTGGGAACCACGCATGTCGATCGACGAGCGCGAGACTCTCGTCGCGCAGTGGAAGCGCGCGGTAGAGCGGACGTTCGATTGGACGAGGGAGTAGGAGGAAAGGAGCAACGCGAAAGCAGGAGGAACGAGACGTAACCTGAAGTCTCGCTTTTCTGATGAAGGCTGGAAATGCCTGCTACCCTTCCGGCGACGATGCTTTGGTCATTCGATTTGAGGAATAGGCTTTGATCAACCAGCCATCACAGCGGACCGGTACCGACCAGTCACGGCAGCGCAAGGGTGCGCAGCGCTGGCGACAGGCGAGCGGGCAACCGCGTCACGGCCTCGATCTGACCGGCTACCTCGACGAGTTGGCCGATGTCCGCACGGAAGCACGCGAGAACCTGCCAGCGGCGGGTGAACGCGCGCTGAAGGTGCTCGATCGCTTTCTCGCCAACCTCGCGAACGCGCTGGGCATGGACGACGACCGCGCCAACATGGGGGATTCGATCCGCGATCTGGAGCGCCGTTCTGGCGTCGCGCGTGATATCGCGGTCCAGGCCGAGAAGTTCCGCGACACGCGCAACGCCCTCGCCCACAATCCCGACATCACGCTGCGTCCGGAAGCTGCCGCGCGCATCATCGACGGGGTTGAGTCGCTCATCCGCATGGCAGCCGAGGAGGCACGCGACCTCTCGCGCAGTCGCGTCGTCAGTGCATCCGATTCCGAACCGCTGGCCGATGCACGAGATCGCCTGCTCGAACACCGCTACGACCAGCTCGTCGTGGTCGATGCACGCGGCGGTTTGGTCGATCTGCTGACTGACCGCGATATCGTCGTCATCGAGTCGCGCCACGACATCGACGGCGCGGACGCGGGACTCACCGTGGCCGAAGCGATCCGCGAGCGCGGCTACCTGGCCGTCGCTCTGCTGCCAGCTGCCTGCTCCGCCGCTGACGCGATCGATGCGCTGCGCGATGAGCGCGTCGGGGCCGTCGTTATTACCGAACATGGCAAGCTCGGTCAACGTCCGCTCGGCATTGTGACGCGTAAGGACGTTCTGCGCGCCGTTTAGAAGCATCCATGGGCGTGGTTCGGACGCTCCGATAGCCCCACGGCGGTTGCCGCATTACGCTTACTGGCGTAAACGGAGGAGAGGAACCCATGTCCGATCAGGGCGAGAAGTCGAGACGAGGCATCGCGAGCCGAGCCGTGCACGGTGGCGAGCGACCGGAACGTCCGCAGTTCACACCCGTCGTCACGCCGATCTATCTTGGCTCCGCATATGTGTACGACGATGTCGAGATCATGGACGCCGCGCTCGGTGGGGCCGAGGGCAAGTATGTCTATACGCGCTACGGCAATCCAACGACGACCGCCATCGAAACCGTGATCGCCGACCTCGAAGGGACGACCGGGGCGGTTGCGTTCTCATCCGGCATGGCGGCAGTCCACGCCGCGATTATGACGAGTGTGACGACTGGCGACAAGATCCTAGCGTCGCGCGATCTGTATGGCGCGACCTACTCGATGCTGGCTGGCTACATGCGCGAGTGGGGCTGCACCGTTGAATTCGTCGACATGCTCGACCTCCAGGCGACCGGAGAGGCGATCGAACGCCTCAAGCCCGCACTGATCGTCTGCGAAATCATCTCAAACCCGCTCATGCGCGTCATGGACCTGTCGGAGGTCGCACGCATGGCGAAAGCCGTGCGCGCGACCCTGCTGGTTGATGCGACCTTCAACGGCCCGCTGCTCTACAACCCGGCCGCCGAAGGCGCGCAATTGGTCGTGCATTCGCTGACGAAGTACATCGCGGGACATGGCGATGTCACCGGCGGCATTGTCGCGACGACGGCCATGCGCCGCGAACGCCTGTCGAACTACGCCAAGATGGCCGGCGCGATTCTGGGTCCGTTCGAGGCATGGCTGGCGCTGCGCGGCGTGAAGACGCTGCCACTCCGCATGAAGGCGCACTGCGCGAACGCCGCGATTGTTGCCGCCGCACTCGCCGAGCACCCGCACATCTCCCAGGTCAACTATCCTGGCCTGACCAGCCACCCCAGCCACCAGACGGCGACCAGACTGTTCGGCGAGCGCGGCTACGGCGGGATGCTGTCGTTCGAGATCAAGGATGCTGGTCGCGAGCAGGCGTTCGCATTCCTGGAAGCGTTGAAGATGGTCGTTCCTGCCACATCGCTCGGCGATGTCTACTCGCTGGCGCTCTACCCCGCCATGTCCTCACACCGCTCGCTGACGCCGGAGGAGCGCATCGCATCCGGCATCTCCGATGGCCTGATCCGCGTCTCCGTCGGCATCGAAGACGCCGCCGATATCATCGGTGACATCAGCCAGGCGGTGGAGAAAGCTGTGCGGGTGTGAGGACTCCGAGCGGATCGATCAGCCCACATCGTCCAAGTCGGCTTTCGCGGGCGGGTCAACGACCGGCAGCGATCCCAGCAACACGGGGTTGTCGTCGGCGGCGATGCGGTTGTAGCGTTCGAAGCCGCAGCCGAGGCAGCGATGCACCACGACCTGTTCCAGGTTGGGCCGGTAGAACGAGGCGATTGGCTCCATCAGGGAGCGACACTCGCTGGCCCGGTCGCCGGGGGTCTTGAGATCGACATGCAGCGAGTAGAGGCACATCGGGCAGTGGTTGCGCTGGCTGCCCCCGGTCGGTGGCATCCCGATGAACGCTCGACAATGGCGGCACTTGAACGGCTCGGAGATCGTCGCCTTGCGGCGATCGCGCTCCTTGCGGGCCAGCAGCTCGCTTATCTCAGGGTCGATCTCATCCTCGTCGACAAACTCAGCGTCAATGTCCGCCATGCGAGACTTGCGACGGTGGCGCTTACTAGCAGCCTTCACGGGTGTTTTGGTGGCTGACTTCACTGGACGACGCGGACGCCGGTCGTATTCCGGCTCGTCATCGTCAATGAGCAGATTCATGTCATGCATGTCGATGTCGCTATTGCGAATCACGTTGACAGATTTTCCAGCGGTACAACCGCATATGCCGCGCTGTCCAACCAGTGGTGCACGATAATACGATGATCCAACATGTCATATCGTGGCCTAGATTAGTGCAACAGAAGGCTTACGTCAACCGCCAGAATGACAATTTGTACGCGTTGGCGCATCAGGCTATGCTGCGCATTGCTGACGACTCCTAGAACACTGCTGTTGATGAAGGGACCTACCAATGGCCAACCCACTAACACCCGATATCCTCGTCTACGACTTCACCCCCGCCGACGACCCGCAGATCAGTCCGGACGGCTCGGCGATCCTCTACACGCTCTCCGGCACCGACCGCGAGACGAAGAAAGCGACGAGCGATCTCTGGCTCTGCAATCTGGATGGGTCCGAGCCGCGCCAACTCACGTTCGCATCGCCGAACGACGGTCCGAACGGCAAGCGCAACGGCGGCGGGCGCTGGTCGCCGGATGGAGCGCAGATCGCGTTCGTGTCTGACCGCGTCGAGAAGAGCGGACTGTTCGTGCTGCCAGTGACGCACGGCGGCGAGGCGCGTGAGATCACTCGCCATCGCCACGGCATCTCCGACCTCGCCTGGTCGCCGGACGGCAACCAGATCGCCTACACGACGCTCTTCGACCCGGAGAACCCGAACGAGGACGAAGAGGAGAAGGACGCCACGCCGAAGGTGCGTGTAACCAGCAGAATCGACTACAAGCAGGATGGCCGGGGCTACCTCAACGACAAGCGCATGCAGACCTGGATCGTCGATGTGACATCTGGCGAACGACGCAGGCTGACGAGTAAGCCGGTTGACTACAGCTTCCCGCAGTGGTCGCCGAACGGCAGCAGGATCGCGGTCCAGCGGTCGGCAC
>Ga0136611_10000212_pt1 | contig 35804 bp, 28 predicted proteins | sample AntDrymUQ2232306_2_FD_106645 | JGI IMG/M metagenome (GOLD analysis project Ga0136611, IMG submission 106645) | Polar desert sand microbial communities from Dry Valleys, Antarctica - metaG UQ223 (23.06) | ecosystem: Environmental > Terrestrial > Soil > Desert | place: Antarctica: Dry Valley...
CACGGATCCCGGCGAGCAGAGCCCCGCCCAGACTGCCCAGGCTCATCCCCGCCGCCAGCACCCCGAGATCCACGATCGACCCACCCCCCTCGTGCACGATCGCCGGCAGGACCGCGACGAGGGGCCCGGCCAGTGCCATCATGGCGAAGGTCAACACCATCGGGTGCAGGAGCTCAGGCTGCCGGACGAGATACCGAACACCGTCGAGAAGGTCGGCAAGCACCACGCGAGGCGTGAGTCTGTGACGGTCATCCACGGGCAGGTGTCCGATGGCGGGCAGGCTCCACAGGCTCAGGGCAGCCACCAGGTAGCTCACGGTGTTGAGCAGGAATGCTACCGGCAGCCCGAGCCAGGCCAGGATCACGCTGCCCCCGGCGTTGATCAGCGTCAGGGACGCGGTTTCGCTGACGGAGTTGATGGCCACCGCCGAGCGCACCTCATCGCGCGGCACGGCCTCTGTCAGCACCACCTTGTACGCGGGGCGTGCCAGCAGAGTGCCAAGCCCGTTGAGCAGAGACCAGGCGTAGATGTGCCACAGCGCGAAGTGGCCGGTCAGGACCAGGGCGGCCACCAGCGCGGTGACCCCGGCGCCGGCGAGCTGGATCATCAGCAGGATTCGCCGCCGGTCCACCTGCTCGACGATGGCGCCGCCAATGGGGAGCAGGAGCAGCGGCATCGAGCCGAGCGCGGAGATGAGCCCGACGCCGAGGGCTGACTGTGTGATGGTGGCGACCAGCCAGCCCTGTGCGAGCACCTGCAGGCGATCCCCGGCATAGGACACGTTCATCCCGACCCACAAGCGCCGGAATGTCGGACGCCGCAGGGGCGCGGGCAGGACACTGCCAGGGAGGAAGTCGCGCATTATCCCCAACGCCGCTAACGACTACGGGCCTGGGGGAGGACATCCATCAGCAGTCTCGCCTCGTCCGCGAGGTTGAGTACCTGTGCAAACATCGCGGAATCCCTGTCGGCGGCCTCTTCTGCTGAGACATCCACCAGTTGCGACACAATCTGCTGCACTGCCGGGTCGAGGTAAAAAGTCATCGCCGGGACCGCGCATCCCGGACCGAATCGGAGGGCGGCACTCGCGGCATAGCCCAGCCGTACTACCCGTGGATCGCCCTGCCAGCCCGCATCTCGCAGCCCTTCCACATATGCTTCGAACGCAACCTGCTCCAGGTCGCCCATTATTGACGGCTCCACCTCGAAGAAGGCGATACCGGCGAGCACGAGCGGCACCAGTTCCTCGCCCACCGCCCCCGGTCCAGCGAATGCCCAGTCGATCGCCACCAACCGGTCCGTGTCTGTGTAGTCAGGCCGAAGGAAGAGATTGCGCCGGAACGCGTCTCGGTGGCAGAGCACCTGGGGAAGTCGTTCGAGGGCGTGCAGGAAGTCCGCCCTCTCATCCCAGATGCGCAGGTAGGCGTCGGCCATACCCGAGGTGGGGAAGCAACGGCGGATCAGCGGGTACTCCAGGATACCGGGAAAGAGGGCGATGGCGGGGGCGCTCTTCTCCGTCCATCCCCGCAGCCACTCCTTGCTCAGCCACGGATACGCCGGCAACGGCTGCTCCCCCACCAGGTACGCTCCGTTGAACCTGCCCAGCTGTCGGGCGACGGTGGCATAGTCCGAGAGGGACCAGGGCTGTTTGGACGTGTGGGGAATATCCTCAAGCCAAAGCCAGGAACAATCCAGCGATGGGTCCTCAGCCCCCAGGCAGCGCGGCGCGGAGAGCCCGGCGGGCAAGTCGTCGAGCATCCCGGATGCGTAGATAAGCGCTTCGCGCTTGCAGTGGTTCCAGTCGCAGGGTTCCTCATCCTCACCTGCTGCGTGTATGATCTTGAGGATGATGGACCAGTCCACGTCCTTGCCACCGTCTCGTCCCGTGCCGACAACACGATATATCGTAGTGCCAAGACCGCCACCACCGTGGATGGGGACCAGTTGCCAGTCGATTACCTCCAGGGTGTCGGTCCCCAGGGCAGTCCGTACCAGGGGAACCAGTTTGTCCCTGTTGATTGAGTCGAGTTCCGCCGCGTTGCTCATGACATTGCCTCCCGGATATGTGTTGCGTAGACTATCAGAACCTGAGACCTCGTCCAGCTCTGTGCATCCATCAAGGGCGGCAATACCGGCAAAGGCGATGAAAGCTCACTATCGGGCTGTCGCTCTCCGATACGCGTGCAGCTCGTCTGCCAGCCGCGCGAGTGCCGCGGAGGTCGGAGACTGAACCAGGCAGACGGCGTGGTCCACGCCAAGCATCTCAAGCTTGCGCAGATCGGCCGCAATGCCTCCGACGGGTGTGGCCCTAGCCTTCGATTCTTCATCCAAAGGCACCTGATCCGGATAGACCGCCAGCATCCCTTCCTGCACTTCGATGGACTCTATGTCGCGGCCCACTGCCTTGCACGCTGTGTCCAGCTGTTCAACGACAATTAGAAGGTGGGATGGCTGACAATTAGAAGTACCGAAAGCCGGTTCGTGGAGCATGCCGCGTAGGATAGCCTCCGAGAAGGAGGCGCGATGAAGACAGCGTGCAAGGAGCCACTGCCCCATGCATCATGCCTCGTGCAAAGGCATTGTATCACGTGGCCGGCTTGGTGCACATCCAGGGCGACTATGCGGATGCACGCAGGCTCTTTGAGGAGAGCGCGAGGATATGGCGGGTGGTGGGGGACAATCCGGCCCTCGCTGAGACACTCCACATGCTCGGCGCGGTTCTCTGGAGCTATGGTGACGGGGAGGGCATGCGCTCCTTAACCGAGGAGGCGGCGGCCCTGTTTCGGGAGGCAGCAGATGCGGGCGGACTCGCCAGGGCGCTCCGCGGTATCGGCGAGGCGGCGATCCTCGCTGAAGAGCACGGTCCTGCGCGCGCTCTCCTTGAGGAGAGCCTGGCGCTGTCTCGAGCAGCGGGAGACGAGTGGAGTGTAGCAATCGCGCTGCACGATTTATCTCGGGTGGCGCTGCTACAGTCCGATCCTGCACGGGCCTGGACCAACTCCGCGTGGAGCCTGTCGCGATTTGAGATGTTAGGGGACAAGAAGTGCATCATCATCTCCCTCCACCACCTCGGCCTGGCCGCAAGCATGATGGGAGAGCACGATCACGCCAGCGCCCTGCACGGGCGGACGCTGGGACTGTGTGCAGAAGTCGGAGATAGACGGTTCCTCGCTCGTTCTGTCATTGGCATGGCCAACATCGCGCGAGCCCAGGGACGGCAAGCGCGGGCGGCGCGGCTCCTTGGGGCGGTCGATGCACTCACCGAAGGCATCTCTCCACCCGCGCGGCTGCCTGAGCGCACCGAGAATGAGATGGCAGTAGCCTCGGTTCGCACCGAGCTGGGCGAGGCACGGTTCGCGGCGGCGTGGGCGGAGGGGCGAGGGATGAGTTGGGACGAGGTTATGGGCTATGCACTGTCGGAGGACGGGCCTTACGGAGTAAGCAGCGGCACGGGCTGGGGAGGTTCCGGTTGCGACGGCTCAGGCGAGTGAACATCGAGGCACAACTCGTGGCAACGGAACAGAACCTTAAGAGGCTGATGTGTTGGAGGGGCAGCCGGAGTGAGGCTGGCCTGCGTCCAATTCTCGCCACAGCCGATCTGATCCTGGGAGACGTAAGTTTGCTGGATCCGCCGGAATCTTTCCGGGTAGCGACCACGTATTCAACCAGTTACTTTCCTGCTCGGCACAGATGCTCGACGACACCTGTCACGCCGCTACGCGAAAATGCTGTTCAGGACGAGTAACACGTCGTGCTGTGCCTCCGTATCCAACTCCCCGAGCCGCCGGACGAGGCGAGTCTTATCTAGCGCGCGCATCTGGTCGAGCGCGATGTGTCCGTCCCGCCCCTGGAAGGCGCACCGCACCCTGCTTGGGTACGCCCGTCCCTGGGTGGTCATCGGCGCTACGATCACGGTAGAGAGGTGGTGGTTCATCTCATCCGGTGAGATAACGAGACAGGGGCGGGTCTTCCGGATCTCATGCCCAGCCGTGGGGTCCAGGTTTGCCAAGTGTATATCGAAGCGCCCGACTACCACACCCACTCATCTTCATCAAAGCTCGAAGGACCGACAGCCTCCCAGTCGGGCAGCCGCTCGTCCCCTCGGTGCACCATTTCTCTGAATTGCTCGGCCCACCCAGCGCGGGGATGCTTGACGTTTCGGATCACAAGTTGGCCGTCTTGTGCTTCTATCTCCACGTCCCCACGCAACCCTGCCTGCTCCAAAAGGGGCTTGGGGATGCGAACACCCTGGGAATTGCCAAGCTTCACGATTCTCGATCTGGTTGCACCAGCCACGGTCGCCTCCTGTTCGGGGAAGATGGATTCATTATGCATGAGCCTCCATCATCCCCCTTGTGATCACATTGTATACACGAAAGCGCCGTACGGTCAAACCCCATCGACTTCGTCGCGGCGGGGCAGGGAGGGCTGGGCGCCTCGGCGGGTAACGGAGCGGGCGGCGGCGGCGCTCGCGAACCGGGCGGCCTTCGCTAACGTCACGCCCTCCGCGAGCGCGACGGCGAGCGCGCCGCAAAAGGCGTCTCCAGCAGCGGTCGTGTCGATGGCGCGCACCGGCTCTGCCGCCACAGTCTCGTGCCCGTCTGCCGTGGCGATCAGCGCTCCCCGCTCCCCGAGCGTCACGACGACCGCGCCCACGCCGCGCTCGAGCAACGTGTGGGCCAACGCCTCCGGCTCGCCGTCGTGTCCCGCCAGCCCGGCCGCCTCCCCCTCGTTGGGGGTGAGCACGTCCACGAGCGCGAGCAGGTCACCGGGCAGACCATTAGCCGGGGCGGGCGCGGGGTTGAGCACAGTCGTCGCGCCGGCATCTCGTGCACGACGTAGCGCCGCGTGGACGAAGGGCAGCGGTGTCTCCAACTGGGCGAGCAGCACACTCGCGCCGCGAATCGAATCCGCCGCAGCATGCGCGTCCTCCTCCGAGAGGTGCGCGTTCGCGCCGGAGGAGACGGCGATGCAGTTGCGGCCGTCGTCGTCCACCATGATGAGCGCGACGCCGCTGGGCACGCCAGCCACGGTGCGGACGTGTTCGCAGTCGATCCCCTCCGCGCGCAGGTCCGCGAGCCTCGCGCCGCCGAAGTCGTCACCGCCAATCGCGCCGACAAAGGTGACCTGCGCGCCGAGGCGGGCGGCGGCCACCGCCTGGTTCGCGCCCTTGCCTCCGGCGGCGATGATCAGGTCGGCGCCGAGCACCGTCTCGCCCACCCTGGGAATGCGGTGGACGGGCACGACCATATCGGTGTTGCTGCTGCCGACGACGACCACGGAGGCCATCAGGCGGCGGTGTCCGCGGGGAAGGTATACCCAACGCCGCGCACGGTGATCAGATACTCCGGCCGCGCGGGGTCTACTTCCAGCTTCTCGCGCAGGCGGCGAACGTACACCTTCAGGTAGTGCGACCCCTCCCGATAGTCCATCCCCCAGACCTTCGCGAGCAGCGTCTCCTGGGGCATGACGCGCCCCCGGTTATTAATGAGTTGGTACAGCAGCCGGTACTCCGTTGGGGTGAGTTTCACCACCTCCCCGCGCATGGATACCTGGTGCTGGGTCAGGTCGATCTCCATCTCCCGGTATCGCAGGATATCCGCCGCCGCAGGTGTCTCCAGGGGGCGTGCGGCGCGGCGGAGCACGGCATCCACGCGCGCGATGAGCTCCTTGTGGCTGAAGGGTTTCGTGACGTAGTCGTCCGCACCCAGCTCGAGCCCGCGCACCTTGTCCTGCTCCATCCCTTTCGCCGTGAGCAGGATCACCGGCATGTCCGACGTTTCGCGGAGTCGCCGGGTGACCTCGAAGCCGTCTATCTCCGGCATCGAGACATCCAGAATGATGAGATCATACAGCTCGGCCGCGAGCCGGTTGAGCGCCTCCACGCCGTTGTATGCTTCGGCGATGACGTAGTCCGGGCGGTTGAACTGGAACGCGAGGCCGATAAGGCCCACGACATCCGGTTCATCATCAATCACGAGTATGCGGACCATCTACTGCCTCGTTTCTGTAATCGATGCTGGCCTGGCGACGGAGAGCTCCGGCGCGCGTCGGAGCACGAACCGGAAGCGAGCGCCCTGGTTTGGCGGGCTCTCCGCCGTGATCTTGCCGCCGTGCAACTCCACGATGGAGCGGGTGATCGCCAGCCCAAGCCCCGCGCCCTTTGCCTTATGTTCGGCCCCCGGTACCCGATAGAACTTGTCAAAGACGTGCTCCAGGCTCTGCGATGGTATCCCTGGTCCGTTGTCCTGCACCTCGACGCTGACGTCATCCTCCATGGGACACACGCGCACCCAAACCTTCCCGCCCTGTGGCGTATACTTACACGCGTTCGTGACCAGGTTCGTGACCACTTGCTGGATGCGATGACGATCTACTTCCGCCAGGCATTGGTCATCCGGCACTTCCAGATACAACGTCTGCGCCTTCTCCGCGACCATCAGTTGCAGCGTGCGTGCCACCTCGTCCACCAGGTAGCGCAAATCGGTAAGCTGTAGATTGGGCTGGACCTGGCCCTCCTCGAGCTGCGCCATCTCCAGCAACTCCTCAACGAACGCCTGCAAGCGCACGACGTTGCGCCCCGTCGTCTCGACGAGGCGCATCTGGGACGCCGTTAGTCCGTCGGATGCGCTGTCGAGCAGCAGTTCCGTACTGGCCCGCACGAGGGTGAGCGGGGTACGCAACTCGTGAGAGACGGTCCCGAGGAACTCCGACTTGAGCGTGTCGAGCTGGCGGAACACTTCGGCGCGGCTCGCATCGGCGTGTAGCTCGTTGTTCACGACCGCAAGCGCCGCCGTGCCGGCGAAGGTCTCAAGCAGGATCAGCTCCTCCTCGGTAATCGCCCGGCGGCTGCGGTGGTAGTCGGCAACGACGACGCCGATGAGTCGATCCTGGGCAAGCATCGGGGCGGCGGCAAAGCACTGCGTCGGCGCCATCGCCATCGCGGTGGGGTGCATCTCTGGATTCTCATGGACGCGCGTGCTCACGACCGGCCGCCGCAAACGGGCCGCCTCCGCCTCGACCGTGTTCGAGTTGAGTTCCGGGGGGTGCGTGTGCAGGTATGCGACTAGTTCCGCGAGACGCGTGGGGTCCGAGGTGCTGTAGGCGCCCTGGAGGTGGAGCGCGCTTTCCTCCACGGTGTAGACGAGGGCGCGCTCGAAGCCGAGGCGGTGGCACAACTCAGAGGGTATCATCACCAACAGATCCGCCATGTCCAACGTCTCGCTGAGGTTGTTGTTCACGGCGTTCAGTCCGACGATCCGCATCGCGCGTCGGCTCGCGTCTCGGGCCTCTTGCCAGGCAACGTTCCCGAGATACGCAGCGAAGCCCGCGATGCCATAGAACGAGGAGATCGTGATGACAAACGCCATGAGCGCATCGGGGTCAATCCCGCCCTCGTGTGCTACACAGGCCGCAAGGTACAGCACTCCAATGACTATCGAGCCGAGCGCGGCGCCCCGCTGCCCGCCGACCATCCCGATGAAAAAGAGGGAAAAGTAGAACAAGACGAAGAACGGGCTGCGGACGCCGCCGGTGAAGTACACGGCGATCGCCTCGAACACTGGGAACACCCCACCCGCTATCGGCCAGAATACGGCCGGGCGGGAGGCCACTGAGGCGGGGAATAACAGGAGGCCCACGCCCGCGCTCATCGTGAGCGCGACGAGCAGGTACAGGGCCGGGAAGTGGATCTCTACGGTCCCCGGCAGGTGGATGGCGACCAGCGCAACGAACGCCGCCACCACCGCCGTCAGCCCTATCAACTGGTAGAGTTGGCGCTTACGTTCGATCAGGGCTATCATATGCGCGTACTATACCAGAGCATTATGGAAACGGGCAGGCACCTGCGCTCATGTCCCTGCGTCAACCACCTTTCGCCGTTCTTCCCGCGGCTCGGGCGTCTCCTCATTCATCCATACGTAGTGGGCGCCCGATCGGTTCGACACGGCGGCGTGGTTGCCGTGAGGATCGAGCGCGAGCAGGTTAAGCCCTGTCCCATACGCATCCTCCAGCGAGTTCGCATCCTCCAGGGCACGGCGCAGCGCATCACGAACGGTCAATCCGTGGGACAGATGCATCACGACGCTGTGGGCAGTGACGGCGCGGATCGCGAGCTCGCCGCGCCCGGTGCATGCCGCAGCGCCGTAGCGGTTGTCCGCGTAGTTGCCCGCGCCGACTATCGGGGAATCGCCGACCCGGCCGGGGTATTTGAAGTACCAGCCGCTCGTGCTGACTGCGCCGGCCAGGTCGCCGGAAGTGTCGAGTGCGAGGAAGTTCACCGTTCCACCCGCTGGCTTCTCTGGATCGCGCGTGAGGTGGAGGTAGAGCCCGGCGTGCTCGTGGTACAACAGCAGGCCCGGTTCCAGATCGGGATACTCGTCGCGCAACTTGCCCTCCCACTCCGCCTGAGCCTCGGGGGTGAGCAACTCTGCTGGCTCGAAGCCCATCTCCGCGGCGAAGCGTGCCGCGCCCTCGCCCGCGAGGAGGACGTGCGGCGTCCGCTCCATAACCCGCCGCGCGACGGATATGGGATGTTCGTACCCTTTGAGCGCCGCGACCGCACCCGTTGCGCGGGTTCGCCCGTCGGTGATCGAGGCGTCCAGCTCGACCTCACCAACGAGGTTGGGCAGCCCGCCCAGGCCGACACTGTGATCCTCGGGGTTGCTCTCGACGACCCGGCACCCCGCCTCCACCGCATCCAGCGCGCTGCCCCCGGAGGCGAGCACCACCGCCGCCGCGCGCATTCCCACGGTCCCATTGCTGCTGGCAATCACCACGTACTTCGCCATGGGCGCCTCCCTGAGCGTGAGATCCAGAACGCGAAATCGGCAAGGCATGCGTGAGGGGGGCGAAGCATGGCTCCTTCCCCCGCCTTCACGTCGAGCCGCCCGCGAGTCAGGACTTTTTGAGCGCGGCCATCACCTGGTCTGGTCCGGAGAACTCGCTGCCACTGATAGCGCGAAGCTGCTCGACGACCTCGCCCGGCGCGTCGTTGCCCTCGGCGGTAGACACCAGGTCGTCCTTGCTGGCCGGGTAGTTCGCGCCCTTCAGGTGTTTCTGCATCTCTATTGGATTCGTCTCCATGTTCTCCATCCTCCCTGCACTGGTGGGTTGCCTGCGGCTCGACGGAACGCTTTATGCGCGTCAGGCGCCGAAGTCCGCTCGCGTCACAATCGCAAGAAGCTTGCAACGCGAGCAGTGAGAGGAGAGTGAGATGACGAACGCGGCAACTTTGCAGATCACCGACGCTCAACGGGAGCAGTTCCGCGAGGAGGGCTACTTCATCCTGGAGCGGGCGCTCCCCGATACCTCCGTCCAAACGCTGCGCGACGAGTGTCAGCGCTTCATCGACCGGACGAACGCGGAGATGGATCGTCAGGGCGTGGACGTACTCGGCATCAACCACCGCGACAACCGCTACTTCATCCCCCACCCGTCACAGGAGAGTCCCGCGATCCACGAGATCCTGTTCTCCGATGTGTTTGCGGCGATCTGCCACGCGACCCTTGGGGACGACGCCTGGGTGTACTGGGAGCAGTACGTCGTCAAGGCTGCGGAGATCGGGATGAAGTTCAGCTGGCACCAGGACTCCGCGTTCGGGCAAGCCGCGCCGCACAAGCCGTACGTCTCCTGCTGGTGCGCGCTGGACGATGTGAGCGAGGAGAATGGCACAGTGTACGTCCTTCCCTACTCCCGGGCGGGCACGCGGGAGGTCGTCCCGCACGTCAAGGAAGAGGGGACGAACGACCTTGTGGGATACAGTGGCGACGACCAAGGGGAGATCGTCGAGATCCCGTCCGGGGGCATCGCGGTGTTTTCCAGCACGAACCTGCACCGCAGCGGGGTGAACACGACGGACCAGATGCGCCGGGTGTATCTCGCCCAGTTCTCCGGCGAGCTGATCCAGAACAAGGACGGCTCCGGCCCCTTTGGCCGCGCCGAGCCTTTCCTGCAAGGCGGCAGGCGCGTGGCGTAAAGCGTAATGGTAAGGCGATCCCCGGTTCACGCTGTGCGAGCCAGTTCGGTTCCGAGCGTGCAGGTCGGACGAGCGTCTGGCAAAGCCGGACATGGATTGGTCGCCAAAGACCGACACATATCCAGTCCGCTTGAGCCCTTCTGCATGTCATCCCGAACTCCGTGAGGGATCCGTAACCCCGACCACGGATTTCTCACAGGTTCGGTATGACGGATGCATGTCTAATCAGCCGCGATTAGTATTATTGGCGACTGTCCGTTCCTGGGCGGCGCGCAACCTCTCCCGTGTTAACACTCGGATAACGTGCGCTTAATCTCCTATTAACCTTGGCGGATAGACTGAGACGTGGAGCGGCTGGGGATAGGCCGCCCAGGAGAGGAAATGAAACCAGATGGATAGAATCACAGAACGCGAACGAACACTGACGCGCAGGCGATTCCTCGGCGTGGGCGGCCTGACTACTGCAGCGGTCCTGCTGGGCACAAGCACGATAAACAGCCATCAGGCTCTGGCTAACCCGAGTTTCCTGGACGACCCATTCAAACTTGGCGTGGCCTCGGGAGACCCGCTGCCGAATGGCGTGGTACTGTGGACCCGCCTCGCTCCGGACCCGTTCGACCCGAGCGGCGGAATGCCGCCGGAGGCGTTCGGCGTACGCTACGAGGTGGCGGAGGACCCCGCCTTCCAGCGAATACGGCAGCGGGGCACGGTCGAGGCGATGCCGGAGCTGGCACACTCAGTACACGCGGAAGTGACGGGACTCCTGCCCGGCAGGGAGTATTACTACCGGTTCAAGGCCGGGCCGGAAATAAGTCCCGTCGGGCGGACGAAGACTGCTCCAGCCGTTGGGGAGAGCGTCTCGGCCTTTAAGTTCGCGTTCGCGTCTTGCCAGATGTACGAGCACGGCTACTTCACAGCATACCGGCATATGGCCTCCGAAGACCTCGACGTGGTGCTACACCTCGGAGACTCTATCTACGAGCACGGTCCGAACCAGTACCGTGCAGCGAGCGGCAACGTGCGCCAGCACATCGGCCCCGAGGTATCTTCTCTGTTCGATTACCGGCGACGCCACGCGCAGTACCGTACGGACCCTGATCTCCAGGCCGCGCACGCGGCGTTTCCGTGGATCGTGACGCTCGACGACCACGAGATAGACAACAACTGGGCCGACGAGATTCCCGAGCGCAATCAGTCGATCGAGGCGTTCAGGCAGCGCCGGATCAACGCGTTTCAGGCATACTATGAACATATGCCGCTGCGAAGTTCCGCCGTACCTCACGGACTGGACATGCAACTTTATCGGAGGGCGACCTTCGGCGACATGGTTGAGTTCAGCGTTCTGGATACGCGACAGTACCGCGACGATCAGGCGTGCGGCGACGGCGTGGATGTCGACTGCGCGGACCGGCTCGATCCCTCTCGGAGCATCATGGGCTTCGAGCAGGAGCGGTGGCTAAGTGACGGTTTGGGTCGTTCCAACGCCCGGTGGAATGTGATCGCTCAGCAAGTAGTCATGGCGCAGTTTGATCACAGCTCCGGACCTGAGCAAGCGTTCCAGAACGACATCTGGGACGGCTACAAGCCCTCCCGTGATCGTCTGTTCACCGGTCTCATCGAGCAAAATGTTCGAAATCCCGTCGTGCTGACCGGCGACGTTCACCGCAACCTTGCGATGGATCTGAAGTCCGACTTCGACAATCCCGATTCCACTACGATCGGCGTGGAGTTCGCGGGCACTTCCATCAGCTCTGGCGGCGACGGCCAGGATACCGATGCGAGCGGACTGACGTTTCTCGCGGCGAACCCGCACTTCAAGTTCAACAATACGCTACGCGGATACGTCCGGTGTTCGCTCACTTCGAGCCAGGGGCGCACCGACTATCGCGTCCTGCCCTACGTCAGTCAGCCTGGCGCGCCGGTCTCGACGCGCAAGAGCTTTATCGTCGAGGAGGGAAAGCCAGGACTGCAGGACGCCTGACTCTCAATCACGACCGCTTGAGGTCACAGGAATCCGACTCGACCAGACGGGTCGGGATGCGTAGGAGGAGTACCCCTCCCTCGGCGCACCTCGACCCTGCCCCATTCGGGGGCCAGCGCTGCGGCGCTTTCCACGCTCATCGCTGCGCGCTTGTCTGCCTGCTGATCGGTCCTGTTCTCGCCGACCTCCACGCGCACCGATACTCTCCAGATTCTAACGTTGCTTGCCACTGCTGAACCTCCTGAAATGTTTCCGACCACCTCGTCCATCCTACAACCACCACGGTTGGGTTAGAACACCCGTTCTGCACACCTGCTAAAACACATCCGAGCGGCGATTGGTTGCAGGCGCGCTCCGCACCGCCTGCCGATGCACCGCTGGTCTGTGCCACCTGGTGAGAGGTTAGTCCCCTGGTCATCTCAAGCGCTGTGAGGGCTGCCTGCAAGAATGGCTGGCGCGTCGGGGCCGACGGCGGGAGCGACGGTGCTCCTACAACCAGCCCGCCCGACCCTTCCACTCGCCGGTCCACGCGCGGACGCGGTCCAGCCGCTCCGGCGTGAGGCCACCGGACACGCCGGGGCGCGATGCTCGGTCGTGCTGCATGACGCTGCCAGCCCACGCGAGGTACGGCGCAAGGTCCGCAGGCTCACCCGCCGCCTCGCGGTAGCCCTGCCGCCAGCCATGCTCGAAGCGCCGGACGATCAGGCGGGCGATGGACGTGAGGCGTCCCTCCACCTCGGCGTCCAGCCGGAGTATACTCAGCGTGCGGGCATAGTCGGCGCGGGGATCGCCGGAGCGGGCGTTCGTCCAGTCCAGCACGCCGGTGATCGCGTGCCCATCCGTCATTACATTCAGCGGGTGGTAGTCGAGGTGGAGCAGGGCATCCTCCCGGTGGGTGCGCTCGCCCAGCCTCGCACCCACCGCCTCGTCCTGTGCCCAGGTGATCCACGATCTGCGGGGCTCGCGCAGCGTGGCGGGCGCGGAGACGTCGTGGATTGCCGCGTGCATCCGGCCAAATAGCACGCCAAGATGCTGCGCCCGCCACGGCCGAGCCTTGAGTTCGTGCGCTACCGGGCGGCCCCGGCACCACTCCATCAGCAGGGCGGGACGCTCACTATCACTGTCTACAGCGTACACAGGCGGCGCTGGGATGCCACCCTCTCTCGCGGCCTCCATAACGGCAACCTCTCGCCGAAGTCCCTTCCCCTGGCCCGCACCATACACGCGCAGGGCGCGGCTGCCGTTCTCCAGATGGACGCGAAAGACCGCCGTATCCCGTCCACCTGTCACGCGTTCGACGGCAACGGGCTCGGTGATGCCGAGGCCGCGCAGGATCGCTGCTGTATCCAGCCGGTCGTCGTGCATCGTATGCCTCAGTTCTCGCGACCGCTCGGGCAGCCGCGATCAATCATAGTGCTTGAATACGTCCCACACCTCCGCCAGCGGGCGCTTTGGGTTGCGGGCGATGTACACCGGCAGGTTGTTCTCGTAGTCCATGCAGTACACACACCGCACCACCCCCGCCTGCTCCACACTCCCGAACACCTCTTGCAGCCGGGAAAGGGGCAAACCTACCGCGATCACCGTGCTAGTTGGTTCTGGGCCTGGTCCCCACAGGTGATACGTGTTGTGGCCGCTGATCGCGTGTGGTAGCCCGCTCTCCCGACCCAGGATGTCGATCGCGCCCGCCTCGCCGTAGTTCCCGGTCAGCACCTTCACCGTGGCGCGCTCCTCGGGCGGTAAGGTGTCACGGACGCCGGCGACCGCGATCACCAGCTCTTCCCAGCCGAACTGGTCCGCGTACCACTGGGGCAGGGAGGCGGTCTTCCCCTGCTCCAATTCTCGCTCGCTGAGCCCCGTCGCCCCCGCATACTGCGCCATCGCGCCGGCAGGCAGCAGAGGGATGCCAGCGGGTAGCACTGCCAGGCCGCCGAGCAGGAGCACGATGGGCAGGACTGGCCGCAGCCAGCCCACGCCACGGCGCGAGAGCAGCCGCTCAATCGCCACCGCGCCACCGGCGAACAGCACCGGGTACGCCGGCGAAAGATAGTCTGCCCTGCCCGCGCCGGTGGCAAGCAGGACGCCCAGCGGCACGAGGTACGCCCACGCGATCAGTCGGTACCGGCGGCTCGTTCGTCCGAATAGAAAGTAGCCCAGCCCCATCAGCCATATCGGTAGCGTCACCGGGTGCAGGCTCACGACCTGCTCGATCAAGAATTCAGGGGGCGACATGCGAACCTGCTTGCCCGTCGCAGCATTTGCGGCGAACTCCAGGACAGGCCAGCCGTTCGCGGCCTGCCAGATCAGGTGCGGCAGCACGACAAGCAAGGCGGCAAGCACCCCCAGCCACGGCCAGCGGGTGCTCAGGTGCTCGCGGGTGCGCGTGAGCAGGAGACCCGCAGCCAGCCCTATCCCCAGGAGCGCTATATTGTGCTTGTTCAGCCCACCGACCCCAAGCACCACGCCGATAGCGAGCCAGTACCGCGGGTTATCCGTCGCCAGCAGCCGCACGACCAGGAACGTGGTGAGCGCCCAGAAGAAGTGGTCGAACGAGATAGTCGTGAAGATGCTCGTAGTCGCGAGGTACACGGGCGGCGCCAGTGCGGCCAGCCCAGCGAGGAGCTGCGCCCATCGCCCGCCGCCAAGCTGTCGCGCCATAAGTCCGGCCAGCACCACGACCCCTGCGCCCGCAAACGCAGGCAGCAACCGCAGCGCGACCACCGAGTCGCCAAGGGTGGAGACCACGACGCGGGCGATGGCGGGCGTGAGCGGCGGATGGTCGACGTACCCCCAGGCCAGCCGCTGCCCACAAACGAGGTAATAGAGTTCGTCACGGAAGTATCCATACCCGAAGACGACGGTCGCGACAATGTGCAGCAGGACGAGTACCCCGCCCAGCGCGAACAGCATCGAGAGAGTAGTGGTCAGGGGGGTATGCCTGGCCGTGCCTCGGAGCATCACGATGCGATTTCCCTCCTGCTGCCGAATCCGGGTAGGCGTCAACACTGTATTGTGGGCTCCGGGTCGTCCACGTTCCTCCGCCGCACGCATGATAGCACGCAGCCTCGCCCCTGCCCCCGCGCCCGTGCCGGTTCGGTGCTCAGTTTGGACTGTGCGCCTCGACGGTGGTGAGCACCTGGTTCAGAACTTCTTCATACCGATTCTGCAGCGCGGGCAGTGTCTCGAGGTTGAGGCTGTACCGCGTGCCGCCCAGAAACAGGTGGTACTGATGCCCGACGAACCGCTGGCCCCGCACGGAGAATCGCACCCAGTACTCGAAGCCCCGTAGCTGCCCGCGCGAGAACGGGCGCACCGAAACCACCGTGCCCCCAAGCTCGCGCGCCGCCAGCACGATCTCTGCGTCAAGCGTCGAGCGCGCGGCGGCGAGATCAGCCTCCGTGCGCACCGCACGCCCCAATCTTTGGACGACCACGGTCAGCCCGGCATTGTTATCCGGCGAACGTAGCGCGACGGCCTCCCGGTTCGCCGCACCACCCGGTCCCAACGCAACGGGCAGGACGGACCAGGTCCGAGGGTAGCGGAACGCAAAGTCGCCCACGGTACTCTCGTACCGTCCCGGCATCGCGGCTCCGGCTGGCTGTGCCGTGACGCGCTTCGTGCCCGGCCGCAGGGAGGCGAGCACGCCGTCGAGCACCGCTGCGTATGCTCGCTGACCGGCGTCCTTTGCCTCAAGTTGCACGTTTACCTGCCGGTTCCCTGCAAGCACCGCGAAGACGCGCACCACCTTACCGCCACGAAACGTGTAGCGGTACGCGTAGCCCCGCAGGTCGCCCCGGCGAAACGGCGCGCTGGACCGCACCCTGCCCCCGTTTTGCCGCGCCAGAGTCGCGAACGCCGCGTCCAGTTCCGCCCTGGCGCGCGGGAGGTTCGCCGTCGTGATCGTGCGCCTTAATTGAAAGACCTGCACGAGCATGAGCGCGTCGCCGCCTGGCGGGAGCAGCGCCACATGGTCCGCCGCCGCCGCGCCCTGGGTTTGCACCTGCGAGGTCACCACCCAGTTCGGGGGATGCTCGAAGGCGAGGCCGCTGCGCGTGCTGGTGTACCGGGTTGCTTCCTCGACTTGGGGCGGCGTCTCGGTAGGCACGACGGGCGGCGCAGGTTCGGCAGTCGGCTCGGGAGCGGTCGTGCTTACAGCGGTCGGCGCAAGCTCGCCGGTGGGGAGCGATGGGAACGCGTCCGCAGCCGTTGCCCCTACGGAGGCGGCCGGCCGGGGGGCGTTTGTCGGGAGACGGGACAGGGCTGGGCGCGACGCCACGGGGGGGCCGCCGGGCGTTGCGGTTCTGGGGCCGCTAGTGGAGCACGCCGCGAGAAGCAGCGCGAGCAGCACGAGGCGTCCCAACCGGGCGGGCTGCGTGGACGGACGCAGGATCATGGGGCTGCGGCCCGGAAGGTCCATGCAGGGTGGCTTTGCGTCACGGCTCCAGCACGATCTTGCCGAACACTTCGCGGCGCTCCACGATCTCTTGCGCTTCTCGCGCGGTGGCGAGCGGCATGCGCTGATGGATAACCGGTCGTAGGTCGCCGCGGCCTACGGCCCCGAGCACCTGTCGCAGGTCGGCGCGCGTCCCGCCGTAGGAGCCAAGGACCTGGAGCTGCTTCGCGAACAGGGTCCAGATATCCACGGAACCGCTCCCGCCGGAGGTCGCCCCACACGAGACGAGCCGTCCGTTGCGCGCGAGGGATCGCAGGCTCTGCGCCCAGGTGTCCGTGCCCACGTGTTCTACCACGACGTCCACGCCGCGCTTTCCGGTGAGCCTGCGCACGACGGGTGAGAAGTCGCCCACCTCGGTGTAGTTGATCACATCGTCCGCGCCGAGGTCCATCGTCTGCCGCCGCTTCTCCTCCGAGCCAATCGTCGCGATCACGTGCGCCCCGGCCATACGGGCTATCTGCACCGCCGCGCTGCCCACGCCGCTGCCGGCGGAGAGAACGAGCACCGTCTCGCCCGGTTGCACGCGAGCCTTGTCCAGAAGCATGTGCCACGCCGTGGGTGCGGAGAGCGTCATCGCCGCGGCGTCCGCAAACGCCACACCCTCCGGTATCGGCAGTATGTGCGTCACCGGCGCTTTCACGTACTCAGCGTACCCACCGTTGCTCACCAGTCCCAGGATGTCACCACGGATGCACGTCGTCTCCTGTCCCGCCAGGCAGAACTCGCAGCGGTCGTCCGAAAGATACGGCGCGATAACGACCCGCTGCCTCGGCGCATAGCCGGAGGCGCCCGGCCCCATCTCCATGATCTCGCCCGCCACCTCGGAGCCGGAGATATGCGGCAGCGGCGGCTTGACCGGCGTCTCCCCCGCGCGCACCAGCAGATCAAGGCGGTTCACCCCGCACGCCCGCACGCGGACCAGCACCTCGCCGGCAGCCGGCTCCGGCTCGGGCGCATCCTCATAGCGAAGCACGGACGCGGGACCGTAATCGTGGAACCTGACGGCCTTGATGGAAACACCCCCATTCAGTGTATGGACGTTCCAATGGTAGCAGAACGGGTGGGTTTGATCGGCACTTGGGAGGCGCCGATGCACACCATTCAGACCTCATTATTGCCCCTGGATCTCCTGCATGTTCGGTGCGATGGTTTGGAGGACGGGAATACGAGTCATCGATCCCGCGTCAGGCGGGAAGGCATAGGTGTGCAGGGCTCCGGCTTATCGAAAGTGAGGGCCGGGTCCGGTGCCGGTGCGGCGGCCTTTGGTCCGTTGGCTAGAACGACACCAAGCACGGTCCCCGTTAGGGAAGGGTCGCGTGCGGCGTCTTCAGTCGGTGGACGGGCCCTGTGTGGAGTTCTTGACATCTTTTGCGTCGAGCCCTGCCCTGAGTCGGGCGGCACGTTTGGTCAGGTAGCGCTGCTCCGGCACGCTCGTCGTACGGCTGGCTGCCGCCCGGTAATGCTTTACCGCCGCCTCCACATCACCGACCATTTCGAAGAGGTGCGCGCGTACGGCATCCAGCCGGTAATGCCTGGGCAGCCGCTCGTCCAGCGCCCCGAGCAACGTCAGGCCTTCCGCCGGGCCGTGCACCATCGCCGCCGCGATCGCCCGGTTGAGCGAGACCACCGGATTGCCGGTCATCCGCTCCAGCAATCCGTACAGCGCGAGGATCTGCGGCCAGTCGGTGTGCTCGACGCGGGCCGCCCGGACGTGCAATGCGGCGATTGCCGCCTGTAGCTGGTACTCGCCGACCGCACCCTTGGTCACCGCGCCGTCGATCAAAGCGACCCCTTCCGCGATCAGCTGCCGGTCCCACAGGGTCCGGTCCTGTTCGTCGAGCGCGATCAGTTCGCCGTCGGCGTCGGTACGGGCTGGCCGGCGGGCGTCGGTGAGCAGCATCAGCGCAAGCAGCCCCGCGACTTCGCTGTCGTCCGGCAGCATCCGATGCACCATCCGGGTCAGCCGGATCGCCTCGCTGGACAGCTCGACGCGATGCAGATCATCGCCCGCGCTGCTGGCGTACCCCTCGTTGAAGATCAGGTAGAGGGCGTGTAGTACCGAGCGCAGCCGCTGCGTCCATTCCGCGCGGGTCGGCATCCCAAATGGCACGTCGGACGCCTTGATGCGCTGCTTCGCCCTGCTGATCCGCTGCGCCATCGTCGCTTCCGGCACCAGGAACGCGCTCGCGATCTCGGCGGTGGTCAAGCCGCCGATGGCCCGTAACGTCAGCGCGATCGCCGAGGCGGCGGTAAGTGACGGATGACAGCACATGAACAGCACGGTCAACGTGTCGTCGCGGCTGGGTGGCCCGGTCGATTCCCCAGCCGGTGGCTCCCGCACAGCAGCCAGGCTTTCCCGGCGTCGCCTGGCCTTCTCGCTGCGCATGTGATCCAGCAGCTTGCGCGAGCTGGTCTGGATCAGCCAGCCGCGCGGGTTGTCCGGAGTGCCCTCCTCCGGCCAGTGCCTGGCGGCCGAGAGCAGCGCTTCCTGTACGGCATCCTCGGCGGCGTCAAAGTCGCTGGAGCGCCGGACAAGGACGCCGAGGACCTGCGGCGCCAGCTCGCGCAGCAGGTCCTCGTTGTGTGGCGCTCCCCTCACAGCTCGGGAGTCAGCAGCTCAAAGTCGGAGTCATCCATCACCAGCCGTACGCCGATCGGCTGCTGCAGCGGCATGCCGCCCGGCCCGGGCACACGCGAGACTTTGGCGGCGATCTCGATGGCCCGATCCTCCGACTCGACGTCGACAAGCTGATAGCCGGCGAGCATCTCCTTGAACTCCGCGAACGGCCCGTCGGTGACAACCGGCGCGGTGCCACCGTCGGAGCTCACGACCTTGGCCAGCTCGGGCCCGGTCAGCGCCTGCTGCTCGACCAGCTCGCCGCTGTCGGTGAGCTCCTGGTTCAGGGCCCCGTAGTAATCCATGTGGGCCTTGATTTCCTCGGGTGCCCACTCGGTCATGGGCGTCTCGATGACTCCACCGTTATAATCCACCGTGAGCAGGTACTTCGTCATGTCTGGCTCCTTCCTTTCCATCCGCTCCATCCGCGACGCCCAGCGTAGCGCCTTCACTCATTGGACGGAGCACGTGACCCGTTCTCGACATCCGTCGGGAAGTGCTCGGGGCAGATATTGTTCCGCACGTCGCGCTGATTCAGGCGACACCAAAGCCACCTGTCGCAAGAAAACTCTGGTCACGGCTCGACGGGTGCGCTCGATGCCCCACTCCTCCCCGAGATCTCCCTTGAAGAGGTTGCCGCTGCCCACGACGACACTGACCTCTACGCCGGCCGAGTGCAGCGCCAGTACTGCGTCGGCAATATGGTTAAGCGCATCCGGACCGAAGCTTCACTCGCGCTCGCCCACGACGACGCCTCCACTCAGTTTCACCAACACTCGACTGTAGCGCATGCTATCTCCTCTCATCAACGGAGCACACCACCGGACGGGTACGCCGCCCCCAGAACAGGACAACCCGACGGCTCCACGGTGAGGTTTGATCCTGTCCTGCGGCATGCTACCTTCATGCCGTGAGCACTGCAAGCCAGCGCAAAGGAGAGCATGCCGGGGAGTGGACCTTCTGCTCCTGGGAAGCATCGCCACGCGGCGGTACCGTGGCCCGTGTACCCACGGCGCGGCGCCTTCAATGGTATGATCTGCCCAGTATCGGTAAAAGGAGCGTGCGCTTGTGGCCACGAGGATAGACACGACCCCCATCACGGAGTTCGCCCAGCGAGTCACCGCGAACGTCGAGACGGTCATCATTGGCAAGCGCGAGCAGATCGGCACCATGCTGGTGGCGCTGCTCTGTCAGGGGCACGTGTTGATCGAGGACGTGCCGGGCACGGGCAAGACGATGCTCGCCCGCGCGATCTCCGCCTCGATGGGTCTCTCGTTCAAGCGCGTCCAGTGCACCCCGGATCTGCTGCCGAACGACGTCACGGGCGTGAGCGTGTACAACCAGCAGTCCCATACCTTCGAGTTCCAGCCCGGCCCCGTCTTTGTGAGCATCCTGCTCGCCGATGAGATCAACCGCGCCACCCCCCGCACCCAGGCCGCGCTCCTGGAGGCGATGCAGGAGGGGCAGGTGACCATCGACGGCGTGACCCACCCCCTGCCCCAGCCCTTCCTCGTGCTTGCCACCCAGAACCCCGTCGAGTACGAGGGCACCTTCCCCCTCCCGGAAGCGCAGCTCGACCGCTTCCTCGTTCAGTTACCGCTCGGCTACCCGCAGGAGGACGAGGAGATCCAGATGCTGCGCAACCTGCGCAAGGCACACCCGATCCACACCATCGCGCAGGTGGTGGATGGCGCCGAGCTTCCGGGCCTGTACGACCTCGTGACGGATGTCCACGTGGACGACTCGCTGGAGCGCTACATCGCCGGCCTCGTGCGCGCAACTCGCGCGCACCCCGACATCGCCGTGGGCGCGAGCCCTCGCGGCTCCCTCGCGCTATACAAAACCGCGCAGGCCCTCGCCGCGCTCGCCGGTCGTGACTACATTCTCCCCGAGGACGTGCGGGCTATGGCCCCTCTGTGCCTGCCGCACCGCCTGATTCTCAAGCCCGAAAGCCAGCTCCGGGGCCGTACTGCCCGCTCCGTGGTCGACGCGATCGTGCGCGAGGCGGCGCTGGACATTGGAGAGCGGGATGACGCATGAAGGACTTCATGCCGTTCATGCTCGCGCTGTTCGTCCTGGCGATCGTCCTGCGCGTGAGCTTCTTCTTCACCATCGTGTACTTCCTCGTCGCCACCTACATCCTCGTGCGGTTGTGGAGCCGACGGGCGGTGAGCAGCTTGCGCGTTGGGCGGGAGTTCAACGAGCGCGCGTTCACGGGTGACGAGGTGCCCGTGCATCTTACGGTTCACAATACCGGGCTGCTCCCCGTTCCCTGGCTGGAGTTGGCCGAATCCATCCCCCTGCCCTTACAGTCGGGGCGGTTTCAGCGGCAGGCCGTCTCGCTCGGCGCGCGCGAGCAGTGGAGGCATACCTACCACCTGAGCTGCCGCAGGCGCGGCTACTACCACGTTGGCCCACTCACGCTACAAACCGGCGACCTGCTCGGTCTTGATGCCGGTTCGCGATTAAGCGTGGAGCCATCGCCGATGCTTGTTTACCCGCGAGTGGTGCCGCTCACGGACCTCGGCATCCCGACTCGCTCTCCGCTCGTCGCCCTCCCAGCCAAGTCACCTCTCTTCGAGGATCCGAGCCGACTGATGGGCGTGCGCGAATACCGCCGGGGCGACTCGCCGCGCCGAATCCACTGGCCGGCGACGGCGCGCACCGGCTCGCTCGTGGTAAAGCAGTACCAGCCAGCAATCGCGCGCGACACCATGATCTGCCTCGATATGCACGACGAGGGCTATACCCCCCGCCGCCTGTACGAGGCAACGGAACTGGCCATTGTCGCCGCAGCCTCAATCGCCAGCCACATCGTGCTGCGCGAGGGGCTGGCTGTCGGGCTCGCCACGGAGGCGTTCGACCCCGTGGCCGAGCAGCGGCGGCACATCAGCCTCCCCCCGCGCACCGAGCGTGCCCACCTTATGGCCGGCGTGCTGGAAACGCTCGCCCGCGTGCAGCTCACCCCCGATGCCCCGATCGCGACCTGGCTTCGGGCGGAGAGTGCGCGAATCTCCTGGGGCGCGACGATGGTCGTCATCACGGGTCGCGAGAGCGAGGCCCTGTACGAGGCACTGCTCGGCTTGCAGCGTGGGGGCCGGAGCCCGGCGCTCGTGCTCATTCACCCGGACCCGACGCCGCCCGCGCTTCAGGGCCGGGCTGAGGCGCTGGGTATCCGCGTCCACCGGGTGCGCATCGAGCGGGATCTTGAGACGTGGCGATGACCCGGTTCCGCTGGCTCGAAGACGGAGTGCGGCCGCTCGTTGTGGCCGCGCTTATCACGTGTATCGCGTCGGCGTGGGTGGGGCTGGCGAACCTGGCCGCTGCTGGGCCGGGCGCGGCGTATCTGACGCCGCTCTGTTTCCTTGTGGCGGTCGAGGCGTTCATCTCCCGCCGGATGATCCGGACGCACCTGCACCGTCTCGACAACGCGAAGAAGTACCGGGCTGCGGAGCTTTTCGTGCTGTACTTTCTGGTGCAGATCGTGGGCAACCTCGCGGCGGGCCGAAGCAATCCCCTCGCGAATATCCCGAACGTGGAGCCGGGCAACATCCTGTCGTTCGTGCTGCTGCTTGGCTGCTGGGGCGCCGCCACCCTCACCGCCGGCGACCTGGAAGGTCTGGATCAGCCGGCGCAGAACTATCAGGGGTACATCCAGCCCGGCGACAGCCTGACGAAGCGGTTCTTCGCAGGTGGGCTGCTGCTGCTGTTCGCGGCGGGGTTGTCGCGCGTGGAGATCGCGACGCTGGTGAACCTCTCCAATCCTTCCGTGCCGGGGCTCGTGCTGAACGTCCTCATCTACTTCGCGCTCGGGATGGTGATGCTCGGCCAGATCCAGTACAGCACCCTCACGCGGCGCTGGCGCGAGCAGGATGCGCGCATCTCGGCTGGGCTTGCGCGGCGGTGGGTGTGGTTGAGCGCGGCATTTCTGGCGATCGTGGCCGCGATCGCGTTCGTTCTGCCGACGGGACACACGATCGGCCTGCTCGACCTGCTTGCCTACGGCCTCTCGACCATCGGGTTCGTGCTGTCACTGCTGCTCTCCGTGCTGATCATCGCGCCGCTCCTGTGGCTGCTCGGCCTGTTCGGATGGAATCCCGGCGGCGAGGACGAACCGCTTCAGGCGCAACCGCCCGCACTCCCCGAATCCAGTGCCGGTGGCGGTGGCGACTGGTTCGAGATCGTGCGCTCGCTCTTCTTCTGGGGCTTGTTGCTCCTGATCTTCCTGTACATGGCCCGCAGCTACCTGCGCAACCGGCCGGACATCACGCGAGCGATACGGGATCTTGGCATTGTGCGCCTTGCCGGACGCTTATGGCTGGCCTTGCGGCGGCGGCTGCGCGGGTATGCGCGCGTCGTGGCCACCCACCTGCCGCATCGCCCAGCGCGCAGGCCCGGCGTGAGCGTTGGCACAAGCATCGGCAGGCTCTTCCGCCGCCCTGGCGAGTTGTCCGCGCGCGAGCAGGTGATGTACTACTACCTGGACACGATTCACCGGGCGAGAGACACCGGGCATCCCCGCCGCCCGAACCAGACCCCGCGCGAGTACGGCGAGACCCTTGGATCGAGCCTCCCGGAAGGCCGCCAGGATGTGGAGGAGATCACCGACGCGTTCGTCGAGGCTCGCTACAGCCCACACCCGGTTGAGACCGACGACGCAGGCCGCGCCCGCACGCACTGGCAGCGCCTCGGGGACGCTTTGAAAGGGCTCCGCAGAGAGTAGTTACACGCGATCCGCGTGAACAACGCGAGGAATCCGTGGCCCTGGTACACAACTCAGTTTACGCGCACCCCGATGGAGGTCGCGAAACAGGTCGCCCAGGGTAGCGCTTCTACCCTCTACATGTTGATAGGAGTTGAGACGGTCCTGTTGGGCACATGGGGGGGTCTCTAACCAAACTCTAACCTTTGGGGCAGGAGGGCGACCGCGCGGTTCGCTGCTACGGTGGTGACAGGACCGTTGAGCGCAAGGGTGGTTGATGGGACGGACGAGGAATCCGAAGCTTCAGTGCTTTCTACGGACAGGCGTTGGATACGGATCCCTCGCAGGTTTGGGATGACATGGCTCAATCTTACTGCCGGCCCCTGTGTTGGCACCCTTCTCCTGCTTGATTGTCCGGCACTTACCGTTTTCAACAAACTGCCGCTACGACGCCTGATACGCAATGCGTTTGAAGCCTACAACGGTGAGCAAGAAGACTGAGCCTCCGGAATAGCAGGGGGCGGGCTGCGGCCAGCGGGCAGGCACGGAGACCTGCCCCTACCCGGCTCATCCTTGATGCTGACTGCTGTACTGCGTGTCATCCCGAACTCCGTGAGGGATCCGTAAAGCCGACCACGGATTCCTCGCGGGCTCGGAATGACAGATGCACTGCCATTCAGCCGCAGTTGGTGTAACACCTAAAGCCTGATACCTGGGCGACGCCACTTACAGGCCCCGCGCCTGCAATACGGCGTGTACGGTTTCCTCGACCTCGCGCAGCAGCGCGCGCTCCCTGTGTCCACGACGGATCTGCAGTCGGTGGTTCAGCTCCGCGCTGATTGCTCGCGGGTTCGGGAGTCCGTCCATCTCAAAGTCGACGCCGTCACCCGCGGTCTTGACGGTCACGGTGCCGTAGTCGAGTAAGTGCGCGAGCGGGTTGGGGATGGCGTAGCTGATGTCCTGCACCTTATCGAGCTGGGCCTGCCAGGTCTCCTCGTGGAGCGTCAGCGGCCGACGGCTCGTTTGCAGGATGCGGTCGGCGGTGGCGACGATCTCATCGTTGCGCCAGTCGTCCACGACCCATACCCCCCACAACAGCGCGACCGTGCCGGCCACGAGCAGGATGATCCGCAGGTCGAGCAGGGCGGCGAGGAGTGCGGCGACGGTCAACACCATGATGGGCGGCAGGATGCTCTTCGCCAAGAGCCAGAGATGCCGCCGCCATACCCGAACACCCAGGCGCTCGGGGGGCGTGGCCATATGCTCCGGGCCTAACCCCAGCTCCGTCCGCAGCCGACGGAGGCGCGTCGTGCTCCGCTCCGCGTAGCCCTGCGCGTCCACGATCGCCCCGGCAACTGCGGCGGCACGACGCAGCGAGTGCAACCGCACCACGCCGCGACTTGTGGTGTCGAGCACGAGGTCGGCACACCGCAGCAGGTGCTCCACCGGCCCGCCGCTGATCGCCGCGACGTTCTGGATGCTGCTCAGGGGCGCCTCCCACCGGTGCTCGCGCAGAAAGGGTGTGCGCTGCACCCAGAGCACGCGGCGCGTCGTCAGCGCGAGGAAGTCCGCCCGCCAGTCCGCCCACGTCCAGACCAGCCACGGGAGGCCGAGCGCGAACAGCCCGCCGATCACCGGCCCGAGCGCGGAAAGCCCCAGCGTCCGCAGGATCGCCGCGACGAGGGAAAGGACGACCAGCAACAGAAGGGGCGGCAGGAGTGTGCGCAGCAGCCAGAGTGGATGCCGCCGCGCGACCAGCAGTACCCGCTCCTCTGGCTCCAGGTCTCGCAGCGCCCGTTTCCGCCTCATGCTGCGTATGCTAACGGGAGCGCATGGCCGGTCGCAACCACGTTGCGCTACGGATGGCACAAGGGTTGCAACATCATGACGATACAACGACCGAACGCTTCGGGCCCAACACGCCCGCCCCAGGCGCTACGAGGAGAAAAGCAGATGATGCACGACGCAGCGCGCGGGGCGATCTCCGGGGCGGTTGGCGCCACATTGATGAGCGAAGTGCTCGCCTTCGCAAAAAACGCTGGGATGTTCCCTGGCGAGATACCGCACAAGCAGATCTTCGAGCAGGCGGAACGAAAAGTTGGCCTGGACGACGACATCCCCGATGCCGTCTCCGAAGCCAGTTGGATCACGAATCACTTCATCTACGGCACCGTGGCGGGTGTTGTGTACGCGCTCCTGCAACGGCAACTCAAGCAGGAGAAGGCGTTCATCCCCGCGGGCGTCGTGCTCGGCCTGTCGCTGTGGGCGATCGGTTTCGGCGGGTGGGCGCCTCTCGCCGGCCTGTACCCTTCCCCTGGCGAGGACCAGAAGCGCGGGCAGGGTGCGGAAATCGCCGCCCACCTCGTCTACGGCGGCGTCACCGCCACGATGCACTGGATGCTCGGACGGATGCCTCGGGCTGTCCAGTAGGACAACGGTGGGATGGCGGGGCGCAGCAACTGCGCGCCCTGTTGTCCGCGAACCACTGAAGCCGTGGTTGCATATCATACGAACCCCGGCTGAGCTGGCGTGGTCTTGTCCTTCCGAGCTTGTGAGGAATCCGTAGCCAAAGTTCACGGATCCTTCACTTCGTTCGGGATGCCATACAGGGGCAGGCGGCTGACTTTCCGGACGTGCGGGGTCCCCGTGCCCCGGCGACGCTCCAACACACATGTGCGTTTCTTCTCAGCTTCGACGGTCAGCGTTTCGGTCGCGAACGTTTGCATATAGTAGTTGGTGCTAGTTATACTAGCCCATCGCTACGTACAGGAGGAACTCGATTTGTCCCAACCGGCGACGATGCAGCGGGCGGCGGAGGCGTTGCAGACGCACGGCTACCGGATCACGCCACAGCGCACGATGATCCTCGAGGCGGTGTTTGAGACCGACGCTCATATCACCGCCGACGGCCTTTTTGAGCAGGTAAAGAAGCGGTACCCGCACATCAGCTTCTCCACCGTTTACCGCACGCTGGAGCTGCTCCGCGATTCCGGCATCGTCACGCAGACGGACCTCGGCGGTGGCCGCTGGCAGTATCACCCGGTGGACAAGGCCCACCACCACCACCTGATCTGTCAGGGCTGTGGCACCGTGGTCACCGCGCCCGAGGAACTGCTCTCGGGAGTGCAGCGCGAGCTAAGCGAGACGTACGGCTTCGACGCCCTCATGACGCACTATGCCATCTTCGGCCGCTGCCGCAACTGCCGGTAGGGAGTTGCGGCAGCAGGTTGCCGGCGCAGTGCAGCCGTAGAGACGTTGTATACAACGTCTCTACGCAAACGACCTCCAAGCGCGTTCCCTAACGGATACCCGGATTATGCGCCATATCCCAAACGCCACTCTCCTGTACGCCCGGTTAACGTGACTCAGTCACATACGGGATACGCCCGGCCAGTGGCCACATGTCATTCTGAGCCACAGCGAAGAATCCGTGGCCCCGAGTATGGATTCCTCTCTGGCTCGGAATGACATGTGCGCTACCGTTTGCCGAGGTTTGTATTATCGGTAGTTTGTTGCCTCAGGGAGAACGACTCCTGGCGGGCGCTATGGACGAATGGGATTCCAGCAAGTACGCCGGAAACCGCAGCACGATCTACTCCCCAACACGCCGCCAAACCCGAACCAACAGAGTACCGGCAGGGTGGCCTGGCGCTCGGTCGCTTGCTCGCAAGCAGAACCGGGGATCGGTTCGCTCTCTTGGTGTTTGACACTGGTTGCATCCTGCTCGCCTCAGGGGCGCTCATCGCTTCCGCCCACGGCTGTAGAGGCGTTCAATTGAACGCCCACAGGCTGAGGGTCGGGACGGAGACCTGTGCCTACGGGCGGGGTGAAGCGAAGCCGCCGGGCCGTGGACGCAGCAGGGGTATGGTATCTTATGTTTTCAGGACGTTCAATGCGGGGGAGGAGCGTAGAAGCCGTGCCGCGTATCTTCGACAACATCGACCACACGTTGCTGCCCGCCCTTCGGCGAACGCTGGACGACGCCTATCGGGCGGACTTTTGCGTGGGGTACTTCAACCTGCGCGGGTGGAAAAGCATCGACGGCTTCCTGGAGGGGTGGGACCCGGCCGACGGTGCTTGTTGCCGTCTGCTAGTGGGCATGCAGCGGCTGCCGGTGGACGAACTGCGGGCGAAGATCGGCCTCCTGCCCGACGATGGCATGGACAACCAGACGGCGATCCGCCTCAAGGGGAGGATGGCTGAGGAGTTCCGCCGTCAGCTCACCATCGGCGCACCGACACGGGCCGACCGCGAGGGGCTGCTGCGCCTGAAGGGTCAGTTGGAATCGGGAAAGCTCGTGGTCAAGCTCTACGTGGCCCATCCGCTCCACGCGAAGCTGTACCTGGCACACAAGCGCAACGAGGACCAGCCGCGCGTCGGGTACCTCGGCAGCAGCAACCTGACGTTCTCCGGGCTTTCCGGCCAGGGGGAGCTCAACGTGGACGTGGTGGAGCACGACGCGACGTGGAAGATTGCAGAATGGTTCGAGGAGCGGTGGCGTAACCGCTGGTGCCTGGACATCACGAAAGAGCTGGCGGCGATCATCGGCGAGAGCTGGGTCACGCCGGTGAGCCCGCACGAGATCTACATCAAGATGGCGTACCATCTCTCACAGGAGGCGCGCGCGGGCATCGCCGAAACGGGGCTGCCGAACGACCTCAAGGAGCGGCTGTTCGCGTTCCAGGCCGCCGCAGTGAAGATTGCCGCCCGCCACCTGAACACCCGCGGCGGCGTGCTGATCGGCGATGTTGTGGGCCTCGGCAAGACGCTGATGGCGACCGCGCTGGCGCGGATTCGGCAGGACGACTACGGCGACCGCACGCTTATTCTGTGCCCGAAGAACCTTGTTGGGATGTGGCAGGACTACGTTCACGAGTACGACCTGAACGCGCGGGTGCTCTCGATCACGCGGGTCGCGAACGAGCTGCCGGGCATGAAGCGCTACCGGCTCGTGATCATCGATGAGAGCCACAACCTCCGCAACCGCGAGGGACAGCGCTACCGGATTATCCAGGAGTACATCGGACAGAACGACAGCAAGGTCGTCATGCTCTCGGCGACGCCGTACAACAAAAGCTACGGCGACCTCGCGGCGCAGCTCCGGCTCTTCGTGGACGAGGGCGAGGACCTGGGCATACGGCCGGAGCGGCTACTGCGGGAGATGGGGGAGCTCCAGTTCAACGCGAAGCACCAGGCGCGCCCCACCTCTCTCGCCGCGTTCGAGAAGAGCGAGTATCCCGACGACTGGCGCGAGCTGATGCGGCTATACATGGTGCGGCGCACGCGCAGCTTCATCCTGGACAACTACGCCGAGCAGGACGAGAATGGCCGTCGCTACCTGCCCCTGGCGGATGGCACGCCCTCGTATTTCCCGGCGCGCGTGCCGAGAACGCTGATGTTCGCGGTGGACGAGCGGGACACAGACGACCAGTACGCCCGGCTGTATTCGGACCCGGTCGTGGAAGCGATCAACAGCTTGAACCTGCCGCGATACGGCCTCGGCAACTACACGCGCGACACCACGAAAACCAAGCCGGGCAAAGGGGAGCTGGCGCAACTGGAGAACCTGGGGCGCGCGGGCAAGCGGCTTATGGGCTTCTGCCGCACGAACCTGTTCAAGCGGCTGGAGAGCGGCGGCCCAGCGTTCCTTCAGAGCGTCGAGCGGCACCTGCTGCGCAACTATGTGTTCATCCACGCGATCGAGCACGGCCTCCCCCTGCCGCTCGGCACGCAGGACGTGGAGTTGCTGGACTCGGGCATCTCGGACCGCGACGACGCGATCCCGGACTATGAGCTGGAGGAGGAGCCGCCGGGGGGCGGCGATCTGGAGGCCGGCGTGATGGGCGCGGACATGGGTAGGGGCGTTCAATTGAACGCCCCTACAGCCGACGCCCGTACAGCCGACGCCCGTACAGTGGGTAACGCTGTGTGGCGGGAACGCGCCGCGTGGGTGTACGCGGATTATGGGACAAGGTATGCGTCGCGCTTCAAGTGGCTGCGTCCTGACCTCTTCGACGCGAGCCTGCTTCGCGACTTGCGCCGGGACGCTGGTATCCTCGCCGGCGTGCTGGACTTCTGCGGTGTGTGGGACGCCGCGCGGGATAACAAGCTCCGGGCGCTGGAGGTCCTGCTCGTGCAGCAGCATCCGACGGCAAAGGTGCTGATCTTCACGCAGTTCGCGGACACGGTGGGCTACCTGACGGCGCAGCTCAAGGCGCGGGGCATCGGGGCGCTGGAGGGAGTGACCGGCAGCTCGGAGAATCCGACGGCGCTGGCGCATCGGTTCAGCCCTGCGAGCAACGGGAAGCGGGGGGAGATCGGACCGGAGCGGGACCTGCGGGTAATGATCGCGACGGACGTGCTCAGCGAGGGCCAGAACCTGCAGGACTGCCACATCATCGTGAACTACGACCTGCCGTGGGCGATTATCCGCCTCGTGCAGCGCGCGGGCCGGGTGGACCGCATCGGCCAGGCCGCGCCGGAGATCTTCTGCTACAGCTTTTTGCCCGCCGACGGCGTGGAGAGTTTGATCCGGCTGCGGGCACGCGTGAACCAGCGGCTGCGCGAGAACGCGGAGGTGCTTGGCGGGGACGAGACGTTCTTCGAGGGCGACATGAGCGAGCAGGCGATCCGCGACCTGTACACGGAGAAGTCCGGCATTCTGGAGGGCGGCGACGACGCGGAGGTGGACCTCGCGTCGTACGCGTACCAGATATGGAAGAACGCGATCGACGCCGACCCGAGTTTGGAGAAGCGGATCCCGAAGCTCCAGCACGTCGTGTCGTCCACCCGCGCCATCGGCGGGGGCGTTCACGGGGGTGGTGGAGGCGTTCACGGGGGCGTTCAGTTGAACGCCCCTACGGGGGGGATGGCGTTTCCCGAGGGCGTGCTGTTGTACCTGCGCACGACGCACGACAACGACGCGCTGGCGTGGGTGGACACCCATGGCCAGCCGGTCACGCAGTCGCAGTTGGCGATCCTCCAGGCCGCCTCGTGCCACCCCGGAACCCCGACGGTAGAGGCGCACCCGGCGCACGACGAGCAGGTCCGCCAGGCGGTGGCGCACCTGCTTGAGGAGTCGAGCGGGAGTGGCGGGCAGCTTGGACGTCCGGCTGGTGCGCGCTTCAAGGCGTACATGCGGCTGAAGGCATACTCGGAGCAGATGCAGGGCTCGCTCTTCGCCACGGCGGATCTCGGCAAGGCGGTGCAGGAGATATACGACTACCCGCTGTTGCAGTCCGCGACGGACGCGCTGAACCGGTTGATGCGCGACGGGGCGACCGACGAGCAGCTCGCGGACCGCGTGGTGGAGCTGAGCGGGGACAACCGGCTCTGTCATATCAGCGAGGAGGAGACCGCGCGCGAGCCGCAGATCATCTGCTCGTTGGGGTTGGTGGGGATGTAAGGGTGTTCGATTGAATGCCTCTACAATTGGGCACTGTACGATATCGCTGAAAGGGGACTGACGTATGGCACTGGATGTAGCACAAACCCGCGACCTTCTCAGCGAGTTCGAGTTCCACCGCCTTTTCATCGAGGAGCTTGGCTGGTCGCAGCCACCGTCTGGTGGGAAAGCCAGGCTTGTGGAAGCAGCGGGCCAGACCTACCGCCTCAACCCGATCGCGGGGCTCGGTGGCGTGCTGGTGTTCGAGGTAATGTCGCCCGACGGCGCGATCCCGGACGCCAAGACACGCCGCGCCGTGCAGACGGAGACGGCGAAGCAGGCGTTCGAGCACCTGCTCATCTTCGTGGATAGTCAGCGGACTCAGAGCCTGTGGTACTGGGTGAAGCGGGAGGCAGGCAGGAGCTACCCCAGGGAGCACTGGTACTCAAAGGGCCAGTCGGGCGATCTGTTCCTCGGGAAGCTCGAGGCGATGGCCGTGGACCTCACCGATCTGGAGGCGGGGCCACCGACGGTCGTGGCGAGTGTCCGGCGATTGCAGAGCGCGCTCGACGTGGAGCGGGTCACCCGCAAGTTCTACGCGGAGTTCAAGGCGCAGCACGCCGAGTTCCTGAATCTCATCGAGGGCATTCCGGACGCCGCCGACCGGCGGTGGTATGCCTCGGTGATCCTCAACCGGCTGATGTTCGTGTACTTTCTGCAGCGCAAGGGATTCGTCAACGGCGACCGATTCTACCTACGGAACAGGCTTGCGGAGAGCGGGTGGCGTGGCGCCGACCGTTACTATGCGGAGTTCCTGCAGGCGCTCTTCTTCGAGGGGTTCGCGAAGCCGCCGGAGAAGCGGTCGTCCGATGCGAGCAACCTGATCGGCGCGGTGCCGTACCTCAACGGCGGGCTCTTCCTGCGGCACCGGATCGAAATCGTGTACCCGGACATACGCATCCCCGACCGCGCGTTCGAGAACCTGTTCGCGCTGTTCGGGCGGTATTCCTGGAACCTGAACGACACACCGGGCGCAGATGATGACGAGATCAGCCCTGATGTGCTGGGGTATATCTTCGAGAAGTACATCAACCAGAAGGACTTTGGCGCGTACTACACCAAGCCGGAGATCACGGAATACCTCGGGGAGCGTACGATCCACCGGCTGATCCTGGACCGGGTCAACTCCCCCGGCGTTCCGGGCGTGCTGCCGCCGCGCCACTTCGAGGACTTTAAGGAGCTGCTGTCACGGCTGGATGCTCCATTGTGCCGCACCCTGCTGTTCGACGTGCTGCCATCCCTGCGGCTGCTGGACCCCGCATGCGGCTCCGGCGCGTTCCTCGTCGCCGCGATGAAGACGCTATTGAACGTGTACGGCGCGGTGATCGGCAAGATCAACGTGCTGAACGACCGGGAGCTGAAGCGCTGGCTGCAGGAGGTAGAATCACATCGTTCGCGGGCGTACCACATCAAGAAGCAGATCATCACCGACAACCTGTATGGCGTGGACATCATGGAAGAGGCGACGGAGATCGCGAAGCTGCGCCTCTTCCTCGCGCTCGTCTCCTCCGCGCAGAGCGTGGGAGAGCTTGAGCCGCTGCCGAACATCGACTTCAACATTATGGCCGGCAACTCGCTCGTGGGGCTCTTGAGCGTCAACCCGGCGAAGACGAATATGTTCTGGGGCGCGGGCGAGTACCAGCGCCTGCTGGACGAGAAGAACCGTCTGGTGGAGACGTACCGGCACACCGCGAGCCTGACGTCGGACCTGCAGGCGCTGCGCGCGAACATCGACGCGCAGAAGGCAGCGGCCCGACCAAAGCTCAACGACATCCTGCTGCAGGACTTCCTGGACCTGGGTATCAAATACGAGCAGGCGCAGGCGACAGTCAAGGCGACCAAGCGCCCGCTGCGCGCGGCCGACGTCGCCGCGCTGGAGCCGTTCCGCTGGGGGTACGAGTTCGACCGGATACTCCAGGACCACGGCGGCTTCGACGCGATCATCACAAACCCGCCGTGGGAGGCGTTCAAGCCGCAGGCAAAGGAGTTCTTCGCGCGGTACAGCGATCTGGTCACGAAGAAGAAGATGACGATCGAAGACTTCTTGGCACACCAGACCCAGCTCCTCCGCGACCCGGAGACGCAGGCCGCGTGGCTGGAGTACCAGAGCCACTACCCGCACGTGAGCGAGTACTACCGCAAGAGCCCGCAGTACCGCAACCAGATAAGCGTCGTGAACGGCAAGCGGGCGGGCACGGACATCAACCTGTACAAGCTGTTCACGGAGCAGTGCCACAACCTGCTGCGTCCCGGCGGGTACTGTGGCATCGTGATCCCGAGCGGCATCTACACCGATCTGGGCACGAAGCAACTGCGAGAGATGCTGTTCGGACAGACGAGAGTGACGAGCCTATTCTGCTTCGAGAACCGCAAGGTGATATTCGAGAACGTGGACAGCCGCTTCAAGTTCGTCGTGCTCACGTACGAGAAGGGCGGACGGACCGCGGAGTTCCCGGCGGCGTTCATGCGGCACGACGTGAAGGAACTGGAGCGCTTCCCGGAGTACGGCGGCCTGCCCATCGCGGTGGAGCTGGTGCGCCGCCTCTCGCCGGACTCGCTCTCGGTGATGGAGTTCAAGAGCGAGCGGGACGTGGTGATAGCGGAGAAGATGCTGCGCTTCCCGCTGCTCGGCGAGAGGATCGAGGGGAAGTGGAACCTGCGGCTAACGTCGGAGTTCCACATGACGAGCGACAGCCACTTGTTCCGCACGCAGCCGGGACCGGGCAGGCTGCCACTGTGCGAAGGCAAGATGATCCACCAGTTCACGCACCAGTTCGCGCAGCCGCGCTACTGGGTGGACGAGGCGGAGGGTCGGAAGGCGGTGCTCGGCCGCAGGCCGGACGAGGGACAGGTGTTGGACTATCAGACGTATCGGCTGGGCTTTCGGGATATAGCGCGGAACACCGACGAGCGTACAATGATTGCGTCGGTGCTACCTCCGCAAGTGTTCGCCGGCAACACCCTCTACCTCTCCAGCTCTCTGTCAGGTACGCGGTTACTGGCTACAACGGCAATATTGAATACCTTGGCTAACGATTACAACATTCGGCAGAAGGTGACGGCCCACTGCAATATGTTCTACGTCTACCAACTCCCTGTACCGCGCCTCGGCCCGGGCGATCGTGGCTTTGATGCCATGGTGGAGCGCGCGGCGAAGTTGATCTGCACCACACCGAAGTACGACGAGCTGGCACGAGAGGCGGGGCTGGCCAGCCACGAGGACGGAGTGACAGACCCTGAGGAGCGGGCACGGCTGCGTGCGGAGCTCGACGGGATGGTGGCGCATCTGTACGGGCTGGACGAGGAGGAGTTCGTCCATGTCCTCTCCACCTTCCCGCTCGTTCCCCAGGCCACGAAGGATGCCGCGCTGGAGTCGTATCGGGATCTGACGCCGAAGCCCGGGGATCCAGAGATCATCGACTTAATAAAGCGCGGCGAGAGCAAGACCCTAGAGTTCAAGGCGACGGCACGCTGGAGCTTGAATGAAAGCAAGCAGGATAAGGAGATGGAGCGGATGGTCATCATCGCCGTCGCCTCGTTCCTCAACGCCTACCGGGGCGGTGATGTGTTGATCGGCGTGGGCGACGAGAGGGCAATACAGGGGCTTGGTTACGATTTCCAGACCTTCAAGGCACCCAAGGATCGCAGCCGCGACGGCTACTACCGGTGGCTGACCGACCTGCTGTTCAGTGCATGCGGCTTCGACCTGAGCCCCTACGTGGACATCACATTCCACGAGGTTGACAGCAAGGACGTGTGCTGGGTCAGGGTACAGCCAGCGCCCACTCTAGTATGGCTCACGGAGAAGGACAAGTACGGAATGAAGCAGGAGAAGTTGTACGTGCGCGTCGGCGCCGGCAAGCGCGCGCTGACGGCGCGGGAGGCCGTGGGATATGCCACGAACCGCCAGATAGAACTACCCGTCGACCCAGCCGGGTCCGAGCAGGGGGAGGTGTGAGGCATGGAAGATCGCGTCAAGCGCATACTCACCAACCTGGAGACCGTGCGCCAGTACCTGCTGGAGCTCTCCGACGACGTCTGGCTCGGCATCGACCACAACGACACCCAGGCGCTCGACGAGGGCGTCCAGTTCAAGCGCGCCTACAACGAAAAGCTGGCCGAGTTCGATCAGGTCTCCTCCGATATCTCCGAACTGGTGCAGGGCTTCACGCGAGTCCGGATCGATCAGGCCACGGCGGTCGAACCGGCCAGACAGGCGCGCGCGGAGAGCCAGCGCATCACCCGGGAGCTGGACAAGGACACACCGCACAGCATCCACGAGAGCTTCACGTACACGCGACCGTACGGATTCGTGCTCGGAGACTATGCGGCGAATAACCTATTGACGTGGCGGCAGCTCTCTGAGGCGTTCTGCAAGGTGCTCGCGCAGCGCGACCCGCAACGCTTCCGTGGCCAACGGGCTGTCCGTTGCGCAGGTCGCCGCGGTCGAATGAGAACTGCTTCTTGCGGCTGATGAAGCGGGGGTTGTCGGGTAGGCCACGGAAGCGTTGCGGGTCGCGCTGCGCGAGCACCTTGCAGAACGCCTCATAGAGCTGCCGCCACGTCAATAGGTTATTCGCCGCATAGTCTCCGAGCACGAATCCGTACGGTCGCGTGTACGTGAAGCTCTC
>Ga0136611_10000213_pt1 | contig 35739 bp, 29 predicted proteins | sample AntDrymUQ2232306_2_FD_106645 | JGI IMG/M metagenome (GOLD analysis project Ga0136611, IMG submission 106645) | Polar desert sand microbial communities from Dry Valleys, Antarctica - metaG UQ223 (23.06) | ecosystem: Environmental > Terrestrial > Soil > Desert | place: Antarctica: Dry Valley...
GCCGGGGATGACGGGGCCAATGCAAGTGTTCGGCCGAGGGGCGTTGACCTTCGACGAACGGCTCGCGGTCGAGCGCGAGTACATCGCGAACATCTCGCTCCGGCGCGACCTCCGGATTCTCGCTCTGACGATCTCCGTGCTCTTCGGACGTCGGGGAGCCTACTGAGCGGGCTCGCTCGCTTCACTGCCGGCCGCGCTGGTGATGAGATCCCGCCAGGTCGAACCGGAACCGGCGAGCGACGCTGAGCGCTCGCGGGCCGCACGCGCGTAGGCGGCCCGGAACTCCGGATCGGTGACGAGCCGCGCGAGGTGCTCTGCGAGGCCCGAAGCGTCCCCGGGAGCAAAGCGAAGGATCGCGTCTCCGCCGATCTCCACGTGCGGGGGAATCTCGCTCGCCACGGTCGGGAGCCCGGCCGCCACACTCTCGCCGACAGCGAGCCCGTAACCCTCGTACGTCGAGGGATTGACCGTGGCGATAGCTCCTCGGAGGAGAACGTCGAGCTCGTCGTCGGGGATCCAGCCCGTGATCCGCACGAGTTCGGCGACGCCGAGCGATGCCGCGAGCGAGCGCAGTACCTCGGCTCGCCCCTCCTCCGGCCCGACGAAGATGAGCGGCCGGCGGTTCGCGGGAGCGAGGAGAGCAAGCGCCCGGATCGCGGTCTCGGGATCCTTGTAGGGGCGGAGGGCACCGACTGAGACGAAATGCTCTCCGGCACCAAGCACGAGGGGTCGCGGTTGCGGGTGATGCGCGACGACCTTCGCCTCGAGCTGGGTCACCGTACGCAGGGCATCGCGTGACGCCTTCGAGATCGTGACGAGGGATTGCGCCCGCCTCGCCGCGCGGGGGACGAGATACCGGTAGAAGAGCGTCTCCGCCCAGGGACCCCTGCGCGGCTTGAGCAGCCTCCGCACGTCGTTGACGACGAGCAGCATCCGCGGCCGGCCCCAGAGCGGGCCTTGGTCGCCAAGGCAGACGAGCAGCATCGTCGCCGGGTCGCGCGCGGGAGCCACGAGCTGCTGGTAGATCAGCCTCCGGATCCGCGGGCGGCTGCGCGGAACGGGACAGCTGAACCGCGTGCCCTCGGCGAAGGCGCGCTTCAGCCGGTCGCGGACGTCGGCCGGGCAGCGGACCTCGAGTGCCATGCCCCCCGGCAGGTCGCGCAGTTCGCCGCCGATCAACTCGGCCTGCCTTCCGACGCCTGACACCTCCAGGGGCACCTGGAGCGCGTCGACGACGATCCGTTCGATCATCTGCGAGCGGCTCGCCGGAAGGCGTTCCGAACGGCGGAGATCGCGAGCTTGACCCCGATGCCCGCATAGACCACGCCGTTCAGGAGCGGGTTTCGCCCGCCGGCGTAGTGCGCCCGGTAGAAGCGAGCCATTCCATAGTGGAAGGCCGCGTTCAGCCGCAGACCCCGGATCGCACCGCTCGAGCCTGCCTTGGCGTGCATGGCCGTAACACTCGGCTCGTACCAGGTCGTCCAGCCGGCCTTTGCGAATCGGTAGCAGAGGTCGAGGTCCTCCATGTACATCCAGTACCCCTCATCGAACAGTCCGACCTCGTCGAGTGCCTGTCGTCGGATCAGCATGAAGGCTCCATTGACAGCATCCACAGGGCCCGATTCGACATCGAGCGCGCGGTACTGCGAGAGCGCGCCGGGCGTGGTCGTTCGTCGCCCCAGGCCGGAGAAGTGGCCAAGCGCTCCTACGATCGTGGGGAACGCGCGTCGGGCGGCGTGATCGAGTGATCCGTCCTCCTGCTCGAGCCGGCAACCGCAGATGCCGATCTCACGCCGCCCCTCCATCAGCTCGAGAAGCCGGTCGAGCGTTCCGGGTCGAAGCTCAGTGTCGGGGTTCAGCGCGAGCACGTACGGAGCGACGCCGCGGTGAATCCCCAGGTTCGTCCCGGCAGAAAAGCCGAGGTTGCGATCCAACGCGACGAGATCGACCTCGGGGAACTCTGCGCGAACGAGCGCCGCAGAACCGTCAAGGGAGGCGTTGTCGATGACGTGGATCTGGACGGGGCCGACGGGCGGAGCCGCCTGCAGCGAGCGGAGGCAGCGCCTGAGAAGTGGCGCGCACTCGTACGACACGATCACGACGTCCAGCCCCGGTATCGAGAGGCCATCTGTCCCGATCGGGCGAGAGTGTCTGGTACTTTCCGGTCTATCAGCGGGCGAAGCGGCGCTGCTCATCGTCATCAATCGTATGCCAGAGGTCAGAATGGACAGTCAACAAGCGAAGCGGTCGGTAGAGATCGCCGGCGTGACGATCTCGGATGCGGACGAGTGCTACGTCATCGCGGAGATCGGCCACAACCACCAGGGCTCCCTCGAACGGGCGATTGAACTGGTGACCGAAGCGAAGCGCTGCGGCGCCCATGCCGTCAAGCTCCAGAAGCGAAACAATCGCGGCCTCTACACGCGCGAGGCGTACGAACGGCCGTACGAGAACGAGAACAGCTACGGCTCGACCTATGGAGCGCATCGTGAGGCCCTCGAGTTCGGTCTGGCTGAGTACCAGGAGCTGAAAGCCTGCTGCGACGAGCTCGGGATCGCATTCTTCGCAACAGCCTTCGACTTCGCCAGCGCCGATTTCCTCGCGGAGCTCGACATGCCGGCCTACAAGATCGCCTCCGGCGACCTGACGAACACGCCGCTCTTGAGGTACGTGGCCGAGATCGGCAAGCCGGTTATCTTCTCGACCGGTGGCGGAACCTTCGACGACGTGCGCCGCGCGTACGACACGATCGTCGAACTCAACGACCAGGTCGCAGTGCTGCAATGCACGGCGGGCTACCCCGCCGCCTGGGAAGAGCTCGACCTGAACGTTATCCGCACGTACCGGGAGTTCTTCCCGGAAGCGGTCGTCGGGTTCTCTAGCCACGACAACGGGATCGCCATGGCCGTGGCGTCCTATGTCCTCGGGGCCCGGATCGTCGAGAAGCACTTCACGTCGAATCGGGCGCTCAAGGGGACGGATCACGTCTTCTCGCTCGAGCCGCAGGGCCTCTCAAAGATGGTGCGCGACCTCCAACGGACGCGACTCGCCCTCGGCGACGGGGAGAAGAAGATGTATCCGAGCGAGGTCTCACCCGTCACCAAGATGAGCAAGAAGCTCGTCGCAACCCTGGACCTGCCGTCCGGCCACGTGATCCGGCGAGACGACGTGGCGCTCAAGTCGCCAGGAGACGGGCTCCCCGCCCACGAGCTCGACAATGTGGTCGGCCGCACCCTCAGACACCCGGTGGTCGAGGGCACGACGTTCACATGGGATCACTTCGACGAACTGCTCGTTTCGACCATGACGACGAGCTCGAGCTAACTCCCGAGCGGGGAACACACTTGAGCGAGGTCGCAGGCCGTGTCGGGATCGTCACCGGCGCGCTCGGTCGGCTCGGGCCTGCCTGGACGCTTGCGCTCGCCGGGCCGGCGCCACGGTCTCGGCATCGACCTGACCGACGCGGAGGACGAGCACGTCCGGGTCGAGCGGGCGGGACGTCACCGATCGGGACGCGCTGCGCGAGGTCCTCGAACGGGTTCGGAGCACGACCGGCGCCGCGCACGTCGATCCTCGTCAACAACGCCGGGATCGACCAGCCGCCGGACGCCGCGGCGACGACTTACGCGATGGAGGACGCCCGCTCGACGATTCCGACGCACGCTCGACGTCAACCTGGCCGGCACCTTCAACGCGACCCAGGTCTTCTCCCACGCTCGGCTACGTGACGCGGATGGGCCTGCTCGTGCATAGCCCCGTCAGGGTTTCCGTGACGGATCATCGTAGTGTGAGATGTCGAAACCACGGGCCTAGCCACCACGCTAAGGCGACACAAGGCTCTCAAGGATAGCCACGAACGACGTAGCTGCCGGAGTACTCGGCCCGGCAGGCCGGAGAAAAGAATTGAGGAAGAGACGCCGGTTCAGCCGGTTCTCATCAGCCCCGGCAAGAATTCTTCCGACGCGAGTTGAAACGTCCGTCACCGTGTGGCAGATCTCGAGGAAGCCACCATCCAACAAGTGGCGAAAATGCCCGGTTTGACCTTGCACGCCGACAAACTCGTCCGCAACGATAGTCAAGCAGGGTCGATCAGCAACAACGGCCTCAAGGAATGCGGTGGTGTTCAGGCCAACGACACACTCCGATCCCGACAGTTGATTGTAGTAGTCCTGCCAAGCCGGAGAACCAGCAGCGAGATCCCCGCTCCGCGGGTAAACGACCACGCCAGAATGAGCGTAGTCCTCCCACGGCGTCGGGTTGACGGGGTGAGGTCGAACGACGATAGTGGGCGCCTCGGGTCCAAGCTGTTGAGCCAATGTTTCAGCGAGAGCTGTCACCGCGCCGACCTCGCTGGCGATGAGAGTCGGAGAGCTGCACAGGTACACAATGTACGGACGGTCGGTAAGACAGCCCATCCTCTCGCACATATCTCTCTGCGAAAGCGTTTGATGTAACTGAAATAACAGATCAAGATACGGAGCCCCAGTCAAGCGGATGGCTTTACGGGAAATACTGTGGATTTGTCTCGCCTCTTTCGCTAGAGATTCATTCCATAAAGCAAGGACATCCGGAACGAGGTGGATAGTACCTTTGCTGGTGAGGTTGTCCCAGCTTGCCACGTATCCAACGGTTGGAATACCGAGTGAGCGGGCTGCGCGGACGTAATCAACCTCGACAGGCTCTTTTACCCAGACGGTGGGCGATATGACGACGACGTCCGGCTTGATCTCCTCCAAGACGGAGACGATCGTTCGACTAGCCGGGCTCGCCGCCTCGATGCCGCGCCAAATTCTAAGGGCAAGCGGGCGTGCAAGTGCGAACCGGACAACGCGACGTTGCAGGCGTTTCTGAAGTCTCGGTGGCAGCATCTTGTCGAGCGCTTCTACCGTCCGATTGGAGGGATGAGCCTTCCGAAAATAGACCGAGCGATTCATTAGCTGTCGGCCGACGTGAAGCTTCTGCTGCCACGACTCCTCCGGCATGGGCCGGTAGCCAAAGCTGATCCGAGGTAGTTCGGCCTGCGCCAGTTCAACTGTGCGGCGCAACATTGCGCTCTTTCTGTCCGTCCGCTTGCGCTTCTCAGAAGTAAGATCCGCACTCTGAGCCGTGGTTGTTGCCTCGTCAGTGAGAGCGCGACTACCGTGCAGCACGACCACCTCATGCCCGCGACAATCTAGCTCGCGCGCAACAGATTCGAGACTACGAAAGAAGTTGACGTGGGCGAAGACCATTAAAACCTTCACGAAGTTCTAAACCTCGAGCTCTGTCGAGGCTGGTGAAGGCGCCAAGGTTCCTGTGCTAGGCCGAGAACGAGTGGAGGTGAGCCAGCATTCATGCGGCGAGATAGTACCAAAGTGTTGGTTGGGTATTTTAGTAGCACCTTCGTGGGCTCAGGACTAGTCGGTCGTTTGGGCCCCAATGTGCGCGGCCGCTGTGATCCGCCTGAGCAGGGGGGATTGAGCAAGGACGAGGGTCGGGTTGCCGAAAGCGGCGTGGAGGTCGTGGCCGGCCGGACAAGTTGCTGTGAGTCGGCGGTTGAACCACCGGCGCACAGTGCGCAGAAGTCGGACCGCGCACCGCAAGGCTTCGCCACAACTGAGAAAAGCCGTGAGATTCCACCCGACGCCGGGTTGGCGGGACAAGTCACTCAGCGGCCACCCGCCCCCCTCAACGAGACTAGTGGCCGTGCTGCCGAACCCCTGGCGCTACGCGTTAGAGTGCGGGCAGCGGAGCAACCTCGAGCGCGTGGTCGGCGGTCGCGTCGTCCCTTCGCGCGGCGGCAGTCAGCGCCGCTGACGACACCGATGACGTGCGGCCCGCCGCTCAGGTAAGGTTCGAAACACCGATGACAGCCGATACTCCAGAACACAACCCGCGCTTGGAGGTCTTTCCGCATATCGAGGGCTGCCTTTCTATGACATTGCGCGAATGGCTGTACTTCCACAACGTGATGCACCGCCATTACACGCATTATCGCGGACGAAAGATGCTCAAGCCACCGTTTGATTGGGTCGTCCTAGGCGACATCATCGACGAGACTAGTCCCGAGCTCGTGATTGAAATAGGTTCCTACGAAGGGGCCACGACGCTTTGGATAGCCGATCATCTCGATGCCATAGGGTCCGACGCCCAAGTCATCGGGATTGACATTACGCAGCCGCCGGCTGTCACCCATCCACGAATCTCGTGGGTGACGGGTGACTGCCTCGACGAGGCAGTCCTCGCACAAGTCGTAGACCTCGCGGGCGAGCGCCGCGGCCTTGTCATCGAGGACTCCGACCATAAGCTACATATCACGAAGAGGATCCTCGAACTTTACTATCGGTTCGTCGCCCCCGGGAACTACCTCATTGTTGAGGATACAATAACCGAGTTCCTGCAGCTTCCTCCCTTTCCAGGCCCACTAGAGGCGGTTCACGATTTCGTGGCGGTCCACCCAGAGTTCGCAATCGATCGGACACGCGAAAAGTACATTCTTACCTACAATCCGATGGGGTATCTTCTCCGCTGCCGATGACCCGTCGCCACGGTCGATCGCAAACCCACCGCGAAATCGCGGTTTTCGAGCCGTACCTAGGGCATGATACGCTCGGGGCGGTCGCGCGAGCCTTTCATGAGCGCTGGCTCGGAATGGGCGCGGCCACTCGCGAGTTCGAAGAAGAGCTTGCGCGGTTTCTTGGCCTTCTCGACCGTCAGGTATTGGCGACGAACACTGGCACGTCCGCTCTTCATCTTGGTCTGCTCGCCGCCGGTGCACGCCCCGGGGTCGAAGTCATCGTTCCCTCATTCAACTTCGTCGCCGACCACCAGGCGATTGTAGCGACCGGAGCTACCCCGGTCTTCTGCGACATCGAGGAGCAGACGCTTGGCCTCGACCCAGATAAAGCACGGTCGCTTATCAATGATCGCACCGCGATTCTCTTGCCGCTCCACTTCTCAGGCATCCCCTGTGAGATCGACACGCTGTACGATCTGGCGCGCGAACACAACTTGCGCGTGGTCGAGGACGCGACGCATGCTTTCGGCTCCTCGGTGGACAATCGAAAAGTTGGAAGCTTCGGCGATATCGCGTGCTTTAGCTTCGATCCTGTCAAGGTAATCACGTGCATCGACGGCGGCGCAGTCGTTTTGCCTGACTCCGAGGACGTCGCTTCGCTACAGCAGGGGCGGCTGCTTGGAATAGATCGCGATACGGTGGAGCGTTACCGGAACGGCCGTGCATGGGACTACGATGTAGTCCGACCCGGCTATCGGTATCATCTAACGAACGTTATGGCTCGCATCGGGCTGTCCCAGCTCGCGCGGGTCGATGAGTTCATCACGAATCGCAGGCGATACTGCACCCTGTACCAGGAGAGGCTTGGGAACGTCGAAGGCATAAGCGTTCCACTAACGTCGTACGATGAGATCTCGCCGTTCATCTACTGGATGCGGGTTACGGAGAGTCGGCGGCAGGCGTTAATCGATCATCTGCGCGGGCGTGGAGTTGCTACTGGAATTCACTTCATGCCCGCTCATGCCTTCTCGTTCTTCGGCGACGCGCCCCGCGGCGACCTTTCTCGCACTGAGCGCGTCTCGTCCGAGATCGTGACGCTACCTCTTCACTCGTTCATGCACGAAGATGATGTCGAGTACATCTGCGAAGTGATCGCGGACTTCTTTACTAAGCGAGTGGGACGCTAGTAGAGTGGCCGGCGAGGACGACAGGCGCCGCTGGGGACGCGACCTGCTGACGGCTCTCAAGGCGAGTCCGGCGCAGGAAGGCACCGGACTCTGTGTGCCGGTCGGCTCGCCGATCCGTGCGCTGCTTCGGCCTGTCGCGAGCCGGGAAGGCGAGATACGGGCTGGGGATGTCGCGCGGCTCACCGACTGGCGCAACCGGTTCGTCACTGCCTTCTTGACCGAGTTCCTGGCCGACTACGAGCGGACGGAGCACTGGCTCGCGCAGACAGTGTACCCCGACGCGACGCGTGCCCTGTTCATGGTCGACGAGATGGACGGGCGTACGGTCGGTTACATGGGTCTTGCCTCGATCGATTGGGATTCGGGATCGTTCGAGGCGGACAGCATCGTTCGAGGCGCGACGGCTCCTCGCGGCCTCATGGGCGAGAGCCTTCAGGTGATGTTGCGCTGGGCGAAGTCGCAGCTTGGCCTCACCGATGCCTGGCTTCGGGTTCGCTCGGACAATACCGCCATCGGGTTCTACGAGCGAATCGGATTCGCTCAAATCGATCGAGCTCCACTTCGACGCCACGCCGAGCCTGGATTCGTTCGCTGGGTTGAGGATCGCACCGTTACCGGAGATGGCCTCGCGGTGATCTACATGCAGTGGACGGACCCGATAACCGAGGTGGGACCGTGAGCAACGTTTCGACGAGGTACGCGCAGTACGAAAGTTCCAGCGCGACCTCGGGCAGGCGTCGGCGGTACCTGGTCGATCAGCCGGTAAGGTTCACGGCCGATCGGTCTTCCCCAAGAAGAAAGGCATTGCTCGCCTAAGAAACCTCACGCTCCTCCGCCTTAGCTCGCGAGCCGTGGTAGTGCGCGAATCGCGCCGTCGCGTTTCCTTCGGCACGCGTTGCTTCGCCTTTAGATCGCGCTTCCGGCTCGACTTCAGCTCTCGCTGCCTCGCTTTCTCTTCGCGCTTCTGGTTTGTCTTCAGCTCGTATAGCCTCGCTTTCTCCTCGCGATTCTGGTTTGCCTTCAGCTCGTGCTGCTGCACCTTCCGTTCCCAATTCTGCTTCGCTTTCAACTCGCGATTCTGGCTCCACTTCAGCGCTCGCCTCTGTTTGTTTTCGTCCTCCCTCTCCGAAATCTTGGCGGATCTCGACTTCGCTACGTGGGCGAGACGGATCGTCAAGTCGAGGTAGGTGCTTGACGCTGGCGTTCGAGGATTCGCTTCGTCCCACGCCATCGCGTCGAACACGGTGTCGAAGCGCAGCGGCTCATCGGCTGCAATGGTGTGATCTTTCGTCTCTTCATCGAGCGTGGGCATCAGTTCGAGGTTTATTGCGCCCTCGAAGTACCTCGTTGCTCTTACCTTGTCTCTTACATCCGGGGACTCCTGTTCGAGGGCGTGAAGAAGGACTTGGAAGTCCTCGCTTCGAAGGACTCCGTGCCGCGAAGTCTTGATGTAGTCAAACAGGCAGCCAAGATAATATTGGAACTTGTCCAACTCGAGATGACCCAAGCGATCCGGGACCAGCTCACGAACTCTCAAGAAGTCGTTCAATACAGTTCCGGTCGAAAAACACGCCTCCGAGGGCATTCGGTCCACCATGTCGCGCCACTCCAAACCCAAATCAGCTCTGAACCGATCTGCAAGCTCACCACGCTGACGGAAGTTCGAACCGTTGCCTGTCCCGCAACTGACGTATAGCGAGGCGTCAATGGAAAGCACCTGATCGCAATGAGCGAGCACAAGAAAGCCCGACGTATAATCAGGAGAAACCGGAAAACACACACGTGATGTGGTTGAGCGGATCGCATCCAAGATTGCTCTGTCGCACACGCCCGCCAACAGCTTCGGAATTACCTTAGATGAGTATTTCGGATGGCCATGTAGAAAATAGTCGAGTATCGCGTCCGGTGTGTGGAGAAAGCGCTTGAACGTGGAAGGACGCCGCTTGTACACAGTGCCCTCAGGGTCGCGTCCGTAAAGGTCGTTTGCCCACACGAGCACCTTCGCGCCCGTGATGTCGATCTCCGTGCGGGCAACCTGCAGCGCGTCGCGCCGGAAGACCGAGCGGTCGGTCAGGATTCCGACGAATCTGCCCCGGGCTTCTGCTATGGCCCTGTCCCAGTTATCCGCCATCGATAGCCTGCCGTTCGTCCGGACGTAACGGATGCGAGGATCCGCGAGGTCGCGCACAACCGCGGCGGTTTCTGCCGACTGTGGTTCGTCACTGTTGTCGCACACGACGACCTCGAAGTCGGAGAATGTTTGCTGGAGAGTGCTCTGAATCGCGTTTCTGAGCTGGTCGGGACGGTTCTTCGTCGGGATGGCGATGGTGAAGAACGGTTCTCCCGCAGACGGTTCGTGCTTTGCGCGGCTTTGAATTGCACCTCGAGGTGTCCGCTGTCTTCTGCCTACGCCCTCGTCGCCAGGGACACGTGGGGCAGTGGCGAGCCCGTCGACCGAGATCTGCGGCGCGTCGTGCTCTAGTCGCATCGCTCCCTCGAGGTTGCGAACGAAACTTGCGTTTGGTCTGACCACGAGCACCCTCACCGCCCGACGCGCACACACAGGGGCCGGCAGCCAATTCGATCTCTGGTCAGTTGCTGGGGCCGCGTCGGTCGGTGGCTATGTGTGCGTAGTCCAGGACGAGAGAGCCACGCTGGTGTACGGCTCGGCCAGCCACTTGTGGACGTCCGCGACATGGATCTGGCCACGACCCTGAAGTCTACGACCCGCTGAAGCAAGCGTCCCTGCTCCAGCTTTGGCTGGTGATCGATTGCGAAACCGGGGCTGGCCTCACGGTCTCGGCCAGATCTGAAGAGACGAAGCTCCGACCGTTCAGTCGCCCGAAGAACAGCGCGATTGCCGAATGCGATTCGTCGGTTCGACACATGACGAATACTACGACATCGGTGCGAGCTTCGGCTCGCTGACACTGGCCGAAGGGCGACGTACCGCGGGCGGCTACAGGATCGTTGCGATCGAGCCGTCGTTGTCGAAATCCATGTAGAAGGCTTTGAGGACGCCTGTACTGAGGGGAGCTGAGCGAAACGCTCGCGGGTGGAACGATCAGGGAGCTTGCGGTCGAGATTGCCGATCCTGAACTAACGAGACGACCTGCTGGCTATGCACACGCGTCACGGCCGGTGGTGTGCGCGGGCGCCCGTGACGTGCTCGGAACTCAGTGTCGGTTGCTGGTCCAATCGACCACGCTAAGCTTCGCACGTGCTCATGCACCTCCCGTACTCCGAGTTCGAGCGAATCCGCGCGCTTGAGGGCAACCGCTACGAGCGGGCGGCGGCCTTCGCTGACGCGTGCCGGCTGAACGCGCTCTACATGATCGGGCGAGCCGGGTCGGGGCATCCTGGGACGACCTTCAGCTCGCTCGACATCGTGTCCTGGCTTCACCTCGGTGTCCTGCGAGACGGCGATAGGTACTTCTCGTCCAAGGGCCACGACGCCCCCGGCCTGTACGCGGTGTTGACCGCACTCGGCCGGCTCGACTTCGAGCTCATCCATCAACTCCGGCGGCTGAACGGGCTTCCCGGGCATCCCGATGTGGCAGCGACGCCCGAGGTCGTGACGAGCACCGGGTCGCTAGGCATGGGCATCTCCAAAGCGCGGGGATTCGTGCTCGCGGACCGCCTCCTCGGCCGGTCGGGGCGTGTGTACGTGCTGACCGGTGACGGCGAGCTGCAGGAGGGCCAGTTCTGGGAGTCGCTGCAGCAGACGGCGAATCGCGCGCTGCACGAAATTACGGTGATCGTTGACCGGAATCAGATTCAGTCCGACACATGGGTGTCGCACGTGAGCGATCTCGGCGACCTCGAGGCGAAGATCCGGACGTTCGGCTGGGCGGTCGCACGGTGCGACGGACATGACATACCCGCGTTCGCCGGGACGCTGGAAGCTCTCGCGAGCGAACGCGGGCCGGCACTCGTTATCGCCGAGACGCGTAAGGGCGCCGGCGTCTCGTTCATGGAGCCGCACGAGCTCCCTCATACCGACACCGCGCTCTACGGGTTCCATTCCGGCGCCCCGACGCCGGACGAGTACGAGCGGGCGGTCGAGGAGATCAGGGCGCGACTCGACGCGGAGCTGGCGGCTCTCGGCGCCGACCCGATCGAGCTCGTCGAGGCGGCGCCTCCCGAACATCGCTCGGCGCCGAGCGATCGCCAACGGCTCGTGCCCACCTACGGGCAGGCGCTCCTCGAGCAGGCCGAGCGGGAGCCCCGGCTCGTCGCTCTCGATGCCGACCTCCGCCTCGATTGTGGACTTGTAGACTTCCGGGAGCGGTTTCCGGATCGCTTCTTCGAGTGCGGGATCGCCGAGCAGGACATGGTCTCCCAGGCCGGAGCGATGGCTCTCGCGGGTCTGATCCCCGTCGTCCATTCGTTCGCCTGCTTCCTCTCCACACGGCCGAACGAGCAGATCTACAACAACGCCACCGAGCGCACGAAGGTGATCTACGTCGGCTCGCTCGCGGGGCTCGTGCCCGGCGGGCCCGGGCACTCGCACCAGTCGGTTCGCGACATCTCCGCCCTCGGAGCCGTCCCTGGGATGTCCCTGATCGAGCCCTTCTGCGAGTCGGAGGTGCGGGCCGCGCTCGACTGGGCCGTCCACCATGCTGAAGGATCGGTCTACCTCCGCCTCGTCAGCGTGCCCTGGGCCCTCGGCTTCGATCCGCCCGAGATCGAGGAGCTGCTGCCGGGCCGGGGGACAGTGCTGCGCCCCGGCAGGGACGCGATCTTCGTCGCAGCCGGGCCGGTGATGGTGGCGGCAGCGTGGGCGGCGGCAAATCTGCTTGGGGAAGACGACCTCGAGGTAGGCGTCGTGGCGCTTCCGTGGCTGCGTGACATCGACGGAGCCTGGCTAGCCGGGATCGTGGAAGACGCGGCGGTCATCTGCCTCGACAATCATTACCTCTCCGGAGGTCAGGGTGACGCCGTCCTCGCCGCGTTCGCCGAATCAGCCCCGGAGGCCGCTGGGCGAACCCAGAAGATCGGCGTCGCGTCGATCCCGAAGAGCGGCGGCAACAACGAGGTGCTGGCGGCGCACGGATTGGACGCCGAAGGGATCGCCGCTGCAGCTCGCACCGCGTTCCAGCGCGTGTGAGCGCGGCATAGGTGAAGGGAGGGCCGGGTAGGGTGCTTAACGTGTGCCCGATGGGCCTCACGGACGAGAAACGGCTCGTTGGCGAAGTTGGAGGGATCTGATGAATACAAGTTCGTCAGAGAACACCCCGATCGGCGTCTCCCGGCCGACTTCCACGCCCCGCGGGAACGCCTCTCGGATCGTGGTTCGCGTGCCGCCGCGGAGGCTGACGCCACGCCTGGGGTCGACCGGCACGCATTTCCACCTCGCCGCCCACTTCGGCGCAAACTACGTCAAGAAGTACTACTTCGATACCTACCTCGGGCTTCTCTGGATCCCGCTGCTCCCAGTCTTGGACATCCTGATGCGGGCCTTGCTTTTCGGAGGATTCCTCGGAGTCCCATCGGGCGACCGCCCCTACCTCGTCTTCCTACTCGTGGGATCGATCGGGTGGTACTTCTACGATCGCACGACGCTCTGGAGTTATCGCTCGCTCCAGTTCAACCGCCGCGACTACCGCAGCGTGCCCGTGCCCTGGCTTCCGGCGGTCACGGGAGCGGTGGTTCCGGGCGCGCTCCAGGGGATCCTCTACGCGCTCATTGCGCTGGTCGTCTGCGGGTACTACAGAATCACGGAGGGGTCGTTCTACGTTTCGATCGGAAGCGGATCCACGTATGCGATCGTTGGGCTGCTACTGCTGCTGCTGTATGCCTGGACGCTCGGATTGCTCTTCGCACCACTCGTCCGGATCATCAGGGACGTCCGGCTCGTCCTCCGGTACGTCTTCGCGTTCTGGTACATGCTGACGCCGATTCTGTACTCGGTTCAAACGATCCCGGCGCGCTATCAGGCGATCGCCGTCTACAACCCGCTGACCGCTCCCGTCGAGTTCATCCGTCGCGGACTGCTCGGAACGCCGCTTCCCACCGAACGCTCGGTGGTGACGTCCGTCGTCGTCCTCGCGGCGCTGATGCCGATAGCGTTTCTCCTCTTCGCCCGTGCCGAACGCGCTGCGCACGCGCGCCTATGAGCGAGTTTCCGGCTCGTGAGCAAGCGGTCTTCGGGGTCGATTCCGCAGACCGCGACTCCGGGCTTTCCCTCGAACACGTCGTCAAGGAGTACCCGCCTCTCGGGCCGATGCGCGCCCGGCGCTTCTTTTCACGGCTCGGCGGGCTCCAGTTCGACCCCGCGCTCGCAGACCGATTGGCCGACGACGAGGACGACGACTTTGTCGACGAAGAGGAGGAGCAGGAGGTGGCCGACCGCGGTGGGATCGGCCGCAAGGTCGTCGACCACGTTTCCTTCGAGGTTCAACGCGGGTCGAGACTTGCTTTGGTCGGGCCATCGAGCGCCGGGAAGACAGTTCTCCTGAAAATGATCTCGGGCATTGTCGCCCCGAGCGAGGGCAGGATCGTCGCGCGCGGACGCGTCGCACCGGCATTGAACATCCTCGCAGCGGCCATTCCGAAGGATCAAAAGCTCGGTACCGCGCTGCCCTACATCGCTGCGGTAGCGGGCCTTCCGCCCGGTCTCGTCCGTTCGCGGCTGGACGAGATCTCCGACTTCATGGAGCTTCCACAGTTGAGAACTTTGCCCACGCTAGCGTTGGACAAACGCCGCAGGCCCGAGGTCTTGCTCGCCACGATGCTGTGCCTCGATCCGGACATCATCGTCACCGACATACCTATCGCGTTAGGCAGCTTTGCGGAACGCTGCGTGCAACGCCTCAACGAACTACAGACGCGCGGCACGATCCTGATCGCAGAGGCCCGAGGCGCTCGGGGTCTCGTTCCCCTACCCGACCGCGTCCTCGAGCTCGATCGTGGCCGGATCATCTCCGACCGGCTGTACGATCCCGCGACCGAAAAGCAGCGGCAAGCGGCCGGCTGAGCCGAATCAGCGGTCAGCCCTCGGCGCGAGGACCGCGCATTCTCGCGCAGGCGCGTCCGGAGCCACGACCCTTCCGCAGGCCCTGCCCTTCTGTCCTCCGGTTCCAGACCGGCCTCTCTCGGCACCGTCACTCCCATCTCGGCCTTTTTTGCCCTTGAACGTCGGCCTAGGTCGTTGAACCACGCACCACCTAGGCGCCCGTCGTCTCGATGTCCGCGTTCACGGTCAACGCGGGACGCCCGGAAGGTTCGCCACTCCCGCACCGGTGGTCGTGCTGTCGCGCGGGCGTCTCGTGGGCGGACGGCCCCCTGCGAGCCGCCGGCTTCGCGCGTCGAAGCCGCGCGACGAGGCTTCGCTGCCGGACTGAGAGGCGCCCGAGCGGGCTAGCGAGACACCGAGCCATCGGTTTCGGCTTCGGCTTCGGTCTTCAGGTCGACCTCGCCCGCGGCCTCAGTTGGGCGCTGCGCGGCCTGCTGGGGAACCCTGCGGGCCGCCTCGCGAAGCGCGAAGGCCTGGCGCCGGGTCTCGATCTGCGCGGCCCTCTGCGCAGCACGCTCAGCCGCCTCCGCATTTTGCGCTGCGAGGCGCGCCTCGGCGACCTCGTTCTCGCGAGCCGCGGCACCTTTTCCGAACAGCGCGCCCAGGCGGGTGCGAAGCCTCACGCTGTTCCGAACGTCGCGGACGAACAGCCGTGTGCGCCGCCTGATCGGCTTCTTCTTCTCCAGCTTGCGCAGCTTCTGCTCGTGACGACGCGCGCGCGACCGGGCCTTGCGCCGCGCGATTTCGGCCGACTCCTCCGCGCGCGCGTACTTCCGCGCCTTGCGCCGCGCGCTCTCGGCCGTGTCCTCGGTGCGCACGGCCCAAATGGCTCTGCCCTTCGCTCCCAGGCCTTTCGGCTGGATCATCCGTGCCTTCTTCATGTCGTCGATCGTCGGCAGCTCGTCGAGGAACCCGGCGGCGATCGGCGTGCGCGGGTTCGCCTCGTCCCACGCCAACGCCTCCCACACTGTCGGGAACGCGAGCGGCGGCGGGCCGGCCGCCTCGGCCGCTTCGGACGCCTGCGCCTTCAGCTGCGCGCCGTTCGCCGGCATCTTCACCACCTGGGTGTAGAGCCGCTTCGACTTGACCGTCCGCTGGACGTCGGGGGCGTCCTGGTCGAGTTGCGTCAGGAGCGCCTCGAGGTCTTCGTCACGGGTGACTCCGTGCCGTGCCGTCTTCATGTAGTCGTTCAAGCACCCGAGGTAGTACTGCGCCCGGTCGACCTCTACGTCGCCCAGCCGCCCCGGAACGAGCTCTCGCACACGCATCAGGTCGTTGAGGATCAGGGCATGTGCGAAGCATGCGTCGGAAGGCATTAGGCCGACGAGCTCGTCCCACGTCATCCCGAGATCCTGGACGAAGCGTTCGGCGAGCTCACCCTTCCTGCGGAAGTCGGCGCCGTTTCCAGTGCCGACGCTGACGTAGAGCGACTCGTCCATCATCAGCACCCAGTCGGAGTGGGCGAGCATCAGGAACCCGGAGGTGAAGTCGGGCGCGACTGGTGGGCAGACGCGTCCTGCGCCCGAGGAGCGGATGGCATCGAGCACGGACCGGTGGCAGACGGAGGTCATCAGCTTCGGGATGATCTTCGGCGTGTACTTCGGGTAGCCGTGGACGAAGTAGTCGAGCACCTCCGAGCTAGACAGCTCGTGCCGGCTGAACGTCGCGGGGCGGCGTTTGAAGCGCGTTCCCGACGGGTCGCGGCCGTAGAGGTCGTTGAACCACGAGACGACCTTGGGGCCGGTGTTCTCGATGTCGGCGTTCACGACTTCGAGCGCCTCGCGCTTGAAAATCGAGCGATCGGTGAGCACGCCGACGAACTCGCCGCGCGCATCGGCGATCGCCGCTTCCCAGTTGTCCGGCATCGACAGCTTGCCGCTCGTGCGGATGTAGCGGATGCGCGGGTCGTCGAACTCGCCGACAACCGCGGCCGTCTGCGCCGACTCGGCCTCGTCGCTGTTGTCGCAGACGATGATCTCGAGATCGCCGAAGGTCTGCTCGACGAGGCTCCGAACGGCGTCGCGCACGCGCTCGGGCCGGTTCTTCGTCGGGATCGCGATGCTGAAGAACGGACGGCTCATCGGCATCGACGACGCGGCCCCTGCGATCGCGACCGCGGAGGGCGCGTGCCGCACCGGTCCGCGCGATCCGTCGATGCGCGTCGACTTTCGTTCCGGTGCCGGGGCGGAACGTGCCGTGGGGAGCGGCGCACTCGCCTCGGCAACGACTGCGCTGGGGTCGACCGCTTGCTCGATCGCCTCCACGACCTCGAGCGTCGCCGCCCGATCGAGGCCACACGGGCGGATGAACGACTGGACGAATGCCCTGCGCCCCTCCGCCTTCTCGTCCACGCCGCGGAGGATGCGCGCGACACGTTCGCCGACCTCGTCGTCGTCGGCGCAGACCTCGAGGAAGTCGGCCTCGATCAAGTGGCGGAAGTGCCCCGTGAAGCCTTGCTGGGCGTGGAACTCGTCGCTCACGATCGTCAGGCACGGACGGTCGACAACGACGGCCTCGAGGAAGGCCGTGGTGTTCAGCCCGAAGAAGGACGACGCGTGAGAAAGCTGGTTGTAGTAGTCCTGCCACGACTCCGTCGTATCGGCGTGGTCGCCTCGTTCGGGGTAGACGACGACGCCGGGATGGGAAAACCCTGTCCACGGATCCGGGTTGACCGGATGTGGACGGACGACGAGCGTGGGCGGCTCGCCGTCTTCGTGAAGCGCGATCGCCTCTGCGAGGCGCTCGACGAGTTCCACCTCGCTCGCGATCAGCGTGCGCGAGCTGCACAGATAGATCACGTAGGGCCTGTCCTCGGGGAGTCCCATCTGGCGGCATACCGCAGCGTGCTCGACCGTCGGCTTCATCTCGAAGAACCGGTCGATGTGCGGCGCGCCGGTGACCCGAATGAGGTCGCGCGGAATGTCGTGGATCTCGACGGCCTCGTCGGCGAGCGCCTGGTTCCAGACGATGTAGCGGTCGGGGAGTACATGGACGGTTCCCTTGCTGGTGAGGTTGTCCCAGCTGTTCAGATAGCCGACCGTGGGAACCTCGAGCCAGCGGGCCGCGTGGATGTAGTCGGCCTCGACGGAGTTCTTCGGCCAGACCGTCGGCGAGACGAGGACGACGTGCGGCCGGTGGCGCTCTATGGCCGCGACGACGGTCGGGCTCGGCTTGCTGCGGGCCTCGATCCGGCGCCAGAGCGGAAGCACGAAGCGGCGGCCCAGCAGCCACCGGACGGCCCGCCGCTGCACGAGCCACCTGGTCTTCGGCTGGAGCTTGCCTTCGAGCCCCTCCGTCACCCGGTCCGGGGATGGATGCCCTTTGCGGAGGTAGATAGCCCGGTTCATCAGCGCGCGGCCGCTGCGGAGCCGCAGGTGCTGTTTCTCGACCGGCTCGGGCCGGTAGCCGACGACGACGTCTGGAATCTCGGACTGGGCGATCTCGATGCCTCGGCCCTGGTGTGCCATCTTCTCCTTCTTCCGGGCCAGCTTCGCCCGAACCCGCGGATCGTCCATCTGCGTGCCGTGCAGGAGCGCCACCTGATGGCCGCGGGCGTGCAACTCGCGCACCACCGTGTCCAGGTTGCGGAAGAAGTTCACGTGCTGCATCACCATCAAGACCTTCATGGAACGGGGAATCTCCTTCGTTCGAGTCGAGAGGATCTGGATCGCGCAGCGGAGCTCGTCGGGCCGGAGACTTTATACCGGCATCGAGGGCGCTCGCCAGTCGTGGCGCTACTCAGCCGACGCGGCGCAGGTAGCCGTGCTGCCAGTGCGTGATGTTCGTCTTCAGCTCGCTCTCGTCGAACGGCCACTCAGGCTGCTCGACCACGAACTCGGGATGTTTCGCGACGAACGCCTCGACGGCAGAGATCGGATTGTCCAATGACCAGTCGGGATCGCCTCGTGGTGTGTCCGCAACGAGGGCCATGATCCCGTCCATCACGACGATGTACGAGCCAACGGAGACGAGCTGGCTGTAGGCCTCGAGCTCCGCGAGAACGTGCTCCCGCGTGTGATTCGAGTCGAGCATCACGAGCGTCTTCTCGCCGGGCCGGATCTCGGCGGCGACCTGGGAGACGGTGGCGGGATCGGTCGAGCTGCCTTCGACGAGCGTGATCAGGCTCGACAGCGGGTGCTCTTCGATAGCGGCTCGGTTGTGCGGACGAATCTCGATGTCGATCCCGATCACGCGGCCTCGACCGAAGATCTTGCACAGGGACGCGTAGTAAACGAGAGACCCGCCGTGGGCGACGCCGGTCTCGATGATCACGTCGGGCTGGACCTGATGGAGAACCTCCTGCATCCGGATCATGTCTTCCGGCAACTGAATGATTGGGCGTCCCAGCCAGGAAAACGTGTAAACGTGCTTCTGATCCCACCCGACCTTCAGCCAGAGCGCGGAGAGCAGCTCGAATCCTTCGGTGGAGAACAGGCGGATGCTCTCGCCGTCGTCGTCGGTCGAGACCAAGCCGGTTTTCGTGTCAATCGTGACTCGCATGAACCGGCGGCGAGCGTACCTGAGTTAAGGCGGACCGCGCGAGCCCAACTGCGGTTTGCGGTCAGACCCATTGACGCCACCAGTTGAGCGTTCGCTCCAGGCCTTCGTCGAGGCTGTATGTCGGTCGCCAGCCGAGCTCGTCGCTCAGGCGGCGGACGTCGGCCACGATCCGGGCCGGCTCTGTGCGCGGCGGAGCGCCGCCAAACCGAATCAGGTCGTGCCGGTTCGCAACCTCTTGAAGCCGCAGAAGGATGTCGCGGAGCGGGACTCCCACGCCCGATCCAATGTCGACGCTGCCCTCCAGTTTGCTCTCGAGCAGAATTGCGAAAGCGGCCGCCAGATCTTCTACGTAGAGAAAGTCGCGCACCTGCGAGCCTTGGCTAATTGCCACCAGCTCGCCCGCAACGAGCGCCTGGGCGGCGGATGCCACCACGCGCAACGGCTGCTCGCCCGGGCCGTAGGCGAAGAAAACTCGCCCCCACCCGAAGCTCATGCCGGACAAACGGGCGTAGTCCTCGACGACCTCCCGCAGCGCGTTCTTACTCACGCCGTACAGCGTCGCGGGTCGGAGCGGCGTCGCCGCGCAGCAGCAGTCGGCTGACCAGTCGTACTCGGCGCACGTGCCGGCGACGACGACCCGTCGGCCGCCGGAAGCGTGAAAACTCCGGACGAGCCGCAGGCTCGCCGCAACCCAGTCCAGGTTCTCCGGGGCGTCCCAGAACTTCCCGTGTTCCGCGTACCACGCGAAGTGAAGAAGGTGACTCGCACGGATTTCACGAACGACGGCCTCGGTCGCTTCTGAGTCCTGCAGGTTCACCTCGTGCCAGTCGACGAGGTCAGCGGCGGAGCCCGTGCCGCGGCTCCGAGACAGGGCGTGCACCTCGAAGCCGCGCTCGAGAAGGGGCGCGATAGCGTGCCGGCCGATGAAGCCGGTGCCTCCGGTCAGGAGGACGCGCTTCACGACACGAAGTCCGGATAGGCGCGGTCTCGATCCGAGATCACCAAAGGCACGGCCGGCCACTCGATCGCGAAGGCCGGGTCGTCGAAGCGGACTCCCCGGGCTGAGGTCGCGACGTACGCATCGGCCATCTGGTAGACGACCTCGCTCTCGTCGGCGAGCGTGAGGAAGCCGTGGGCAAAACCTGCAGGGATGTGGAGCATCCGGCCATTTGCCTCGCTCAGCTCCTCTCCGAACCAGAGCCGGAAGGTCGGTGAGCCGGGCCTGAGGTCAACCGCCACGTCGTAGACCGCACCCCTGGAGCAGCGGACGAGCTTCGTCTCGCTGTGGGGCTCTGCCTGGTAGTGCATCCCGCGGAGCGTCCCTTTCCTCCGATTACGTGAGAGGCTGCACTGGACCACCGCAGAGGGCATCTTGCGCGCCTCCCATTCCGCGGAGTCGAAGGTGCGGGCGAAGCTCCCGCGTTCGTCGGAGACGGGCTCGAGTTCGATCAGCACGAGCCCGGACAGCCCGGTCTCGGTGAAGGTCATGGGTAGACGCGCAGATTCGGCGAGGAAACGACGAACCGGCCGCCCCAGTCGCGGATCACGCTCATCTGCTCCATCACCTCGTCCTTCAGGTTCCACGGAAGGATGAAGAGGTAGTCCGGGCGCGTCCGCTCGACCTCGCACGGGTCGAGAATCGGGATCCGCGTGCCCGGGAGGTAGTGGCCTTGCTTGTGCGGGTTCCGGTCGACGGTGTAGTCGATGAAGTCAGTCCCGATCCCGCAGTAGTTGAGGAGCGTGTTGCCCTTGGCGGGGGCCCCGTAGCCCGCGATCGTGCGCCCCTCCTCCTTTGCCTCGATCAGAAAGGAGAGGACCGCCCGCTTCTGGCGTTTCACCTGCTCCGAGAACGCGAGGTACGTCTCGAGGCGGCCGTAGCCCGCCTCCTCTTCGCGCTCGAGCAGCTCGCCGACGCGATCTCCGACCGGCTTCGTCTCGTCGGCCTCGTGGCGTCCGTAGATCCGGAGCGAGCCGCCGTGCGTGGGGATCTCCTCGACGTCGAAGAGGGTCAGTCCGTGCGCAGCGAAGACGCGGCGAGCCGCGGAGAAGGAGAAATAGGAGAAGTGCTCGTGATAGATCGTGTCGTACTGAACGTCGTTCACGAGGCGCAGCAGATGCGGGAACTCCATCGTGATCACTCCGGTCGGCTTCAGGAGCAGCGCGAGGCCGGCGACGAAGTCGTTCAGATCGGGCACGTGAGCGAGCACGTTGTTCCCGACCAGCAGGTCCGCCGCGTGCGCGTCGCGCAAGTCCGTTGCCGCGTCGCGGCCAAAGAAACGGACGACGGTGGCGACACCGTTCTCTTCCGCGACGGCCGCCACGTTTGCGGCGGGCTCGATTCCCAGCACGTCGATTCCGGCCTCCACGAAGTACTGAAGCAGGTACCCGTCGTTGCTCGCCACCTCGACCACCTTGCTCCCGCCCCCCAGTGAAAAGCGCTCTGTCATCGCGGCGGCGTACTCCTTCGCATGCTCGAGCCAGGTCGTCGAGTACGAGGAGAAATACGCGTAGTCGGAAAAGATCTCCTCGGGCGTCCCTCCGTGCTCCTGCAGCTGGACGAGGAAACAGCGGGCGCAGACGAGCGCAGAGAGCGGCAGGAAGGGCTCCGCCGCAGTCAGTCGCTCAGGCGGCACATACGAGTTCGCGAACGGCGAGACACCGAGGTCGGCGAAGACGTGCTCGAGCGGAGCACTGCAGAACCTGCACGACGAGGTCACGCGGAGACCGAAGCCGGTCGGGAGTCCTTCGCGAACGACTCGATCTGAGCGACTGTGAGCTCACGGCCGTCCTCGCCTTCGTCTAGCCGGCGATACCACTCGACCGTCGCCCGGAGACCCAGCTCGAGATCCCAGCGCGGCGTCCAGCCGAGCGCCTCGCGCGCAAGGCTCGAATCGAGCTCGAGCGACGGCGCCTCAGCGGGCTGCGCCTCGGTCGGCGAGGTGATCTCGAGGGGGCTGCCCCACTCCCTCGCAACCTCGGCGACAAGCCATTCCACGGGCCTCGAGTCGGAGGCATCGGGGCCGAAGTTCCAGGCACGAGCCGCGCTCCGGTCCGAACAGAGCCGCTCCGCGAGCACGAGGTAGCCGTCGAGGGGGTTGAGGACGTGCTGCCAGGGCCGCGTGGCTCCGGGGTAGCGGAGCTCGATCTCGGTGCCGGCACGGAGTGCGGCGATCAGATCGGGCACGAGCCTGTCCTCCGCCCAGTCACCACCGCCGATCACGTTGCCCGCTCGGACGGTCGCGACCGCCGGCGAGCTGTTCCCGCCGAGATAAGCGCTGCGGTAGGAGGCGGTCACGAGCTCGGCGCAGGCCTTGCTGCTGCTGTAGGGATCGTGTCCTCCGAGCGGGTCATCCTCCCGATAGCGCCGGGACTCGTGGTGCTCGTAGACCTTGTCGGTCGTGACGACGACGACCGCCCGGACGCCGTCGGTCGCCCGGACCGCCTCGAGGAGGTTGAGGGTGCCGATGGTGTTGGTCTCGTAGGTGAGGACAGGCTGAGCGTAGGAGCGTCGTACGAGCGGCTGTGCCGCGAGATGGAGGACGACTTCGGGGCGATGCTTGGCGAGGCTCCTGCAGAGAAGATCCCGGTCGCGGACGTCGCCGATGACGGAGGTGAGTTCGTCGCCGACCCCAGCGACCTCGTAGAGCGAGGGCTTCGTCGGGATGGTGTCCGAATACCCGACAACCTTCGCTCCACACCAGGCCAGCCAGAGGCAGAGCCAGCTGCCCTTGAAACCGGTGTGGCCCGTCACGAAGACGCGGCGGCCGTGCCAGAACGCCTCGTTCACTCGGACCACCTCTTCCACGGCGCGGCGCCACTCTCCCACAGCTCCTGCAACCGAAGCCGCTCGCGGAGCGTGTCCATCGGCTGCCAGAACCCCGTGTGCCGGTACGAGCTCAGCTGGCCCGCCGCCGCGAGCCTCTGCAGCGGCTCCCGCTCCCAGACGGTGTCGTCCCCGTCCAGGTAGCTCCCGACCTTCGGCGAGAGCACGAAGAAGCCGCCGTTGATCCACGCGTCGTCGCCTGCCGGCTTCTCGTTGAACTCGGTGACGCGCGCTCCGTCGATCTGCATCGAGCCGAAACGACCGCTCGGCTGCACCGCCGTCACCGTCGCGAGCTTCCCCTGCTCGCGATGGAACCCGACGAGGGCGGCCAGATCGACGTCCGCGAGCCCGTCGCCGTAGGTGAAGCAGAAGTCCTCCTCGCCGACGTGCTCGAGCACCCGGCGGAGACGACCGCCCGTCATGGTCTCGGCTCCCGTGTCGATCAGCGTCACGCGCCATGGGTCGGCCGTCGTCTGATGGACCTCCATGCTGTTCGCTGCCACGTCGAAGGTCACGTCGGACGTATGCAGGTAGTAGTTGGCGAAGTACTCCTTGATCAGGTATCCCCGGTAGCCGAGGCAGATCACGAAGTCGTCGAAGCCGTAGCTCGAATAGAGCTTCATGATGTGCCAGAGGATCGGCCGGTCGCCGATCTCGACCATCGGCTTCGGGCGGAGCGTCGTCTCCTCCGCGAGCCTGGTTCCGAGCCCCCCGGCCAGGATCACGACCTTCACGTTCCGTCGCTCCGCTTCATCGGCTCACAATCCTAGCGTCGGCGCCCACCCGGCCGTCAGGGGGCAGCCAGCGCGTCCTCACGCGCGGACTCGCTCGCAGACGAAGCGTTCTTCTTTCCCTTGCTCTCGTGGGCGACGAGGAACACGCGCAGCACCGCCCACCCCGCTCGTGCCAATAGAGTGGCGCCGGGACGGAGCCGGCGCTCGATCCTCGCGGCAGGGGCCGCGGCTAGCCTCTCCACCACATCGGCCAGGATGCTTGAAGCGCTTGCGGCACCAGCGGGCCGGATGAAGGACGCGACGAAGGTGCCGTTTCGCGCGGAGCTCTCTCCCGAGCACGACCGAAGGAGCTGCTCTGCGTGCTCCCGGTAGCTGCTCCCGACGATCAGCATGCCGCCGTTCTCCGGGAGCAGATGCCGGAAGTGCACTGTCTCGCGCTGCGTGTCGCGATAGCGGTCGACGAGCACCGTGTGAACGGGGCGGTCGACGATCGCGGCTTCGATCATCCCGCTCGTCAGGATTCCGACGACCGCGGCCGCGTGGTGGATCGCGTCGAAGTAGCTCGCACGCGAGCCCCGGTCGAACGGCTCGGCGTCGCGCGCCGTCGCGACCACGAGTCCCGCCGGGGCGGCGCCCACGAAGGGGTTGAGAGGATGAGGCCTCAGCAACACCTGCAGGTCGGCGAGCTCGGGCGACGCGGTCCGGATCCGCTCGTTCCACTCGCGGACGAACTCGCTCTCCTCCGGAGCGATGAAACGGGACGAGCCGAGATACAGCACGAACGGCCGCGCGGGATCGAGGCCGGCGGCCTCGCAGAACTCCTTCCGAGGGTGAGCCGCGTCCCAGCGAAACCAGTGGTCGTACGCGACGGCGCCCGTCACGACCACGCGCTCCTCCGGCACCCCGTGGAGGCGGACGGCCTCGGAGCGCTGGACGTCGTTCCACACTGCGACGAGATCGGGCAACTCGTACATCCCGCCTTTCACGGTGAGGTTGTCCCAGCTGTGGACGGCGAGCACGCTCGGCACCCCCATCTGGCCGGCGCACCGGACGTAGTCGGTCTGCGGGGAGCCCGGGTCGACCAGCGGGGTGACGAGGATCGCATCGGGCTCGAACTCGCGGACGAAGCGCTCGAGGCCCGCTGCGACGGGAACGCCCTCGTCTGCGAGCCGCAGGATGGCTCGGGCCGCGGCGCGCCCGCGCGCCGAGCGGACAATGGGCGCGCCCATGATCCGCAGGGCCCGAGGGATCCGCGCCGCCAGACGCGCGCGCGGCTTCTCGGCATCGGCGTAGTCGGGCTCGAGATAGCGAAGATAGTCGAGCGCGAGGCGGAAGCCGCGGCCGGCAACCGCGATCCCCGCCCGCTTGCGCGGCGGCGCCGGCCCGAACGTGACCCGGGGACACTCGCGAGCGACTTCCTCGAGCACCCGATTCGTCTCGGAGATGCCCGTCTTCGACATCACGTCGAGCGCCACATGCACTCGATGCCCTCGGGAATCGAGCTCGCGTAGCACCCATTCGAAATTGCGCGCGAGGATCCCGTGGGACATGAAGAAGAGGATCTTCAAGGCCGCTCGCGCGCGAAGATCCCGTACCAGTGCCCATGCGGGCCGGGAGGGTCGAATCGCGCTCGGAGGCTGAGACCGTGCCCCTCGATCAGACCGCTCATCTCCTCCGCTTCTTCCTCGTTCACCTCGATCATCAGGCTGCGAAGATCCTTCGAAGCGAGGGTGAACGGGGCGCCCTGCAGCACGTCGAGCTCCGCCCCATCGACATCGATCTTCAGGTGGGTCGGCTTGGGCAAAGGAAACTGCGCGAGCAGGTCGTCCAGCGTGTATGTCAGCACCGGCTGGCGGTAGAGGGGCGCGAAGCTCCCCTTCAGAAACGGTCTCGCCCCCGTGCTGTGAAGCCCGGCTCCAGCCTCGAGATCGCGATAGTTGAAGTAACCGAGACCCGTGCTGGCTCCCAGTGTCACGTTGAGGGGGAGGACGGTGTCGCTCACGTCGTTGAGGACGATGTTCTCGCAAAGCGAGGCGAAGGTGGCGTACGCCGGTTCGATCGCGACGACCTCGACGCTCCTGCCCGGGGCCTTGGCGGCGACAAGGGAATACGCGCCGACATTGGCACCCACGTCGTAGAGCACGTCGCCCGCAACGAGCCATTGCTCGACCCACTCGATCGTCCAGGGCTCCTTCGCACAGGAGCGGATCCGCATCGGGGCGTACTTCGAGTCCATGTAGAGGTAGATGTCCTCGGCGGCGTAGTCGAGCTTTGCGATCGACACGCGGTGCTCGAGCCGGAAGAGTCCTGTCCGGCCCAGCTGCTGGAGGATCGAGAGCCCGCGCCGCGTCCGGCGGGCGTACATGAGCGCCCCCTGCCAAAGCATCGCGACCCGTCCTGGCTTGCGCGCCATCAGGCCCCCATCGCCGCGGGCGCGCGACCGGCGGACGGACGGCCGGGTCGAGGCGCCTGGAACGAGGACAATGTCGTCGCGAGACGCTCTGCGTTCCGGGATGACGCATCGACGAGCACCGGCGCCCCTGGGAGGCAGCGTCGCATGGCGGCATGGAGGAACCGGGCGATCGCTTCCTCGTCGGGCTGGAACTCGAGGAATCCCCGCATCGCGTCGGCGACGCCATCCGTCGAGTCGACATCAACCGTGATTCCGTAGCCTGCATAAAACGGACGGCCGATCGTCAGCACCGGCTTACGGTACAAGAGCGCCTCGAGGCCCACGGTGGAGCTGATCACGGCCACCGCCTTCGAGCGCTCGATCAGGTCGTGCGTGTTCGTGTGCGGGTCGACGAGCCGCACGCGAGGGATCTCCGAGAGCCCGCGCAGAAGGGTGAGGGTGTTTCGACCGATCGAGAGCGGATGCTCCTTCAGGACGAGCTCGTAGCCCTCTGGCAGCGCTGCGGCGGCGCGCTCGACGATTGCGGTCTGATCGGCGAGGTGCGGGATCACTCGCTCGATCTTGTAGTCGTCGACCACATGGAGCGGGAAGTAGACGAACGGGCTGGACGGAATCGACCGGTAGAGCGACTTCGCACGCGCTCTCCGGATGAGCTGTCTCGCATGGTCGGCGGCCCAGTGGCCCGGACGGAGATAGTCGTTGTTCCGATCCTCGCCGAGCCGCGCCACGACATATGCACCCGCCCGGCGCACTCGCTCCATCGTGATCCCAACGTGGCGATGGGCCCTAATCGGCTGCGCCCTGCTGGTGTAGTCCGCGATGAAGCTCTCCACCTCGGCGCGCTCGGCAGGCACCAACGGTCGGATCTCTTCTCCGGGAACGATCGGCGCGTGCATCGTGTCCACGTAGAGCCGGAGCGGCCGAGGGAAGATCGTGTAGAAGAGAAAGAGTGTCGGCACTCCGAGCCTGCTTGCGATCGCATGGGCGGCGGTGCGCGGTGTCTCGCTCCCGACTTCCGGCACGACGACATCGGGCCGCAGCTCGCCGAACAGTGTTTCCAGGGCCCTGAAGTACCCCACCGTGCGGGTCGCCGACGCCGCGGGAGAGAGAGACGCGCTCGCAACGTCCGTGCGATAGACGTCGGTGACGCTCTCGATTTCGTACTCCCGCTCAATTCGAGCGATCTCCTCGGCGAGATCAGCGGGCTCGATCCTTTCCATCCGGTCGAGGAGCGACACCGCCTCGAAACCCCGCTCTCGCAGGCGTCGTGCCGACCGGCGCGACACCGTCACGTGGGTGACCTCGTGGCCGCGGGCCACCAAGTGGGAGCCCACTTCTCCGTAGAAGTCGCTCTCGAACAGCTGGATGGTCAGGAAGAGGAAGCGCATCTCGGTTCGCAAGTGTAGGTTCGCCGTTCGTGACGCGGCTCATCAGAACCGTGCAGAGGCTTGCGTTGCCGCTCGATACCGCCGAGCGGCACGCCCTCGTCGCGCGCCTCGCCGGGGAGCCGGACAGCATCCTCGACGTGGGCGGGACACCGGGCACGCTCGGGCTCTTCCTGCCGCGGGCCTCGATCACGACGGCCAACGTGGAGCCGCCGGCCGACATCCTCTTGGACGGTGCGGCGGGGCTGCCCGTCGCGGGCGACGCGTTCGACGTCGTTACCAGCATCGACGTGCTCGAGCACCTGCCCCGGGAGTCCCGGGCCGACCACATTCGGGAGCTCGTTCGCGTCGCACGTAGGCGCGTCGTCGTCTGCTGCCCACTCGGGACGCCGCAGCACAGCGCGTCGGAGCATGCCCTGCACGCCTGGCTCGAGCGTGAGACGGGAGCGGGACATCGGTTCCTGGCCGAGCACCTGAAGCTGGGATTGCCGACGGAGAGCGAGCTGCGTGCGCTCGGCGACGCCGCTCGGGGCTCGTGGCAGCTCTCCTGCAACGGCGACTTCCGCCGAACCGAGGCGCTGTTTCGCTCGAGCATTCTCGCCAGAAGCAATCCGGTCTCCGCCCTGCACTACGTCGTTCGGCGGCTCGCAACCCGCCCTCAACTCACCCTTTCCCCGTCGGCGGCCGCATTCGCGAATCGCGCGTTCCTGGTCGGCGACCTGAACGGGCCCTCCCGAGCGGACGCCACACGGACGCCTGGGCCGTAACGCGGCGAGTCCAGACGAGGCGAGAAAACATCCTTACAAAGAGTCAACGACTGCTGGCTACTGTGCCTCTCGTGCTCGCGCGCCTCCTCACAATCGTCGTGGCCCTCGCGGCTGTTGGCTCCACCGGCGTCGCGGCTTCGAGCAGCGGCACCGCGCCGCTGCAGACGGGCCTTTTCGACCCTGCGTCCTTCGAGTCCAACCCCGCCCTGAGCTTCGCCCGGACGCGCGCTGCGGGCGCGGGCTCTGCCCGGCTCATCCTCGAGTGGCGTGCGACCGTCCCGCGTGACGTTCGCCCGGTCGGGTTCGACGCAACGAATCCCAACGATCCCGCCTACGACTGGAGCTCCTTCGATCGTCAAGTCCGACCTGCTCTCTCCGCAGGACTGGAACCGATCGCGATCCTCTTCCTCGCTCCCCGCTGGGCCGAGGGTGCGAACGGCGGCTCAGGGATCGACCGGCCCGATCCCGACGAGCTCGGCATGTTCGCGCAAGCGGCCGCCAAGCGCTACGACGGACGCGAGGGCAGGCCGCGGGTACGGCATTGGCAGGTATGGAACGAGCCGAACATCAGCCTCTACATGACGCCGCAGTTCGTGAACGGGAAGCCGTTTTCACCCGGCCACTACCGGAAGATGGTCAACGCCGTTGCGGGCGCCGTCAAGACGGTGCGGGCCGACAACCTCGTAGTCGCCGGCGGCACCGCGCCGTTCAGGGACATCACACCCGAAGTCGTAAAGATCAATCCTCGCTGGGGACCATTGACGTTCATGCGCGAGTTTCTCTGCCTCTCGAGGGCACTCAAGCCGACGTGTTCCGAAAAAGTCAGATTCGATGCCTGGGCACACCACCCGTACACCTCCGGCGGCCCGACCCATCACGCGGTTCTTCCGGACGATGTCTCGCTCGGTGATCTGCCCGAGATGCGAAAGGTTCTGGACGCCGGGAGCCGGACTCGCCACATCACCTCACGCGGCCCCGTGCGGTTCTGGGTGACCGAGTTCGGGTGGGACACGAAGGGGCCTGACCCCCGCGGCGTTCCGCTCGCGCTCCATGCGCGCTGGGTCTCCGAGGGTCTCTACCGCATGTGGAAGAGCGGCGTCAGCCTCGTCACCTGGTTCCAGGTCAGGGACGACTCGCTCAAGGACACCTTCTACCAATCGGGCCTCTGGTTCCGTGGCGCCACCCCCGCCGCCGATCGCCCGAAGCCTGCGCTGCGCGCCTTCCGCTTCCCGGTCGTAGCGATCCCGGAGTCGCGTGGGGTGCGCGTCTGGGGACGGACTCCGTTCGGAAGAGCAGGCCGCCTCGTCGTGGAACAGTCGTCCCGGGGCCGCTGGAAGGTGCTCGGACGGCTGAGCGCAGATCGGAACGGCATCTTCGAGCGAGTCTTCGCGACCTCGCCCGTGGGCTCGGTTCGCGCTCGCCTCTCGTCGGGGGAGCTCTCGATTCCGTTCGCCGTGCCGCCCGTTCGGGATCAGGCGTTCAACCCGTTCGGCCAGGAGACACTGCTCGAGCCCAAACGCAAGCGCTGATCCGACGGCGCCGACGCGCCTATCATCGCCTCGGTGAGCGACGGGGTCATAGAAGGCGGCCAGCAGTACGACGCCGAGTACTACGCTCACCATCTGGGGCTTCCCTACCGCCGTGGGGAGGCGGGCTGGGACGAGTTCTTCGGGCGGATAACCGACGAGATCGTCGCTCGGCTAAACCCTGCGACGGTCCTCGACGTCGGCTGTGCGATCGGATTCCTCGTCGAAAAGCTGCGCGACCGAGATGTCGATGCGAGCGGTATCGACATCTCCTCGTACGCCCTTTCCCAGGCGCCAACGCAGCTTCAGCCCTACCTACGGCCGGGCTCGGTCACCGAGGAACTCGAGGGCCCGTACGACCTGGTCGTGTGTATCGAGGTCGTCGAACACCTTCCGGAGTCGGTTGCGGCAGCAGCAGTGGCGAACCTCACCGGCGCGAGCGACACGATCCTCTTCTCGTCCTCCCCGTCGGATTTCGCAGAGCCGACCCATCAGAACGTTCGTCCGATCGACTACTGGCTGAACCTCTTTGCCGCTCACGGCTTCACACGTGCCTCGGGCTTCGATACGACCGTCGTCGCGCCACACGCGCTGCTCCTCCGTCGTCAGGCGAACGGCGTGCCGGGCGTCGTCCTCGAGTACGAGCGCTGGCATGCGGAACAGCTCGAACGTCTCTCGGACAAGCTCGACCGAGCCGATCGGCGAGCGAAAGAGCTGGACCGCAACCTCCGTGCGCTCCAGCACGAGCGCGACCGGCGGGGTCGGCAGGGTCCCGCCCGCACCGGGGTCGGACGCCTCGTCCAGCTCCGTGTCCTTGCGAGACGCTCGCTAGAGTCGCTGCGCGATGAGGGCGCCCGCGGCTTCACCCTTCGAGCTCTCCGCTGGGTTCGGAGGCGCGGCGGCGCAGAACGCCGTTAGCGGAAGGCGACGGCGAGACGACAACGCCAGAATAGGGGAGCATGAGCACACGCGCATTCATCACGGGCGCTGCCGGACAGGACGGCTCGCTCCTCACCGAGCAGCTTCTGGGTGAGGGCTACGAGGTCTTCGGCGTCGTCCACCGCTCGATCTCCGAGCGCTACGAGAACCTCGAGGCGGTGCACGACCAGATCGAGCTGCTGGAGGCCGACCTCCTGGACGAGCGGTCCCTCGTACGGGCGCTCGAGATCGCGCGGCCCGATGAGGTCTACAACCTTGCGGCGCCCTCATTCGTGCCGATGTCGTGGCAACAACCGGTGCTGACGGCCGAATTCGCGGCGGTCGGGGCCACGACGCTGCTCGAAGCCGTTCGGCTCTCCGCTCCTCAGGCCCGTTTCTACCAGGCTGCGTCGAGCGAGATCTTCGGCGATCCGATTTCGGCACCGCAGGACGAGCACACGCCGATCATGCCGGTGACCCCCTACGGCGCCGCGAAGGCCTACGCGTTCTTCCTCGTCCGCTCGTACCGGCGTCGCTACGGGCTCCACGCCTCGTCAGGGATCCTCTTCAACCACGAATCGCCGCGCCGGCCCCTGGACTTTTTGCCTCGCAAGGTTGCGCACGGCGCCGCCAGTATCGCGCTCGGGCTCACGAAGACGCTGCGCGTGGGCGATCTCGAGTCTCGGCGCGACTGGGGGTTCGCCGGTGACTACGTGCGCGCAATGAGCCTGATCGTCCGACAGGAGGAGCCCGACGACTACGTGATCGCGACCGGCGTCACGCACTCCGTGAGCGACCTGCTCGCGTGCGCCTTCGAGCACGTAGGCCTCGACTGGAGGACGCACGTAGAAGCCGACGACGCCCTCCGTCGCGGGTCGGCCGAGCTGCACAACCTCGTGGGTGATTCGACGAAAGCCCGGGAGCGGCTCGGTTGGGAACCGACGGTCGACTTCCGCGGACTCATTCGGTTGCTCGTCGACGCCGACCTCGATCGACTGCGGGCGAGCAAGGACGAGCCTTCGAGCTCGACCTCTGCTAGAACGGAGCAGCAATGAAGCGCGTATGTCCAGGGCCCGGTTGACGCCTGACCTGACGGGGAGGCTCGCGCTCGTCACCGGCGCATCCGGCAAGCTCGGGCCCGTCTGGATCGGAGCGCTCGCCGAAGCTGGGGCGCGGGTCGTCGGCGTCGACGTGCGTCCGGGCGAGATCGAGGGAGCGAACTCCGTCGAGGTGGCGGACGTGACGAATCGTGACTCGCTCCTCGCGCTCCGCGAGCGGATCGGCACGCCGGACGTGCTCATCAACAATGCCGGGATCGACCAGCCACCTTCCGGTGACGGAGGGTCGGCTGCGATCGAAGACATTCCCTTCGACGATTTCAAACGGGTGCTCGACGTCAATCTCGCGGGAACATTCCTGGCCACGCAGGTCTTCGGCTCGGCAATGCGCGACGTTGGCCGCGGCTCGGTGGTCAACATCGGCTCGCTCTACGCGACGATCGCCCCGGATCCCGCGATGTACGACCACCTCGACCTCGATCCCCCGTTCCTGAAGCCGCCCGCGTACGGCGCCTCGAAGGCCGGGGTCGTCAGCCTGACGCGCTACTTCGCGAGGCTCTGGGGGCCCCACGGCGTCCGGGTGAACGCGCTTTCCCCGGGGGGTGTCCTCGGCGAGCAGGATCCCGAGTTCCTGCGTAAGTTCACGGCGCGGACACCGTTGCGACGGCTCGCGGAGCCGGATGATCTGACCGGCCCGCTGCTCTTCCTCGCCTCGGACTCGTCGAGCTACGTGACCGGGCACGAACTGCGCGTGGACGGCGGCTTCACCGCATGACGTTGATCTCGAACGTGATCGGGGGTGAGGAGCTGCCGGCCAGAAGCGGCGCGACCTTCGAGAAGCTCGCTCCCGCCACTGGCGCAGTGCAGAACACGGTCGCTCGGTCGGATTCGAGCGACGTCGACGCCGCGATCACGGCGGCGGCCACCGCTCAGCCCGCGTGGGCCGCCTTGACCGTTGTCGAGCGGGGCCGGATTATCCGGCGAATCGCCCAGCTCCTCGAGCGCGACCGGGATGCCGTTGCCGCCATCGTCTCCGCCGAGACGGGAAAGTCGCCGAAGGACGCCCGGGGCGAGACCGAGGGCGCCATGGAGCTCGGGTACTTCATCGCCGGTGAGGGCCGCCGCTTCTACGGGAAGACGCTTCCGAGCGCGACCCCGAACCGGCACGCGATGCTGATCCGGCAGCCGCTCGGCGTCGCCGGCCTGATCATCGCAGCGAACACGCCGATCGCCAACGTCGCCTGGAAGGTCTTCCCCGCGCTTCTGTGCGGGAACGCCTGCGTGCTGAAGGCATCGGAGGACACTCCGGAGACAGCGCTCGTCTTCGCGCGGCTGGCCGCCGAGGCCGGCTTGCCTCCGGGCGCGCTCAACGTCGTTCAGGGCTTCGGTGCGGAGGCGGGCCAGCCGCTCGTCGAGGACTCTCGCGTGGCGGTCGTCTCGTTCACGGGCTCGACCGCCGTCGGCCGGATGATCGCGGAGGTCGCGGGCAAGCGACTCGCAAAGGTGTGCCTCGAGCTCGGAGGCAAGAATCCGCTCGTCGTCTGCGACGACGCGGATCTGGAGAAAGCGGCAGACACGGCCGTGCTCTCCGCCTTCTCGAATGCGGGCCAGCGCTGCGCCGCGGGCTCGCGCCTGATCGTCTTCGATGCCGTCTACGACCGCTTCCGTGAGCTTCTCCTGAAGCGCGCCGGCGCGCAAAAGGTCGGACCTGGCGACGAGCACGACTTCGGCCCGGTGATCAACGAACGCCAGCTGGCGAACATGCTCGGAGCGGTCGAGCGCGCGAAGGCCGCAGGAGCGACAGTTCTCACGGGCGGCGAGAGGCTGACCGGGGAGGGCTACGACGGCGGCTTCTACATCGGCCCGACGATCGTCGAGAACACCGACGGGAGCTCTGAGATTTCGCGCACCGAGCTCTTCGGGCCGATCACTACCCTCCATCGCGTGCGGGACTTCGACGAGGCCCTCGCGCTCGCGAACGCGAGCCCGTACGGACTGACTGCCGCGATCTGGACGTCGAGCATCCACCGCGGCAACGAGTTCCTCCACCGCGTTGTCGCCGGCGGAGTCCAGGTGAACGGCCCCACCTACGGCTTCGAGCCGCACGTCCCGTTCGGCGGCCAGAAGGACTCGGGTACGGGCTGGCGCGAGCCAGGCACCGAGGCGCTCGACGTCTATTCGGACTGGAAGACGGTCTACGTCACCCACGACCCGGCCGCGGTATGAGAGCCGTCGCGCTCGTTCCCGCCCGCGCGGGATCGCAACGCGTGCCCGGAAAGAACGTGCGCGAGCTCGCAGGCCATCCACTGATCGCCTACACGATCGCGGCCGCGCGGGAGAGCGGCGTCTTCGACGCGATCCTCGTGTCGACCGACTCGGAAGAGATCGGCGAGATAGCGCGCCGCTACGGGGCCGAGGTGCCGGGTCTGCGCCCAGGGGAGATCGCCACGGCGACCTCGCCGGACATCGAGTGGGTGAGCCACTTGATGGCGGGTCGCGACGAAGAGATCTTCGGAATCCTCCGCCCCACGAGCCCGTTCCGCAGCGCGGCGACCATCCGGCGCGCCTTCGACTTGCTCGTCGAGCTTGGCGAGAGAGCCGACTCGATCCGAGCGGTGGAGCTCGTCCGCCAGCATCCCGGCAAGATGTGGGTGCTCGAGGGCGAACTGATGCGCCCGTACGTCGCTCAACCTGCGGAAGGAGTTCCCTTCCACTCGATGCAATATCAGGCCCTCCCACCGGTCTACGTCCAGAATTCGAGTCTCGAGCTGGCTTGGTCGCGCGTCCTCGAGGGCGAGCCCTCGATCGCTGGCCGCCGTGTCGCACCGTTTCTGACTGAGGGTCACGAGGGGCTGACGATCGACTACCCGGAGGACTTCGAGCGCGCGGAACACGTCGTCGCAACGGGACAGACTGCCGTGCCGACGATCGCCTCGCCGTCTCGCAGCTAGAGGTGGCTCGCCGCCGAGGTCACGTCGGCTCGACGCCCGTTCTGGAGACCCACTGAGCGCTCAACGTGAGCTCGAGGGCATGCGTGTGGCGATCGTATCCGCCTCGGGCGGCGGCTCGCGACGCTACCGCTGCGACCACCGGGCCGAGATGCTCGAGCTGGGAGGGGCGAGGGTCGAGGTCTACCCCGACTCCTACCGGCGGACGATCCTGGATCGCGGACTTCTCGACTACGACTGCGTGATCCTGCACCGCGCGCCCGGGAGCTGACAGCTCGAGCGCTTCGTCCAGGAGGCGCGAGTGGCCGGCACGGCAGTCCTCTACGACACCGACGACCTCGTCTTCGAGCCGGATCTGGCCGCACGGATCTCCTGGACGGCGAAGTTCCCGGAAGAGGTCGGTCGGGGAAAGCTCGCAAGCCGTCGCCGCGCGATGGCGGCCTGCACGGGGGTGACCGTGAGCACCGAGCCGCTGCGCAGAGCAGCCTCAGCGGTCAACCCGCACGTGATCGTCCTCCCGAACGTCGTGGACACGGCGATGGTGGCGGCGGCCAGCCCGGATGCCTGGCCGCGGCGGGAGCCGGCCGAGGGAGTGGTGATCGGTTACTTCAGTGGCACGGCGAGCCACGACGACGACTTTCGGGAGGCCACCGCGGCGGTGGGCGACGTGCTCGAGGCCTGTCCGACGGCTCGGCTCCTCGTCGTCGGGCCGCTGACTCTCGATCCCGTGCTCGCCCGCTTCGGCCCCCGGATCGAGCGGATCGAGCGGCGCCCGTTCACCGAGCTCCCTCGGCTCATCGGGCTCGTCGATCTTGCACTCGCGCCGATCGAGCGCGGAAACCCCTTCGCTGAGGCCAAGAGCGGGATCAAGTACCTCGAGGCCGGCCTCGTCGGGGTCCCGGTGCTGGCGAGCGCGACGAGCGATTTCGCCCGCGTCATTCGCGACCGGGAAACAGGGTTGCTCGC
>Ga0136611_10000214_pt1 | contig 35711 bp, 37 predicted proteins | sample AntDrymUQ2232306_2_FD_106645 | JGI IMG/M metagenome (GOLD analysis project Ga0136611, IMG submission 106645) | Polar desert sand microbial communities from Dry Valleys, Antarctica - metaG UQ223 (23.06) | ecosystem: Environmental > Terrestrial > Soil > Desert | place: Antarctica: Dry Valley...
GGTGTGCGGGGCGGACCGAGCAGGCGGGGCTGGCCGGGCTGGCCGTGCTGCCCGGGCGGCGGGTGCTGGCCGGACGGCCCGGGCGGAGGCTGGCCGTACTGACCGGGCAGGGGGTACTGCCTCGGCGGCGGGGCGCCGGTTCCCTTGCCGCGCCGGAACGAGGCCACGAGCGCCGCCAGGCCGCCGGCGAGCAGGAGCGCGTAGAGGCCGAGCTGGAGCCCGTTCTCGCGGAGCCAGTCGCTGCCCGGCGTGCCGGTGGCCCGGGCGTCCGCGGGGAGCGGCTCGGTGTTGGGGTCCAGCGTCAGCGGCGGGACGTCGGTGCGTTCGCTCACCAGCCCGGGGAGGGCCAGGACGGCGTTGAGCAGAGCGGTCTCGCTCTTGCTGTCGTCGAGCAGCTCGCCCGAGGTGCTGCCGCTCGCCCGCTCCACCTCGCCCATGGTCAGCCCGCCACCGACCGTGCTGATCAGCGACCAGGAGCTCGAGTCCTCGGACTCCGAGAGCTCGGAGGTGTAGGTGATGCTGGCCTGCAGCTCCACAGTCCCCTCGGGACAGGACGGGCCCGAGGAGACCCGTCGTCCTGGGCCCGCGGAGGAGGCGGCATAGGTGCCGGAGAACTCGCCGGTCCCGGAGTCGGAGACGTCGAGGACGTAGCCGTAGCAGACGCCCTGCACGTCACGCGCCTCGGCCAGCGCGGCGGCCACCTCAGCGTCGGTCTCCGGGTCGAGGACCGGGTTGGCTGCCGCAGCCGGACCGGCGACCACCACCACGCCGAGCAGCGCGGCCGGCAGGACCGCGAGCCGCCTCACTTGCCGGCCCCCGGTCCGCCGCCGCGGGTGCCGCCGATCGGACCCCCGGAGCCGCCGAAGCCCCAGAAGCCCACGACGTAGGGGAACCATCGGTTGTAGCCGCGCTCCTCGTCGTCGAGGTAGATCGTGGATCCACCCTCCGCGCGGGGCGTCACCGCAACGACCAGGTCCTGGTAGCGCAGGAACGTGCCGCCGGGGTCGACGATCTCGTCGGCGGGCTTCCACGTGCTGCGGATGTCGGCAGCCGTCTCGCTGACCGGGTCGGGCGAGGTCAGCGTGGCGGAGTCCCCTTCCTGGGAGACGACGTCGTAGGTCTTCAGGATGTGCTCGCGGGGGTCGCCTCGCTGGGTCAGCGCCACGATCCCCGCGATGCCGGCGAGGACCAGCACGACGGCGAGGACCTGCAGGGTGCGCTTGCTCATGCGGCGCGCCGGACGTCGACGAGCCGGCTACGGGTGCGGACGACCTCGCCGGCCTCGGGGTAGACGTGCCAGCTCGACCACGACCAGCCGTGCGCGAGCGGCCGGCCGTGCAGGACGGTGAGGGCGTCAGGGCTCCCGGGGAAGACGCCGACGAGGGCGTCCGGGGCGTCGGTCCAGCGGCGGCGCAGGCCCTGCGCCACGCGGGTCAGCCGCACCGGGTCGTACGACGTGGTGGCGCTGCGGAAGCGGTAGGCCGCGTCGCCCAGAGCGCCGTCGTGGCTGGCGGGCAGCGGGGCATCGCTCGAGCCGCACGCCACGACCTCGGGGCAGCGGGTGGCCCCGGCGGTCGCGACGACGTGGTGGCTCGCCCCCAGCAGTCGGAGCTCGAGGGACCCCGACGGCCCCGCCAGCGCGAGGGTGGCGAGAGGGGTCGGGGCGTCGTCGCCCAGCCACCACGACAGGGCGGACGCCCGCGCGTCCACGAACGGCACCGCCAGCGAGGTGAGCACTAGCTGTGCAGGATCGTGACGCTCTCGACCCCGACCAGCCGGCCGGTGCTGACCTCCCACGCGCCGGTCGTCGAGTAGCGCTCGAACGCCAGCCGGCTGCTGCCGCCCTTCGCAGGGACGTAGTCGGCGTACTCCGCCTCACCGGACTCGGCTGCGCCGGTCGTGCCGGTGGAGGAGTAGCGAGCCCGGCCGCGCTCGTCGCGGCGGTAGGCCACGCCGTCGTAGGCGACCTCGGCGCTGTCCGGGGTGAGGTCCGAGCCGGGCAGCCGGTCCCAGAGGGCCAGCTCCAGGCCGCCCTCGTCCTCCTCGACCGACAGCCAGTGGCGCCGCTCCCCGGCCTCGATCGAGGAGCCGTCGAGCAGGTGCTCCTTCCAGCGGAAGCCGTCCTCGTCGAAGGCGAGCGTGCCCCGCACGACCCAGTCACCGGGCTCCCCGGACAGCCGGACGATGTCGCCCGGCTTGAGGGTGCGCGGATCGGAGGTCAACGGCCCCGGACCCATCGGGTCAACGGTGCGAGCCCGATCAGCCAGGCCTTGGTCGCGCTTGCGGCGCTGCAGCACCACGACCAGGACGGCGACGACGACCGCGATCAGCGCCAGCACGACCAGCAGCAGCACGACGCCGAGCAGGGAGTTCATGGGACGGACCTTAGCGGGCCGGAGCTGGCTCCGGGACTGCTGAGCCGTCCGGCCACTACGCTCCGCTCCATGCAGAAGTGGGAGTACGCCACCGTCCCGCTGCTCGTCCACGTGACGAAGCAGATCCTCGACAACTGGGGAGAGGACGGCTGGGAGCTCGTCCAGGTCATCCCCGGCCCGGGCGGTGGCGACCAGCTCGTCGCCTACCTCAAGCGGCCCAAGGCCTGACGTGGGGGTCCACGAGCGGCTCGCCGAGCTCGGCCTGACGCTGCCGGAGGTCGTCGCTCCGGTCGGGGCGTACGTCCCGGCGGTCCGGAGCGGCTCGCTGGTGTTCACCTCCGGCCAGATGCCGATGGTCGACGGTGCGATGGTGGCCGTCGGCAAGGTCGGCGCCCTCGTGTCGCCCGAGCAGGCCAAGGAGCTGGCCCGCACGTGCGCGCTCAACGCGCTGGCCGCCATCGAGGCGCTCGTCGGGCTCGACACCGTGGTGCGTGTGGTGAAGGTCGTCGGCTTCGTGGCCTCGACCCCCGACTTCACCGGGCACCCCGCCGTGATCAACGGCGCCTCGGACCTGCTCGGTGAGCTGTTCGGCGAGGCCGGTCAGCACGCCCGGTCCGCGGTCGGTGTCGCGGCCCTGCCGCTCGACGCCCCGGTCGAGGTCGAGCTGGTCGTCGAGGTCCGCTGACGTGGCGCGCCGGCAGCTCCCGCCCGAGCTCGTCGAGCGGGTGCGACAGCTGGAGGCAGGCGAGCTGGCGGTGGCCCTCCCGCGGGACGCGGCCACCATCGCGCTGCTGCGCGCGTCCAGCGCAGGTCCGGAGGTCTACCTCCTCCGCCGGGTCACGGGGATGGCCTTCGCCGGTGGCATGCACGTCTTCCCAGGTGGATCGGTCGACCCGGCCGACGCGACGGCCGAGCTGGCCTGGGCCGGCCCGCCGCCGTCGGTCTGGGCGCGTGCCTTCTCGTGCGACGAGCCGCTCGCTCGAGCGCTCGTCTGCGCGGCGGTGCGTGAGACCTTCGAGGAGTCCGGCGTCCTGCTCGCCGGGCCCAGCACCGACGAGGTGCTCGATGACGTCAGCACCGACGAGTGGGAGGCCGAGCGGGCCGGCCTGGAGGCCCGCGAGCAGTCGCTGTCGGACCTGCTGGCCCGCCGCTCGCTCGTCCTGCGGGCCGACCTGCTGCGACCGCTGGCCCACTGGATCACGCCCGCGTTCGAGGCGAGGCGCTTCGACACCCGCTTCTTCGTCGCCCGCATGCCGGACGGCCAGATCTGCCGCGAGGTCGGCGGGGAGGCCGATGAGCGGCTGTGGCTGCGACCGGTCGACGCGCTGGCCGCCGGGGTGGCCCTCATGCCGCCGACGGTCGCGGTCCTCGAGGACCTGGCAGCCCACCCGGACGTCGAGAGCGCCCTGGCCGCCGCGCGCACGATGACGACCGTGCTGCCCGTCGCCCGGATCGACGGGGACGGCGAGGTCGTCCTGCTGCGCCCCGACGATCCGGGCTACCCCGCCTGACCCCGGGGCTCGCCCCGGGCGGTGACACGCTGGGACGATGACGCCGCGACAGGTCCACAGCGCCGCAGCCGTCGTGCTCGCTCCGAACCCGGGGCCGATGACCCTCGAGGGCACCAACACCTGGCTGCTGCGCGCTCCGGGTGAGCGGGACTGTGTCGTGGTCGACCCCGGCCCGCTCACGGAGGAGCACCTCGCGACCGTCGCGGCCGCGGGGCCGGTGGCCGTCATCCTGCTGACCCACGGCCACCTCGACCACAGCGAGGGCGCCGCCCGGCTGGCCGAGCTGACCGGCGCGCCCGTACGCGCCCTCGACCCGGCGCACCGCCTCGGTGACGAGGGGCTCGGTGACGGTGACGTCGTGGCCCGGGCCGGCGTCGAGCTCCGGGTGCTGGCCACGCCCGGTCACACGTCGGACTCGCTGTCGTTCGTGCTGTCGGCACCGGACGGGCAGCGGGCCGTGCTGACCGGTGACACGATCCTCGGCCGCGGCACGACCGTGGTGGCGCACCCGGACGGGGTGCTCGGCCACTACCTCGAGTCGCTGCGCCGGCTGAAGGAGCTGGGCGACACCACCGTGCTGCCCGGGCACGGCCCCGAGCTGGCCAGCGCCGGCGTCGTCGCCGAGCACTACCTGCGGCACCGCGCCGCCCGGCTCGAGCAGGTGCGAGAGGCGGTGGCTGCCGGTGCCGTCACGCCGGAGCAGGTCGTCGAGCAGGTCTACGCCGACGTCGACCGAGCGCTGTGGCCGGCGGCGACTCTCTCGGTGCGGGCCCAGCTCGACCACCTCGGCGCGTCCGCAGGCCCGCCGTGACCTGCCCGGTCTGCGGCACGCCAACCGTCCCGAACGCCCGCTTCTGCTTCCACTGCGGCACCCCGCTCGAGCGGACCGCGGGTCCGGACCCGGAGGCAGAGCGCCGCGTCGTCACCGTGCTGTTCGGCGACCTGTCGGACTTCACCAGCTGGTCTGAGGACCTTGACCCCGAGCGGGTCGGCGTCGTGACCGACCGCGTCCTCGCGACACTGACCGCCGCGGTGAGCGAGTACGGCGGCTCGGTCGACAAGCTCACCGGCGACGGGCTCATGGCGGTGTTCGGCGCGCCGACCGCCCACGAGGACGACGCCGAGCGGGCGGTCCGCGCCGCGGCCCGGATGCAGTCGGCGGTGCGTCGGGTGGTGCAGGAGGAGAGCAGCGGCGGCCGCCGGCTGGGGCTGCGCGTCGGCCTCAACACCGGTGTCGTGCTGGCCGGCGTGCAGGCCTCCGTGAGCTACACCGTCATCGGCGACACGGTCAACACCGCGTCGCGGCTGTCCGACGCGGCCGGGGTCGGGGCGGTGCTCGCAGGCCGCGACACGGCGCTCGCCACGCTGACCGTCGCCTCCTGGCGGGCGCTGCCGCCGCTCCGGCTCAAGGGCAAGCGCGAGCCGGTCCAGGCGTACGAGCTCGTCGCCGTCCGGCCGTCGCCGGCCAGCCGGCTCGGCGTCGGTGAGGAGGCGCCGCTCATCGGCCGCGATCCGGAGATGGGGCTGCTCGTCGGGCGGCTGAGCGAGGCCGTCGCCCGCCGCTCCCCCCGCGCCGTCCTGCTGTCGGGGGACGCCGGCATCGGCAAGACCCGGCTGGCGCGGGAGCTGTCCCGCTACGCCGGCGACCTGCCGGACGGTCGCGTGCTGTGGGGGCGCTGCGCGCCGTACGGCGAAGGTCGGGACCTGTCGGCGCTCGCCGAGCTGGTCCGGACCGCCTGCGGGATCGACGAGGGCGACGACGCGCAGGCCGCTCGGGACCGCGTCTCGCGGACCGTCGCGAGGCTGGAGCACCCGGCTCGTTCGGGCACCGTCCCGCCGGCGATGGGGGAGCGGTTGCAGACGCTGCTCGGGCTCGACACCGAACCGGCCTCCGGGCTCCGCGAGCTCGCCGCTCCCGGCAGCGTCGGCGCCGGTGACCAGGTGCGCCAGGCGGTCGCGGCGCTGTTCACCGCGCTGGCGGCCGACGGTCCGCTGCTGCTCGTGCTCGACGACCTGCACTGGGCCACGCCCGCACTGCTGTCCGGGGTGGTCGACGTGATCGGGCAGGTGCGTGGCGGCGTGCTGCTCGTCGGGATGGGACGTCCCGACGTCCTGCGGCAGACCTCTGCGTCGGGGGACGCATGGTGGCGCCAGCTCCCGGACGTCGAGGTGCTGCCGGTGCTCCCGCTGGAGGAGACCGCGACCGAGCAGCTGCTCCGGACCTACCTCGGGACGCCTGACGAGGCGGTCGACCCGAGCGCGCGGGCTGCGCTGCTGGGGCGGGCTCAGGGCAACCCCTTCTTCCTCGCTGAGCTGCTCCACCTGCTCGTCGACCGGGGCACCCTGATCCAGGAGGGGGACCGCTGGGTGCTGGCGGGCGAGCTCCCGGAAGGGCTGCTCCCGGCGGGCGTCCACGCGGTGCTGGCCGCGCGCATCGACGAGCTCCCGGGAGCGAGCAAGGGCGTCCTGCGCGACGCGAGCGTGCTCGGCCTGCGGGTGACCCTCGCGGGGCTCGTCGAGGTCGGTCGTGCCAGCGGTCACGGCGACGCGCAGGTCGTGCGCGACGCCGTGGCGGCTCTCGTCGACCGCCGCCTGCTCGAGCCGGACGCGACGACCGGCAGCGGCGACGACGCCTACCGGTTCAGCCACACCCTGGTGAGGGACGTCGCGTACGCCGGGCTGGCGAAGGCTGAGCGGGCCCGGCGGCACGCCGCCGCAGCGCAGTTCCTGTCGCGCTCGTCGGCCCTGACCCCCTCCGAGGTGGACACGGCCGTGGCGAGCCAGGGGGAGCGTGCGGTGCGCCTGGCCGCCGAGATGACCCTCCCAGCCCGAGATCCCGCATGGGGAGGCGCCGGGCTCGCCTTCCCGGCGCTCGTCCGGCTGGGGCACCACGCCCTGGGCCGGGACGACGACGAGCAGGCCCACGGCCTGTTCGCACGGGCGCTGGGCCTCGGCGACGCCGGCCCGGCTGTGCGCCTGCCACCGGAGGCGGTCGTGCCGGCGCAGGTCGGCTACGCGCGGGCGCTCGCCGGGCTCCACCGGCTGGAGGAGGCCGAGGCCGAGCTCGCCCCCGCGCTGTCCGGCGAGGCGGAGGGCGTGCGTGCCGGTGCCCTGGTCGTCCTCGGGGACGTGCGGCGGCGCCGGGGCCAGGCGTCCGGCGCGCGACAGGCGTACGTCTCGGCGCTCGCGGCCGCCGGTCAGGCGGGAGTCGACCGGCTCGCGGGGGAGGCGCTGCGCCAGCTCGGCCTGCTGGACTACGTCGACGGCCGGCTGCGCGACGCCGAGGAGAGCTTCCAGCAGGCCTACGACCTGGCCGCCCGCGTGGGCGACCCGCGCGGCGCGGGGTGGGCGCTGCAGCACCTCGCCTGGAGCGCGACCACCCGCGGCGACGACGACCTCGCCGACAGCACCCTCGAGCGGGCCGCGGAGCTGTTCGGCGACCTGGAGGACGCCAATGGGCTGTCGTGGGTGGCCGGCACGGTGGGACTGGTCCGGCTCCTGCAGGGGCGGCTCGCGGAGTCGAGGGAGCTGGCGCGCTCGGTGCTGCCGCTCGCCGGGGCGAGCGGGGAGCGGTGGGGGGTCGCGGCGCTGCTCGCGATCGAGGCCCTCGCCGCCGCCGAGCTCGGCGACGTCGACGGTGCCGTCCTCGCGGCCGAGCAGTCACGGGAGCGGTTCTGCGGGCTGGGGGACCGCTGGGGCCAGTCGCTCGCGCTGGTGGCAGCCGGGGTCGCGGCCCGGGGCGCGGGCGAGCCCGACCGGGCTGCGGACCTGCTCGCCGAGGCCGCGCTGCTGGGCGAGGCCGGTCCGCACCCGATCGTCGGCGCCCTGGCGCTCGTCACCGAGGGCTACGCCCGCCTGGACCAGGGGGACCTGGGCGCTGCCGAGTCGGCGGCGCTGCGCGCGTCCGGGCTGCTGGACGGGCTCGACCTCGCCCCGCACGCCGCGCTCGGCGCGCAGGTCCTGCAGGCGCAGGTGCAGCGCGCCCGGGGCGACCTGACCGGTGCGCTCTCCCGCCTCGAGGCGGCCCTGCGCCGCGGCGGCACGACGGGGCTGCTGTTCCCCCGGCGGCAGGCGCTGGCGCACCGGGCCGACCTGCTGCTCGAACTCGGTCGCAGCGGCGATGCGCTAGCGGCGGCGCACGAGGCGGTGGCGTTCCCCGGCGAGGACGTGCGGGGAGCGGTGCTCGCCCTGCGGGTGCTCGGCGCGGCCCTCGGCGCCGCCGGTCAACTCGACCAGGCGCGTACGGCCCTCACCGAGGCGCTGGCCGTCGCCAGGTCCGCCGGTTCCCGCTCCGAGATCGCCGCGACCGAGCGGGCGCTCGCCGATCTGGGCTGATCGGGGCCGTGGCGCGGCTGCCCGGCCACGGATGCGTGGCCGAGCGGACCGATCTGCACACGTCGTGATCGTCGTGGGTGGCGTGGGCGGGCTGCTGAGCGTGGCCACCGCAGCCCGATGATCACGATGTGTGCAGAGGTGCTCGCTCGGCGGGTGAGCGGGCGCAGAGCTCGGACCTCCGGTCGACCGGCTCTCGTCGTCCTACCGGGCGCGGCGGGCCAGCCGGTCGGCGTCGAGGATCGTGACGGCGCGCGAGTCGACGCGCATCCAGCCGCGTGCGGCGAAGTCGGCGAGCGCCTTGTTGACGGTCTCCCGCGAGGCGCCGACCAGCTGAGCGAGCTCCTCCTGGGTCAGGTCGTGGTGGACCCGCGTCCCGTCGGCCTCCTCGGTGCCGAACCGGTCGGCGAGCCCGAGCAGGGCCTTGGCCACCCGGCCGGGCACATCGGTGAAGATCAGGTCGGCCAGGGCGTCGTTGGTGCGGCGCAGCCGGCGGGCGAGCACGCGCAGCAGCTGCTCGGCGATCTCGGGGCGGTCGGTGATCCACGGCCGCAGCGAGGTGTGGGCCAGGGAAGCCAGGCGGGCGTCCGTCAGCACCGTGGCCGTGGCGGTGCGCGGCCCGGGGTCGAACAGCGACAGCTCGCCGAACATGTCGGACGGCCCCATAACCGACAGCATGTTCTCGCGACCGTCAGCGGCCCGCCGACCGACCTTCACCTTGCCGGACAGGACGATGTAGAGGGTGTCGCCCTGCTCGCCCTCGACGAAGACCGTCTCGCCACGCGTGAAGTCGCCGTAGTCGAGGGCCTCCGAGAGCGCCTCCCGGGCCTCGGGCGCCACGCCCTGGAAGAGCCCTGCCCGGGCGAGCACGTCGCCCCCGGTGCCTGCGCTGTCCACGTGCCGTCCTCCGCTCTCGCCGGGCCCGCTCACGATCACCCCGCTCCCGACTGCAACGGCGCGGGGCGAGTGTCGCACGAGGTCAGCGGGTGCGCCCAGGCATCAGCCGTGTCAGTCGGCGGCGTCGCCAGTAGCGCTCGAGCGCGGGCGCGAAGCCCTCGCTGACGTAGGTCTCGACCTCCTCGGGCCGAGCCGAGTCGAGGAAGCCCTCGAGCTGCTCGCTCACCGAGTCGACCCGCAGCGGCCGCTCGACGCGCTCCATCGCCAGCATCAGCACGAGCAGCAGCAGCGGGACCAGGAGGGCCACGATCAGCAGCGGCGTCGTGTTGGGCACCCCCCGATCATCCTCCTCAGCGCAAGAGGGCCCGCGGGCGGGTCACGCGCTGGCGCGGCGACCGCGTTCGGCAGGCAGTGCCGTGAGGCACAGGTCGGGCTGCTCGCGGTAGCGCGCGATCAGCTCTCCGGTGGCCTCGCCGATCCGGCGGTGCAGCGCGCTGCGGTACTCCGACAGCTGGCCCTCCGCCGCCCGGAGCTCCTCGGCGAAGGCGTCGCGACCGGCCTCGTCGTCGTCGGCCACCTGCCGCTCCCAGAGCTCCGACAGGCTGGGCAGCGGGGGGATGTCGTCCACCGGGAGCACCTCGACGAGCGCGCGCCGACCGGAGTCGATCCGCTCGGTGGTGAGCACGGGCCGCAGCCGCTCGGTGTCGAGCTCGCGGCCTCCGCCACTCGCCGTGACCACGTCGAGGCGCGCCTGGAGGATCCTGCGCCAGTACGAGACGTTGCCCTCCTCATGGGTGAGCGCCGTCCGGTAGCTGCGCAGACCGTCGATCGTGAGGTGCCCGTAGAGGTCGTTGCGAGCGGGCACCGGGCGCTGGTCACCCTTGCGCCGGGGCGACGCCTCGACGGGCGTCATCCCGGTCACGGCCGGCTCTGTGGCGGCCGGGATGCGGGGCACCACCGGGGCACCGGTCGTCCCCGCTCGCGCCTGCGATCCCATGCTGCCTCCGTCGGGCGATCACTGTCTGTGACCGTCTCCAGAAGGGTCGTCCAAGATCGGCTGATCCTTGAGGCGCGTCACCCGCAAGGACCAACGGCGTCCCGGGACGCCGAGCCGGGTCCTCGCCGCCGACATACGCTGGAGCCATGGGGAGCAGCGCGCCGCCGAGCCGGCTGGCGGTCACCCGGCGGGCGCGTCGGATCGCCCGCGAGCTGGCGCTGCGGCACCCCGACGCCCACTGCGAGCTGGACTTCACCACCCCGCTGGAGCTGACGGTCGCGACCATCCTGTCGGCGCAGTGCACCGACAAGCGGGTCAACGAGGTCACGCCGGCGCTGTTCGCCCGCTACCCGGCCGCGTCGGCGTACGCGTCGGCAGACCGGTCCGAGCTGGAGGAGCTCATCCGCCCCACGGGCTTCTTCCGCAACAAGGCAGGGAGCCTGATCGGCGTGGGCGCCGCGCTGGTGGAGCGGCACGGCGGCGAGGTGCCGGCTCGGCTCGAGGACCTGGTGTTGTTGCCTGGGATCGGTCGCAAGACGGCCAACGTCGTGCTCGGCAACGCCTTCGGAGTCCCGGGTCTCACCGTGGACACCCACTTCGGGCGGCTGGTCCGGCGCTTCGGCTGGACCGAGCTCGAGGATCCCGCCAAGGTCGAGGCGGTCGTCGCCGAGCTGCTCCCCAAGGCGGACTGGACGATGTTCAGCCACCGCGTCATCTTCCACGGCCGGCGGGTCTGCCACGCGCGCAAGCCGGCGTGCGGCGCGTGTGCGCTGGCCCCGTTGTGCCCGTCGTACGGCCTGGGGCCGACCGACCCGGAGGTGGCCGCAGCGCTCGTGAAGTCGCCTGCCGCGGTGGCGGTGTCGCCGTGACGCGGTCGCAGTGGGTCGGGCTCGTCGGCGTGGTGCTGCTGCTGGCGACGGCCGTCGTCATCGGTGAGCGCGAGCCCGATCCCGCCGGGGGAGGCCCTGACCTGAGCGAGCTGCGGGCCGCTGCGTCGCTGCCGGCCTGCCCCACGGGTCTCGGCCTCGATGCCGACCTGTCGCTGCCCTGCCTCGCCGGCGGCCCCGACGTGCCGGTCGACGCGCCGCTCGCCGGGCCGACCGTGGTCAACATCTGGGGCACGTGGTGCGCACCATGCGTGGACGAGGTGCCGGAGCTGGTGGAGTTCGCCGAGCGCGCGGCCGGCAAGATCGCCGTGGTCGGGGTGCTCACGTCCGACACCGCTCGCAACGGCCTCGCCTTCGCCGACGAGTTCGACGTCACCTACCCGCAAGTGCTCGACGACCAGGGCGAGGTGCGCGCCCGCTACGGAGCCGGCGCGCCGCTCACCCTGTTCCTGCGGGGCGACGGCAGGCTGGCCCACGTCGAGTCGGGCGCCATGGAGTCGGTCGAGGAGATCGAGGCCCTTGCCGCCACCCACCTGGGCGTCCGGCTGTGACGGATCCCGCTGTGACCGATCCCGCTGCGACCGAGCCCCCGGCGACGGCGCAGCTGCCGGCTTGGCTCGCCCCGCTGCTCACCGCCCTGCCGTTGGTCCGCGGGGAGCAGCTCAGCCGCTTCTTGCCGCCTGCCGGCGCGGCGCGCCACTCGGCCGTCCTGGTGCTGTTCGGCCACGGCCGCGACGGACCCGACGTCCTGCTCATCGAGCGGGCCCACACCATGCGGTCCCACGCGGGCCAGCCGGCCTTCCCGGGCGGTGCGCTCGACCCCGAGGACGGGGACCCGCTCACCACGGGCCCAGTCACCGCAGCGCTGCGGGAGGCGACCGAGGAGGTGGGGCTCGACCGGTCCAGCGTCGAGGTGCTCGGCAGCCTCCCGGCGCTGTTCCTCCCGCCGTCGGGGTTCGTCGTCCACCCGGTCCTCGGCTGGTGGCGGGAGCCGCACGAGGTCGGCGTCGTCGACGAGGCCGAGGTCGCGGCCGTGGTGCGGGTCCCGCTCTCGGACCTCGTGGACCCGGGCTCCCGGGTGCAGGTGGCCCACCCCAGTGGATGGGTGGGTCCGGCCTTCGAGGTGGCCGGGTTGCTCGTCTGGGGGTTCACGGCGGGGCTGCTCGACACGCTGCTCGCGCTGGGCGGCTGGGAGCAGCCGTGGGACCGCAGCCGCGTGCGCACCCTCGACCAGGAGACGACCGCCCTCGCGGCGCGCGGTGCCACCTTCCCGGCCGGGCTCCCGGAGCCGCCGTCGGACGTCACCCCCCTCGGCGCGTCCGCCTGGTCCGAGCAGCCCTGAACCGGCCCGCACAGGCTCCGTACAGGTCCGGGCCGTAGGTTCCTGGAGTGCCCGATGGTGTGCTGGACCTCGTCCTCGTGGTGGCGGCCCTGCTGTTCGCCGTCTCGGGCTACCGCCAGGGCTTCGTGGTGGGCCTGCTGTCGTTCGCGGGCCTGCTCGGCGGCGGGGTGCTCGGAGCCAAGCTCGCGCCGGGCATCGCGGGCACCTCGCTGTTCGAGCGCTTCCCCCGCGCCGTCGTCGGGCTGGCGGTCGTCCTCGTCGCCGCGAGCATCGGCCAGGTGCTCGCGAGCGTGGTCGGGGCCGCCCTCCGCCGCCGGCTGACCTGGCACCAGGCGCGCCGGCTCGACGCGGTCGGGGGCGCGGTGATCAGCGCCGTCGGGCTGCTGCTCGTCGCGTGGTTGCTCGGCCGGGCGGCCGCGGCCTCGCCGTACCCGTCGCTGTCGGCGCAGGTGCGCGACTCCGTGGTCATCAACGCCGTGGACAACGTGCTGCCCACGGCGGTCCGCAGGTTCTTCAGCAGCTTCCGCAACCTCATCGACGAGGGCGGCTTCCCGGAGGTCTTCGAGGACCTGCGCCGCCCGGAGGTGGCCGACGTCGATCCCCCCGACCCGGCGCTCGCCGGGAGCCAGGTGGTGATGGCCGTGCGGCCGAGCGTGCTCAAGGTCACCGGGGTCGCGGAGTGCGACAAGCGGGTCGAGGGGACGGGGTTCGTCTACGCGCCCGGCCGCGTGATGACCAACGCCCACGTCGTCGCCGGGGTGGCCGAGCCGAAGGTGCAGGTCGACGACCGGCAGCTGCCGGCGCGCGTGGTGGTGTTCGACCCGCAGCGCGACCTGGCGGTGCTGGCCGTGGACGGGCTGGACCGGCCGGCCCTCGAGTTCACCGAGCGACGGGCGCAGTCCGGCGACGGCGCCATCGTCCTCGGCTACCCGAAGGACGGGCCGTTCCGGCCGGACCCCGCGCGCATCGTGGGCAGCCTCGACGCCCGGGGGCCCGACATCTACCAGGAGGAGGTGGGCGTGCGGAACATCTACTCGCTCAAGGGCCTGGTGCGGCCGGGCAACTCCGGCGGGCCCCTCATCGACCCCGAAGGACGGGTGCTCGGGGTGATCTTCGCTGCAGCGTCGGACGACCCCTCCGTCGGCTACGCCCTCACCGCCCTGGAAGCCCGCTCGGTGGCCGAGAAGGGGCGGACGGCCACCGAAACCGTGAGTACGCGCACGTGCGACTGAGCAGGCCAGAGCAGGGTGCTTGCCGTACGCTTGCTGCAGCAAGCGCCTACCGCCACAGCCCTGGAGGTGTCCCATGAGCCGCATGAGCACCACGATCGCCGTCGTCCGGCGCATCGACGCCGACCCCGCCAGCATCGCGCTGCTGCTGGCAAGCCCGACCGCCGTCGAGCTCTGGCCGGGGACCCGGCCGATCGGCTCGGTCCGCGGCCACCTCGTCGTCGCTGCCTCGAACCCGGCCCCGGAGGGGGCCGTCTCCGTGACGGCCCACCCGCCCCGCCGCACGCCGACGTCGTTCGTGAGCGCGTTCTCCTGGACCGGACCGGACCACGCGGTCACCGACGTCAAGCTGACGCTGGCCTACGCGCCCGGCGGCCAGGGCGTCCCCGCGACGAACGCCGAGCTGGTGCTCGAGGCGGAGGGCGTCGACGACCGCCCGCCCGGCGCCCGCCATCTCACGACGATGGCCGAGCAGTTCCTGCTCGACCTCGCCTGCGTCGCCGAGGCCCGGCGCGCGGCCTAGCCCGGCCCGCCTCACGGACTCACAGCCGCACGGCTGGGAGACCGCCCGCCCCGGTTTCGACAGCGGACGCCCGCTCCCTCGCCTGCCGGGCGACGTCACGCACGGCCAGGTCGTACGACGGGCCGTCGTAGGACTCCAGCCGTCCCGCCCCGCGTCGCAGCAGCCGGGCCGCGCCGACGGCGTTGCCCCGCTGCTCGTGGGTCAGGCCGACGCAGACCTGGGCGAGGCCCTGCCACAGCTCACGCTCGTGTGCGGGCGCCTCCTTCCAGCGCGCCTCGAGCACGTCGTGCGCGAAGAACGGTCGTCCGCGCTGCAGCAGGTCGCGGGCCAGCTCCAGGGCCTGCTCTGGTGGCAGCGCCTGCTCCGGGACGGGGTCCACCGCCTCGGGGGAGTCCAGCGGGACCGGGCGACCGGCGGCGTCGCGGCCGCGCACCGGACGCCGGCTCCGCTGGTCGGCGCCGTCCGGGTCGGGTGCGGTCACGACTCGGCGTGCTCGACCAGGGCGGCCGACACGACCTCGGGCGCCTCCTGCGGCGGGAAGTGGCCGATCCCCGGCACGACGCGCAGCTCGTACGGTCCGTGCACCCAGGCACCCGACCCCTCCGCCGTGCTGGGCAGGGTGCAGGTGTCGAGCTCGCCGTGCAGCTGCAGTGTCGGGGCGCTGACGCCGCGCTCGAGCAGGGCGAGGAAGCGCAGGCCGCTCGGCCGGGTCCTGGACCGGACGGCCCAGCGGTACCACTCGAGCGCGCAGTGCGCCGCTCCCGGCACCTGCATCGCCTCCCGGCAGCGGGACTCGGTCTCGGCGTCGGGGAAACCCGGACCGCCCCAGCGCCGCAGGAGCGCCCCGACGTACGCGCCGCCGTCCTTCCTCAGTCGCGCCTCGGGTGCCCGCGGGAGCTGGAAGAAGCCGATGTAGCTCGAGGCGCGGAGCTGCCGCCGGTCCTTGAGGAGAGCCTGCCGCAGCCGCAGCGGGTGGGGCATGGAGACGACGACCAGCTTGCGGACGACACGGGGGTGCAGCGTCGCGACCGTCCAGGCCAGCACGCCACCCCAGTCGGCACCGACGACGACGGCGTCACGCGCACCGAGCGCTCGCACCATCCCGGCGACGTCGGAGGACAGCGTGTAGGCGTCGTAGCCGCGCGGCGGCTTGTCGGACGCGCCGTAGCCCCGCAGGTCCGGAGCCACGGCGCGGAAGCCGGCGTCGCCCAACGCGACGAGCTGGTGGCGCCAGGACCACCAGAACTCGGGGAAGCCGTGGAGCAGCAGGACCAGCGGGCCGTCGGCCGGTCCGTACTCCGCCACGTGGAACCGGGCGCCGTTGGCCGTGACCTCGCGGTGGGTCCAGGGCCCGTCCACGAGCACCACGGACTGCTCGACCGGCGACATGCGGCGAGCGTGTCACAGCGCGGGCGGGAGTCGGAGCAGGGAGGGAGTGAGGGGCTAGGGAGTGCGGGTCGGGTGCTTCGCCCACTCGAGGTCGTCCTTGACCGTCTCGATGGTCTTCTCGGGCGGCCCGACCTGGTCGATCTGCTTCTTGCCCAGCAGCGCCAGGACTCCGGCGGCCACCAGGTAGAGGACGCCGACGAACAGGAAGCCCCAGCCGGGCGAGATGTCGAGCAGGCCGGAGAAGCCGAACGCCAGCGCGATGGACAGGAACAGCACCGCGAGCAGCGCGGTGACGCCGGCGCCGCTGAGCAGCCCGGCGCCCTTGCCCGCCTTCGCGATGTCGCGCTTGAGCTCGGCCTTGGCGAGCTCGACCTCCTGGCGCACCAGCGCCGACAGGTCCTTGGTGGCGAGGGCGACCAGCTCGCCGAGGCTCTTGTCGGAGTGGGTGCTGTCCGAGTGGGTGCTGTCCGAGTGGGTGCTGTCGGAGTGGGTGCTGCTGTCCGGTGCGGTAACCCGCTCGCTGCCCGTCATGCGCTCGCTCCATCTGTGTCGTCGCCGAGTGTGTCGTCAGCAGAGGCGTCAGGATCGCCGCCGACGCGGTAGCGCGCCGGATCGGCCCCTACCCGGGTCGCGGCCGGTCACACGGAGGGGTCAGAACGAGGCGTCGGCGGCCTCGGGAGGTGCGCCCGGCGTGACCTGGCAGCGGTCCCGCCCGGCGGCTTTGGCGGCGTAGAGGTTGGCGTCGGCCGTCCGCAGGAGGTCGTCGTCCCGCCCGCCGGCCCGGGAGCCGCCCGTCGTCGCGCCACCGACGCTCACCGTCACCGGGACGCTCGTCCCGGCCGTGACGACGGGCGTCGCTCCGACCCCGGCCCGCAGCCGCTCCGCCAGCGCGGCACCGCCCGGCAGGTCGCTGTGCGGTGCCAGCACGAGGAACTCCTCGCCGCCCCACCGTCCGACGACGTCCTCGGTGCGGACCGACGCGGCGATGCGAGACGCCACCTCCTGCAGCACCGCGTCGCCGGCGGGGTGGCCGTACCGGTCGTTGACCTGCTTGAAGTGGTCGACGTCCACGATGAGCACTGTCAACGGCACGCCGTGGCGGCGCGCCGCCGAGAGCAGCTGCTGGTACTGCTCGTCGAGGTGCCTGCGGTTGTGCAGGCCGGTCAGGTGGTCGGTCCGGGACGCGCGGGCGAGCTCCTCGGTGCGTCGTCGGAGCTCGGCACGCAAGCCGGAGACCTCCACGGCGGCGCCCACCCGGGCCAGCAGCTCGCTGGTCTGCGGCGGCTTGCAGAGGTAGTCCTGGGCGCCGAGGCGCAGCGCCTCCACGACATCGCCGCCCTCCGCCCGTCCGGTCAGGAAGACGACGGGCAGCTCGGCGGTCTCCGGGTCGGCCTTGAGCGCGACAATCGCGCCGTACCCGTCCAGCACCGGCATCTCGACGTCGAGCAGGACCACGTCGACGCCGCCACCGCCCGCGACGGTCAGCGCCTCCTGCCCGTCGGCGGCCTCGACCACGGCGTAGCCCGCCGCCTCGAGCTCGAAGCGCACGAGGGCCCGCACCGTCGGGCTGTCGTCGGCGATCAGCACCGTCGCGCGCGGGGCAGCTCCTTCGGCAGCGGTCACGGTCGCAGCGTAACGGCGCCACGGGTAGGCTGGTCGCCGGTGCGCCGGGAAGTCTGGTCGGCGGCTTCGGGCGGTTCACGAGCCTCCGAGGTCCACTTCTTCGCCGACCCCCGGAGGCAGCGTGCTCGCCCTGCTGGTCCTGCACGGGATGCTGGCTGCCGCGGCGCCGGCCGTCGGCGCGCGGTGGGGCCGTCGCGTGTTCCTCCTGGTGGCGCTCGCCCCCGCCACGTCCGCGGCCTGGGCAGCCACGCAGGCGGCGGCGGTGCTGGACGGTCGACCCGTCGGGTCCGCGACCGCCTGGGTGCCCGGCCTCGGGCTGACGCTCGACCTGCGGCTCGACGCGCTCTCGCTGCTCATGATGGCGCTGGTCTCCGGGATCGGGACGCTGGTCTTCCTGTACTGCGCGTGGTACTTCCCGGTCGGGCGCGCCGGGCTGGGGCGCTTCGCCGGGGTGCTCACCGCGTTCGCGGGGGCGATGCTCGGGCTGGTGCTGGCCGACGATCTGATCCTGATCTACGTCTTCTGGGAGCTGACCAGCGTCACGTCGTACCTCCTCATCGGCTTCGACGACGAGGACGCCGAGAGCCGGCGGGCCGCGCAGCAGGCGCTGCTGGTGACCGCGATGGGCGGACTCGCCATGCTGGCCGGCTTCGTGCTCCTGGCCAAGGCCGCGGGCACCGCCTCGCTCTCGGCGATCCTCATCGACCCGCCGACCGGCGGCACCGTCCCGGTGGCCCTGCTGCTCATCCTGCTCGGTGCCTTCACCAAGAGCGCGCAGGTGCCGTTCCACCCCTGGCTCCCGAGCGCGATGGCTGCGCCGACCCCCGTGTCGGCCTACCTGCACGCCGCGGCCATGGTCAAGGCCGGCGTCTACCTCGTCGCCCGGCTGGCGCCGGCGTTCGCCGTGGTCGGGGTGTGGCGCCCGGTCGTGCTGACCGTGGGTCTGCTCACGATGGTCATCGGCGGCTGGCGGGCGCTGCGGCAGAACGACCTCAAGCGGCTCCTCGCGTTCGGCACCGTCAGCCAGCTCGGCCTGCTCATGGTCCTGCTCGGCGTCGGTACACCGGAGGCCGCACTCGCCGGCGCTGCGCTGCTGCTGTCGCACGGCCTGTTCAAGGCGACGCTGTTCCTGTCGGTCGGGGCGGTGGACCACGCGACCGGCACCCGGGACCTGCGCGAGCTGTCCGGGGTGGGACGTCGGGCCCCGCTGCTCGCCGCAGCTGCCACGCTCGCCGCGCTGTCCATGGCGGGCGTGCCGCCGCTGCTCGGGTTCATCTCGAAGGAGGCGGCGTACGAGGCGTTCGTGACCGGCAGCGGCACGGACCTGCTGGTCTTCGCGGCGGTGTTCCTCGGGTCGGTCCTCACCGCGGCCTACAGCGCCCGCTTCGTCTGGGGCGCCTTCGCCACCAAGCCCGGCTGCACGCCGAGCTCGGTGCACGCGCTGCCGGCGGGGATCCTGGCCCCGGTCGTCGTGCTCGGGGCGGCCGGCGTCGTTCTCGGGCTGCTGCCCGGTCTGGCCGATCCGCTCGTGCAGGGCTACGTCGCGTCCTACGGCAGCGATGCCGCTGCCGAGGCCGAGCACCTCGCGCTGTGGCACGGGTTCAACGCGGCGCTGCTCTGGTCGGCGCTGACGCTCGCCGCGGGCGCCGCCCTCTTCGCGCTGCGCGAGCCGGTCCGTCGGCTGCAGCTCCGGGCGACCGGCGTGCTGGGCCGGGTGGACGCCGACCGCGCCTACGGCACCGCCCTCGAGGGTGTGGACGCCACGGCCTACCGTTCCACCGCGCTGATCCAGACCGGCTCCCTGCCGGTCTACCTCGGCACCGTCCTCGTCACGCTCGTTCTGCTGCCCGGCACGGCCCTGCTCGCGACGAGCTCGATCAGCGGGGACCTCGCCGGCTGGGACCGGCCGTTGCAACCCGTCGTGGCAATCATCGTCGCCGTCGCCGCCGTGTCGGCGGCCCGGGCCCGACGGCGCTTCACGGCGGTGCTCCACCTCGGCGCTGTGGGCTACGGCATCGCCGTGCTGTTCGTGCTGCAGGGTGGCCCGGACCTGGCGCTGACGCAGTTCCTGGTCGAGACCCTCGCCCTGGTCATCTTCGTCTTCGTCCTGCGGCGACTGCCGAAAAACTTCATCAGGCGACCGGCGCGGCTCAGCTTCGCCGTGCGGATGGGGATCTCCCTGGCCGTCGGCGGCTTCGTCACCGGGGCGATCCTCGTGGCGAGCCAGGCGCGCACGGCGCCAGCAGCGTCGCAGGCCTTCCTCGACCGGTCCTACGACGAGGGCGGCGGCAGCAACGTCGTCAACGTCATCCTGGTCGACTTCCGCGGCTTCGACACGCTCGGGGAGATCACGGTGCTCGCCGTGGCAGCCATGGGCATCGCCAGCCTGGTCCTCGCCGGTCGACGGCGGCTGACGGAGCAGGGTGGTGGTGAGACCGCGATGACCGCGGCCGACGGGCAGGCCGTGGACGAGCTCGGCGCGGTGGCGCCCGAGGCGGTCCCGTGACCGGCCCGGACGACGGGACCTCCCCGTCGCAGGGCCGGCCGGTCGACGCCGGAACGCCCGAGCGGCTGCCGGGGGGAGCGGAGCTCGACCCCGTACGTCGTTCCGTCGTGCTCGAGACCACCGTCAGGCTGGTCTTCCACACCGTGCTCGTGTTCTCGCTCTACCTGCTGTTCGCCGGCCACAACCAGCCCGGCGGGGGTTTCGTCGGCGGCCTGGTCGCCGGCTGCGCCTTCGTCCTTCGCTACATCGCGGGCGGGCGCGGTGCGCTGCGCGAGGCGGTGCCGGTCGACCCCGGGATCCCGATCGGGGCCGGCCTGCTGCTCGCGGCGGGGACGGGCTGCGTGGCTCTGGTCCTCGGCGGCGACTTCCTCGAGAGCGCCCAGCGGACCTTCGACCTCCCGGTCCTCGGCGAGCTGAAGCTGGTCAGCGTGCTCGCGTTCGACACCGGCGTCTACCTCGTGGTCGTCGGTCTCGTGCTCGGTCTGCTCCGGACCCTCGGCGCGGCGGCCGAGCGGTGACCGGCAACCTCACGCTCGCCCTTCTCATCGGGGTGCTGTACGGCGTCGGCACCTACCTGCTGCTGCAACGCACCCTCACCCGCGTCGTCATCGGATTGGGGCTGCTCTCACACGGCGCCAACCTCATGCTGCTCCAGGCCGGCGGCCCCTCCGGCAGCCCGCCCTTCGTCGGGCCGGGCGGCGGTGGCGTCGTCGGGGAGGGCGCCGCCGACCCGTTGCCGCAGGCCATGGTCCTCACCGCCATCGTCATCACCTTCGGGGTGTCGGCCTTCCTGCTGGCGCTCGCCTACCGCTCCTGGGTGCTCACCGGTGACGACGAGGTGCGCGATGACGTCGAAGACGCCCGCATCGCGCGTGCGCGGCCTGAGGACCACCACCACCAGCACCAGCACGTCGACGCGGAGTACGAGCTGTGATCCGGCTGCTGCTGCCGCTGCCCGTCGTCCTGCCGCTCCTGGCCGCCGGAGCCTCGATCCTGCTCGCCCGCAAGCAGCGCTGGCAGCGGATGCTGTCGGTCCTGACCCTTGCAGCGGTGGTCGTGCTCGCCGCGCTGCTGCTGGTCGAGGTGGACCGCTCGGGTCCTGCCGTGGTCCAGCTCGGTGGGTGGGTCGCTCCTGTCGGCATCTCGCTGGTGGCCGACCGGCTCTCGGCTCTGCTGCTCCTGGTGTCCTCCTCGGTGCTGCTGGCCGTGCTGCTCTACGCCATCGGGCAGGGCGTGGCCGACGGGCGCCGCTCGACGCTCGCGGTCTTCCACCCCTGCTACCTCGTGCTCGGCGCCGGGATCGCGATGGCCTTCCTGACCGGCGACCTGTTCAACCTGTTCGTCGCGTTCGAGGTCATGCTCGTCGCGTCGTACGTCCTCATCACGCTCGACGGCGGGGCAGCCCAGATCCGGGCGGGCATGACCTACGTGGTCGTCAGCCTGCTCGCCTCCGTGCTGTTCGTGACCGCGATCGCCCTCGTCTACGCCGCCACCGGCACCGTCAACATGGCGGACGCGGCTGTGCGGCTGGAGGACGTGCCCGAGGGGCTGCGGACGGCGCTCGGTCTCACGCTGCTCGTCGTCTTCGGGATCAAGGCCGCGATCTTCCCGCTCTTCTCCTGGCTGCCGGACAGCTACCCGACCGCGCCGTCGCCGGTGACGGCGGTGTTCGCCGGGCTGCTGACCAAGGTGGGGGTCTACGCCATCCTGCGCACCCAGACCCTGATGTTCCCCGGCGACGACGTGGCCGGGGACGTCCTGCTCGTGCTGGCGGTGCTCACGATGGTCGTCGGCATCCTCGGTGCGCTCGTGCAGGACGACCTCAGGCGCCTGCTGTCGTTCACCATCGTCAGCCACATCGGCTACATGCTGCTCGGGCTCGGCCTCGCCTCGAGGGCGGGGCTCGCCGGGGCCATCCTCTACACCGTCCACCACATCGTCGTGCAGACGACGCTCTTCCTTGTCGCAGGTCTGGTCGAGCGGCGTGAGGGGACGTCGTCGCTGGCGAGGAGCGGAGGCCTGCAGCACGTCGCGCCGCTGCTGGCCGTCCTCTACCTGGTCCCGGCCCTCTCGCTGGCCGGGATCCCACCGTTCTCCGGCTTCCTCGCCAAGCTCGGCCTGATCCAGGCCGGTACGGCCGACGGTGGCGTGCTGGCGTTCATCGCCGTCGGGGCGGCCCTGGTCACCAGCCTGCTGACGCTGTACGCCCTCTTCCGGGTCTGGAGCAGTGTGTTCTGGGGCGAGGTCGCCGAGGTGGTTCCCGACGCCGACCGGCAGGACTCGCTGGACGTCGGCACGGCGACGACCCCGAGGCTCATGACCGGGGCGGCGGCGGTCGCCGTGGCCGGTGGCCTGGTCATCACGGTCATCGCCGGGCCGCTCTACGCCCTCAGTGACCGGGCCGCGGACGATCTGGTGAACCCGTCCCGCTACGTCGAGGCGGTCCTGCGATGAACGCGCGGACCGGCCAGCTGGCGATGGCGGCGTGGCTCGTCGTGGTCTGGGTCATGCTCTGGGGCTCGGTGACGCCCGCCAACGTGCTCGGCGGGGTCGCCGTCGCGGCAGCGCTGCTGCTGGTGTTCCCCCTGCCACCCGTCGGGTCGCCCGGGATCTTCCGGCCGTTCGCCCTCGTCCGCTTCCTCGGCTTCTTCCTGATCGAGCTGGTGCGGTCGTCGTTGCGGGTGGCGGCGCTCGTGGTCCGGCCCCGTTCGCAGATGCACCAGGCGGTCCTGGCGATCCCCGTCCGGGCGGCGTCGGACCAGCTGCTCACCCTGCTCGCCAACGCCATCTCGCTGACCCCCGGCACCCTCACCCTGGAGGTCGACCGGCCGGGCTCCACCCTCTACGTGCACGTGCTGGACGTCGGTCCGGGTCCCGACGGGGTCGACCGGGCGCGGGCCGACATCCGGCGGATCGAGCGCCTGGCGATCCTCGCGATCGGGTCGGCCGAGTGCCGTCGCGCGCTCGACGAGGACGACAGGAGCCTCCGATGACCGCCGTGGTGGTGACCTGCTTCGTCGGGTTGGCGTTCGCCGCGCTGCTGGTGCTGGTGCGGCTGGTGCGCGGACCGTCCGTCCCGGACCGCATCGTCTCGCTCGACGTGCTGCTGCAGCTCGTGATCGCCGGCATCGCCGTCGCCGCGGCCGTGCGTCGCGAGGGCGTCTACCTCTCGGTGCTCGTCGCCGTCGCGCTCCTGGGCTTCGTCGGCACCGTGACGGTCGCCCGCTTCGTCGAGCGGCGCGGCTCGTGACGGGCCGGGACGTCCTGGACGTGCTCAGCGCCGTACTGCTCCTGAGCGGGGTCGCCTTCTCGGTCGTGGCCGGCCTTGGGCTGCTCCGGCTTCCTGACGTCTTCAGCCGGATGCACGCGGCCACCAAGCCCTCGACCCTCGGCCTGGCGCTCATCCTGTCCGGCGCTGCGCTGCGCGTCGAGGACCGCGGGGACGCAGCGACCCTGCTGCTGGTCGGGGTCTTCCAGTTCGTCACCGTCCCGGTGGGCGCCCACATGATCGGCCGGTCCTCCTACCGGGCGGGCACCGGGGCGCTCGACGACCTCGTGGTGGACGAGCTGCGCGACAGCGACGGCGGGCGCCCAGCAGGCTGAGGATGACCGCCCGACCGACCGACCGACCGCCCGCCTAGCGTGGCGCGAAGTGGACGGTCGTCCCGCGCTGCTGCGTCCAGGTGATGTAGCCGCCCTCGAAGTCCGAGCGGCGGACGCCGAAGCCGGTGGAGTACTCGTCACTGGTCGGGAAGCCGAGCGGGCCGGCCTCCCACCAGTGTCCCTCCCAGGCATCCCGGATGGCACCCCGCACCTCGTGACTGCCGGTCGCGGGCGACCAGTAGATCGATCCGTTCCGGAAGTGGTTGAAGGCGCCCGGGCGGTACGGCGTGGGCAGCTCGTTGGTGGTGGGGAATCCCAGGTGGCTCTGCTGCGCGCCGAGCCGGGACCACGTGTCGGCGATGGCGCCGCGCACGAAGTGGGCCCCGCTCGGGTGGGACCAGTACATCGTCCCGCCCTGGAAGCTCTGGTAGGCCCCGGGCTCCCGTGGGATCGCGAGCTCATCGGACGTCGGGAAGCCCAGCGGGCCGTTCTCCCATTGCAGGCGGCCCCACTCGTCGCGGATCGCGCCCCGCACCTCGTGCGCTCCGGTCGCGGGCGACCAGTAGATCGCCCCGTGCTGGAAGAAGGTGAAGCGGCCGAAGCGGTCCGGCGTCGGGACCTCGTCCGTGGTGGGCGCACCGAGGTGGCCGCAGGGCCCACCGAGCCGCTGGTAGTGGTCACGGATCGCACCGATCACCTGGTCCGGTGCCCGGCACGCGTCCTGCGGCGCCGACGGGCCGAAGACGGTGAGCCGCGTGCCGGCGGGGACGACCAGGTGACCGTGCCCGACCGCGAGGCCGGTCAGCCCGTCCGAGGCGCCCTCGCCGGGCGGCCGGATCTCGCTCCCTGCCGTGGCCGACCAGAGATCGGCGCCGGTCTCGCCGTCGAGCAGGTGGACCACCCCGTCGCTCGCTCCGACGATGACGTCACCGTTGACCAGCAGCGGGTTGGACACCCAGGGGTGCCGGTCGTCTGACCAGCGCAGCGCGCCGTTGCGTGCGTCGAGGACGCGCAGGACGCCGTCGGTCACGGTGACGACCGTGTCGCCGTCGACGGCAGGCGCGGTGTCGGACGCGAAGGTGCCGACCTGCTCGCCGGAGCCGGTGTCGAGCAGGATCGGGGTGCGGTCGGACGGGTCCTGCACGTAGAGGCGGCTGCCGTGGAGCACGGGGGCGCTGCCGCCGCCGTCCGCGCAGTCGCCCTCGTGGTGCCAGCGCTGCGATCCGGCCCCGCTGAACGCGTAGACCTGGTCGCACCCGTAGCCGACGTAGACACCGGTGTCGTCCACCGCGGGAGCGCTGCTGGCCTCGTGGGGCACGCTCCTGGTCCACTGGAGCGACCCCTCCCGCGCCGCGAGGGCCGAGATGCGGGCGCCGCCGGGCCCCTGGCCGCTGGTGTAGACGAGGCCCCGGTGAGAGGCCAGCGGGAACGAGGTGGACAGGGACTGCCCCGGCGCCGTCGACCACGCCCGGGTACCGGACGCTGCATCGAGAGCGGTGACCCTGCCCTGGCCGTTCATCGCGAAGACACGGCCGCCCTCGTACGTCAGTGCACCGAAGCCGTTGGTGCCGCCGACGTCCACCGGCCCCCAGATGCGCGTGCCCGACTCGAGCTCGAACGCGGACACCGTGCTGCCGGCACCGTCAGGGTCGGAGACGGAGGCGTACACCCGGCCACCCACGACAAGGGGGTAGTGCACGCGCCCCCCGAGGTCGACCGACCAGTGCTCGCGGATCTGGCGGACGAAGCTCGGGTCCTGCGTGCTCCCGTCGTGCTCGGAGCCGCCTTGGTAGCCGGTCGCCGGCGGGCCGGGGGGAGGGGCGGCTGCGGCGGTGCCCGGCACGAGCAGGGAGCCAGCCGTCGTCGCGGCCAGCCCAACCGCCAGCGAGCGGGCGAGCAGGGGACGCTGTCGTCGGGGCACGGGGCCTCCGGTGGGTCGGTGTCGTCGCATGCGCATGGCAGGACCTTCTGATCGGCATCCAGGCCCCCGGTCGGAGAGCCTTGCCGATCACACGCACCGGCCGGCGCCGCGGATGCGTCGATCACATGACGGTTCGGCTTCGGTCCCGCGACCAGGACTGCCGCCCCTCGTGCCCGCTCAACCCTTCGCGGTCGCGGCCCCCATCTTGTCGTCGATCGCCTGCACCACAGCAGGATCCGCGAGCGTCGTGACGTCACCGAGCTCGCGCCGCTCGGCGATGTCGACGAGCAGCCGGCGCATGATCTTGCCGCTTCGGGTCTTCGGCAGCTCGGGCGAGATGACGATCTGACGGGGCTTGGCGATCGCGCCGATCTCCTTGGCCACGTGGTTGCGCAGCTCCTGTGCGAAGGCGTCGCCGCCCGACTCGTCGTCGGCGACCGAGCCCTTCACCGTCACGAACGCCACGATGGCCTGCCCGGTCGTGGGATCCGCGGCACCCACGACGGCCGCCTCGGCCACCTTGGGGTGCGACACCAGCGCCGACTCCACCTCGGTGGTGCTGATCCGGTGGCCCGAGATGTTCATGACGTCGTCGACCCGGCCGAGCAGCCAGAGCACGTGCTCGTCGTCCCACTTGGCGCCGTCACCGGCGAAGTACTGCCCCTCGAAGCGCGACCAGTAGGTGTCGCGGTAGCGCTGCTCGTCGTTCCAAATGCCGCGCAGCATCGCCGGCCACGGCTCGGAGAGCGTGAGGAAGCCGCCGCCGGTCTCGCCGACGGACACGCCGTCGCCGTCGACCACGTCGACCGAGATCCCCGGCAGCGGGCCCATGGCCGATCCCGGCTTGGTCGACGTCACGCCCGGGAGCGGCGACACCATGATGGCGCCGGTCTCGGTCTGCCACCAGGTGTCGACGATCGGGCAGCGGTCCCCGCCGATCACCCGGCGGTACCACATCCAGGCCTCCGGGTTGATCGGCTCGCCCACCGAGCCGAGCAGCCGCAGCGAGCTCATGTCGTGGGCCCCCGGCAGGTCGTCGCCCCACTTCATGAAGGTGCGGATCGCGGTGGGTGCCGTGTAGAGGATCGTGACCTTGTACTGCTCGACGATCGACCACCAGCGGTCTCGGCCGCCGGCGTCCGGCGTCCCCTCGTACATCACCTGGGTCGCGCCGTTGGCGAGCGGGCCGTAGGTCAGGTAGCTGTGGCCGGTGACCCAGCCGACGTCGGCGGTGCACCAGTAGACGTCGGTCTCGGGCTTGAGGTCGAAGACCGCCCAGTGGGTCCACGCCGTCTGCGTGAGGTAGCCGCCGGAGGTGTGGAGGATGCCCTTCGGCTTGCCGGTCGTGCCGGAGGTGTAGAGCAGGAACAGCGGCTGCTCCGCCGGGAAGGCCTCGGCCTGGTGGGACTCGGGCTGGCGGTCGACCAGGTCTCCCCACCAGTGGTCGCGGCCCTCGACCCACGCGACGTCCTGGCGGGTGCGCTTGACGACGAGGACGGCGGTCACGTCGGGGCACCGCTCGAGCGCCTCGTCCACCGCGGGCTTGAGGGCGGACGCGGCACCGCGCCGGTAGCCGCCGTCGGCCGTGATGACGACCTTCGCGCCCGCGTCGGTGATCCGGTCGACGAGCGCCTGGGCGGAGAAGCCGCCGAAGACCACGGAGTGGGCCGCGCCGATCCGGGCGCAGGCCAGCATCGAGATGACCGCCTCCGGCACCATCGGAAGGTAGATGCAGACCCGGTCGCCGGCCGTCACGCCGAGCTCGGTGAGGGCGTTCGCGGCCATGGACACCTGCCGCAGCAGCTCGCTGTAGGTGAGGTCGCGGGTGTCGTCCTCGGGTTCCCCGACCCAGTGGATCGCCACTCGTTCGCCGTTGCCGGCGGCGACGTGCCGGTCCAGGCAGTTGACCGCGACATTGAGCCGTCCGCCGGAGAACCACTTCGCGAAGGGGGGCTGCCAGTCGAGCACCTCGGTCCACGGCTCGGCCCAGTCCAGTCGCCCGGCCTGCTCGGCCCAGAAGCCGAGGCGGTCCGCCGCGGCGCGCGCCTCGGCCTCGGCGGTGACGTTGGCCGACGCGGCGAGCTCGGCCGGTGGCTCGAAGCGCCGGGACTCGGTGGACAGGGCTTCCAGGCCGGTCTGCTGGCTCACGGTGCGTGCCTCCATCTGACGGGGGGTTCGAGGTTCAGACTCGCGTACGAGGGGTTGCGCAGCAAGGGCGCCCGACCTCGTCGGCCGGGCGCCCTTGCCGGGCCCGTCGGACTAGTGGATGACGGCCTTCTCCGAGCCGGCGCCGGTGAGGGACCGCACCTCCATCTCGGCGTACTTCTCGGCGTTGTACTCCTTGGACAGCACCGTCCCGAGCCACCCGCAGAAGAACCCGAAGGGGATCGACACCAGGCCGGGGTTGTCGAGCGGGAACCACGAGAAGTCCGTCCCGACAGGGAACAGTGACGTGGTCGTGTCCGGCGCGCCGTCCACCCCCGGGGTGATCTTCCCGGAGACGACGGGGGAGAAGATGACGAGGACCAGGGCGGAGATGAGACCGCCGTAGATCGCCGACACCGCTCCGGTCGTGTTGAAGCGCTTCCAGAACAGGCTGTACAGGATCGCCGGCAGGTTGCCGCTCGCCGCTACGGCGAAGGCCAGCGCGACCAGGAAGGCCACGTTGAGCTTCTGCGCGAAGATCGACAGCACGATCGCCGCGGCGCCGATGGCGAAGGCCGCGATACGGGCGACCTTCACCTCCTCGCCCTCCTTGACGTTCCCCTTCTTGATGACGCTGGCGTAGATGTCGTGGGCGAAGCTCACCGACGACGCGAGCGTCAGGCCGGCGACCACGGCGAGGATGGTGGCGAACGCGACGGCCGCGATGATCGCGAGCATCACCGTCCCGCCGATCTCGCCGAAGAAGTCGGCGCCGATCGCCTCGGCGAGCTGCAGGGCCGCGGTGTTGCCGCTGGGGCTCTGCGCCTTGATGGCGTCCGGCCCGACGAGGGCGGCCGCTCCGAAGCCGAGCGCGATGGTCATCAGGTAGAAGGAGCCGATGATGCCGATCGCCCACAGCACCGACTTCCGGGCCGCCTTCGCGTCCGGCACGGTGTAGAAGCGGACCAGGATGTGCGGCAGGCCCGCGGTGCCCAGCACCAGGGCGATGCCGAGGCTCAGCAGGTCGAGCTTGCCGGCGATGCCCTGGGCGTCGGTGCCGAAGCGCAGCCCCGGCTCCAGGAAGGCCTGCCCCTGACCGGAGTTGGCGGCGGCGTCACCGAGGAGCGCGCTGACGCTCCCGCCGAACTTGATCATGATGAGGATGGTCACCAGCGTCGTGCCGGTCATCAGCAGGACGGCCTTGATGATCTGCACCCAGGTTGTGCCCTTCATGCCGCCGACCGTGACGTAGAAGATCATCAGGGCGCCGACGGCGACGATGGTGATGTTCTTGGCGGCGTCGCTGTTGACGCCGAGCAGCAGGCTGACGAGCGCTCCGGCGCCGACCATCTGGGCCAGCAGGTAGAAGATCGAGACGGTGATGGTCGAGATCCCCGCCGCCACCCGGACCGGTCGCTGGCGCATCCGGAAGGCCAGCACGTCGGCCATCGTGTACTTGCCGCTGTTGCGGAGCAGCTCCGCGACGAGCAGCAGCGCGATCAACCAGGCCACGAGGAAGCCGATGGAGTAGAGGAACCCGTCGTACCCCGACAGCGCGATGATGCCGGCGATGCCGAGGAACGAGGCGGCGGACATGTAGTCACCGCCGATGGCGACACCGTTCTGCGGGCCGGTGAACGACCGGCCGCCGGCGTAGTAGTCGGCCGCCGTCGCGTTGTTGCGGCTGGCGCGGATGGTGATGAACAGGGTGGCCGCGACGAACGACAGGAACAGCGCGATCGTCAGCGTGCGCTGGCCGCCCGAGACGGTCTGGGCCTGGGCGAGCAGTCCGGTCACGGCGTCGTCTCCTCGAGGCGGTGGCGGATCGTGTCAGCGGTCGGATCCAGGTGCTTCTCCGCGTACCGCGAGTAGACGAACGCGATGACGAACGTCGACACGAACTGCAGGAGTCCCAGCAGGTAGGCGACGTTGATGTTGCCGAGCAGCTTGGTTCCCATGAAGTCGCGGGCGTAGGCCGACAACAGGATGTAAAGGACGTACCAGGCGAGGAAGCCGATCGTGACCGGGAAGATGAAGCGGCGCAGGGTCTTCTTCAGCCCCTGGAACTCATCGGTGGCTTGCACTTCCAGGAAGGTCGATCCTCCCCCCGCGTCTGTGGCGGCGCGTTCTCGTGAGGTGCTCACCCGGGACTCCTGTCTGCGTGGCGGCTGTGATCGGCGTCACGCTATGGAGCCCGGTCTCCCGGCTGAAGCCCGCCGCGCCCTCGGTGCGCTCGCGGGTGGGAAGCCTGCGACGAGCGGTCGGCGAAGGGCGACGAGCGGTGAGCGGTCAGCGGTGGCGGGAGAGCCCGAGCGACTCGGGCGCGTGAAGCCGCAGCATCGTGCGGCCGACGTCCGCCGGCACCCTGCTGCGCGTCGCGAGCGACACGACGACCATGACCGCAAAGGCGGTCGGGACGGTCCACGCCGCCGGCTGCGCCAGGAGGGCTGCGGGCCAGCCGCGGTCGGCGAGACCGGCGAGGGTGGACAGGACGGCCGCCGCGGACAGCCCGCCACCGGCGAGCAGCCCGGCCGCAGCTCCGGGCGGCGTGAGGCCGCGCCACCAGATGCCCAGGACGAGCAGCGGGCAGAAGGTCGCCGCGGCCATGGCGAAGGCGAGCCCGACGACCTGGCCGATGGGCAGGCTGGACAGCATCAGCGCGATCGCGAGGGGGATCGCCGCCGCGGCGACCGACGCCCGGCGGAAGTCCCGCACGGTGCCGCGCAGCACGTCCTGGACGAGCACGCCGGCCGTCGACACGAGCAGGCCGGACGAGGTGGACAGGAAGGCCGCGAACGCGCCTGCGACCAGCAGCGCCTCCAGCAGGTCGCCGCCCAGGCCCCCGATCAGAGCCCCGGGGAGCACGAGCACGACCGTGTCGGTGCGCCCGGTCAGCAGCAGCTCCGGCGTGTAGAGCCGACCGAGCGCGCCGTAGACCGTCGGGACGAGGTAGAAGGCGCCGAGCAGCGCGAGCACCACCAGGGTGGTGCGCCGCGCCGCCGCGCCGTCGGGGTTCGTGTAGAAGCGGACGAGCACGTGCGGCAGGCCCATCGTGCCGAGGAAGGTCGCCAGGACGAGGGCGTACGTCGCGTACAGCGGGTGCTCGAGCCCACCGGCGCCCGACAGCGGCCGTGCCCACTGCTCACCGGTGGCCGAGGAGATGTCGTCGACGTGGGGGACCGCCGCTCCGGCCGGGAAGACGACGGTGCCGGCGGCGAGCGTCTGCAGGCCGGGCTCGAGCAGCCGCGGTCCGGCGCCGGCCAGCTGCACGGTCACCGGAACGGTCACCTCCACGGTGACCGCGCTGTCCAGCTGCACGGACGTGGTCTCCCGGAAGACGGGGCCGTCCGGCCCGGCGAGGTCCGGGCTGCCGTCCCCCTGCCAAGCCAGCAGCAGGAACAGGGCCGGCACGGTGATCGCCGTGAGCTTCAGCCAGTACTGGAAGGCCTGCACGAAGGTGGCGCTGCGCATGCCGCCGCCTGCGACGTTGACCGTGACCACGACGGCGACCAGCACGGCGCCCACCTCGACCGGTGCGCCGGTCGCGGCACGCAGCGTCAGCCCGGCGCCCTGCAGCTGTGGGACGAGGTAGAGCCAGCCGATCGCGACGACGAAGACGCTGGCGAGGCGTCGCACGGCGGGTGAGCCGAGCCGGGCCTCGGCGAAGTCGGGGACGGTGTAGGCGCCGGACCGGCGCAGCGGCGCGGCCACCATCAGCAGCAGGACGAGGTAGCCGGCGACGAAGCCGACCGGGTACCAGAGCATGTCGGCGCCGTAGGCGAACACGAGACCGGCGATCCCCAGGAACGACGCTGCCGACAGGTACTCGCCGCTGATCGCGGAGGCGTTCCACAGCGGGGAGACGGCGCGGGACGCCACGAGGAAGTCGCTGGTCGTGCGGGCCAGTCGCAGCCCGTAGAAGCCGATGCCCAGGGTCAGCACCACGACGAGCGCGACGGCCGCCAGGTCGTACGAGTGCCTCATGACCGCTCGACCAGCTCGACGAAGTCGCGCTCGTTGCGCTCGGCCTGTCGGACGTAGAGCCAGCCGCCCCCGACGAGCGTCGGGTAGACGAGCAGGCCGAGCACCAGCCAGGGCAGGGCGATGCCGAACAGGGTGACGTCCCGGGTCGCGGGCACGACCGCGAACGCCAGCGGCAGCCCGCCGAGCAGGCTCCCGAAGACGACGGCGAGGCGCAGGCCGAGCAGGAGCTGCGCCCGGATGAGCGACCGGATGAGCAGCTCTCCCACGACGTCCTGCTCGTCGAGCGCTCTCAGCGTCTGCCGGCCGGGCGGCCGGCGCACCGCCACCGTGCGCGGGCTCGTGACGGCCACCCGCTTCGGCGGCTCCTCGGCGCCCTGCTCCCGCTCCTTCACGGCTGGCCCCGGCCGACGTCCCTCGCCCGCCGGACCAGCCGGTCCTTCAGCTCGCGGGTGTGCCTGCGGCTCACCGGGATCGACACCGCCTTCACCCCGGACCCGACCCGGACGGCATGACCGCCACCGGGCTCGACGCGCAGCTCGGTGATGTGGGAGGCGGCCACGAGAAAGGAGCGGTGCACGCGCACGAACCCGAAGCCCGCCCACCGCTGCTCCAGGAGCGTCATGGGAATGCGCACCAGGTGGCTGCCGTCGGCGGTGTGGAGGCGGGCGTAGTCGCCCTGGGCCTCGACGAACCGGACGTCGGCGACCGCGACGAACCGGGTCACGCCTCCCAGCTCGACCGCGATGGTGTCCCCCTCCCCGCCGCCGTCGGCGCGACCGTAGGCCCGTGCGGCCGACGGAGCGAGCCGGGCCAGGGCGTCGGAGAGCCGCTCCCGACGCAGCGGCTTGAGCAGGTAGTCGACGGCGCGCAGCGCGAAGGCGTCCACGGCCGCGCCCTCGTGGGCGGTGACGAAGACGACCGCCGGCGGCTCGGCGAAGCGGGCCAGCACCTTGGCGAGGTCGAGGCCGGACAGTCCCGGCATCCGGATGTCGAGGAAGACCGCGTCGAAGGTGCCGCCCTCCAGCTCCTGCAGGGCGCCGACGCTGTCGCTGGCCGTGCGCACCTCGCCCACGCGGGCGTCCGCGCGCAGGAGATAGGCCAGCTCGTCGAGCGCCGGGGGCTCGTCGTCGACGGCCAGAACGCGCAGCGCTGGAGGCGTGGCGGTCATGACGCGCGTACTCCTGCCGTCCACTTGGGCACGCGCAGCGTGACCTTGGTCCCCGCCCCGAGCGCCGTCTCGACGAGCAGGCCGTGTTCGTCGCCGTAGACGGCCCGCAGCCGCGCGTCGACGTTGGCGAGGCCCATCGAGTCGCTCGGCTCCGTGCCGGCGAGGATCGCCCGCACCCGCTCGGGATCGCTGCCGGCGCCGTCGTCCTCGACCGAGATGCGGCACTGCGCGCCGTCGTCCTCGGCCACGACGGTGACCGTGCCGGTGCCGAGGCCGTGCTCGAGGCCGTGCTGCACGGCGTTCTCCACGAGCGGCTGCAGGCACAGGTAGGGCACCGCCACCGGGAGCACCTCCGGGGCGACGCGCAGCACCACCTGCAGGCGGTCGCCGAACCGGGCGCGCTCCAGCAGCAGGTAGCGGTCGATCGAGCGCAGCTCCTCAGCCAGGGTGGTGAACTCGCCGTGTGTACGGCTGGAGTAGCGGGTGAAGTCGGCGAACTCCAGCAGCAGCTCGCGGGCCCGTTCCGGGTCGGTCCGCACGAACGACGCGATGGCGGTCAGTGCGTTGTAGACGAAGTGCGGGCTGATCTGCGCCCGCAGCGCGCGCAGCTGCGCCTCGGCGAGCCGGGACCGCGACTCGTCGAGTTCGGCTAGCTCCAGCTGTCCCGACACCCAGCGGGCCACTTCTGCGGTGGCGCGGACGAGCCCGGGCCCGGCGAGCGCGTCGTACGCCGTCAGCGTGCCGACGACCCGGTCGTCGAGGACGAGCGGGCAGACGACCGCCGAGCGCGCGGGGCAGTCGGGGTCGGGGCAGCGTCCCCGCTCGACCGTCGTGCGGCCGTTCGCGAGCGCCAGCGAGGCCAGCTCGTGGGCGTGCTCGGCGTGGTGCGAGGCGACGCCCTCCCAGGCGAGCAGCTGCTCGGTGTCGGTGAGCGCCACGGCCGCGCTGCCGAGCAGGGCTCGAAGGTGCCCCGCGCTGCGCGCGGCCGAGTCGGCGGTGAGGCCGGCGCGCAGGGCGGGGGAGGCGAGCGAGGCCTCGTGGAGGGCCGCGTGGGTCGCGAGCTCGGCGGGGGTGCCGAACGCGCGCCGGCTCCGGAACCCGCGCAGGAGGACGAGCCCGGGCACGCCCAGCACGACCGCCACCGCCAGTGCGACGAGCAGCGACCGGCCCATGACGGGACTGTAGGTCCCGCGGGGGAGGTCCCGCTCGCCGCTCGCCCGAGGCGCCTGTCTCGTAGCCTTCCGACCCGTGACCGACGTGCTGGCTCCTCTCCTCGACCTGCCGGGGGTGGAGTCGGCCGTGACCGACGCGCGCACCGCCGTCGACGCACTGCTGTCCCACCGCGTGCTGCGCCGCGGCTCGGCCGAGGTGACCGCCGAATCGGCGCTGCGCGGTGCCCGGGCCTCGGCCGAGCTGGAGGGTGCCGGCATCGAGCTCGAGCGGCTGCGGGGACAGCTGATGGCCGGCGGCACCGTGACCCTGCAGAGCAAGGACGAGCGCGGAGCCCGGCTCGTCGAGGGGGCCGTGCGGCTGCACGCCGACCTCGGACAGGTGCTCGTCTCCTGGCGCCACTCGCCGCGGCAGGCCCTCGCGCGGCTGCACGTCCTCGCGGCGGCGCAGCTCGTCGACGACCCGGACGCCCTCGGCCGCCCGCGTCCGGCAGGCGCCCCCTACGACGACCCCGTGGGGCTCGGGCCGGCGCCCGACCCGCTCGAGGTGGCCGCCCGGCTCGACGGCCTGGCCCGCGTCCTGGTCTCCGGGACCTCCGCGCCGGCCGTCGTCGTCTACGCGGTGGTGCACGGCGAGCTCATGGCGCTGCGGGCGTTCGGCTCCGCGGACGGCCTCGTCGCCCGCGCCGCCGCCCGGCTGGTGCTCCTCGACCGCGGCCTCGACCCCAAGGCGGTGTCGGCGCCGGAGGTCGGCCATGCCGAGCTGCACCACGACTACGCCGAGGCGCTGCACGCGTACGTGTCGGGTGGACCGGCGGGAGTCACCCGATGGGTGCTGCACTGCGCCCAGGCCGTGTCGCTCGGCGCCCGGGAGGGGCTCGCCGTGTGCGAGGCGATCCGCCGGAGCCAGAGCTAGTCCCAATACCGTTGGTCCCCCTCGCACGGGAACGGCGGCCTCCGGAGGGAGACCGCCGTCGCCATGAGCGGGCGTCAGGTGATCAAGACGTGCACGGTGTTCGTCGGGCGGTTCCCTGTGTGCCCTTTCGTGGAGACGGCGGGACCGCAGGACGTGCCTGTCGCGGCTGGTCGCACGTGGGTACCTGGCTCTCGCTCACGGACCGCCGTCGGGGGGAGCGAGTCCGCCCGCAGGCGGTGGTCCGTGACTCCGTTGTACGCCCGACCACCCGTCCGCGCAAGCCCCTGGAGAGGTGGGATCCGCTGGTGGATCGCCGTTCCGCGACTACCGGCGACGCTGTCCGGTGGCCCACCAGGCGAGGCTGAGCACGCCGGCGGCGGCCGCCGCGGCGGCGTAGGCGCTGACCGGCCCGGGCGGTGCCGGCATGCTCGGCAGGCGGGAGCGCATCCGCACCGGACGTCGGAACTCGCGCAGCCGCCAGCCCTGCTCCGCGGCGTGGCGGCGCAGGGCCTTGTCGGGGTTGACCGCCACGGGATTGCCGACCGCCTCGAGCATCGGCAGGTCGGTGAAGGAGTCGGAGTACGCCCACGACCGGCGGAGGTCGTAGCCGCGCTGCTCGGCGAGCTGTCGTACGGCGACCGCCTTGTGCTCGCCGTACGCGTAGAACTCGATGTCGCCGGTGTACTTGCCCTCGGCCACCACCATGCGCGTCGCCACGACGTGGTCGGCGCCCAGCATCACCCCGATAGGGCCGACGACCTCCTCGCCGCTGCTGCTGACGATGACGACGTCGAGCCCGGCGGCGTGGTGCTCGTCGAACAGCGCCACGGCCTCCGCGTAGACCATGGGGGTCGATCAGCTCGTGCAGGGTCTCGGCCACGATCGCGTTGACCTGCTCGACCGACCAGCCGGCGCACAGCGCCTTGAGGTAGTCCCGCATCCGGTCCATCGACGCCTCGTCGGCGCCCTGGAGGAGGTAGACGAACTGCGCGAAGGAGCTCTGCAGGACCGCGCGCCGGTTGACCAGGCCGCCCTTGTAGAAGGGACGCCCGAAGGCGAGGGTGCTGCTCTTGGCGATCACCGTCTTGTCCAGGTCGAAGAACGCCGCCGCACCCGCTTGTGTCCTCATCGATCCTGAGAATAGGGCTGAATGAGCAACCCGGTGGTTTCCGTCGTTCCGGCGGTGGGGACAAA
>Ga0136611_10000215_pt1 | contig 35635 bp, 24 predicted proteins | sample AntDrymUQ2232306_2_FD_106645 | JGI IMG/M metagenome (GOLD analysis project Ga0136611, IMG submission 106645) | Polar desert sand microbial communities from Dry Valleys, Antarctica - metaG UQ223 (23.06) | ecosystem: Environmental > Terrestrial > Soil > Desert | place: Antarctica: Dry Valley...
CGACTCAAAATCGCACGGGCTAACACCTTTGAGGGTTCGAGTCCCTCCTCCGGCACCATGCTTGCACCAGGTTCGCCTCTCTCACCGGTGGCATGAGCGTGACGACGTCCCCCTTTGCGTCCAGCATGGGCGGCATGGGTTGCAGGGCTGGTAAGGCACGCTAAATGGACCCGAGCAACGCCCTGAACTTTGAGGACCTGCCGGCTGTAGTGCCGGACCTCATGCCGCTTTTCCCCGCGGAGGCGCTGCCGATTGAGGCGCTGCCGGTCATAACGTCCGTGTGGCTCACGCGTCTGCTGCTCTTCTTTATGCGCCACTCGCTGATTCTGGCGTTCTTGGGCGCGCTGATCGAGAACACCATTCTGCTCGGTTTTCTTCTTCCCGGAGGAACCGTGGTGGCGCTCTCCGCGGCCGGCGGGCGGGCGTCGGGCACGTCGCTGCCGCTGCTGATCCTCGTGTCAGGAACGGGCATGACCTGCGGCGCCGTGGTGGACTACTACCTCGGGAAGGCAGGGGTTCACCAGCTGCTGCACCGCCGGTGGGCGGGCAAGTGGGGCAAGAAGCTGGCGCGACAGCTCAACAATGCCGAGCCACTGCTGAGGCGGCACGGATGGTGGGTCATGCTGTTTGCGCACGCCTTTGGCCATGGGCGGTCTTCGCTTGCGCTTGCCGCCGGGGCAAGCCATTTCCCGCTGCGGCGCTTCCTGGTGATAGAGATCCCGGCGGCCATGCTCTGGAGCGCGCTGTACGCTGGTGGCGGCTATTTGCTGGCCGCGCAATGGCAATCGCTCGAGTTCACCTTGCGCCGGGTGGGTTGGATCGGCGCCGCGTTCGTGATCATTGGGGGCATCGGGTATTGGTTCTGGAACAAACACCAGAGCAAGGACGATCCTGAGGAGGATGAGGTGGCGCCCACGCTGATTCCGGCGCCTGATGAACCAGGCACCACCGTTTCCGGCACTGACGGCGTGAACGGCGCGAGTCTCGTCTCGGGTGACGGCGCCAAGCGCGCTCCCCTACGCACCACAGCCGGCCCCACAACCGAGAAAGAGCCGGCCGAGTGGCAGCGCTAACGCCAAATCCGGATCTAGACGACTCCTCGAAGAACCCGCCGCTCACAGCCCGGCCCGCATGGCACGCACTCGCCGGCCATTGGCAAGAGATGGAGCACGTTCGCCTCCGCACGTTGTTCGCGGATGATCCACAGCGTGGCGAGCGGCTCACGGCAGAGGCAGCGGGTTTGTACCTGGACTACTCCAAGCATCGCGTTACCGATGAAACACTGCGACTGCTGGGAGCGCTGGCGCACGAGTGTCGGTTGCGCGAACGGATCGACGCCATGTTTGGCGGCGAGAAGATCAACCTGACCGAGCAGCGGGCCGTGCTGCACGTTGCGCTTCGGGCCCAGCGGGACGCGGTCTTCACCGTAGACGGGCAAAACGTTGTGCCGCTTGTTCACGACGTGTTGGAGAGGATGAGTCGCTTCGCGCGGCGCGTGCGTGACGGTGTGTGGAAGGGACACACCGGCAAACGCATTCGCACGGTCGTCAATATAGGGATTGGTGGCTCAGACCTAGGCCCGGTGATGGCCTACGAGGCGCTTCGCCACTATGCGGATCGCGGGTTGATGTGCCGCTACGTCTCCAATGTGGACGGCACCGACTTCGCCGAAGCGACGCGGGACCTTGATCCGGAGGACACGCTGTTCATCGTCTCCTCGAAAACGTTCACTACCCAGGAGACGATGACGAACGCGCACTCTGCGCGGGCGTGGGTCCTGCAACGGCTCGGAGCGAGCGAAGAGGCGGTGCTGAGCCACTTTGTTGCGGTCTCCACCAACGCCGCCGCGGTGCGTGCCTTTGGCATCGACCCCCAGAACATGTTCGAGTTCTGGGATTGGGTGGGTGGCCGGTATTCGATGACATCGGCGATTGGCCTTTCCACCATGCTGGCAATTGGTCCTGAGCGCTTCGGGGAGCTGCTTGACGGCTTCCGCGCCATGGATGAACACTTCCGCACAGCCCCGTTTGAGCGCAATGTACCGGTGCTGATGGGGCTTCTGGGGGTCTGGTACGCTGGCTTCTTCGGCGCTCAGACGTTGGCCGTGCTGCCATATGAACAGTACCTGAAACGCTTTCCGGCCTACCTCCAACAGCTGACGATGGAGAGCAACGGCAAATCGGTCACGCTGGGTGGCCAGCGCGTGGACTATCAGACCGGCGCCATTTATTGGGGCGAGCCGGGCACCAACGGGCAACACTCGTTCTACCAGCTGATTCACCAGGGAACCACGCTGATCCCCTGTGACTTCATTGGCTTTTGCCGGTCCCTCAATCCGTTGGGCCAGCATCATGATCTGTTGATGGCCAACGTCTTCGCGCAGTCGGAAGCGCTGGCGTTTGGCAAGGCCGCGGAAGAGTTGAGCGCGGAAGGAACGCCTGACTGGCTCGTCCCGCATCGCACCTTTGAAGGCAACCGGCCATCCAGCACCATCCTGGCAGAGCAACTGACACCGGCGACGCTGGGCAGCCTGGTGGCACTGTACGAGCACAGCGTCTTCACGCAAGGCGTGATATGGGACATCAACCCGTTCGACCAGTGGGGTGTAGAGCTTGGCAAGGTGCTCGCCAGCCGCATCGCCCCTGAGTTGCACTCCACGGAAGAGCCGGACTTGCGCCACGACAGCTCCACCAACGCCCTAATTCGCCGCTACCGAAGGCACCGCCTGGACTCCGCACCTCTGCCACAGTAGACTGCTTCTATTCCAATGACCGGCGGACAGCAACCAAACATCCTGCTGATCATGTCGGATCAGCACCGCGGCGATTGCCTGGATTTTGTCGCCCAGGCCGGCGGCGCGCGCGTTCCCGTCCAGACGCCTCACCTGCGCCGTCTGGCCTCAGAAGGAGTGGCCTTCACGCGCTTCTATTCTGAATCCCCGGTCTGCGTCCCGGCGCGCGCCATCCTCCAGACGGGCATGCTGCCGCACCGTCTGGGCATGTATGACAACAGCGGCATCCTCCCGGCGGACCATCCTACGTTGGCTACTTGTCTCAGCGCCAGCGGGTACTTCTGCCAGGCCATTGGCAAGATGCACTTCCGGCCGGTGCGTGAGCCTCATGGCTTCCACCGCCTCTGGCTCTCAGAGGAGATCCCCTGGGCCATTGAGGAGGACGAGTTCCTCCAGCATATGATCGCCGCGGGTTACGGCCATGTAGAGGAACCGCACGGCATCCGCCACGAGCTCTACCACGCGCCGCAACCCAGCCAGCTACCGGAAACGCACCACACTACCGCCTGGACCGGGCGCCAGACCATCTCCTTCCTGCGGGAGCACCAACGGGAGAGGCAGCAGGCTGGCGCTTCCCAGCCGTTCTTCTGCTGGACCAGCTTCCAGAAGCCACATCCGCCCTACGAGCCACCCGTCCCGTGGCACCGCATGTACCAGCCGTGGATGGCGCCCGCCGCCATACGGAGCGCCGAAGAGTTCTCATGGCTCCCGGCGGCTCTGCGCGCCAATGTCGCCCAAGGCCACTATCCGGACGTGGACACGCTCGCAACGATGTGGAGCTACTACATGAGCGCAATCTCCTTTATCGACTCGTGGATCGGCATGATCCTGAACGAGCTGGAGCGCCTCGGCCTGCGCGAGAATACGTTTGTGATCTACACCGCCGACCATGGGGAGATGATGGGCGACCACTGGGCCTTCCAGAAGTCTCGCTTCTACGACCAGGCGGCGTGCATCCCCGGACTGCTTTCGTGGCCCGGCGGCGGCATCGGAAAGGTCGGAGCAACCGGAAACGGTACAGACCTGCCACGTAATGGCGCGCGCCTCCAATTAGCCGGTCTGGCGGACATTGTCCCCACACTTCTCGATGCGGCCGGGGTTGACCCTGAGCCGCACGGCCTCCACCCGGACGGCGTCAGCCTGCTTCCGGCCGCGCGGGACAACACCCCCACGCGCGATGTATTCGTCGGCCAGGTCGGGCGGGGCACGCAGGCGAACTTCACGGCCATCGGCGAGGACTGGAAGTACATCTACGATGCCTCCCAGAACCGCGAGGTGCTCTTCCGCTACCGCGGCGAGTCCGCCGAGACTGAGGACTTCCTCACCACCGGTAGTGAGGAGCACATCACCGAGGCGCGCCGCCTACGCGAGACGCTGCAAGAACGCTATCGCGCGGACGGGGTTACCGATGCGCTGGACGCATCCAGCCCCAATGGCTTCCGCCTGCATCCGGCGCGGCCCAACCGCCGTCCGGCGCCCGGTCCAAGCGGCGCGCGCCCCTCCAACCTCCAGTACGCCCGCTGGGTTCAGACCCGTCCAGAGGGCTGGACACCTCCACCTCCTTCCCCAGACGGGGACATCCCGCCAGAACTACCGCGCCTTTCAGACCGCTCACGCTACACCTGGGTCAGGATGCCGCCGGTCCAACCCCAGCTTCCACCCACTCCCGGCGCCAAAGGACCACACGGCGCCCGCTCATCGGAGGTCGGGAATCCCGCCGCCGGTGGTTTGACTTCGCCCAAGACGTCAGAGCGGCCGTAGTGCACGCTGCTCGCGCGGCGCGCCGGGAGGCCGTGTCTCAAAGGGGCAGCGCCATCTGCCGCGGCCAAGACGCGCCCACAGTGCGGTCGGGCCGCGGGTCATCCGTTGACGTGGCGGGCACTGACCTCGCTACGGGCAAGCGCCGTTTCTCCAGACCGTAGCGCGCCTTGAGATCCGCGATGCGTTGCTGCGTCGCGCCGGCGTAGCCGCCGGGCGAATTGCGGGCGCGGGTTGGGCCGCCTCTGGCGCCGAAGTCTCGCTCGTAGGGGCCGACCGCTCGCGGAAAGTGCTTGTCCAGGCACTCCAGAAAGTAGTCCCGGATAGCCGGCTCCATGTGAATGGAGCCGACCCACAGCCACGACGCGCCGTTATCTGCCGCCGACTTGACCACCGCTTCCAGGCTGGACGGCGCGTCGGTCAGTCCCGGCAGCACCGGCGCCAGCGCGACGCCCGCAGGCACACCGGCATCCACTAGGCGACGTAACGCGCGCAACCGCTGTGCGGGCGGCGGCGTGCCCGGCTCCAACGCGCGCCAGATGTCCTGGTCCAGTGTGATCAGGCTGACGTTGACACCCGCTCCGGCCCGCTGGTGCAGCGCTTGGAGCACGTCCACGTCTCGCACCACCAGCGTGCCTTTGGTAGTCACGGTCGCCGGCGTCGCGGTCGACGCCAAGACGGTCAGGCAGGCACGCGTCAAACGATACCGGCCTTCAAGCGGTTGGTACGGATCGGTGGAGGTGCCAATCGCAACCAATTCACGCTGCCAGGATTTCCGCCCCAACTCGGCGCGGAGCACCTCCGCTACGTTTGTCTTGGCAAAGAGCTGCGAGGCAAAGTCCTCGCCCACATCAAGTCCGAGGAACGCGTGGGTGGTGCGCGCATAACAGTACGAACAGTGGTGCTCACAGCCGCGGTAGGGGTTTAGGCTCCACTGGAAGCCCATGCCACGCACGCGGTTCAGCGCCGTCTTGCAGCGGATTTCCGTAACGCGCGGCCGGGCCACCCTTGGCCGCACGGGGAGGGGCATGGGCATGGACGTTGGCACCATGCACCCATCATAGAACGTACGTTCAATCCGCGCAAGAAGCAGCCTCTCTCAATAGAAGGCGCGCGCGCCCCTGACCGCACGACAGCGGTTCTTGCCGGTCCTGCGGTCACTGCTGCGCCATCTCCGCGTCCCAGTCCGTCTGCGAGGTGTCGCCGGCGCGTGGCTCGAGCTCAACGACGACGCAGTCGAGTCTGCCGCGGAAGGCGAACGGCGCGCGGTACTCACGGCTCACGGTCGAAGGGGAGTTGTGGCCGCACTGGATGGACAGCGTGCCCATGCCGCCCGGTAGGAGCTGCGGAAGTCTTGCCGCTGCGACGGTCCGACCATCCACCAGCAGGCGCGCCCAAACTTCCTGGCCGCGGTGCTCCGTGCGCATCTCCAGCACCGCCGGCCCGAGCGGCAGCGGGTTCTCCGACGCCACGAGTGTGTGCGTGTCGGCCAGGTTGTAGTCCAGCACCAGGCGATCCTCTTTGATGAAGAAGCTGAAGCCGGACGCCCGGCGGCCGTAGGCCAGCAGCACCCCGTCCCCGTCGCCGTTCCCGTCCGCCGTGCGCTCCACAGTGGCGATGACCCGGAACCGGCGGCCGGCGAAGTTCGGGCCGGTCACCCCGTTCAACAAGCGGGAGCCTGGGAGCAGCTCGTACCGCAGCCGTTCCAGTGCGGGGTTCTGCGCCTGGAAGCGCGTCCGCATGCGGTCGTCCAGCGGCAGGACGCCATACCGCTCGGCCTCCTGCCACCACGCCAAGCGCAGCTCGCCAGCGACGTCCGGTTGCGCACGGGACCGGTCGTGGCACTCGGAGAAGTCGTCTTCGATCCGGTACAGCTCCCAATGGTCCGCCTCGAAAGGCTCCCCCGGCTCATGAGACGCGACGGCCTTCCACCCGTCCTTGACTATCCCCCGGTACCCCGCCGCCTCGAAGTACTGCAAGGTTCGCCTGCTGGGCGCAAGGGGTGCCTCAAACGTGTAGGCCATCGACGTGCCGTGGACCGGCATCTGCTCCACGCCGCGGTAGACGGCCGGCGGCTCCGAGTTGGTCACCTCCATGACCGTAGGTAGGATGTCGATCACATGGTGGAACTGCGTCCGCAACCGTTCGGGCGTGTTGAGGCCGCGGGGCCAGTGCATCACCAGCGGTACACGTACCCCACCGCCGTGCGCGTACTTCTTGTAAAACTTCAGCGGCGTGTTGCCGGCCTGCGCCCAGCCGGCGGGGTAGTGGTTGTGGGTTTCCGGGCCACCCAGGTCGTCGTACGCGGTCAGTCCCTGCTCCAGCGATTCACCGAGCCCGAGGAAGTAACGGTACTCATTCGCCATGCCGTTCTCCCCTCCCTCGCCGCTGGCGCCGTTGTCGGAGAGTAGGATCAGCAGCGTGTCCTCAAGCGCGTTGTACCGCGCCAGGAAGTCCACCAGGGCCCCAATCTGCTCGTCCGTGTGCTCCATGAACCCGGCAAAGACTTCCTCCATCCGGGTGTAGAGTCGGCGCTGTTCCGTGTTTAGGTCGTCCCACGCCCGCACGTCCGGGTTCCTAGGCGCCAGCGCCGTGCCGGCGGGCACAATGCCCAACTCGATCTGCCGGGCCAGAACTCGATCTCGCTCTTCGTCCCAGCCGTGATCGAAGGCGCCGCGGTAGCGGTCGATGTAGGAGCGCGGCGCCTGGTGCGGGGCATGTCCCGCGCCAAACGCCAGATAGAGGAAGAACGGATCATCCGGCCGCGCACTCATATGGTCTGAAAGGAACTGCTCTGATCGCCGGACGAGATCCCGACTGAGGTGGTAGTCCGGGTCGCCAGGTACCTCGACGCGGTGCTGGTCATACCACAGCTCAGGCGCAAATTGATCGTCCTCGCCCCACAGGAACCCGTAGTACCTATCGAAGCCGCGCTGCGTTGGCCACTGGTCAAACGGGCCCGCAGGGCTCATCTGCGACGGCGGGGTGAGGTGCCACTTGCCGGCGGCGTAGGTGCCATAGCCATCGTCACGCAGCATCTCGGCCAGCGTGGCCGCCCGCGGCGAGATGGCGGCCCGGTAGCCGGGGTAGCCGGTGTCGAAGGCGGCGAGGAAACCCATCCCTACCGCGTGGTGGTTGCGTCCGGTGAGCAGGCTTGCCCTGGTTGGCGAGCAGAGCGCCGCCACATGGAAGTTTGTGTAGCGCACCCCGCCTGCCGCCAAGGCGTCCATCCGCGGCGTGCGGATGGAGGCGCCGTAACAGCCCAGCTGCGCGAAACCGACATCGTCCAGCAGGATCATCACCACGTTCGGCCGGCGGGTGGCCGTGCGCCGCGCCGGCCACCAGGGCGTGGACTCCTCGACCGTCCGGCCAATCCGTCCTGCGAATGGAATCTGGTTCGGTCTCGGATCCGGGCGCGGATCGCCGGGCCGGCTGCCCGGTTCAGGCGGGCGGCGCGAGCGGCGACGATCAGGCAAGGCCGCGTTCGGCTGCGGATTCAGCGGCGATGCGGCGGTCGCCGGCACGGTTCGGCTGCCATTCTTCGGCCCACCGCGCCTCGATCCCGGCGCGCCACTGCTCGGCGGCGGCGCGCAGTTCGGCCACCAATTCAGGCCTCGCATTGGCCAGGTTCTCGCGCTCGCCCATGTCCCCGGCCACGTTAGCGAGAAACACATCGTCTTCTGCTGACGCGCCCTCCACGAGCTGCCCGTTCAGCACCAGCTTCCAATCGCCACGCCGGACGGCAGTTTGCCGGCCCATCTCCCAGAAGATCTCGTCGTGCGGCGACGCGGCACGCTCAGTCACCATCGCGGTCACGTCACGCCCATCGAGCTCGTAGGCGGCGGGGTTCCCTCCCGCAGCGGCGAGGAGCGTCGGGAAGATGTCCATCGCCACGCCTGGCTCATCCAGCACCTGGCCGGCCGGAATGCGCGCGGGCCAGGACATGATGGCCGGCATGCGTATGCCGCCATCGTAGAGGCTGAACTTGTGCCCCTTCAGCTTGCCGGCACTGCCGCCGTAGTACGGATCCTCGGTCCTGCCATCCAGCCAATTGCGCGACTCGCGCGACGGGCCATTGTCGCTCTGGAAGAACACCAACGTGTTGTCGCGGATGCCCTGCCGCTCCAACTCAGCCATCACCGCGCCCACCGCATCGTCCATTGCGGAGATCATCGCCGCCATGATCTGGCGGTCCCACGGCAGATCCGGGAAGCGGTCCTTGTACTTCTGCGGGGCGTGCATCGGGTAATGCGGCGCACTGAACGGCAGATAGAGGAAGAAAGGCGCTCCCGACTTTTGGGCCCGGCGCACGTACTCCACCGCACGCTCCGCGATCATGTCGGTGAAGTACTCGCCGTCTCGCCACACCTCCTCGCCGTTCTCCCAGAGATCATGCAGCGGGTTCGTTCGATGATTGGCCACGCCGGGGCGCTGCTTCACCTCCAACGGCTGGTTCATCCACCAGTAGCAGATGTGCGAGTAGTAGTCGATGCATCCCGCCATGAAGCCGAACCACTCGTCGAAGCCATGGTCGTGCGGGCGCGACCCCTCGGCGAGCCCCAGGTGCCACTTCCCAAACATCGCCGTCTGGTACCCGAGCGGCTTGAGCGCTTCCGCCAGGGTGGGCACCTGCGGGGGCAGGCCGCTCGCGGTGCGGTGGCTCGTCAGGATAGAGCGCACCCCGGCGTTGCCCGGATAGCGTCCGGTGAGCAGCGATGCGCGCGACGGGGAGCAGACGGGAGAGTTCGAATACCAGTTAGTGAAGCGTGCCCCTGAAGTAGCTACCGCATCCAGGTGTGGCGTCTTGAAGTCCGTTGCCCCCATGCACGAGAGGTCGCCGTATCCCTGGTCATCCGAGTAAAAAATGATGAAGTTCGGCCGGGACCCCTGTTCCGTCTCTGCCGTTTCTGCCATCGCCACGATTGCTCCTTCTACGCTGCTACCCGACGGGCTTCTTGAGTACAGGGTCAACCTTGGACTTGATGCTCGCCGCCACCTGTTGCGCCGGCTTCTGCCCGGACCAGAGCGACACCAGCTCTTCGGTCATGATGCGGTCCACCTCGTCCCAGTTCGGCACGCGCGGATCTATGTGCAGGTAGTCGCTGCCGTCCACGAACAGCTTGACGTGCTCCGGTGGCGACTGCACGAAGCAGCTGTTGGTCATCACAGAGCGGCGCGAGCCGATCGTCGCCCCAAGCCCGCAGAGCTGTAGCTGCTCCTCCACGCTGCTGATGTGCTTGAGCAACTCCCATGTGGCATCGGGCACCTTCGTGTTCGCGCCGATGTTCCATCCGGCGCCGCCGCCCGCGGCGGCGTACTTGCCGTTCTTGCCCTGCGGGTGCATGACCACATCCCAGACAAACTTGTCAGCGACGCTCCGACGCACGTTGCCCAACATGATCGGCGCGGTCTCCTGCATGACGACGCCGCCATTCTGAAAATTCCTGCCTTGGGGCACCGTCTCTGGCCACACGCGGTGCTTGTGAATGAGATCCTGGAGGAACTGGAGCGCTTCGACCGCCGGCGGCTGCGTCAACGTGCATTCCAGCTTGACCTCGTCGAACATCTCACCGCCGTTGCCCCACACCCACACGGCCCACTGCCGGATGCCCTTGCCGGTGTTAAACCCGAACACCGAGCCATCTGCCGCCGTCACGCGGCGCGCAGCGTCCAAGAAGGCGTCCCACGTCCAGTTCGGGTTCTTCCAGTCCGAGGCCGGCAGCGGCACGCCCGCCTTCTGAAACGCCGTCACGTTGTACGTCAGCTCACGGTTGGGGAAGTCGCGCGGCAGCGCCCATAGCTCGTTCTTGATGCGGTACTGATCAAGCGCGCGCGGGACGAAGTCTGACAAGTTGTACTTGTCACGCGTCACATACCGCTGAATCGGAAGCACTAGCTTCCGCGCCACCAGGTCTGCCACGTCCCTGGCTGATCCCTCCGCGAGGTCGGGCGCCGTGCCAGCCGCGACTAATGAGAAGAACTTCGCGTAGTACGCCTCACCGGCCGCGGGTTGGGCGGCGTTCTCCACGGTGATGTTGGGGTACTTCGCCCGGAAGGTCTCGATGGACTTGTTGTTCCCATCAAGGTTCACACCCGTGCCTTCAAAGTTGAACCACACGACGCTGGCCGGCTTGTCCAGTGATGCCGCCGGCGCCGCCGCGGGCTCGCCCGACGACCTGCCGCACGCCGCAAGCACGGAAGTCGAGGCCAGCGCCGTTGCCCCGGCGCGAAGCACGCGACGGCGGGTAAAGCCCGCGAATGCACCAGGAGCCACCGCACGATATTCAACATTTGGCATCCACATTCTCCTATCTCTTCTCTGCGAAAGTGCAAGCGCTATGGGTGGATCTACCACCCCTCCAAGAATCGCGTTACACACGTTACACATATGTGCATACACATATGTTCTCTCATGCTCTAGATTACAGCGACCTTAGACTCATGTGCAAGTCGATGTCTTGATTGATCAGACATCCGCCAAGAGCGGGTACGCTGCGCTGGCCGGTCTCACTACGTGCTTGCAGCATCCTAGGCCCTCACGTACCATGGGCAGCATTGCCGCATAATACCCAATTGTGCATGCACATCCGTGCATGGGACGAAGGCCCGGCTTTAGGAGAACCGATGCCGTGATGACGGAACGCCGCCCCCCCAATATTCTCTTCATCATCTGCGATCAGCTGCGACAAGACGCGCTGGGATGCACCGGTGGCTGGGTCCGCACCCCAAACATCGATCGGATCGCCGCTTCGGGCGTTCGCTTCGTTAACTGCGTCACCACCGCTCCCATCTGCATTCCTGCCCGCTTCGGCCTCGCTACCGGCCAGTACCCGCATAACATGGGTATCTGGCAGAACCGAACCTACACCTTGTCGCCGGAGGCACCCACCTGGATGCAGGCGGTCCGAGATGCCGGCTACCGCACCAGCGTCTTCGGCAAAACGCATCTGCACCCCCACGCCCTCCCGCCCGATTCCCTCGATCTCCGAGAGAAAGAGCATCTCATCAACGCCTACGGCCTTGACGACGTCGATGAGGTCACCGGTCCGCAGGCGGCCGTCAACACCCTCTCTAACCTCACCGCACGATGGGAAGCCAAAGGCATCTGGGACGCCTTCAAGGCAGACGTCCGCGAACGCGTCTCCAGCAAGCCACACCTCGTCCGGCCCTCTATCTTGCCACTCGAGGACTACTACGATGTCTACGTCGGCGAGCAAGCCACCGGCTACCTTCGTGACTACAACCGCGATCAGCCCTGGTTCTGCTGGGTCAGCTTCCCCGGCCCACACGAGCCCTGGGATGCGCCCGAGCCATACGCCTCCATGTATGACCCCACCAGCATGCCCCCTCCCCTGGGCCCAATCGCTGACAATCCAGACCGACCCAAAGGCAACTTGGACGGCCAGCTGTCACGCGCGCCCACGCTCGAGCCGGGAGAGGCTGAGACCATGCGCGCCAACTACGCCGGCAACGTCTCGCTCATTGACGATCAGATCGGCCATATCCTTGATGCCATCGAGGTACGCGGCGAGCTTGAGAACACCGTCATCGCGCTGGTCTCAGATCACGGAGAGCTGAACGGCGATCACGGCCTGATCAAGAAGGGCAACTTTCTCAACGGCGCCGTCCGCGTCCCGCTCATCGTCCGCACACCCGAGACGGCCAAATCCGCTGTAGCCGGCACCGTAAGCGAGAGCCTCGTGGAGTGGATCGATCTCGGCCCCACCCTGGTTGATTTCGCCGGGGGAGAGATCACCTACGAGCAGTTCGGTCGCTCGCTCCGCCCTGTGCTGGACGATCCGCAGGCGCAGCATCGCCGTGAGGTACTTTCAGAGTTCCGCGGCGAAGTCATGATGATGGACCATCGTTGGAAAATGGTGGTCAACACCAGCGGCGAGCCGTATCTCTTCTTTGATCTGCAAAACGATCCCGATGAATGCCGCAACCTCTCCGGTAGCCCCGAGGTGCGTGAGATAGAGCGCGATTTGAGCATCCGGCTCTTCCAGCGCCTGATCAAAAACCAGCGGCACTCGCCCTGGCCCGCCCTCGCCGGTCAGGGAACCGGCTCCAGTGAAGTCGGCGAAGGTGCGGGGTAGCCGGGTCGGCCACACATGATCTCTCCGAGACAAGCCAAACGGCCTGGTCTTTGGACAGCCACTCTTCGCCCCCACCCAGACGCCTGTCGCGCCTCAATCCGCGATCCGCGCCTCCGAGCTGCTAGCGGCGATCGGAGGCCCCCCTTGCAGGGGAAGCACATTGCAGGGAGCGCTCGTGAAGAAGAGGGATGCTAGATGATTGGCGAGCCGAGGGCGGCCGACCAGATAATGGCGATAAAGAGGACGGAGATGAGCAGCACCAGGATCGCCATGCCTGCCACGCTGAAGTCGATAAGGTCCATATCTGCTACCGCGCTCCCTCGACCGAGTACTGCCAGTTGCCGTCAGTCACCGGCTCTGGTGGACCACCGGGGACTCGAACCCCGCACCTCCACAATGCCATTGTGGCGCTCTCCCAGATGAGCTAGTGGCCCGTCCGCGCGAAACGGCCTGGAAATCTTACCAACTAGGCTCGCAAAGCCTACGCCAGCGAAGGGCGCACCATAGGCGCGTCATTGGGGACGTTGTCCTCCACGATAAGCAACGGCGAGCCGCCGACGTAGAAATACCCCGGAGGGTCGCCTCCGAAGAGGTTGAAGCGCCGCGTTGCCCCCGAGAGCGTTACGACCCACCGCTGACCGGCGGCGGTGGACACAGGTTCCAGTGGCGTCTCTACGCCCAACTTGTCCACCACCTTGGCGGTTGTGCCAAGGCGCGGAATGGATACTCGGGCGGCACCACCGGCACCATTCCAGAGCACTGCTGTACGGCTCGTGCCGCGCTGGAACAGTACCTGGTGGATCCACCACTGGTAGCGGGCGGCAAGGCGCCGGTAGTTGGAGGGGTCGGCCCGGTCGAGCGTAAGCAGCTCCACCCGGTCGGCGCTTGACATAAAGCGCGCCGCCACCTGATAAGCGGTGTATGCCGGGCGGATGCGGGCAGGATCGGCGCTTCCAGCGTTTGCGTCGTAGCGCACCAGGCCCCACAACTCATCGGGTACCGGCGGAGGATCATCCTGCATCGCCTGCCAGAAGATGGTCTCATAGCCGGCCGCGATTCCTAGCGCGTAGGCCTGAATGACGAAGCTGGCCTGCTCATCCTGAGTGATCCGGAAACCGTCGTTCCGGCGAGCAGGTTCCCACTGCGGCACCATCGCATCGTCATAGGGCATGGAGTTGACCTCTGTGACCCAGACCGGCTTTTTGAGATTGAATTGCGCCAGCAACTGGTCCACACCAAGCCTGTCAGGAGGCTCGGCCGCCCACGGCACACCACCCTTCTTGCGGTCGTACAGATCGTGGGCGTTGCGGTAGAGATTCAGTCCAACGGCGTCAAAGAAGAATCCGCTTGCAACAGCTTCCGGGTCACGGCTTGCGACGCGTAGGAGGCGTCCAAGCCACTCCTTATCCCGGTGGTAGCTGTACGGGGAGAGAACGATACGCGAGTTGGGATTGACCGAGCGCGCCACCTGCCAGGCCACTTTCAGCAGGCGGTAGTACTCCTCCAGCGTCCCGGCCCAGGTGTTGTAGACGGCGTTCGGTCCGGTCGGCGGGATCTCGACCTCGTTCCAGATGGCCCATGTATCGATCCGCCCGGCGTACCTGCTGGCCATCCAGCGCACAAACGTGGCCCACGTGTTTCCTGGGTCGTCAATTGGGAGATTGAGGCCCTTAGGGACTGAGCGCACCGCCTTTGAGGGATCAGCCTGTGCCCAATCTGGAGTGCTCTTGAGCACCGCCATCACCTTGTAGCCATGACGGAGGTCCTGACGCAGCGTCTCAGTATCAATGTTGTAGGTGTTCTGATCGTCGTCAGAGTTGAAGGTGCCCTGGCCGTAGCGCTGAACCTCACTCCACTCCACCACCCAGCGAGTCCAGCGAGCGCCAAGCCGGTGCGCCAGGGCGAAGGCGTTGAATCCTTCATTGACCCCAAACCGCTCGTCACCCGGAGGGATGACTGGCGGCGGCTCAGGGATTGGCGTCGGTTCCGGCGCTGCCGTCGGCGGTGGAGGGACGGGCACATTCGCGGGAGCTGCGGGAGCCGCGCCGGGCGACGGCCGGGCACCGCCCACTCCTGGAAGCTCGCATGCCGCCAGTAGCGCGGTCGCACCCGTCAGCGCCACTCGGCGGCTGCGAGCTGTTTGGTGACGCCGTGCTGGCGTTCCAGTGGACGGCATGGGCGATGAAGGAGGCGCAGGTTGGCGAGAAGACAAGACCGCAAAGTCTAGCCCAGCGCGCCCGCCACCGCACGCACCTCCAGTTCTCAACGGCCTGCACGGAAGGTGCATCTGGGCGCCGCAAGACAAACAGAAAGCCCCGTCACCGGCTGTCAACAGCCGGTGACGGGGCTTTCTATCAGGAAAACGGAGAGGAGGACCTGCCACTTCCCGGCGCCATGCCCTCCCTGGGGCGCCGGTATCAACCGCCTTAATGTCTGGTCTGCTTTACCGCCTCGGACTTGCTCACCTAGCGCACGCCGATGGCCCAGCATAGCAGAGCCGCGCAAGAACGCAAATCTATGTCGCATATGCTTAACAGATGTCGCCTCCGCGTGGTGTGGATCTGGTCTGGGTTGGGACGCAACTGCGCGAGCTGCGCCGGGCGAGGGGCCTGAGCCAGGCTGAGCTTGCCCAGAGGACGGGCACGGCGCGAACGTATGTGATCGCACTTGAACGAGGCAAGCACGAGCCCTCCACCGAGCTGCTGGGCCGGATTGGCTTAGCGCTGAACCGGCCTCTCGCGGAGGTGCTGTGGTTTCTGGCCGGAGAGCCGTTTGCCGACCCCGCGGCACCACTTGCGGCGAGAGTGCGGCTGCGTCGCGAGCGACTCGGACTCAGTGCGGCCGGACTGGCGGCACGCGCGGCCACCACCCGCGCAACCGTCTCCCAGATAGAAGCGGGCATCAACGCCAATCCCGGACTGCGACTACTTGCGCGGCTGGCGGGAGCGCTGCAATGCTGCCCGAGTGAGCTGGCTCCACCGCGGCCCTAGCGGGCACGGGATGGGACAGTGCGGCCGTCGCCCCGGCGCACGGCTCGCTAGGCCTACCCTGCACACCACGGGGTCGTCACGCGCGTCCAATTGCTCCGCACAAGGCGCCAAAACCTGCGTTAGTTGCCAATAGGCGGCACAGGGAATGCGTCCACTATGGATCGTTCAGGAGGACACCGTCACAGAGCGACAGCACAAGGGAATCGCTCATTTGCCGGCACCAGTGCCGGTCATGGGCACACGGCCCCAGCGGCCGCAGCCGGACATAACATCGGTTTCTCGCAGCCCCGCGGCAGTAGCCGCGGCGAAGAGCGGCGGGGCGCGGCTGCTGGGAACACCTGGGCGGCAGCCACCACAAGGCGCAGGTGCGGGTACACCATCCCATTCCCGCCAAACCTACGCGCTTCCGGAGCCGATGCCTGTTTCCGGCGTGGACCCGCGCTACCGGTTCCTGGCCCGATTTGGCGCGACGATCCTTTCGGGAGGGATCGCCGCGATCCCGATGGCGCTCTACCACTATCAGTCCGAGCTGGCGCTCATCCCGCAGGAGGTGTGGTTCGTTGGATACATCCTCGCCCACCGCTGGACGGCGGCGCTTCCGTACCCGAGCCTGCGTCGCATGAGCCGTCGCACGGGCGTGAGCGCGCAGATGCTTCACCGCTATAAGCAGTCCCTCATTGAGAAGGGCTATCTGGCCACCATCCCGCGCCACCGCGCAAGCGGCGGCCGGACTTCCAATTACTATGACTTCAGCGGCCTCTTCCACACGCTGGAGCATTTCCTGGCGCGAGATCGCCGTGACGGTGGCTGGCAACCGAGCGTTGACGACACCTCAGACGAAAACCCGGCACCGCTTGATACTAATGAAGACGACAACCCGGGTGACGATCTTGCTGAAGTTGCTTTGCCTGTGTCACAGAGTCACCAATCGGGCGACGTGAAAACAACTCCACCAAATGGGGGGAGACAACTAGCGTTGACCGGGGGTACGCCTCTCAGGGCACCTACCCCGTCGCTCCGGAAATTGCCTGCCCCTGATGAGCCCGCTGTATCAGCCCCAGGTCAACATAAGCGGCCACGGAATGAGATTCCGTTTCAGCAAGACGTTCTAGAAGAGACTCGACTCTCCAAATCCAGTAGGAACGTGACTATCGTCGACCAAGCAAGGCCAGGGGAAACGTCTAAACGAATGCTGTGCAGTGACGGGGAACGTGGAAACGACGGGCTGTGGAGCCAGGCGCTTACAGTTATTGAGACGAAGATCAGCCCGGCCGCCTTCAGTGCCTGGCTCGAGCCGGTCCGCTACATGCCACCTATGGTGGACCCAACTAATCCAACTGACGACGCAAACACCGGCGCCCATCGCTTGATCTGCACATCCCCGTTCCACCGGCAGCAGCTTGATCGCCGGTACCGGTCCTTGATCGAGCAGGCACTCGGCTCTTCGGTAGACTTCATCCTAGTGGCAGATAATGTGAATTAAGTGCCACTAGGATGAATGGCCTTCGTGGCCACGCCACCACCGTATCCGGAAGCTACAACGCGGGGACCCGTCCCGCCGTTCTCTTGGTCAGGCACCACGAATGACGGCAATGGCGATAATGGCAGCAGAGGCACACATACGGCAGTCCGACAGTGCGCTGGCTCCACCGGTCGATACAGCAATTCGTGCATTTCTCGAAACACTCGGTGGAAAGTCGCCTCAGACGGTGCGGACCTACCGGAGCAGCCTGCGCCGGTTTGAGGAGTTTTTGGAGGAGGAGGGATTACCGCCGTCTGTTGTGCCGACGGACGCGCTGCCCGCCACGATATTAGAGCGCTTCCACGCGTGGCTGGTACATAGCTACACCCGCGACCGGCGCGCGACGGTCATCACCTACCTTGCGGCGGCGCGTGCGTTTGCCGCGTTCCTCGACCGGCGCGGCTTTCTGGCGCCGGACGTGTCGTCGGAGCAAATGCGTGGGCACCTGCGCGAGGTACTCGGTAAGGCCAGCTACCGCACCCCGCGCATTGATCGCGGGCTGCCACTTGTGGTGCTGGAGGTGCAGAGTCTGCCTCGCGTTCCGTCAAGTAGAGATGATGTCCAGACCCGCCTTGAGCTGCTGCGCGACCGCGCCATACTGCACACCCTCTTTACCTCCGGCATGCGGCGCGAGGAAGTCGCCAGTCTCAACCGGCAGGACGTTGACGACGGCTGGTCTGCGCAGGCGCTGATCACCGGTAAGGGCGACAAGGAGCGGGTCGTCTTCTTCTCCGACGAAGCGCTGGAGGCCGTACGGGCGTATGTGCGGGCGCGGGCAGACCGGTACAGCCCTCTCTTTTTGCGTCACGACCGGACACGAGGCAGCGCACGCGCCAACGGTGACAACCTGCGCCTCGCGCCTCGCGGAATCTGGCGCGTCGTGAAGCGATACGCCCAGATCGCGGGCATCGACGCATCCACTCACGATTTCCGGCATGCCAAGGCGTCCACACTTCTCAACCGGGGCGCCAAGCTCTCCGAGGTGCAGGACATCCTCGGCCATTCTTCTCCAGAAACGACAAAAAAGATCTACGCCCACTACGAAACCGCCCACCTGAGAGACGCCTTTGACCGCTTCAGCGCGAGCGTCGCTGAGCTAGCGTCCGAGGTCACGCGCCGCCGTTAGCCGCCCTCAGATGGAGGAAGCGGAAGATAGGCCACCTGCTCGTCTCCAAGGAGCGTTTGCGCGGTGTGTGCCTGACGCCGGTCGGCCATCAAGAACCGAAGCGTTCCTCGACGCAAGCTCGGCCGCGTAACCTGCTTTGCCTTGGAGCGGTGTGCTAGGCTTCTAAAAGAGAAGTCTGGTCAGCCATCTAGGAACGTGCCGGTTTTTGGCATCGGGACTAGGTCGCTGACCATCATTATGTAATGGATAGTGCAATTGCCTCACCGCCTGCGTCACCGGCGAGCGCGCAGGAGCTGCCGGCCGCGGATGACGCGGCCGGTCGCTGTAGGTTCGTCAACCAGCGCCTCCCGGAGCACACCCTTTATAGCGACGCCAAGCGCGCCATCCACCCTGACTCACGTGCCTCCTGGCGTCTGAGTCCAGAGCCCTTCTGGCTTTCACCCATTCAACACACGTACCTCCAGGCACTCGGGCAGGATCTGCTTGCTTTCTATCGCGCGCTCAATAGCCTGTATGGCGCCTCGGTGCGTGGTACGCAGCCTGGGTGGGTGGCAGACTACTTCGATCGCGGCCGGCCACAGCACCTGGTGGATTACAGCCGCCTGAATCGCACCAAGCGCAGCCTGCCAGGCGTCATCCGACCAGATCTGTTCCTCACCGACGACGGGTTTGTCGCTACAGAACTGGACTCGGTGCCGGGTGGTATCGGATTCGGCGCAAGCCTTTCGCAGCCGTACACGGACCTGGGCTTCGACCTTCTAGGCGGTCAGGACGGCATGGTTGAGGGCTTCGCGTCCATGCTGGAAAGTGTTGCAGGCAAGCCACATCCGTCCGCGGGCATCGTCGTCTCCGAGGAGTCGGGCGACTACTGGGACGAGATGGCTTGGCTCGCGGCGGCGCTGCGCGGACGCGGTCAATCGGTACATGCCGTTCGGCCGGACGACGTGCGATTCACCGAGGATTCGCTCTTTGTGCCCGAGGGCGGTTCACCCGGACCGCGTGAAGAGACGGAGGGCGACCCAAACAGGCAACACGTGCCTATCGACGTGCTGTACCGATTTTTCGAGCTGTACGACATCAAGAACGTCCCAAAGTGGGAGCTTTTCCTCTACAGCATGAAAAAGCAGCGCGTCGCGCTGACGCCGCCGATCAAGAGCTATCTAGAGGAGAAGCTGAGCTTTGCGCTGCTTCACCACCCGGCATTGACCACCTGGTGGAAGGGCGAGCTAAAGGATGCGTTCGAGCGCTTGAAGCGCGTGCTTCCGGAGACGTGGATCCTGGACCCGCGTCCGCTCTCGCCGCACGCCACTGTGCCAGGCTTGGAACTAGGAGGCAAGGCGGTTCAGGATTGGGGACAGCTGATCGGCCTCACGCAGAAGGAGCGCCAGCTGGTGATCAAGCCGTCGGGCTTTGATGCCACCGCCTGGGGCAGTCGCGGCGTAAAGATTGGTCACGATCTGCCCGAGGACGAGTGGGCAGGGGCGGTACAAGAGGGCCTGGAGCGGTTTGACACGGTGCGCCATGTGCTGCAGCGCTTCCACACGGCTAAGCGCGTGGTAGTGGAGTATTACGACTTTGACACCGGCGAGGTACGGCGTATGCCTGGCCGCGCCCGAATCACACCCTACTACTTCGTGGTAGGTGATGAAGCACGCCTGGGCGGCGTCACCGCAACGGTGGTGCCTATTGATAAGAAGCTCATCCACGGCATGGTGGATGCGGTGATCGTGCCGTGCGCGGTGCGTCAGCCGGTGAATCCAGCGGATCAGAGCGCCGGCGGATAAGAAAGTACAAAAAGTACAAATGGAAGAGTGGCAGCGGCTCTTGAAGGAAGGCGTGAACAACGCCCAGCAGCTTTTTGACCGCTTCGGCGTGGATAAGGAGTTGGCGGAACGGATTTCCCAGGATTTTCGGATCCGAATAAATGGGTACTACCTCAGCTTAATTGAGGAGCCCGGTGACCCCATTTGGCGCCAGGTGGTGCCGGACCCGGCCGAGCTTGAGGATGTGGACTGCCCGGACGATCCGCTCAACGAGGAGGGAGACAGTCCGGTCCCTAACCTCACGCATCGCTACCCGGACCGTGTGTTGTTCCTGGTCAACCACCAGTGCCCCATCTACTGCCGATTCTGCACGCGCAAGCGCAAGGTCAGTGAGCCTGGCTGGTGGAACAAGGAGACGCTCAAGCTGGGAATTGAGTACATCCGCTCGCACCCGGAGATTCGGGACATCATCGTCTCCGGCGGCGATCCGTTGATGCTGCCGGATCATATGATTGAATGGATCCTCTCGGAGCTGCGCAGCATCCCGCACGTGGAGATCATCCGCCTCGGCTCCCGTGTGCCGTGCGCGCTCCCGCAGCGCATTACGCCGGAGTTATGCGCGATCATAAAGAAGTACCACCCGGTGTATGTCAACACGCACTTCAACCACCCGCGTGAAGTGAATGAGATCACCAAGAAGCACTGCGGCATGCTGGCTGACGCCGGCGTGCCCATCAGCTGCCAGACGGTGCTCCTCAAAGGAGTAAATGACGATCCTGCGGTGATGAAGGAGCTGATGCAGAAGCTTCTGACCATCCGCGTGCGTCCGTACTACATCTATCAGGCGGACCTCACCAAAGGGACCAATTACTTCCGTACTCGCGTTGAGAAGGGCCTGGAGATCGTCGAGGCGCTGCGCGGACACACGTCCGGTCTGGCAGTGCCCCACTTCGTCATTGACGCGCCCGGCGGTGGAGGCAAGATCCCACTTCTTCCAGAATACGTGACCGAGATCAACGACAAAGAAGTGGTGATGCGGAACTATGAAGGCAAGGAGTTCCGTTACCCACAGGTGCCCCATGAAGAGGATGGCAGTTCCGTCGCGGATCCCAGCTCAGAGGTCGGCATGAAGATCTCAGCGCCAAGTCAGGAAAACGCTGCACTCTCGGCTCCTTCCTCCCCGGCTACACGGAAGCTGCGCATTCCTGAGCCATCTGCGCTGCTGGAATAACCGCTAAGCGGTCCGCAACCCAAGAATAGAGCGCCCGTTCTAGGACTTGTGGGTCATCGAACGGGCGTTCCTTTTCGACCCAGTCTGACCCTAGGGCGTGTAGTTAGCCGCCGCGCATTGCGGCCGCTTTGGTCCCTCTAAACCCTTGACAGGCCAAACGCACAGAGGCGGGGCGGCAGCGGCGCCGCCGTGCGGCCACTGCCGCACCCGCGGACCCTAAAAGTGGTGCGCAAAAGGGCTTGCGCGGCGTCTGTCAGCGCCGTAGTCTTGGCCCCGCCACCAGCGGCCGCAAATAGGGGAACCACCTACGATGACAGCAGCAGACAGCGCGCAATTTTCCACCCTAGCCATGCCCCGTCCAGCCTTCCGTCGACCCAGCAACCTTTCTCCAGCCGCACCGTTGGACGGATCGGAGGAGACAAGAAACGCAATGGCGGCCACGGAGGCAGTGCTCATCGCTCGCGCACAGGCGGGCGATCATGCAGCGTTTGAAACGATCTTCAATCAGTATCAGACCGCCATCTACAACTACATCTATCGCCTGATGGGCAGCTCGGAAGATGCGTACGATATGACGCAAGACACCTTCCTAAAGGCGTATCTGGCGCTCTCCAAGACCTCAGACGATCTGCGCGTCGGCGCGTGGCTCTATCGGATTGCCACCAACGTCTGCCTCGACGAGCTGAGGCATCGTAAGTTGGTCAAGTGGCAGCCCTGGGAGGCGTTCGTGTCGGTCTTCCACCCCACCCAAGTGGCAAAGGACAGCCCGGAGCGCGACTGCATTGATAGGGAAAACAACGAGGAAGTCCAGCTGATCCTCGAGAAGATGCATCCCAAGTACCGCACGTGTCTGGTCCTGCGCGAGTACCATGACCTTTCCTACGACGAGATCGCCGAGGTGCTCAATACCACTCGCGCCGCGGTCAAGTCTCTCCTTTTCCGCGCCCGTGAAGAGTTCCGGCAGGTGTACGCCAAAGTTGAGCGTCAGCCGGGGCGCGCAAAGGCCGGCCTCGCGTAACTCCGCATGGTGTAACCCTATCCAAGCGTCCTTAACCAACTCCTCCTAACCACTCACATCCCAACCCCCTCTCCTTCCCCTGGAGAGGGGGTTTTGCATTTCCTGAAGCCTAACCTGCCCTTCCCTGAACCCTCTCTGGGGGCACACTGAGACTTTCCTGGTACCGCATCCGTTCAGATTGCGCAGGGAGTACAAAGACCACGTTGTCAAGCCGCTGGGCCGGACCCGGAAGTGAAGGTGAAGGTGGTCAAGGTGGCCATCCCTCCACCGAATCGCTTTCGGCGTATGTGGACGGCGAGCTGGAGCTTAGCGCGCGCGCCGGGGTTGATCGCCATGTCCGAGCCTGCGCCGAGTGCCGCGTCAAAGTCCACGAGTTCCGACACGCTTCGGACCTGTTCCGGCGCGTCCCGACGCAGCGCGTCCCCATGTCGCTGCGTCGCGATCTCTACAAGCGCATTGACGACGCGGACCGACGCCAGCGGGCCTTCTTTGGCTTTCCACTCCCCAGCGCCAACACGCTTGGCGTCGCCGTCAGCGCCGTCCTGATCGCGGTCATGCTGCCCCAACTGCTCGGGGTGTGGGCTATTGTCTCCAGCCGCGGCGGCCAACAGTCCCAGACTGCCAGCTCTTCTATGGAAAGTCCCGCGCTTTCGGCCACGGCAGTCGCGCTTCCAACGACGACGATCCCTGCGGTGGCTCCACTCGTACTCTCGACCTCCGTACCCGAACCCTCGCCGTCACCTGTCAATACGCCGGTCGTAAGCGCGCCGCAGACCGGCGCGCCACCAGCTTCATCGCCCACCACCGCGCCAGCCGCTCAGACGACGCAGGCCGCGCAGGTAACAGGCGCGCAGCCTCAGTCCGGCGCAGGCCGGCCGGCCCAGCAGGTCCAACAAACGCCGGCCGCGCAGGCGCCCGTCACGACCCCCAGGCCCAGCGCGACCGTGCCCATGGCTCAACCGGCTCAGCCTACTGCCACAACGGTCGCCGTGCTGCGCGCCATCTCCGGGCAAGTCACTAACGTCAACAAGCCACTGCGGGTGATCACGGTGCAGACCGGCATCAATGCTGAAGGTGGCGCGCGCGCCTGGAGCGTTCAGCTCACCGATGGCACGCAAGTGCTGTATCGGGACGGCCAGCGCATTCGCGTTGAGGATGTGGGTCTTGCGGACTACGTCGAGGTGAGCGGGTTTGAGATTGGCGCGGCTCCGCTTCAGGCATCCAGCCTGAAGGTGACAAGCTCGGCGGCTCCCCCGGTAGCAGTACGTCCCAAGGTGCTCCTCATGCTTGACGGCGCTTCCAGCATGCGCGCCCCACAATACGGCTTCACCGGCGACTGGATTAAGCGCCTGAGTGAGACCGGCTACGACGTGACCGCGGTTGATCCATCTACCATCGGCGGCACAACCAACCTGAAAGACTTCAGCCTGATCGCCATTGGGTACCCGGCCACGCTCTCCAATGCGGCTATCAACAATGTGGTGGGGAGCAAGGTGCCGGTGCTAAACGCCGAGCCGCGCCTCGTGCAAGCGTTGGGCCTGGGTCTCAACGTTGACCCACAGCAGCCAACCAAGATGGTTTCCGGCAAGACGGTGGAGGTAGCGGGCAGCGCCAGTCCGGTGACGCGCGGCTTCTCGGGCGAGGTTACGGTTGGAGGCGACATTTACCGCACGCCGATCGTCTCCAACGGCACCGTCCTGGGCACCGTGACCGATGGCGGCCAGAAGCGTGCCGTGTGGTCGTTCACAGGAAACGCGATGTACTTCGGCTTCTGGTACTCAAACACGGGCCAGAACCACAACGTGGCGTACTGGACACTCTTTGACCGCAGCGTCTTGCTCCTGATGGGCAAGGACCCGCTGGCAGCGCGCTCCACCAGTCCTGCCACGACAACTCCCGCGCGCTGAGCCCTCAGGCGGAATGCACGCCTGAGGGCTGCTCCTAAAGATACGCGAGCTTCCAGCGCGCCTCTTTGCCCCCCACCTCCCCTTCAGCCACTGTGGCCTCGCCGTTGCGATGGGCCACCGACGCCTCCGGTAGCCGGAAATGCGATCCCTCCAGTTCCAGTACGCACGAAGTCGATCCAAAGTGCCAGTTCAGATGCGCTGGCCGTGTCCCGCCATCGCCGCGCGTATGGCCATCGTTGAGCGGGAGCGGGAACTGGAACGACAGGGCGGCGGACGGTGCGCCCTCAAACCGCTCGGCGCAAGCGACGTGTTGGTGCGGGCGGACGGTATACGTGCTGGTGATTGCGTCGCAGCCTGATTCATTGGCAGCATACCGCAGGGCAAACGTCGCCTCTTCCGGGTCCGTCCGCTCAATGCGCAGATCCACACTGCGCGGGCGAATGCCGGCGAGCGCATGCCGTACTCCATCCATTGTCCAGGCAAGCCCCACGCCGTACGCGGCGCCGGCCGCTTCGGGCAGCGTGTAACGTGGGTGTGCCGGAATACCACTGGCTGGCCCCATCAGAGGATGTGCGAATGAGTACCGCACGCCATTCAACCCGGTAACGTCGTACTTTGGGTCCGCGTTGAGGTCGAATGTCAGCGTTGTCCCCCGGCACGTGGCGATCAGCTTGTGGAAAGCATCTGGGTAGCGGATAACGTAGCTGCCGGTCTCCACCGGCGCGGGGCGCTCCGGTGTTTCACAATCGCCGAACAAGATGGCCGTCGCCAGCATCGCGGCGGGATAGAGACCGTAGTTGCTGTGGAAGCTGTACGCTTCAAATCCCCAGCGCTGCGCAGGATCAAAATGATTCTTAACCACATTCAGCTCGCCGCTCGGGCGCTGCCATTGCAGAATTGAGCCGAACGCCAGAGTCGCCACGCGCCGGAAAAGTCCGGCTGCGATTGGACGACCTGCACTGGAGTGCCTCTGCGCCGCAGTCTCAGCCAGCGCCACCAACGCGGCATCGTTCCAGAGATGCTCGCTGCTCCGACCACTCGGCGGAATCCCTCCCGACCCCGTCTGCGTCAGCGCCGAGGTCCACTCCCCCCGCTGAAGCCAGGCTTCTAGCACAGGATGGCCCGGTGAGGCGGCCACAGCGTATCCAAGGTGATGCCGCGGGAAGAGATCGTAGGGCAGCGGACAGTTAGGGTCGCGGTAGAGACCCCACTCCAGATCGGCGTGGTTGGCTAGCTGATACTCAAGGTAGCGCTCTACCCAGGGGAGGTCCGCGCCGGCACCGGCGGCGCTACGCAACATCTCCCCCGCTACCGCTACCACGTTCCAGTTGTGGACGGCCGGCTCCTGCCCTCGCTCTCGCTTGTACGTGAAAGTGTTGCGGTACGTCGCCTCAGGGTCGATTGACCGCAGCTCTACCAGCCAGCGCCCTGCCCGGCTCTGGTCCACGAACGGCCCCAGTAGCTGATAGCCAAGTACGACCAGCGGGGCAAAGAAGTCCGCGTGGCCCTGCGCCGTGTTCCTGTCCACCGCCAGGGACCGTAGCGCGTGATCCTGCGCCAGCGCCGCGCTCTCCAGCAGCCCAAGGTCCACCGGCGCCTCATCCCTCATCCGCGTTCCGGCGCCCCACACGCCCGCAGGGGGCCGGCCATCCAATGCCACCAGCGCGGCGGCCACGGCGTAGCACGGCGTGGCGTACTGCTTCTCTTCGCCAGCGTATGGATCAAGAACGGCGCCCCGTCTATCCTGGTGCGGTCGGAAATAGGTACAGATCCCACGCAGCAGCGCCAGATAATCTCGCGCGGTGTAGCCCGCAGGCTTCCATCCGGCGGGGGGCGTAACAGCGTCTACTAGAGAGCGCTCGGCCTGCGCGCGGAGCGGATATGGACCTGGTGGCAGCGCGGCGAGCTCGTGTTCAATCATCGGACCAAGGCGACTATAGCGAGGTCCCCGTTGTGTCATTATCCCGGCGGTGACATCAAACCCCCGTCTACGCTTCGTCTTCAATCTGGATCAGGCGCGTTTGCGTCAGTGCTTCACGCCCGAAACTGTGGATGCCGTGAGCGAGCTGGTGCATCTGAATCGGGAAGTACCGGAGCAGCTTTCGGACGAATGGCTGCTTCCCCGGCTGGCGCGTGCTGACGGCGTCATTACAGGCTGGGGCAGCCTCCCTCTCACCGCTCCGCGTTTGGCGGCGGCGCCGCGCCTTCGGTACGCCATCCACTCGGCCGGATCGGTCAAGGGGCTCGTCTCTGATGCGGTGTGGATGCGCGCCATCCGCGTGACTAGCGCCGCCAATGTCAATGCCCGCCCGGTCGCGCAATTTGTCCTCGGATTGCTCTTTACCTGCCTGAAGGATGTCTTCCGCTATCAGGTTCAGTTCAAGGAGCGCGGTCGTGTGGCGTGGAAGCGCGGACCCCTGATTACGGGGTATTACCGCACCACCGTGGGCGTGATTGGCGCGGGCAACGTTGGCCGCGAGCTCCTGCGCTTTCTCCAGCCACACGACTTTCGCGTCCTCGTCCATGACCCGTTGCTCTCGGAAGAGGCCGCCAGCACATTCGGCGCGCAGAAAGTGCCTTTGGACGCGTTGTTACGTCAATCGCGTGCGGTCGTGTTGGTGGCGCCCAATATCCCTGAGAACCGGCACTTGATTGGCGCTAAGCAGCTCGCGCTTCTGCCGGACGGCTGCTCCTTTATCAATCCCGGCCGTGGAGCGCTGGTGGATCACGATGCACTTACCGCCGAGCTGCAATCCGGCCGCATCATGGCATGTCTCGACGTGACCGACCCCGAGCCACTACCTGAAGATTCGCCGCTCTACTCATTGCCCAACTGCATCCTCACGCCCCACGTCGCCGGATCACTCAACGACGAGTGCCTGCGCCTCGGCAATCAGGCGCTGGAAGAAATTCGACGACTCATCGCGGGCGAACCCTTCGACAACGAAGTGACCGAAGAAGCGCTGCGGCGCATGGGGTAAGTTGGCCAGCCCGTGAGGCACGCGGCCGTACACTGCGCCGCGAAAGGAGAGCGGGCATGAAAGTACGCGCGGCGCTGGTAACTGAGCGGGGTAAGCCGATCCAGGTGGAGGAGGTGGACCTCGCTGATCCCGGTGAGGCAGAGGTGCGCGTCAAGTTAGTGGCAAGCGGCGTCTGTCACTCGTGCCTGCATGCGGCCGACGGCAGTTGGACGCATATGCCCGTCCCGATCGTGCTCGGCGACGAAGGCTCCGGCATCGTCGAGGCGGCCGGACGTGGCGTGCGCGGCGTGAAAGAGGGCGACCACGTCATTCTCTCCTGGTCTCCCGCCTGCGGGTTGTGCCATTACTGCGTCATTGGCCGCCCCGTGCTTTGCGAGCGCCGGGCAACGCGCCCCGGAACGCTACCAGATGGGACCACGCGTCTTTCGCGTAAGGGACAGCCTCTGTACCATTTTGGCACAGTGGCAAGTCACTCGGACTACACCACCATCCCCGAGTCGTGCGCCATCCCTATCCGGAACGATATGCCGCTCGAAACCGCGGCATTGATCGGTTGCTCGGTCATGACCGGCGTGGGGTCAGTGCTCAACACGGCCAAGGTGCCCGCTGGGGCCAGCATGGCCGTCTTCGGCACAGGCGGGATCGGGTTGAACGTTATTCAAGGCGGTGCGCTTGTGGGCGCCAACCCCATCGTCGCCATCGACGTGCTGCCCACCAAGCTCGAGTACGCGCGCCAGATGGGCGCAACCCACGGCATCGACGCTTCTAAGAATGATCCGGTGGAGGCAATCCGCGATATCACGCGACGGGGAGCGGACTTCACCTTCGTCGCCGTTGGTAACACCAAGGCGATCACCCAGGCGTGGGAGGCGACGGCGCACGGCGGCCAGTGTGTGCTCATCGGGCTGCCTGCGACCGACGCGACCGTGACCTTCACGGCGTTGTCGCTCCAGTCCAATGAAAAGGTGCTGCGGGGTAGCCGCTATGGTTCGGCGCGCATGCGAGACGATTTCCCGCGCATGGTGGACCTTTATTTAGGAGGCAAGCTGAAGATTGACGAGTTAATCAACCGGCGCTTCACCTTAGACGACACCGAAATCGCCTACAAGGCGCTCGCCGCGGGTGAGCTGGCGCGCGGGCTGATCGTGAACTAGCGCAGCCAGAGCCGCTGTTGGAGCAGCTGGTCCCCGAGGAGGCCGAGCGAGACCTTATACGGCTCCGGCAGCTCGGGGTGGTACTCAAAGCGCGCGCGCTGGAAGTACTGAACGGTGAAGCCATTCTCAGTCAGCTCCTCGCTGATGGGGTAGCCAAACACGTCGAGCGCGCCGCGCTCGCGCCAGTAGGTGAGGAACCCAAAGTGCAGTCCGTGCTGCGTCTCCGGGAAGTAGACGTGGTCGGCGGAGCTGCCAAACGCCGCTGTGGTGGGGAACGGGCGGCGCGGGGTAGTCAACGTGTCCCCGAGCAGCGCAAGCTGTACCTCGTATGGCGTGCCGGCTCTGTCGGTGTGGTACTCAAATGCGCCGCGCTGGAAGTACTGCACGGTGCGACCGTTTTCCAGGATTTCCTCGGTGCGAGGGTAGCCAAAGATGTCCAGCCCACCCCGCGCACGATAAAAGTTTAGGAAGGCACCGCCCACGTTATGTCCGGTTTCGGAGAAGAACTGGTTTGTCGGGCCATCGGGTCGGGCCGTGGTGCTTTGTGTCATCTCCAGTCGGAATGCAGGCGTTGGAGTCGCCGGCACTGCCGTGGGCGATAGTGGAAGCGCGCTTCTAACCGGCGTTGGTGTCGCAATAACGACCGGCTGCTCTGAGGGCGTGCGTGTTGGCGGTGGCGGCCCGGCGGTAGGCGTGGCTGGCGCGCCGCCCTGAGACTGAAGCAGCGACGTGGCCGGAACTAGCTTGAGATCAAAGTTGGTGCTAAAGAGCTGAGAGACGCCGGTTGGCTTCGCGCGGTTAAAGCGCACCATGAGCGCGTCCGGGCGCAGCGTCTTGGTGCCGGCGGTGCCGGTGACCGTGATTGAGAGCAACCTACCGGACGGAGCGCGTTTGGTCATGTCCAGACTGATCAGGCGGCCAATCTCGGTTGCCTCGTGCCCGTTCAACGCCTGCTCCAGCTGCGCCACGGTGAGCGCGCCGGTGCTCCAGGAAGAAAGTGTGGAGTCTGCGTCGTATGGTTTGCCGGTGGGGTCGGCGTCCCGGATGCCACGAAGGTAAGGCAGCGGCTGCCCGGATTGCCAGACTGACTCGTTGTTCTCGGTCCAGCCGCCGCACGTTGAGAAGAAGTACGCCTGCACCACCCGGCCGCTGTGTGTGATCACCTGGCCCGCTGTGGCGTCCACTACCTGATTGACCGCCGGATGCTCGGCGTTCCCCTCGCGGTAGACCTGGAAGGCATCGGTGTCATCAACGTCAAAGCGCTGACTCGACCGGCCAAGCGCCTGCCACACGGCATACGACCGCGCCGCGAGCGTTTGCGCCTTGAGTGCCTCCCCCGGCCACGAGGCAGGCATTTCAGACGGCACCACCCCGCGCAGGTAGTCCTCCAGGCTGAGCCGGTTGACCGTTTCCAGCCCCTCTTCACGGGCCGAGACAATCAACTCCCCGCGAAAGGCGTCGTAGAACGCGCCCGCCCGGCCGCTCACCTGCGCCGCTGGCTTGTACCCCACCACTAGTCGGGTACCGTCCTCTTGCGGGCGCAGCACCAGTGGGGCGCGCAAGGTGCCCGCGCCCAGAGCAGTGCCTGCCTTGTCCTTCACCGTGAATCGCCCGCCCCCCGGTGCTGCGCCGTCCGGGGTGATCTCCAACGCTGCACCGGCCGGCGCCTGGATTGAAGGAGCGCCCGCCATTTCCACCAGCCACGCGCCTCCCTGACCCGTGATGCGCCCGGACTCGTCAGGGTTCAGTTTGAGCTCGGGGTGGATCAGCACGCGTATCGTGGTCTCTGGCGCAACTGCTTTCTGGACGGTGGTTCCGGTGTAATACGCGGCGACAATCTGTTCGCCGGTCTGGCCCGCCAGAGCGCGCCCGCGCGCCCCCCACTGGCACAACCCTACGCCGTGGCCCCAACCCTTGCCCTCAAACACGAGCGCTTGGTTTGGGTCCGGCAGCTGGTAGACACCAGCGCCAGCGCCCGAGCCGGTGGCGTGCGCTGGCGGCGTTGTGACCAGCGCCGCCGCCAGCGTTAGAAGTGCGAGGAGCGTTCGTGTGATGATCACCCAAGTCAATAACGCGTTCCCCTAAGCCGTGGTTTGCCCGTTGACAAGTAAGTCATGGGTGTACTTACCTGCCGCTATCTCCGTCTCCACCGGTCCGGCAGCTTCCGCGGTCTCCTTCGCCTCGCCACATTGCTCCCGATGCTGCTCGCGCTTGCGGTCGCGGGATCGGCGCCGCCAATCGCCGGATATGCCGCCCCGGAGCTGACCGCCGGCCAACAGGCCCGAACGGTCCGGTCTCCGGCCATCCTGGCGAAGAGCGCTTTCCTACTGGACGCGGAGAGCGGCGGCGGACTCTTTCAGAAGTTTCCGGACGAGCGCCGCCCCATGGCGTCTACCACCAAGGTGATGACCGGCCTCCTGGCGGCCGAGAGCGGCCGTCTGGACGAGATGGCTACTGTGAGCCGCAGCGCGGCGATGATTGGTGAGACCACCATGGGTCTGGTCGAGTCTGAGCGTATTCCCCTGCGTGAGGCGCTCTTCGGGCTAATGATGAACTCAGGTAACGACGCCGCCGTGGTCATTGCAGAGCACTTAGCCGGTACCGTGCCCGCCTTTACGGCGCAGATGAATGCGCGCGCGGACCGACTTGGACTGCGCAACACCCGCTTTGCCAACCCGCACGGTTTGGACCACGGCAGCTTCAGTTCGCCCAATCACTACGCCAGTGCGCGTGACCTTGCCACACTCGGCGCGGCCGCTTTTGGCAACTCCGCGCTCAGCCGGGCCGCGGGCACGTTGCTGCGCGAGGTGCCTCACGGGCTTGGCCGAGAGCCGCATCGCCTGCGTCACACCGTCAGCCCTCTCTGGTGGTACCCGGGCGCGCTGGCGGGGAAGACGGGCTGGACCGGAAAGGCGGGCCAGGTGCGCGTGGTGCTGGCCGAGCGCGGCGGGGCACGGATGGTCGCGGTGGTCATGGACTCGCCCGACCACATTGGCGAAGTACGCGACCTGTTTGATTACGGCTTCAGCCTGAGCGCCAAGTCCGATGCACGTCAGACCATCCCACTAGGTCCGGAGGGTCTCTCCGCACCCGAGCCGCGACTGAGCCAGGCGTGGGCCGCGTACAAACGCCTTGCTCTTAACGCTGATGGGCGCATCCGGCGTGGCGCGGACGGTGAGGACGCGTCCTCCGACGCGCAGGCTGCGTCGCTGCTGCACGCCGTGTGGATGCGGGACCGCGCTGCATTTGACGCGATGTGGGGCTGGACGCAGCTCGCACTGTCCCGCCGCCCCGCCCATTCCGCCAACCCAGCACGCGTTGCGCTCTTTGCCTCGCGCTGGTCCAAAGGGAATGTCGCCGACTGGAGCAACTCTACCGCTGCCGACCAGCGCATCGCGGCCGCGCTGCTCCAGGCGTCCAGGCTCTGGAATGAGCCGGCCCTCGCCGCCGAAGCGGATAGAATCCTCGACGCCATTGTGGACAAAGCGGCGCTTTCCTGGGATGTGGCTGGCGTGCCACGGGCGGGCTGGAGCATCGCGGCGGCCAACAGCTTTCTAAAAGAGTTGGAGCCGGCCACCACCTCCGGCGCCACGTTGACACCCGCCTTCTACCGGATGTTCGCTGAGGCGTCGCGCGATGTCGCTTGGCTGTGGGCGCTCGACGGCACCTATCTCGCCTTGGAGCGCGCCACCGCTTCCGCTCCCAGCGAAGCGCTTGGCGCAAGCGTTGGCCTGCTGCCGGGATGGTTCTCTGTCTCGCGCGCGCATGGGCAGATCGGGCAGCCGGTGGATCCCACGTGGCAGACCACGGGCTTTGCCCCCGAGTCCGCCGCGCTGGCTTGGCAGTTGGCGCTTGACGCGCAGTGGAACGCCGACGAGCGCGCGCACGCCATGCTGGCGCCAACGGCACGCCTCCTGGCGCGTGACCTGGCGCAGCGCGGCCGGATCTCCGCCAGCTACTCGCGCGCGGGCGCTCCCGCAGCCGCCGAGACCGGTCAGTACGGCGCGCTGGCGGGCATAGCGCAGGTTGAAGGCAGTGCTGAGCCTGCCATCCGGGCGAAGCTGGAGGCGGCTCTTGCTTCCAACAATGCGGACCGGCTGTTGGATGCGATGGACGGGCTGTGGCTGCTGGCCGGCGGCCCACCCAACTTCTGGCGCATCTGGAACCCACCGGTTGACCTTCCGACGACGCGCAATGACGGCGTAATCCCTCCGGGCGAGAGCTATCCCTGGCGCTACTTCCCAGAGACCGGCCACACCGTCCACGGCGAAATGCTCGAATACCTGAACGCAGGCGGCGGCGTCGCGCTGTTTGGACTGCCGCGCACCGAGGAGTTCATCGAAGACGGACGGCTTGTGCAGTACTTCCAGCGCGGACGCGTCGAAGCTCCGTTGGACCGACGCTCGTTCGCCTTAGCGCCGCTCGGAAGGGACGCCGCCGGAAGACGCGGCGCGCTCACCCGCGCCGAGGCGCGCCCTGTGGCACCCTTCGAGAGCGACGAGGCGCGGTTGTACGTCCCTGAGGCCGGACACAGCGTTGGCGCCGGATTCAAAGCTTTCTACGAGAAACACGGCGGCGCCACAGTGCTCGGCTACCCGCTGACTGAGGAACTGCAAGAAGACGGCTTTACAGTCCAGTACCTCGAGCGCGTCGTGTTGGAATACCTCCCCGGCAAGCCGGTGCAGGCGTCCCTCCTAGGTGACGACCTCCTGCGCGAAAAGGGTTGGCTGAAGTAGCCGGAGTGTTGGAGGGCTGTGGTCACGGGGCCGGGGCGCGCGCCGTAGATGTGTGCATTTTGTTGCAAATAGTGCATGACCGTGGGACCGGAAGACTGATGCTGTAGCCCTACCTGGCCGTGCGTAGCCCTGTGGTGCCGGTGGCGTCGGGGTGACGGTCATGTCCATGTGATGATCCCTGCATAGTAGTAGAACACGCGAATGGGAAAACTATGCGGGTGGTGGAGGCCTGTCTGTCCATTTCCAGGGTGACGCACTCGATGAGCTCTATAGGTTCGGAGGGTTGCCCGAGATAGTCGATGCACCGTGGGTAACACGGCTTCGCTGAGCGTGGCAATGACCGAAATGATCGACAAAGGACAGTTCGCACACCTTTTCGGAGTGGCACTTGAGCAGGCGGCACGGAACGCCGAGATCCAGCTTGGTCGTTTCGTGCCACAGGAGTTCCAGATTGTTCTCCACGGCGCTGGTTATCCTGGCCGGAAGGTGTCGCACGATGAGGCGGTGGACGCGCTGTTTCTAGGGGAAGAGCGATTCTTCAAGGCTATCGACGTGTCCGTTACAGACGTGAGTGATCGGTTGACAGAGGTATTCGTCAGGGCCAGCGATCATCGTCCCGTGCCCTTCGAACAAACGTGGAGTTATCCGTCCGCTGCCGGTCCATTCAAGCAACTTATATCAACGAGGATTGGAGTCACCGAAGAGTCGCAGGACCCGCGTGCCTGATGTACCGTCGCCCGGCAGACGCTATCACACCGCGGCACCGGCTCCTTGGTTCGCGACACCTCACCATCGTCCGAGGCTGAAATTCGCCGTCGAATGCGCTACGGTCTCGTGGGCCATCAGACCAACGGCCGTCGCTCCATCGTCCCGCTGACCGGCGCTGGAGCGACGACCATTCAAGATACCTTCGTGGTGGGGACACGATAGCCATGCCCAGGATCCGATGCTCGTGTGGCGAGACCCTGCGGTATAGCGAGATCCCTAACCCAATAGAGTGGTTGCTCGTCAGCGATACTGACTTTGACCAGATTTCCGGGCCGGTAGATGCAGAAAAGCTCTACAGGGCAATGACGCACATGTTGAGATGTCCCACATGCGCCCGACTATGGGTCTTCTGGAGTGGCTTTGGAGAGGCACCCTCAGAGTATGTGTCCGCGGCTGGCTCCGGGACGCTCACGTCGTCCGCTGGAAAGGGTGCAGCGACGAAGGCGGCTCGGAGTGCGCGTGGCAATGGGGTACGCCCAAGTCGCTTGAGCGGCTAGAACTCTGCCGACAACCAAACGAAGCCAGGATCGTTGACTCCCAAGTCGAAGCCATCGCAAACATGGGACTACTGATAGCCTTGCAGACAGGTCAAGGCGAAAAGATCGACACAGTCGAAGATCCACGCAATCTGCTGCACAATCTACTGCCGCATGGTGATCGTACTGGTAATTCGAAATGCCTAAAGTTCATTGACTGGTACGGAGACACAATGTTTAATTACCTTCAACTGGACGACTTCATCAGGGAAATCGAGATGATTCGCGCCGAGTGCCGTTCTCATGCGGAGAGTGAACTAGTAGACCGTTTGATATCCATGGGGAACAAATGTAGAGAGCGGAGATGGTATATCTACTCATACGGCGATTAGTACAGCAACGACGTGCTCCAATCCGGGATCGCCAGAACGGTTGGGCCCGATGACCGCCAAGTAACGAAGTGGTACTAAGGCCTGCCTCTCATTCCCCCGGTGCCAGTACCGCTCGGCATGAACGGCGGGCAAGCCCTACAGCCTCATGTCAGCGCCGCTGCCGCTGACCAGCCCACGGCGCGGGAGTGCGGCGGCGGAGGGGTGCAGCCCCGACCACGGCACACCCGCTGACGCGATCACGCTGACCTACGACTGCCTGGCGCCGGTCAGCCAGCTGCTGACGGTGCTGTCGCCCAACAGTGGCTCGTCTGAGTACTGGTACGACCTGGCGAACAACCGCACGCAGCGTGTCCAGGGACCCGACGGCGAGCAGGTCACGACCGCCTACACCTACACCAAGGCGGACCATCTCCTGACCGCGGGACCGGTCACGGTCACGGTCGACCAGAACGGCAATCTCACGCGTCGCCTGGGCGGCAGCGTGGATGACACGTTCGTCTACGACCAGGCCAACCGGCTGGTGCGCGCCACGATCGTGGAGAGTGGCACGCCCGTGGTCACCACCTACACCTACGATGGTGATGGGCGGCGGGTCACCATAGCCAGTGGCGCCGCGACCACTCGCTATGTACATGACCTGAACCGGCGACTCCCGGTGCTGCTGGACGACGGCACCCGCAGCTACGTGTGGGGGGTGCCAATCAGCAACCAGGGTCTGGTGTACGCGGTAGACCGCACGCCCAGCCTGCTGGTCTATCACGCCAATGGGCGTGGCTCCATCGTCTCGCTGACCGATGGCAGCGGCACAGTTACCCAGACCTACCTGACCGACGAGTTTGGCGTGCCCACGGTCATTGACGGCACGGTGGGCTTCTCACAGCCCTTCTTATTCACCGGGGAGCCGTACGACGACGAGACCAACCTGC
>Ga0136611_10000216_pt1 | contig 35611 bp, 52 predicted proteins | sample AntDrymUQ2232306_2_FD_106645 | JGI IMG/M metagenome (GOLD analysis project Ga0136611, IMG submission 106645) | Polar desert sand microbial communities from Dry Valleys, Antarctica - metaG UQ223 (23.06) | ecosystem: Environmental > Terrestrial > Soil > Desert | place: Antarctica: Dry Valley...
TCCAATCTGACTATACCATAAACATTTTGTCTTTCAATGCTAGTTCTGCTCGGTCAGACTTTCGTTTGAAATACTCAGCTCGTAGTTGTGTACCAAATTTAGAATCGTGAGCGTCTAATTCAACTAAATAAACCATCTGCCTAAATTGACCACCCATTGCAGTCATAATAGCGTTAGCGAGGCCGTGCGTGGCTCGTATGGTAGTTTTAGCAGCTAGTTGGGCGGCTTGTTTACGTTTGATACGTTTTAACTTGGCGATATAGTCGGGACTAAGTTCACCGTTAATGTAGATTGGGAATGTTGCTTGGTTGTTTGTGTTGTTTGACATGGTTTTATATTAGCACAGATGTTTTACAATGTCAAGAGATTATTGTGTTGAGTGTCTTTGATTGATTGCATTATTTGTACTGCTACTGGCGGGACTATTCCGTTGCCGTAGGCTTTGAGGCTGTCTTTTCTCCACTTGGCTCGACTGTAGGGAACTCCGTCCACAATTCGGGATAGCCCATCATCCATTGAGTCATCGCAGGTGCTAAACGCAACTTCTTGCCAGTTTCGCCGCCAATCAGGATATGATCTTTTAGGTCTCCCCTCCAACTGCCCGGCTTCGACATGTCCCTTGGCATATCTTTTTTGGGTCTGAGCGGCCTGCCCTCTCCGTTGCTGTCTATCGCCTGTGGTGTTGGTAGCATTCCTAGATGTTCTATCGTCTGCCCGGCGTTCCAGCTTTTCCTCTTGTACTGGCTTGGCGACAGGAACTGATCGGCCCTTCCTGTCGTTGGTGTCGGTAGATTGCCGTCCATTGTACGCAATAATCCATACCCTGTCCCTGCGGTGCGGAGCATTGACGGCGACAGCTGGAATAATAAACGGTTGGACTTCGTAACCTTCGCTTTCCAAGTCAGCGCACACTTGTTCGAGTACCATGCCTTCGTTCCAAGTAACGAGGCCACGCACGTTTTCAGCGATGACCCAGTCCGGTTTTGTATTTCGTATAACCTCAAACATGTTAGGCCACTGGTAGCGGTCATCTGCCGTGCCGCGTCTTCGTCCGGCGGCGCTGAATGGTTGGCATGGAAAGCCGCCGGTGAGAATAGCCCAGTCTTGTGTTTGGTTTGACCCTTTTCCACTGCTGAGTCCAGGGTGTCCCGGCCTTTGGTTGCTGCCCCTTTCCAGTCCCTTGTGCTTGGTGTCGGCAACATTATCTGATCTATCTGAGTCGCTAGGTTCGGCATGGTCGTGCCGTTCGGGTACTTCTCCATCCGTTTCTTGAACTTGGCTAGATCCATCACGCTCTCGCTGGCTGTTGGTGTGAGTAACAAGCTCGGCGATGTCGCCCCAGAACTCTCCGTCTGGCCAGTGGTTTTTGAGTACGGCGGTTGGGAACTTTTCCCACTCGCAGAAAATATGTCTAATTGGTTCATTTGTAAACACCTCCTCAAGTGCTAGGCTAAAGCCTCCTATTCCGGCGAATAAATCATAATGAGTAATCACGGTAGTGTCGGCTCAACTACCCGAACTATAACCCGGCTCCCCCACCGCCCCGTAGTCATAGTAAACAGCGCAAAAACTTTAACCGGCAACAAGACTAGAAAATAAATGAAACTATAACCAATAAAAGCCAAATACCACAAGTCACGCTTCCGTATCATCGGGTCAAGTACTCGGATAAAGCTCATCAGGCCAATCATAATAGCCAGGGCTATCAAATGCGATTCCGAACCAAAGGCAGCCTGTACAATGTGATAAATTACCGACCCTATCAACAAGAACGGTAATACAGCCGTCACCACAAAGTCATACCATAAATAAAGCCCATGCTTCGGCAAAGCCTTTAATTGCCAAAGTAGCTCCCGCCAATAAGACTTACCCCACCGTGACTGCTGTTTAAGTAGCGCAAAAAACTTAGTCGGCGCTTGCGTATAACATTTAGCGCGGGCGGCATACCGGACTTGATACCCGGCTATCAGGACTAAATTGGTCAAGTGACGGTCATCGCCATAAGTACACGGCTTACCTAAGAATGTCTGGTTGATAAATGATTCTTTAACGCTCTCGATTACTTCCCGCCGATAAGCCCCAAGTGGCCCCGATATACAAGTCACCGTTTTAAACCATGATTGACTAGCCCGCTCATATGCAAAGGCCATATGGTAGCGCATACCGATTAGCCGGGTCATTACACTGTAGTTATGATTAAGTACCGCTACCTCGCCGGTGACAGCGCCGGTACGTTTGTCAGCGTATAAGGTATTTACAAGCTGTTTGGCGGCGTCAGGCTTCCAGACGGTATCACTATCGCTAAATAGTATTACTTCACTGTCTGGCCTTGCCTTGGCTAGTCCGTGATACATCGCTTCCCGCTTACCGGCATTATCTTGGTATAGGTAGGTAAAGCCCGCTTTTAAGGTTATTCGTTTGATGTCGGCCGAATTGCTACTACCATCATCAACAATGATAACTTCAATGTCCGGGTAGTCGATGTGCATTAGGCTGGCCATAGCGCGGATGAAGACGTCTAACGGTTCGTTATAAACGGCGACTATGAGGCTGGCGTTTGGGTAATGGCTAATCGGTACAGTTCGTTTACGTTCACGAGCCGATGTTGCTACTTGCATAGCTACACGACTGGCGGCGACTGCGCCGTAGAGGGAGAGGGGTTCAATCATTTAATATGTCCTTTGTTTTGGCCGTGTAAAACAGCGTCAAGTTCTTCAATATTAACAAAGTGATTTAGGCGTCTATATTTAGTGTCGGCGGGTTCTTCGGATTGTATAACATGGTATGTCATACGCGATGGCCATAATTCTATATAGGCTACATCGCCGAGTATTTTTAAATGTTGGCCGCCGGAGTATGAATAATATTCCACGTTGTTATCTTTAAGGTATTTAATAACTTTAGGATGATTGTATTCCCAGTTGCCTTTTTGCCTACCCATTACTTCCCCCCCCAACTGGCTATAGCTTGGTCAATGGCTTGGTTCCACCCAACATGATAACTATGTAACAAATCATCTTCTGCGTTCATGTCTATTTTCTCCCCCAAAGCTTCCTTAAACTTGGCGTTGATGGCGGTTTCGGCTACATCAACGTCGGCATAATCAGGCTTTCTTTCCTCTGGAATAGCGTCGTAATAGCCACCTTTTCTAACTGACTCTAGTATCTCCCTGATTGTCTGGCTCCCTATTTTACTATCAGCCCCCAAGGTATAATTAGGCTGGTTGTTATTATACTTTGGGGGGTTAGGTGTTGTCTGGCTCATAACTTAACCCTTTTTTTATAAATACCTTTTAATATTTGTCGAGCTTTAGTTCTTTCGGGGTTGGCGACTAAGTTCATTAGGTCGAGTGGTTGGTCGGTGGGAGTTGTCATTTTTTATGTTCCGTACAATAACCTAGCATATAATTAGCCTCAATAACTGTTAATTGTTTTTTGCACTTTTTACATTTCATTATTCAATCTCCTTACTTTTTATTGGGTTGGTGGGTTGCAATTCGGCCTTATTTATCTGGTTTTCTAAAAAGTGAATTATCGGGCCTGAAGTTGTTTGACCTATTCGGCAATTCATTGAATATCTTGCTTTCTAAGTCAGCTAGTGGGTCGTTGGGGGTGGGTTCAATCATCGGTTTGGATTCCCTTATTAAACTCATCCATAGCGCCCTGTATATAACCGTCTTTGAAATTTTGTACGGCGACTTCGGTTATGATGGCCTCAATCTCTAGTTTCAATAAATCGGTATGCCCGGCTTTGAATTCTTGGATGTGGTTAGCCAGTATATTGTCTAATTTACTCATCATTGAACCTTAACCCTAACCTGAAACTCCACCCTAGCCCGCTGTCGGTCAGTCAGGCCACGTTTTAGCTGGTCAGTTGTACGATTGTCAAAAGCATCAGCTTTGAAGCCGTAAATGGACTGTAGTGCCTCAATTAGTTTGAAGCGACTTATGTTTTGTATGGTTGGTTGTTTCATTTGTTTATGCCTTAATCTTATGTTGATATTATCACTTTAGCTTGTCCTATTATATAAGTCAATGACAAAATAATAACTTTAATCATTGCACATGTCATATATATATAGTAAGATAGAATCATCTAACAAAAGGAGTTGTATGGCCGAGCGAAACATTACCAGTATTATGATACGTAAAGATACCAAGAAACGATTTATAAAACAGTTCCGTAAGACTAAAGAAACAATTGTTGTCCGTCACTTTTATATTGATGATTATATTAATGCCCTGTTGGACGGGCAGGAAGCTAAGGGTAAAGTATGAAACTCAAACTACTAAAAGATTTACCTGGGTTCCCAGAGGGTACGGTGTTTTTACTAAAAGATAACTACAAAGGCAAGGCTGTATGGGTGTGGCAGTACCATAGCAACGAAGCTATGGTGGGGTCAAACTGGTTACAAGACTTACTGTATGGTCAGATACCAGAACCAGACGATGATTATGTAGAGTTCTTTGAGCAGATAATAGAGCAGCCCGATTTATACTACGCTGTAAACTTTGATGGCACAATTAAAGAGTTCAGCACTTATAGCTGGTGGGGTAACCCAGATAACCCCAACGTGTTCAGTGACAAAGAAACCGCCCAAACTAAAGCCAACCAGATTAAACAGATTAAACAGATTCTAAAGGAGTCTAACTAAATGGAACCCCAATCAGAACCCTACGAACATAAACGGTGTCAGTATGAGGATTGTGAGTGGTGCGAGTGGTGAATGTTCACTTTAGCTCACAACGCTTAGACTGGAAAACTCCCAAAGCGGTATACCAAATACTTGATGCAGAGTTCAGCTTTGACCACGATCCATGTCCACCAAACTTTACCGTAGACGGTTTGTTAAGCGAATGGGGTCAATCCAACTACGTCAATCCACCCTACGGCCGAGAGCTACCTAAGTTTATTGAGAAGGGCTATCAAGAGTGGAACAAAGGCAAGACCGTAGTATTTTTGATACCTAGCCGAACTGATACAAGGTGGTGGCACGACTACTGCATGAAAGCCACTGAGATACGTTTTATTAAAGGTCGGTTGAAGTTTGATGAACATGAGAACTCTGCACCGTTCCCAAGTGCTATAGTAATATTTAAGTAAGATGAAAGAGAGTAAATAATGTTTAGATTCTGGACTACTAAAGAACCGGACGGTGCAGAGTTACACCGTTATGAAGGTACTCTTAGTAAACAATACGACGAAGCAATCGGTGCGCTCTTAGCAAAAACCGTGAAAGATAATCTAGCAGTTGCATGGATCGAAAAATACGGCGATAAATTACTAGAAAGTATTGCACCCGAAGAAATGGAAATAGCAATTAAACAGGCGGTAGCGAGTAAACTTTTAGGTATTCCCCCGCCCTGTGATGGTCGTAAGGATAGAGATTGGTAGACGACTCCTCCCTACTCCCCTAACCCACTTATGCTATACTGCCCCTAACTATGGTAGTACTTAAACCGACCATTCAATCACGACCGGCTAGGAGTGGTAACTTTACGCGCGGTCGTAATACTCGTGTGACTGACATCACGTTCCATCATATTGTAGGTGACGCCCCCGCCGCCATCAACCGCTTCTGTCATACTGACGATGGAGTAAGCGCAACCTACATTATCGGTTCAGACGGTACGATATACCAGAACGTAGCTGACAATGACACTCCACACACTAACGGCAACTTTTCAAGTAACAGTCGGTCTATAACGATTGAACATGCGGGCGGCCATGCTAACGTGCCGTATACCGACGCCATGTACAATGCTAGTATTCAGCTAGTCGCCTGGCTGATTCAAACTTACGGCATTACTACGTTTAGGCGGCACCGTGACATAATTCCTACAGCTTGTCCGGGCGGCTTAAACGTCGAGCATATTATTAACAATGCGCGGGCTACATTAGACCGAGCAGAACAAGGAGTACCCATTATGATTCCCGACCAAGATAATTACTACATGCGCTACGGCGTAAACCTAGCTTCACGTTTACGAGGCCGTCAATTAAGCCGTGATGAGTTCCGAACATACATAGTCGGACAAACTGATTTACGAGCCATTGAAATACTAAGCGACAACACAGAAGCCGACCAAATCCAAGACGCTCAAAACTTAGGCGTGATTGCCGTCCGTGATAATTGGGCTAATCAAATACATTCATTACTAGCCGCCCAAACTCAACTATCCCAAACGATTACTGACTTACAAAAAGTAGTCGCCAATGTTCAAGCCGACGACCAAAACGACAAACAATCTATATCACAAGGACTAGAAAAAATCGCTACCCTGACCAACCAAATCGAAGCCATCAATACGACTCAAGCTAATAACGAAGCCGCTATCAAGACGGCTCAAGCCAAAGCCCCAAGCGCCACCAAATCTAGTTGGTTTGTTAAACTACTAGCCGCCCTAACTACCAAAAAGTAATGGCCCGAAAATCACACAGCCCGACTCATTTATGGCTAATGGGTAATACGGTGCTGCGTGTATTCGGCTGGCTGTTTTTGACAGTTCTGGTAATTTGTTCAATAATTGTATTCAGTATTATTAGTAGCTTGAAGCGTGATTGTGACCCAGCTTATAAAGAATCAATCGGGCTGTTTGATTACAACTTTAAGCTAATAGTTAGTAGCAGTAAAAAAGGTTGCCCGAGCTAATGGACAACCTGACTTTATTATTCTTTGTTCTGATGCTGGTGATAGGCTACTTACTTATGACTAAGGGTAGGTTCTAGCGCTTCAGGGCTGGTAGGACACCGGCTGACTCGATAAGTATTAGTATACCTGTTAGGCCAGCGAACAGCCCTAAGACTACGTTGCTGACGGCCAGAACGCTTAGTAATGATAGCGCCCAGATGATTAAGGTTATTGCCAAGAGTAAAGAACTTATAGACACTGTGTATTCCTTTGGTTAGTTGTTATGGTTGTGAGTATAGCACTTTATTTACTCGAGTATTTAACTTCTGCTTCTAGGCGAGCTTTTATAGCATCTTCTTTATTTTTAAACATTTTTCTAAGTACTGCTACCCCGTCAATTGTTAACTTGGCTTCCCACTTGCCACACTGTTTTGCGTAGCCCACCCCGACCACCTCGTTACTGTTTGTCCTGTTACACATTTGTTCTCTTTGAGTAGCCCAACGACAGTTACTCGGTGTATATCCTTTATTATTATCAATACGATCAATGCTATGTTTCGGGCTTGGTTTTTTACCCATATCTTTTAAGAAATTATGGTATCCATACGTACCACCCCAACGACTGCATACCTTAATACCTCTACCACCGTAGTACTTGTAGCATGAAGAATTAGGACTTAAACATCTATACCTCATAGCCGCCCAAGTACTATGTTCTGAACTACGACAATCACCATGCCTAGCAAACTTTAGAAGGTGTGGACTTCCATACTTTCTAATTCTCCATTCATGCATAGGGCATACATTTTTTTTATGGCTTTGTTTATCGCAAGCTTTGATAATACAATATCTCATATAGTCTCCATGATTGTCTTTAAGCGGATGTTGTGGAGGCTATCTTTATAGTCTCTTAACCATATTATAGCATTGTGTAAGTGCCTGCCCTACCGCCCCCTGCCTACACGTCCTATAGGGGTCAGACCTAACCGGGGGAGTATATAACGCCAGCAGGGGAGGGGTATTGTCAAACTTATGTTAAAACAAAAATACCAGCTATTTTGGCTGGTACAATTGTCGTCCCCTCGCATGGGACTTGCCCACAATGGGGGACTGTTTATTTTGGGATAGTTTTTGTTTTGAGTTCTTTTCTGCGAGAACCTGTTTTTACTTATACGCTAATGCTTATGCTAATGTCAAGCGTAACTTTTAGGTAACAGTATCAGCGCCATCGAACTACTAACATTCTTCAAAAATGTAACGCTCGCGCCAGCCTCATAATAACAAGAATAGACTTCAGGTTCGGGTAATGGGTTGTCGCCGTAGTTAATACTCATGCTTCAATTATAGCATAAGAGTTTTACAAAAAAAGACTTGCACGAAATAGTGAAGTGTAATACTATAGAACTACTAAAACGCTTGGAGGCCAATAGTGAATAAAAGACGAGGGACGTACTATATCCGTCCCAAAATTAACTTGGGAGGCTTCATAGTCTCATACGAAGAACTAACTACTAAAAAGAAAAGAGGGTGAATATGTTTAGGCGAATATCAGAATTAATATGGCCAGTTATGGAACGTGAAAGCACTTACGTTTTTCCAGACCATTCAATTATATGCGACTGTCGGATGTGCGTCCGTGAAGCCACTCGCTACATCAACCGCATAAGCCGCCGGACAAAACGATGAGCGTCCTACTAGCCATAGTTGGTGACGTTGTAGCAGCCGAACGAGTCCGACATTTAATGATGGACATGCTCGGCCCACTTGAACTAGGCGGCGACTTAGAATGCCGTGAAGCACTTAATAATTATCGATCACAATTAAGACAGAAAGTGAGCCAGCTATGAACCAAATAAATGCCATACTTCGCAAATGCTATTATGCCGGAGCCGAAGACCCGGACTTACATGCCGACTTTAGAGATGCCGTCAAACCATTCGAGCGTCAAATCAAAACTATACTATTAGACATGGTTGGTGATGATGAAGTCTTACGGGATAAGGTGGGGAAGTTATGACTCAAATAAATAACACATTCGACGAGGCGATAGAACGCCTAAGCACCGACCTAAATAGCTTCATCAAATATTGCGAAGCCACCAAACCAAGTGACTGGTATTTGCACAAAGTCAGGAATAACAGGAACACTAAGAACTGCTTATACGGTCACTTAGTCAACTGGTACTACGGCAAAGACTGGACTGGCAACGTGTCGCCAATATGGGACGCTTTCGAGGAGGTCGGTACTACGTTTTACGTTTACCCAATTAACGACGGCACAAATCCCAAGTACCCTCAAAAAACCGCTCGTGACCGTTGTATAGCCTACCTAAAAAACGTACAGTCTGGTGATGAGCTTTGGAGCGAGGCTGCTATGGAAGCAGATTTGAAAAATTACGAAGCTACCCGGCAACAGGAGGGTATAAAGTTATAATGAACGAACTGCTGTACGTTATGAATGACCTAGTAGTCGAAATGGTGGAACTAAATTTAATAATGAAAGAAGGAATAAATGACTGACAACAAATTAGCCACCACGCCGCCCAAAAGTGAAACAACCAAATGGGATGCCCCGCTAGACCTAAGCAACCTGAGTGTCACGCAGATGCGTTTTATCGGTCAGATGATGGCCGACAGTGACATGTTTCCCGATATAGCCAAAGATGCCGCAAAATCAATGGTTAAGATACTGGCCGGGCAGGAGATTGGTGTGACACCGTTTCAGTCCATGTCCGGTATCAATATCATAAAAGGGAAGGCTGCAATGGGTGCCAACCTGATTGCCGGTAAGATTAAGGGACACCCTTTGTATGACTACCGAGCTGACGTATCGAGCGATAAATGTACCGTCCGAATATTGCAACGTGATAGCACTCACGACAAGTACGAAGAAACTGGCAGCTTTACATTCACGATGGAAGACGCCAAACGAATTGGCCTAGCCGGTAAGGACAACTGGCGCAACTACCCGTCTAACATGTTATTTGCTCGTGCCATTACAAGCGCCCAGCGTATGTATGCACCTGACGTATTGAATGGGGGGCTTGTATACGACCCCGACGAACTAGGTGCAGTCACAAACGACCAAGGCAGCGTAGTTGAAACAGCCGTTGGTGACAACGAACTATCCGAAGCCATAACTAAAATTGAAGCCGCCAAAGACGAAGACGAACTAACCGACATAGTAACCAACCTACCAGCTACAGTTCAAAAGAACGTCACCGAAGTGGCTGGTAAGAAGTTTAAGCAGCTTACAATAGGCGAGAGTGATGAGTCCTGAACAAGGAACAGACGCGTGGTTACAATCCAGAGTCGGCCTAATAACAGGCTCCCGCGTCTACGATGTAATCAAAGGCTCCCGACTAGCCGGTTGGAAGAACTACAAAGCACAACTACTGGTCGAACGCTTGACAGGTCAACCAACCGAGTCATTTACAAGCAAACCGATGCAGTGGGGGACAGACACCGAGCCACTGGCCAGACTACGCTACCAACTAATTACTCGTAGTGCCGTAGAAGAAACCGGCTTTATAAAAGACGCTGAACGTGACTTTGGAGCCTCACCAGACGGCTTAGTTGGCAAAGACGGCCTAGTAGAGATTAAATGTCCAAACACAGCTCAAGCCTTTGAAACTCTAAAGACAGGTAAAATACCGCCTCAATATATAGCTCAAATGCAAGCTCAGATGTACGTCACAGAAAGACAGTGGTGTGACTATTGTAGCTTTGACCCACGCTTACCAGCTCATGCCTCAATCTATATTAAACGGGTCGAACGTGACGATGACTACATTGCAGAGATGTTACTGGCAGTTGATACCTTTATAGAAGAACTAGAATCAGATATTCTATTCATTAGTAACTACGGTAAAGAAGTCAAAACAATAACTAAGAAAGAGAGTAAGTAATGTTCAACAAAGAAGAATACTGGAAAAATCGTAAAGAGGGTAAGCGGGGACAAGGTGAAAGTCCAATCACGGCTCGGTTTTTAACTACCGTCGCCAAGTCTACAAAGCCGGTGTCAAAAAAAGCTATCAAGAAAAACACTAAACGGGCAAGGGCGGTTCTATAATATGCCCGGTAACAAACTTGGTGGCACTAAAATCAAACAATCCATGCTAAAACGCTTCAACGGCGACATGGACAAGCTACGGGAACACTTCGCAACTATCGGTAGGAATGGCGGTCTAGCCCCCCACTCGAAACCACGAGGCTTCAGCGCTAGCCGTGAGTTAGCTTCAGCAGCCGGTAGACTCGGTGGCCTAGCAAGTCGGCGCGGAAAGAACAAAGTTAAATGACCGACATCGAAACCCACCTCAACAAAACCAAAAAAAGTCACAACCGACTAGGCTACAATGACTTTCAACAACGCTTAGAAATAGGCCTGTCAAAGGTTCGGATAGCGGAGGATTTTGGGGTTTCTGTGAGGACTATATTTAGTTGGTTGAAGTTGAAGGGTGGTAAGTGATGGCTACGTCACTGAGTAATCCGATTGCTGATATGAGGACTGAGCTACAAATTGTTCACCGTAATTGGTGGCAGAAAGCATTAAGAAGGAGGACGAAAGTTTACAGGTTATTTATCATGCGCTATGCAGACGGTTCATACCAGATATATAAGGCCAAGGAACCAAAGTTGTGATACTCGACCTACCTGAACCGAAAGAAGTTTTGGACGAGAAAGAGTGGCACTTATTTTGGTGTATAAAACCTCGGATTATCAATAATAAACTTGTTTGGCTATCGAGGGCGCAACGACGTTTAATAAAAATTGTTGAGCGATATGACGGCGCTACAGGCGATACTTATAGGAAACGTATCTACGAATACGATTTGCCGGTCGTATATTTCTAATAAAACATTGACTTCTATCCGCTTATGCTATACTAACCCTATAAACATAAGGACAAAAAATATATGTCAATACCAAAAGTAAACATCAACAAAACAGTTTCAGTAATCGTACTCCTGGCGGTAGTAGTTCTCGTCACGTTTCTATCAGTTCAGCATTGGAATAACTACAGTCAGATGACCGCCAGAGCGCAAGCTAAAGCAGTTGCAGAACAAGCTCAAGCCCGCGAACAAGAACGCCTAGAATCAGTCATGGCCGCCAAACAAGCCACCGCCAAGTACGAACTAGTCAGAATTGAATGTGAAAAAGGTTTGTTTGCTTGGGCGCAATTAGCCCCTAAGTTACGCAACTCTACACCAACGCCAGTATGTGGCCCAGCCGCCGCCAATTAAATAATTAACAAAACAAAAAGTGAGTATCAAATGTCAAACACAATCAGAGCTATCTCAGACCACATCCGTCGCCGTAACTTAAACCGGAGTTATTCAACTCGTAAACTACAAGCTATACTAAACGAAGAAGTCGCCGACGAACTGGTAGCCGAAGCCATCAGCCGCTACAGAAGGGAACACAGCAATGTTTGATACTATCTGGTCGTTCGTATGGGAAATAGTCATCGTGACAGTTATATTTAAAATGATAGTCTTACGCCAGCTTGCACAATGGCTATTCGACTGGTTCAAACGCTATGCCGCTAAAGATGACCGCCGTGAGTCAATCTGGGCGCATTACCGTAGCAAGGCATTAGGGCAGGGACATAATACTGATTCGGTGCTGGACTGTCACGAAACTAATTGTGTGGCGGTGTTCGCTTAACTTCTATCTATATCCCATAACCACGGCTCAAGGTGGTTAATTGTTAAAGTTGTTCCCTTGGAACGAGTGTTACGTCTGAGCCTGAATCGGCCACACGTTCATCGGGAATAAGGGTTGTTATCTTATTGCCAATATCGTTGTAACAGCGGATAGCCCAACCTCGTTCGTCATACATGACCATGATTTTGGCTGTTTCTGTTGGGAAGTCTTTAAGTCTAAGTATTTTGCTGTTTAGTTGAATATCTCTCATAGTATTTCCTTTTCTAAACCGTTGAGCCGCAGATAGGGATATAGATTGTTAAGGTTAAGCTGATTATAGCACTAAAACAACTCCCCATTATCCACCGCCTCAACCCCACCAGATAAATACCAACCAGCCTTGCGGATAAAGTCATCAATACCGATACAGAAGTCCGTGTAATAGCCTAGCTTGCTAAGTTGTTGCAACATGTAATACTGCTCCCTAATATGAGGGTTAGCGGTTAGTTGGCCTTTACGCTTGCCAATCTTTACGATGATGTTCACTTTATCCCTCTTTAGCTCAAAGGCGGCTCCACAGTAGGTTTTACCGTCAATAGTGACAGGCTGGTACAAAAACATATCAGGCCAGCTCTTACCCGACTGGAGAGCCTTGTGCGTACTAGCCTGATACATCGTCAACTTCAACCCTGAAGCAAAGTCACTCCTAAATATAACCATTGGCCAGACAAGTCGTAGGTAACGGCAAGCCTGACGCTGAATAGATTCCTCATGTTTGATGTTCTTAGGGACGTATCGGGGTTTCGGTGTAAATGGTTTAAGCGTATAGCTCATACCAAAGTTATAACACTTACCGCCTTGAATTGCTAATGCTTGCACTCCGAGCGTCATCAGTCGGGGCGGTGGGGGTAGGTTTAAAACTAGCCTTAGTCTGGTTTATCTGACCGGCTAGAGCTAGTTTAGAGGCAAACCATATACCTAGTCGGGTAAATATCGGCTTAACAGCGTACCGGTAAACAGGCTGAGTAGTAGCCAGTATCAACCAACCTTGTACCAATATAAACCACGGCGCATACCTTGGGTCGTTATGTAGGTAAGCACCAGCACCGGCTAGCAGGGAAGCCACGATCGTCCAAAACGTCATAACTTTGGCACTGTTAATATCCCACCACTTCTTCAGTCCGACTAAGGCCGGTGACACTACTAGAGCGCCGACAACAACTTCAACTATGATTGACCAGGCTTCGGGTGGTACTTCATTTAAGGTATTTAATGCTAGCGATGGTATGTTTGACAGTTCCATTTTACTTTGTCCCCTTTATTTTTTTAGTTATCCAGTGAGCAGTACCAACATATTTACTAGCCATCTTACTGAGCGCCACGTCTACTCTTTCTTTGTCCGTTAGGTAGCCACGAGGTAGGGCGGCTCGTTCAGCTAGGGTAAGTGGTAACAGGATAATATCCTCGTCAGTCATAGTGTGCATTGGTATACCCCACCAGTGACCTTTGGCGATAGTGGCTTCAAAGTCTTTACCAACCCGGCCGTATAGATTACCCTCAATCAGAAACGTCCCGATAATATTAACTCTTTGTCCGGCAATGATAGTGCTTTCACGGCCGGTTCCGTGTTCGTATATTGTTTGGTCTTCGTCTACCATATAAACGCTAGGTTCACGGTCTTCATTTAACGGCTTAAATGTAGTTCTGAAGTCATGTTTAAGTAATGGTGGCTCCGGTACGATTTCGTCCATCTCAGGCAAGGGTAGCAGTGGTTCCGGCACAATCGGCAAGGCGACCTCAACTATCGGTTCTATCTTAGGTTTGTAAAAGTGACCGTCCTCTAAGTCTTGCCAGTTAAAGCCAGTTGTAGCACCGACTAGGCCGGTTGTCTTGTACTTACCGATACCAGCACTGTCCATGTAATACTTAGCCGTGTCTTCGCCGATTGGTACGTTAGCCGAACCGTATATTTTAAGGTTAGCATTTTCGGGGTAAGTTAAGCCGACCATGTGTAGATTTTCCCAAGTCTTAATATTCCCGAACGCCCATTTTTTAGCACCACCAGTCTTGATAATGTGCATGTCACGGGGTTTTGAATAGACTTCGTATGATGTCACTCTATCGGAGTTGTCGGGTGGTATGTCTTTAGGCAAAGTTATGACCATACCAGGCTTGATGTCACCGGCTTGTAGGGCGTTAATGGCTAATAGTTCTAGCGGTTTATTGCCAGTCCGTTTAGCTATCTCCCAGATTGTGTCGGCTTCGAGGACGGTGTAGGTTTTGGTCGTAGTTTCGGGTGCAGGGGTAGGTTCACTAACTACTACTGGCTCATCTAACTCTAGCAAGTACTCTGGATCAATATGGTAGCTACACCAGCCGAACGGACCATGATATAGACTAGCGTTCTTAATTTCTCCGTCTAAACTATCTATAATGGAATGAAACATTGGGTCGCCACTCAAGCAGTAATGGTCAACAGTATTTCCGTTTTCGTCCGTCCGTTTGAGCTTGATAATAGCGTCACTGGTAGTCGGGAAGTCGCCACTGTCGCTAACTTCTTTGGTATCGATTGACTCATCAATACCAGTAAGAGTCCACCAGTCGGGTTCTTCCATCATCTTAGCTAGGGCGCGTGGTTCTATAGGTCGGCTGAACTTTTGAAGTAAGTTAGCCGTTGCAATCACGAGTGATAAGTTTGGGCTGTCTAGGTCAGTGTAGTCGTTTTGGGTATAGTATTTCATAACTTATTTACTGCACATCACTTTGTTCTGTTGTTAGTTTAGCATAAGCGGTTAGGTTTGACTTACCAAATGCAGGCTCAAATATGTTCGGTTGTTCCCGCCTACAATATCGCGGGCCTCGCTACAAAAGGCGAATAGCTCTAAATAATCCCCCGGTGTTAAAAATACGAGCCTTGAAATATTGGAAGTCGGGATGAGACTTCCATTACCGGAACCTGTTATTTGCAACCCTCTTATGAACTCAGCGCCATTCTTAAAAATATAACCTAAAGCAAAGGCAGTTGTAGCGATACCGGTTGTACCAATTTGCACCTGTGCTGAAACTTGATAATAACCTTGTATAGCCGCCGTAAAGCGATAGTTGGTTACGGAATCGAAGTTGTTACCAGTATCAAAATTTTCACTATTTAATAGAACTTTAGTAGCGGTAGAAGCGGATAAAACTTGGGTGGCACTAAGAAATACGTCAACCTTTGCTGGCACAAAAACTTTAGCGGTGCTAACGGCTCCGGTGGCTATTTTTGAAGCTGTCACAGCCGAGTCAGCCAAGTTCGTACTATCTATATTGCCGTTAATCTGAGCAGCAAGTTGGTTAACTGGCGTATTGACATCGGCGGCTTCGATTGTATCTCCGGGGGCTGATTGACTTGGGTTTACAGTTGCCATTTTAGAACGCTCCTTGAGTTACTTGTTGAGTTTCAACACCACCGCCGTATAGCAGGGTGTTCTGACGAGAGTTTTCGAGTCGTTCCTTGAGGGCGGCGAATTTAGCGCGGGCGACTGCCGGTGAGTCGGTCGTTCTAGGTAGCGCTCTGATAATAACGGCAGCGTCGGCGTCTGATACCTGACCGCCGCCATTGATAGCTTTGGCAATCTGAGTTGAAGCCGAGGCTGATAGGTCGTTATACGAGGCTACGTTATCGTTTGCGCCAACCTTAGATAGTGTATTAGCCAGTAAACCGCCAACCTTGCCACTACCACCGCCAGTACTAGCAAATAACTGCTCTAGCTGGTTAAGTGTACCGATACCGTTGGCGCTGGTAGCTAGTGATGATTTGGATTGAGCGTTCAGGGCGCCTTCTTCTTTTGTGGCAGCGAATATACCGTCCAGTTCCTTATAGTAACTAATATACTGTTTAGCGTTCTTTGGGTCGCGCTGAATATCAGCCATGAGGTTATCACGTGAGTATGGCGAGCCTTGTGGCTGTTGATTGCCACCAAGTCCGGCCATGCCTGAGTCTTGTTGTTGACCAGACTGCTCTTGACCGTTTGCACCAGCTAGTAAGCCACTGAAGTCATTTGTGCCGGTTTGTGGCTTACTAGCACCACTGAGGGCGTTATATAGGCTAGGGTCTTGGGTTGGGTCATCACCAGCTGGATTGCTTCGGTCTCCGATAGCAAAGGCAGGGACGGCGGCTCTGGTGGCACTAAGTGTTGAACCAGCGGCTTCACCAAGTCCACCGACAACACCGACTCGACCAGCGATACTTTTAGCACCTTGACCGGCGAGTGGGACTCCTGTAATGTCTTTGGCTGCGACACGGTTTAGAGCCGCACCAGCTAATCTTGAAGCACCGGGCTGAACGGCTGCGGCTGTACCGGCTAATAAGGAGCTGGCTATGTTACCGCCACTCTTAAAAGCATCACCAACTCGGCCACCATACGTCAATAGGTTTGTATCACCCTCTTTAATTACCCGGCTCATATCGACAAACGGCTTGATACTACTTCTTAAGTCTCCAACGGTCTTAGATGACATGATTGATTCATCAACGTATTTTGTCCATTGTGTATTATTAGGTTGTAGTTTTACTAGCTGCAATCGAGCTTCGGGAGTCAATATATTGTTTAAGTTCTTATTAGCTCCGGCGGCCCCATATAGTGAGTCTCGAAGTTCATTTTTTACCTTTGTTAAGACGGCGGCCTTCTCTGATGTTTCAGCCGTTACATTCTTGTAGTTTCCGCCCGCACCTTTCAGGTCGGCTATGCGCTTCTCTAGTTGTCTAACAGTCTGCATTACCTGTCCAGGGTCGGCATTATCACCTAGCGCACCAAGTTTACCGTCAACAACCGCAGCGACACTTTTAAGCTCTTTCCCAACCAACCCAATGTCAGCAACAGCCTCATTAAAGACTTTTTTAACCCCGACTGTGGGTACTGTCGTAGCGCCTTGGATAGATTTAGCCACTAGGTTGTCTACAATTCCGTTGCCGCCTGTGATAGCGCTGGATATTCGGTCAACATCTTTTGATTTTGTTATACCGGCGTTAGCCAATTTAGTTATAGCGCCCTTAGCGTCTACACTTCTAGCTATGTTCTTTCCGATTGTGCCGTACTGTTGGGATAGCAGGGTAGAGCTTAAATCGCCCATTCGTCCGGTGGCGCTAGTCTTGAGAGGCTCTTTAGCTACCTGACCAACCGCCCCCGCCACATCATCACTAGATTGTATAAGTGCGTTACTAAGGCTCGTTGGAGCTGTCTTACCGGCAGCACCTAGACTCATACCACTAATTCCCTTGAGACCTTTTACTAAGCCTCCGGGACCGGCACCGAGTACGCCTGAGATAGTACCCTCTTTGAGAGCATCGCCAATGCGGTATTCATCATCACGGATTTTGTTCTCAGCTAGTCGGCCACCAGTACCACCAGCGAAGCCACCAATACCAGCACCGAGTATGCCACCAATAGCTGTACCGATACCCGGAACAATCGAACCAATAGCCGCACCTGTCGCAGCACCAGCTAATGCACCGCCAGTACCACCGGCTTCTGATATGAAACTGGTTGCAGAACCACCGCGTCCCCGTCTTTTGGTCGTGACTGGCGCACCGAACTCAATCGGTTGGTAATTTGCTTGTAGGGCAGCTAGTTTTTCGTTAGAGAAGAAATTAGCCATTGTTAGTAGCTCACTCGGTTATTTACTACAGCTGATAAGGGAACCCCACCGTTGAATAGGTCGGGTCGGGCTTGTTGGTAAAGCTGTATCTTAATTTTGTCCATCTGGTTGCCACGTTGGGCGCTTTTAAGGGTAGCAGCGTAGTCAGACTTTATAGTTTGGGCATTTTTGGTGTTTAAGAAGCTCATGGCTGAGTTAAATGCTTGTTGCTCGGCGGGAGCTACTTTTGGTTGGGCTGCTTGAGCTTGAGCAGCCTGGGCGGCTTGTTGTCCGCCTAATGATGCTCCAAATGACGGCATAGCTACAGATGATGCAGCCGAGGCAGCCCTAGCAGCTCGTTCAGACGCTTGTTGTTGGAGGTTGAATTGACGGGTTTGTTCATCGCGGTTCATTTCACCTTCTCGGAGCTGGGTGGCATACTTTCGTTGGTCTAAGTTGACGTTATTAAGTGAGTCGAGTAGTGATGTTCTGGTGTCATTTACGGACTGTTTAACACGAGCCACGGCCGGTAAGAAGCTACTAGCAGTGTACTTAGCTTGTTCAGCTATTGGTATACCTGAGAAGCCGACACCCCGGTCACGTGCGCCAGCGGTAATATCACCAAAGGCTTGTTCTTGTGTGGCGCGAAGTCCAGCAACCTCAGAATCAGCCTGACCAGCCAGACCGTCTATTTTTTGGTTGATGAGCTGACGGGATGGATTATACCCAGCATCTAGTTCAGAGATTATTTGGTCTAATGAGCGCGCCATAGTTACACTGCCGTCTACCCTCGTTGTTGGGCATTATATAGTACTAAAGCTTAAAATACTAGTTAATGGTTTCCTGAAGGACATAATAGGTAATCGGATATGGCCCGCCAGTCACACTAGCGGCTCCGGTCACGAAGATTTGTAAGGTAGTTCTTACAAAAAAGTTTATATTCGTACTATCCATAGAAAAGTTGATTGTACTGACTCCGTAAAAATTGTTAGTACTGGTGGTGGAACGATTACCCTCACCCGGCAGCTGTATAGAGTAGCCACCAAAATCAACATAAGCTAGTACGATTGGCACTTTAGCTTGACCGTGTGGCACAAGTAATGAACCTCCACCTTGGTAAATACCAACAGCATTTCCAGCCACATCAGACGCGGTTACTGTAGTTGTACCTTTGGAGACTATTTTAAGGCTGTTCTGGGTGCTGTTGAATGTCAGTTCGTCGTTTGTAGCGGTAATGACGTTCTTACCGTCTTTGGCCACCTGAATGACCGACTTACCAGTACCATCAATACCGATAAAAATGCTTGGTACACCGTTACGGTCATAGTACAGCTTTTTGGTACCCTCCTGGTCTAATTCGGCAAAGTTCTTGTTAATTAGGGCGGTTTGTTGGGACTGGTCTACGTTGACTGGTATTGGGATAAATCGATTGCTCACTAATTGATCCTCTGAGTTTCAATTTTTAAGATATGACCGTCAAAGCTGACTGGTTGGCGGGCGGCGTACTTACGATAGCGGATTTGTAAGCGTCGGAACTCACCCGGTATCATTGGGCCGTCATCGGTCGGGTTAATCTGGGCAGCTGAACCGTACGTGAGGCCGCTGTTGAATGTTTTGCCACTGTCAAATGTTGCGCCGATAGGTTGGAGATTCAATAAGGTGTAGTTCGGTGCATCGTTATAGTCGAGCGCATAGCCGACTTCTATAGAATATTTACCAGTTGTGGCGTCAAAGTGTGGCCGGAACAGTGGCGCTCGTTTGAACTGGGCGGGGGTGTCGTAATGGTCGTAGCGAGTTCGTAGCTCATAAGTAAATGGTTCACCGCAGTTGTTATAGTCATTGGTTGCCCGTTCACCGAGCATTACAAAGCCAGCTCGGTTACTGCCTTGTAAGAAGTAGTTGTCGGTATCAAATAGAGTATAGCTCCGGTTAATGTAGGTGTTGGTGTCTTCGCTCTCCCATATTTTATATAAGGTATTGTAGACCTGACAGCGAGAGTTTCGGTCTTGGCCGTTCGGGGTGTAGTAGATATATAGGCGGTTGTCGTGCAGTTCCAGTACGGTGTTTTCTTTAGCAATTATACCGTTCCACCAGTCCAGCACGTCTTCGGACAGGTTGACCTCCTCGGCACCGTTAAAGCGGTATATACCGTCATCACCGGCTAGGTATATGTAATCCTCGTCAAATACGATAGATTCCTGGCTAAACGTACCCTTTTGCCCGATAGCACTATCAAGCTGGAATGTAGCGTTTTGAGCGCCGTAGAGAATATATTTTGAGTTCCTAGTGATGATGTATAGGTTGCCGTTCAGACGGGCTTTAGCGGTTATCGGGTCGCCGGTTTTGGGGGCTGGTACAAGTATAAAGTCAGTGCTGGTAAACGTATCGTAGATACCGAAGTTAGTGTAGAACTCACGAGTTACGTCGTCAGCGTCAGTGTAGAACAGGATGCCTTTATGCTCGAATATATTGGTCGCGTTGCTGGGGGCGGTTGTAACCTCAGTAGCGGTGGTGAAGTTATACTTACGTGGTTTCTGCAATCCGGTTATGTAGTAGAGAGTGTCGTTGACAAATGCAAACCGGACATAAGTGCTGTTGGTATTGATACCGCTGTCAACTGAGGTTGTTACGCCGGTTGTTTCGTTAATTGAGTAGAGGTCGGTGCCGTGTGCCATAAAAGTGTACTTTATGCCGTTGGATCGCCGGACTCTAATAACGCCTTTAGTGCCACCAGACGTTGCAGTGCTTAGTCGAGCGTTAATAGCTACGGTTTGGTTAGTCCAGCTAGTTCCACTGTCAACACTCAGACTGCTAGTACTGGCGTTGGTTGTCGTGCTGACCTGATAACTGCCTGTCCCACCTTGCTGGGTAAATATGACCATCCAGTAAGCCGTACCACTAACAACAGACGGACAGGTGATTGAGCGAGCTTTTAGGTATTGCAACGTGGCTGTGACGGCACTAGCAGCTATTGTGCTACGGAATAGTTCAGTGCCTGGCTTGTTAGCATTATCAGAGTATAGGGCAACTACTACCGTACCAGTCGCACCGTTAGCGTTCTTAATGTTCACTTCAAGGCTCGTTAGAGGCCCTGTAGTCGTAGCGGTCAGCTTTTGAGCTAGATACTGCGTAGTTGAGAATGAAGTTAGGCTAGCGCCTATCACAGAGCTGATGTTAGCACTGACGGACTCGCCTATCGGGATACTGAACGGGTCACTGCCGAGCCGAGTTGACCATTTACCAACATTGTACTCACGAGCATCGGTAATATAGCGCCAGTTATCAGGCGGGCTTATATCATTACTTAGGTTGGTGTTTTTACCTTGCTTGTATTCGTAGTCCTTGGTCTGGGTTTTGTTGGTAGTGACGCTAGGGACTACGACGCGGCGGCGGTTACGTGACCGAATCATCTAGTTACTAACTCGCACCCGGCCATTGCTGGGGGCTTTACGTGCGCCCATACTCCGGCCATTGTGCCTGATTTGCATAGATTCCAGGCCGTCTTCGTATTCTTGTTTGTAAGTGGCAGCTACGTCATGGTTGCCACGGTACTTCTCAGCTCGGTAGTCAGCGTATAGTTCGAGCAGTTCTCGGAATACTTCGGGTACTTCTGGTATAGCGGTGTCATTAGTGAGGGGGGTTGGGTTGCGGTAGTAGCGTAGGTTTAGAGTATAAGCCTTATCTAGCGGGCAGTTGAAGTATATCTGGTCGCCAAATTCAGTCCAGGCGCTTGGTAGGTTAGCAGCTTCACTAGCCGGGTCAGGATAAGCGTCAAAGAACATATCAGAGCTGACGTAGGTGCTGGTGTTAAGCTTAAACTGGCGCTTGCTGTCGGTCGGGTCAACCAGTACGCCACCAATCGTCACTTGCCAGTCGGCTTGCATATCAAACGTATACTCGTTAATTATCAGTATACCGGTAACTGACTTCTCAGAAAATCGGAACGTGTGGGTATTGAATATGTTATTTTGAGCGTAATTGATATAGCGACCTATACGGCTGCTACTAAATCCGGTGTCTTTTAAGTCATCTTGGACTGATGTTTTGAGGTCTAGTAGGTTATAAGCCATGTCAATAGCCGCCGCCTACCCTGTTGAGTTAAATTGTAGCACGTTATGGGGCTATCGGTATAGTTAGTGTTGATCACCTGGTGTCCAGGTGATATTGACGGTATCGTTATCGGGGTCAAAGCCGCCGTCAACCTCAATGTTGTAGTTATCGATGTCAATTATGGCAAAGCCGTCGATATCGGCTAGTATGGCTTTGAGCAAAATGTTACCATCAGGTTGCCAAGTAGTGCTTATGATGTCGTTTTCGGGCGTTATGATGACAGAAGTTGTCTGTCCTGTCCCCCAAGTTACTGCTACGGGCATTAGTAGAGTCTCTGTTGTTGGTTTGGAATGTTCATATCTACCTTATACCTAATCGTTAATATGTATGCAAGCTTTGGGGTTTAGCATATGTTGTCAAACTGTTTATGGTTAAGAGATTAAAAGAAGTTAAAAAATCCTTTAGTATCTTGAACATATCCGACTGGTGGGGGACTGCCAGCGCTAGCCGATTTAATAGCGATTATACTGGCGATACCGCCTTGGGCCGTGTTGATTGTAAAGTTGGCGGTTTGCGACCCGGCGCTTGTGACGTTTTTGCTTTCCATTGCAGCTGATAGGAAGTCGCCACCGTTAGCCACACTAAGGTTAGAGTATCCCGCACCTAGCGTAAAGCCAACACTGGTACTATCTACCCCAACAGCGCCCACTATTAAATCATTAGCATTAGTTGTCGTAGCGGTAGCACTAGGAGCTGTTGAGGTAGCAACGGCGGCATAAGCGAATACATCTATCGGCGAACTTGTAGCTACACCCGATATTTCCCGAAGCACCATAGCCCTAGTAACAAAATTCGTCGTAGTAATCGTAATTGTAGGCGTTCCACCGGCGGCCGACTGTACATACCACCAATCACCAACCCTGCTATTCTGAACATCACTAGACACCTTTACCCAAGTATTTGTATTAGTATCAGCCACAGCAGTTACGTTGTTAGCAGTACCGTTGTGACTTATCCAGAGTAATAAGAAGTTACCCGGCACAACTGGATTAGTCGGGGCGATAGTTGATGTTAATACATAACCGGCCGTGCTAGCTGTAGCTGATTGTATGACGTTTTGGGTATCAAGTAGCAGAACACCAGTTCCATCTTCTAGTAGGTAGCCGTCGGTGGTAGCGCTACTATAGGTGACTTCTACTTCCACCCGACTGATAAAAGCGGTTTGACCACCGGCTACTATAGTGCTGAGTCTTGATACAAATCCAAGACTTTGTGTACCGCCATTTGTCCTAATATCTGCTCCGATATCGGAAGCTTGAGATGTTTCTGGATAAGTGTAAATAGTTGCTTCTAAGTCGTTTACTCCTTGCCAAGTCCAACCACCGGTCGGAGTGGTTAAGACTTTATAGCTTCCGTATGAAGCAGTACCAATACCATCACTCGACCAATAGCCGTGTACCCTTGCTCGTACTCCAACTATTGTTGGGCCGGTAATTGGCGCGTTAGTTCCTTCACCTTTCAAAGCTTCACCATATGCGCTGCTGAATGCGTAAGTCGTTAAGCTGCCGTCAAAGGCATTTACATCATTTGTCCAAAATGCACCAGCATCAACCGGCCCTGCGTCAGACACATCAAAGTAGTACGTTGCTACTGTGGCGGTGTCTAAAAGATACCTGTCAGCCATAATGGTTAAGCAATCTTAGTTAGTTCCAAGAACGAGTTGGCCATCACCCTTGCGGCACTACCAGCAATCTCTGAAGCAAACTTGAACTCTAGGCTACCGGTAGCGGTCACGACTAGCAAGCCACGGACTATAAGCAGTTGGTTGCCATTGGCAGTACCAACTCCGGCCGTTGCTTTAGAGCTGGTATTCAACACACGTTCGGCATGGCCTTCATGTAGTCCGGCCAACTGAACCGTTGCTATACCGTCAGCCACACCGGTGGCGGCGGCCCCACCAGTCGAAAGGAAGTCTGAGTGCATTTGGTAGGTTGAAACTGTACCTGTATGGTTATTAGCAATCTTTATACCGGTTGTCGTAGCGGCCGTCTGGAACAGTACCGTGTATTCAAAGTGCCAAGTTCCAGCACCGACACCAGTGGTTGTCATAACCGTGGCTGGTGTAATGGTCGTGTTGTCTGCTGAATTAGCTGATAACATCTGAAGCGTCTTAAACGGGCCGGCTGGCCCGGTATTACCAGCTATGCGGTCAAATAGCAACTCAATGCTGGCTTGCCTCGATGAACCCCCTTGTACGACCGCAAAAGTGTCAGCCGGGTTTAGGGTAGTCGCTGGGGTTAGGGCGCTTATTTTAGTATCGGGCATTAGTTACTCCTCATTAAAAATTAAGTCTTTCGGCTATACAATCCCACTTTGTATCAGCGGTGCTATATTGAAAGCCAATGTAATCTGTTTTGCTGGGGGCGGTTGTAAGGGTTGGGGCCGTACCGCCAGCAAACCTGTATATAGCATCCCAAGTGATCGTTCGCGTTCCGGTGGCATCCTGCTTAATCCTGAACATTATCTTTTGGCCGTCAAGGGCGGTTCCAGTATGCGCGGCCATTGTTCTGTTACCGGCAAGGGTGACTGTCAATATCTCGGCAGACGTGATAGTGGGGGTGATAGTTGCGCCGTCTGTTAGGGTTGTAATTCGGACTAGCCCTTTTGGTATAGCTTGCCACTCGGTCGGGTAGACGCCAGCCCCATCAGAGTCACGATACAAGGCGGTAAGTACCGTCGCGCTAGTTCTGGTCAATGTCAGCGTACCGGTTCCCTCAACTCTAGCGAATGAGTTACGGAGCGTAGTTGGTTTAAGAGGGTCGGTATTTAAATCGTTCAGTACCTTAATTGTTTTGCTGTTACCGACATAGGCATACTGGACAGACAGTTGGTTGTTCGGACTATCGGCTGTAACACTAAACATAGTACCACCGGTTTTGGTATCGATGTAGTTGCCGTTAAATTCGACATTAGCGGAGTGTTCCAGGCTTACTGCCGTGTTAAATACTTCTACATTAGACCGGAGTATCAATAAATCTCTGGTGGTATAAAAGCTTGTCGTACTACCCTTAAAGCGCCAACCGATAGAGGTTGTAGATGTACTGTTGCTATCAATGGCGTCACATTCCATAAATGTACAGATGTTAAAGAAGCCGCCGGTATCGGCCGTATCGAGGAAGTAAGCTGTGCCGTTCGGTTGGCTCAAATCCATGTGGCAATCATCAAAGGTTAGGTTGCCGGGATTGAATTGAGCATAGCTAGATTTAAGCCAGACACCGTTCTTAATGCCGAGTCCTTGTATACGTTTAAAGGTAGACCTAAATGGGGCTTCCATATTGATAGCCCAACCGGTATGAGTTGAGAAGTCACCTTGTATTTTCAAATCCTCAAAAGCGCCCATCCAAAAGCCTCGGCGGTCGTTAGCGCCTGTAGTCGGGGCGATACAGCGTATACCATCGGAAGTGCCGGACAGGTTGATACGCATCTTTTTAATGCCGGGTTTCGGCGTACCTGTTAGGGTGATAGCGTGTATGCCGCTAGCCGGGGCTAAGACGGTTGTATCAGCACCGGAACCGACCAGTTCGACATAAAGGTTATCGGCGAAATTTGCGCCGCCGGTCATAGCGATTGTAGCCGCTAATGTAAATGTTCCACCACTAAGCAGGACGCTACCGCCTTTAGTTTGGAGGGCGGTTAGGGCGGCGTTTATTTCTACGTCATCGGCCGTTCCGTCACAAACATAATTGGCGCTGGCTTTCTCAGCTACGCTAGCGGTTGAGCTGGCGACAGTTAAAGTGTTTAAGGGTGTGAATGTTGTACCACCGGATGGTACGTCACTAATCCAAGTAGTGCCGTTAGACTTGAGGACATTGCCTGAAGTACCGGGGGCCGATAAGCCAGTCCCGCCGTTGGTTGTTGGTAGAGTTCCGCTAACTTCAGCGGCGGCCGTGGATAGGTCGAGTGGGCCAATCTGCTTACCTTGAAGTTGCGTTACTGCCATTCTAGTATGTTCCGAAGACCTGTATAACGTCAGTTGAAGCGGGTGCTGTAAAGCCGGTTGTAAATGTCAGAGTTGTACCGGATAGGGTGTAGTCATTCGACGCGCCAGGGTTAAGTATTTGACCGTTGATAATGACTTGTTCTGAACTGGCGGTTAGGCTGTTAGCTAGGGTGAATGTTTTGTTAGTGCCATCTTGTGTACCGGTGACAGTTGTTCGCTTGAATGTGGCGGCGGCTGATACGATGCCCCATGATACGTTTGTACCGTCAGACGTTAAGTATTTACCTGCGTTAGTAGCTTGTGTTGGCAGAACAGCGTTAGCCGCGCCAGCCTGAGTGGTAGCGCCTGTACCACCATTACCTAGGGCGACAGTTCCGGTTACGTTACCAGCATTACCGGCAATGTTACCGCTTATCTGACCACCACCAATGACTTTGTTAGTTAGGGTTTGAACAGTTGATACGTCTACGATATCGGCCTGAGTTGTACCGTTACCAATTTGAAACTTAGAAGCTGAACCGGCGGCGTAGGTGATTGCGCCTATAACGGTATTAGCATCGCCTTCAATGACTATTCCAGCACCGGCAGCTCCGGCTGTAGTACCACCATCGTTTACGGTGATTGTCTTGTCTTTGACGTTAGTATTGGTGACTGACTGGCTATCAACTGAGCCGGTAATGTTTAAGTTACCAGTTAGATTAAGGTCGCCCGCTACTGTGGCGCTACCCTTAACGTCTAAGACTACGTTAGTACTGGCGGCTACACCGTTGTTTAAGGTTAGTAATGCTTGACCAGCCGAAGCCGTTGTACCCAAGCCTACTAATCGGCCTTCGGCTTGTCTGTCTAGGTTAATCTTTGTGACTGCCATGATTTATTCCTTATCTTATGTTGTTTATGGTTGGTTGTAAACTAATGTAATTGAGTCACCCGTTATCGGGGCGGTATCAAAGGTGAATGTAGTAGTTGAAGTTTGAGTGATGAAGCCTTCTTTAAGGCCATTCAAGAATACCTGTAAGCTACCAATAGTGTAGGCGGTTGGAGTTGTGAACAATGTTCTGACTCCGTTTGGTAGCTCGTTTGGGATGCCTGTGGTTGATATGCTACCGCTGTGGGTATGAATTGTATCGGCTTTGGCGTTGATAGCCGTCTGAGTAGCGGCTGTTACAGGTAACGTACTTATCGGCGTCTTAGAGTAGGCCAATGTGGTGGGGTCTTGTAATAACAAAAATTCAGCACCAGTTACGTTAGCGTCTGTGCTGAATTGGTCTATTCTTTTTTCACCGATAGCCATAAGCTAATCCAAGTCTTTCGTTTCGTATTAGTTTAATGAACTGCTGGCACCTCTAGTAGTAAGAGGTGCCAGCCTGTGCCTAGTTAGGCTTGAAATCTCCGGCGGCTGAACCTTTCAGTGTGACGCCTATTTCTTCAGCTCGTTTGGCTAGGTCGTCGAGCGACTGGCCGGTCATAGCTGAAATCGTGAATGCGTTGGTACTGTTAAGTAGTTGAAAATCAACCTCATGCTTCTTAGTAGTCCGGTTACGCAAGTCACTGTTGACATCATTCATTTGGGTTCGGAGTTGTTCGCCAAGTGGTAGCTTGTTGAACTCATCTTTGGGCATACCGTGTTTCAAGCCGTTGTCGGCGTCGTCCTTGATAGCTTTCTGGCGAGCTTCTTCAGCCGTAAGCTGTTTAGCGGCCAGTTCGCTTTCAAATGTTCCGTTGGCGGCGGCCTGTTCGTTAGCTTTATCAGCGGGTGTAGGTTTTCCCATGTAGTACTCCTTATGGTGGAGGAGGGACTAGACCCTCACTCCTTAGACAAAGTTAATATTGACGGCAGTGTTTGTGCGCTGGGCTGCGACACCGTAAATGACATCAGACCGTTGCTCAAACGCACCAGAACGGACGTTATCCCAACCAGTAACTGATACATCACGTTGCAAACCGAGAGCAACAGACTGTTTGTGGAACATCAAAGCGGTTCCAGCTGGAATGTTGTTAGATACCCGAACTTCGACTCCGTAGAGTACCAGGACGCGACCAGAAACAACCGGCTTGCCGTTACCGTCCATGATGTAGTCACTTGAGCTGAAACGTGTCTCGGCCAAAATGTCGTTAAAGCCATCAGGGTTAACTGCTAATGTGACATTTTCCCAGTCGATAACATCGTTTTCACCGAGTTTCTGGATAGCTTGGCGGATTTTGGCGTCGGTTAAACCAGTTGCGGCGGCGGCTAGTGTGAAACTAACGCCACCAGCCGTGACAGCAGCGTTAATAGCTGTGACACAGGATTGGTCAATGGCATCCTTCAGTACGTATGCAGCGTCCTGGGTGTACTTAGTACGTAGGTTGAACTTACTCTGAACATCTAACAGTTTGTAGATTTGGTGAGCTTTGTACTTCCATTGGTCAATAGCTAATGTGATAGCTGTTTCGCTAGCTGAGTCAAATGTGACGTCAGTACCTTGAACCAATGTACGAGCTGAACCGGAGCTGGAGAATGGAACAATCTTTAAAGATTGACCGTATTCTTTGACTTCATCGTCGTAGCGGTCTACGCGGTCAGCGACAACTAGGCTCTTTTTTAAGTAGTCGAGTGTGTCGGCAGCCCATACTATGGGGCGGTAATCGGAGTGAGTTGCGGTGGTTGATCCAGCCATTTTGTTTAATTCCTTGAGTGGTTAGTTTGCTTTGTTAGAGCAAGCCAGCGACAATCTGTTGAGTTTCAGGTTTAGCGCGTTCAGCGGCACTGAGGTTGCTGTACCATTGGTCTAAGTTTGCCTTTGTCGGTCCGGAGTTGCCCAACGCACTGGTTGTAGCAGTTCCGGTGACGGCTTTAGCTTGCTGTTTATCAGCGAGCTGCTGGAGCGCTTCTTTACCACCCTGCGATTTAAGACTATTGGCGACTTGGGGGTCGCTACCGCGAGCCATGCTGTGCAAATCATTAAGACTCAGGTATCCGGCGGATACGAGCTGACCTATTTCGGGCTTGTCTGTGACGATTTTTGACATCGTGGCTTCCAGTTCTTTTGCTTCGGGGTTACTACTAAAAAAGTCGTTAACGCTGTTCTGTAGTTTAATGCCCTGTATGTCGGCTTGGAGCCTAGTGGCTACATCCGGGTCTATCAGGCTGTCTACTGCATTGTTGTGCGTTTCGCTTAGTGATTTTTGTAACTCCGACGCTTTCGCAGTCGAGTTGTGCATGTTCCGTTCAGCGTTCCGGTACATTTCAGCTACTTTGCTGAGTGCTTCGGGGCTATTCGGGTCGATGCCTTTGCTCTGTAACCAGTCGAGTGAGTTGTCGTCTTGTGACGGCTCAGATTCTTCGGTTGTGGTAGTCGCTTGGTCGGCGGTAGAGTTGTCCGCCGTACCAGCATCAGCGCTAACTGGTTGTGTCGAATCGACGCCAGTATCTTCTGTAGTGGTTTCGGTTGTGGTGTTTTCTTCCATGACCTTCTCCTTAATTAAGTTAATAAAAGCAGTTCGCCCTAGACGCAGCCCCACCTAACGGGGTAGCCGGGGAGAGTTCCTCTCCTAGCAATATGCTTTTAATTTCATAATTACTATAGAGGCTGCGCTTTAGGTTGTGACCGGGGTATTACCCCCGCTGTGATGGCCTACAAGTGAGAAAATGGCATAGGCCGCCACAGTGGAGGTGATACGGGCTACATGACGAGTTTGTCCCGCTTAAAGTAGCCACTATCCTTCAGCTTCTTACGTTCTTCAAGCCAGTTAATAGCGTATTTCAGGCCGGTGGCTTGGTTAATCAGGCGGGCTTGTTTGGCTGGGTCACCTTCACTTTCGGCTTGTTGGTGCAGTCCGTTGTATTGCAAGCCGAGTTGTTGCATGTAGAACTTACCGCCCTCATTTTCTAAAAAGCTACTAACTAGGTCAGCTAGGTCTTCTTGGTTAGGTGTAGACATTACAATCCTCCTCCGGCTAGCAGTAGGTCACTCAGGGCGGCATCGGAGTTACTAACAGGAGTTGGTAGTCCTTGAATAGCCCCGATGTCTATTAGTTCGGGTGGCAGTTCTGGCGGTAATTGTTCCATGTTAGGGTCAATTGGTAATTCTTCGCCTACTGGTGCGCCCTCCTCTGGTAATGCACCGGCTGGAGCCATGCCGGGCTGTTCTGGCTTAGTTGCGCCGATAATCCGGTCAAGTTCTTCTTCGTTTAGGTCGAACATTTTGGCATAGAGTATCTTTTTAGCTTCCCACAGGTCGTTGGTGGGGTCTTGGATGATAGCCTGAAATGCCATTGTAGCTTTATCGGACGTTTGACTCTGATTGAGCTTAACGCTGGCTTCTAGTTGTATTTTAGGCTCGTAAGTATCATCAAACTGTGACGGATCGTACTGCCGGAACTTAGGGCCGTCCATGCTGATGATAGGGATGAGCTGTTTGTCTTTGACGTAGCGTAACATGAGGGTGTAGACAATCTTAGCTCGTTGGTAGAAGGCTTCTTTTTCTAGCATCCGGACGTATAGGCCAAACCGTTGACCAGCTTGGGCGACTTGAGTGTTGATTTCAGTCGCTGTGGCATTACCGTCACCAGCCACACCTTGAATGATTTGGTCAGCGGCAGTGGCTTCTCTGATTTCGTTCTTCATGTTCTGGCGTTCGTTAAAGGCTTGAGGACTGATTGGGTTCTTAGCTACCTGTTGCAGTGAGCCGGGTTTGAATGGGTGGATTGTGCCGGGTGCGGTAGTTAAGTTTTCTAAAGCATCTAAGTACATTGGGTCAAGTTCCCAATTAGGCATAAGTTGGTCTGTGACGGCATCAACTGACTGGTTGGTGACATCGTTTAGAAGCTCTTGAGGGGCGGCAATCGGGTCGATGATAGATTTACCGTAGATAACGTTCTCATCGGCTATGAAGCGGTGTATGACTAGGTTGTGTATGCCCTCAATGTTGGGTCGCTTCTCAATCGTTACACAACGGTTAGCGATAGAGATAATATGTTCACCGTCGTTAATCTCTATGATTTCTATCAGGTCTTTGTTCTCACCAACTGAGCCGAGTAGCATTTCTTTGACTTCTTTTTCGGTATGTTCAGTCGCGCCGTAGCCTGGACGGACTTTTTCTAGGTTCTTGTAGCGTTTTTTGAGCTTGCCTGTTTCTGGGTCGGCTAGTTCCTCATTCTCAAGGGCTGTTTTGGTAGTCATGTAGCGCCGACCAGAGTAAAAGTCTTTAGGGTGAGTAATTAATTGCATTGGGTCGGATAAGTTCGGGTCAATAATAGCGTCACGAACACTCAGGTTGATGATACGAGGCTTGTCACCGTCCCAATAGACGTATTCAGTCGCTGTACCGTATATCAGGCCACTACGAATAGTCTTGATGCTCTTTAAGTCCCAGTTATCACACTCCCAGAAGTAGTCAAATTGAGCGTTCAGGGCTTTGAGGTCTGGTTTTTTACCACTCTCGTAGTAGTTCATTATGTACTTGTACATGTCTTGAGGTACGAAGTCGATGCTAGGCCGACCAGCGCCTAATGCGGCTGTAATGGTTTCAACGCTAGAGAATGTCATCGGCACAAAGGTGTTAGTTATACCCTCATAGCTGACGTTAGTTCGCTTGTTGTTGTAGAGGCTCCAGTTACGGCTCCAGCGTTGGTGATGATTTTTTTGGGCGTAGTCCCATGAGGCTTTGAATTTATCAACCGAAGTCTTGGCTGATTTCATTATGTTTTGTTTGTTGGCCGTATCAGGCATAGATAACATGCACCGTTGTTAACCTTAATGTTGTGAATTGTAACAAACATAACCGTAAAAGCAAAATATTTAACATTTACAGTTTAATGCCATTGTGATTTGCGTTGGGAAACCCAGCTTGGCGTTCGGCTTTTAGCTATGACTTGGCTGGGTCTGAGCGACTCTAGGGCGTAGCGGGCGGCGTCTAGGGCGTGGTCTCGGCCACCTTCCGGTATAGATAAGATTGTGCCATTGCGGTCAGTCTTCCAGAAGTACTGGCGGTACTCTTTGATTAAGTTGTAGCTATGACGAGTAATACTGATTCTTTGAGCTTGCATGTGTTTAATACTACGGTTGAGTGAGCCGGGACCTTTTTCGGCACCGACTATCCCTACCCCATACTCAGCTATTTCATCAATCGACTTCGGTTCGGCACTGTCAGCGATGACTAAGGTATGGCTGTCAGTCATATTCTTCAAGAACTGAGCAATAGCATTGTTACTAAAGCCGACTTGATACAGCTTCTCGTCCAGGATGTAGCCGCCATTATGGTAGTAGATGTCCACAATAGCTGTCGGGTCTTGACTGTAGCCAAAGTCCATACCACGCCGTTCTAGGCGGGCTTCGTGCGGCACCTCGTCAATAATGTTCCAGCCAGTATATATCCGACCCTCAACCTCACCAAGTTGGCCGAGGCCGTAGACTTGCCACCAGCCTTTGTTTTGTTGGTGTGATTCAATTTCATTTATGGTGACTTGATCGAGCGCTTCGTTGTCTTTGTAGGTTAAGGTAATGAAGTCTATGTCGGTTCGGTTCGGTTTCATCTCGGTATAGAACCAAAACTCCTCGCTTGGGTTCCAGTCCAGCCAGACCGTCTTCCTGGTTCGAGTAATCAGTTGGTCAACTATTTTGTAATCTAAGTTGTTGCACTCGTTGACGTAGAGTATGTCACGCCTAGGGCCGTGTGCCTTGCCGTAAGTATCAACTGCCATAAACTGTATCTCGTTACCGGCTTCAGTCGTGTAGATATGTTTTGTGCCATGCCATAGTTCATCATTCCAGTAGCCGGAGTCTTTCATAATGTTCATAAAGTCCCTCATAGCGCCACCTTCTAGGTGTGGGTATGACTCACTGACGATAGTAATTAGCTGCGGAGTACTATGTTTAACTTGAGCGTAGTCAATCAGCCAGAACAGTATTGATATGGTCTTACTGGCGCTCGTACCACCGGCAACGGCTCTGATACGGCCTTTCATAGCAAAGATTTTGTCGGTGGCGGTGGTTTTTTTATAGGTTGGCATAACTAAAAACAGCCCTCAAGTGGGGCTTCTCTGTTCAATGATGTAATTTGTAAGGTGCCGGTTGTTATCAGGTTATCGGCTTGGCATAAAGCTAGTCTGCAAGTCTGATTACAATTTAAGTGTAGCATGGTTAGTCTGTTTTAGCGCTATTACCGCCAAATATAGGGGTTGGGAGGACTTTACCGTCAGAGGTGAGGTCGAGTTTGTCACCGTATTTCTTGGGCTTCATCTTAGCCATGAGCCACTTACGGGTTTCTATTCTGAGCCTGTCGCGTTGGACTTGGATTGGGTTGTGCCTGTAGCCACCGGAGCCGTCTTCAATCAGTTGGTCTTCATTGTCCGCTATGTCGATAACATCTTCGGCCATAGCGTCGGCTGACTCCTGTTTGGCGCGTGTGTATTGGTCTAGAAAACTTTGGTTTGTGTGCAACCAATTAAAAACCGTACTCTTATTAGGCATTTCTTTAGCCAAGCATACAGTTCTCAAGCTAATACCCTCTGACAACTGTTCACATAATTTCGCAGCTAACTCTTGTGAATATTTAGTTGGGCGGCCGTTAATCTTCTTAACTTTGGTTGTATTCCCTGCCATATTACCGCCATCATACCACTAACGCTTCAAACATACAAACTACTCTTTGTTATGGGCGGTTATTTTAACATTCTCACAGACTGGCGTAACCCCCTGCTCTACCTGGTCAAAGTCTTCGTGCAACATCCGGTAAACTACACCATTAAAGTTTAAGTCCCAGCCAACATTGTCGATGATTGCGTTGGTTGGTATACCCTCGGCTGACAGACAGGTTGGTTGTTCACCTCGTAGATTTTCGAGTAGTGACCAGAGAACTCCTTTGTCGATGACGAATAGTTTAGCTCGGTTTTGGTCTCTTAGTTCTTCGGCGCGGTTTGGGTTGTTGTTCATGGTGTTATTTCCCTGTTGCTTTAGTTAAAATATGGTGGACAGTTTCACCAGCTACCCATGAGGCGACGATGTTGTACTCGTCGTCTAGGAGTTCAGCTAGTTGGTTAGCAGTTTTGGTGTTTTCGACGATTAGGTAGACGGCTTGGGGGGTCATGTGGTTATTGTACACCTTTTGGGGGTTAGGTTAATGGCTGAACTTGGCCTTGTTCCATTCGTTAAGTTTCCTTAATAAACTAGGACTGCTGACTTGTTGTAGGTTGTCAGGTAGGGGACTATCCATAGCTCGACGGAACGCCACCTTAATCCAACCGGAACCGTGGTCTGGTCGCTCTAGGACGTAATACCCTATACCGGCGCTAGCCATCCCATCGATATACTTGGCCTGATCGCCAACGAATTTACCCATTACCCATTCAGTCTTCATTGGTGGGTAAGCATCCTCATACATATTTTGATTCATCGAAAACCTCTTTCACTGCTTGTTTACTGGTGCTTGATACTGTCTGAGCGCCGTTTAAGTATTTATCTACGTTCTCGTCCGACCTGAGTAAGTAATCAATCGTGCCGTACTTCTTCCCCGCATCATTGTCGCCCATCATGTAGCCGTCAGCGGCTAGGGCTTGAGCCGAGCTGATAAGCTCCTCATACTTGAAAGTTTTGTTCCTGACTTTCAATTTGGTTAACCGTCCGGTGCTGAGTAATGTTGCTGGACTATGTCCCAAAATAGTTACTAATTCTGTAAACAAAGTTTTATACGTCCGTGTGGTCGGCTCGTCCGATCGCACATAAGTATTTAATGTTTTATGTTTAATGTTTAATTCTTGTTTAGTGTTACCTGGTTGTTCCCTGGTTGTTACCGCGTTGTTACCGGGTTGTTCGTCACTTGTGTTACTGTCTGACTGATATTTAGTCCAGTTACAGATTGAAATAGTGGTATATTTGTTGTTACTCTTTAGTGTTACTAATCTGTTATCCTCAAGCCTAATTAGTACCTTATATAAAGTACTTGGATTTAGGTTAGTAAGCTCGGCCAAAACGAACCGCCCAGTGTCGTATTCGCCGGTCTTGTAATTGCAGTAAGTCAGTAGTTTCGTGAACACCACATAAGCATTGTTGTCGTGGCACAAGAACTTATTATCTTCTATCTTGCGCCAGATTTTTATATACCCTTTATCCATAAAGAAAAACACCCTCTCTAGGAGGGTGCAATTCGTCTGTTATATCGCTGCTATAAATGTAGCAGTAATAATGGCGCTTGTCCACCCTCAAATTAGTTAATTTTTTGGGAGATCAAGTTATAGCGATATAACGTGACTCTTAGTTGCAGTATACCACAAGCGAAATATCCATCAAACAAAAAGAAACCGCCCCTGCCGGGTGGGACAGAGGCGGCGCTTGGAGCCGGCCAGCTAGGTTTGACGGCAGTTCGATGGTCTAGACTCGACTGCCCCGCTAATAAGTGTTTACCCTACGCCAGCAGTGACTTGATGACATAAGGAATTTTAGCTCGCGGTCACATATTTATAGGCCATTTTGATAGTAGCATAAATCAGCCCTTAAAAAGTATTAACCGCCCTAAGCAATGTGGGCGGTTAACGAGTGTGAGTTTATGTAGATTGCTAAGGCATTAACAATCCAATCTGACTATACCATAAACATTTTGTCTTTCAATGCTAGTTCTGCTCGGTCAGACTTTCGTTTGAAATACTCAGCTCGTAGTTGTGTACCAAATTTAGAATCGTGAGCGTCTAATTCAA